>Ga0247727_10011036_pt1 | contig 15864 bp, 16 predicted proteins | sample WisWelCaveWW1625_FD_202498 | JGI IMG/M metagenome (GOLD analysis project Ga0247727, IMG submission 202498) | Biofilm microbial communities from Wishing Well Cave, Virginia, United States - WW16-25 | ecosystem: Environmental > Aquatic > Deep subsurface > Groundwater > Cave microbial mat | place...
TTTTATTTTGCCCAAAGTTTCCCAATACTTGCCGACTTACGATTTTCCCTCTCCCGAGGAGTTTTAATCATGTGGCGTTACGATAATAGCTTGACTCCACCGGCTCCGATGTTAAATGTTGTCATTGAAACGCCCGGTTTTCCCGAACAAAACGTATCACTGCGCGGGAAGCTTGACCTCGGCGCGGACTTGACCGTTATTCCGGAACAATTTGTCGAAACGTTGGATTTGCCAATTCGCTACCATACCCGTGCGCGTGGCTACGATGGTTCTTCTCGTTCTTGTCCGGTTTATGTCGTTGATCTCAAGCTGGATGGCTTTAATGTGGATTCGACTCCCTGTATTGCAACGCGACGCGATAACGTTTTGCTTGGCCGCGAGGTGTTAAATTTATTCTTCATCACCTTGGACGGCCCAAATTTGACTTTCGATATAAAACAGGAATGACGCTTCACGACAACAAAATTCTCACCACCCTCGGCGCGCTGGCCGATCAACATCAATTTGAAATCTACGTGGTCGGCGGATTCGTGCGGGATTTTTTTCTTCAGCGCGAACGCAGCGAGATGGATTTCGTGGTGGTTGGCGACGGCATCAAGTGCGCCGAATTGCTCGCGAAGCATTTGCACTTGCCGAAGCCGGTGGTGTATCGCAATTTCGGCACGGCGATGTTGAAATGGGACGAGATGCAGCTCGAGTTCGTCGGGGCGCGCAAGGAGAGTTATCGCGGCGACTCGCGCAAGCCGCAAGTCGAGCCGGCAGATTTGCCGAGCGATTTGTCGCGGCGCGATTTCACGATCAACGCGATGGCGTTTGGATTGAACGCCGAAAATTTCGGCGCGCTCATCGATCCTTTTGACGGGCAAAAAGATTTGCAGGCCAAACTTCTGCGCACGCCGCTCGAGCCGGCGACGACGTTCAGCGATGATCCGTTGCGCCTCATGCGCGCGATTCGTTTTGCGACGCAGCTTGATTTTAAAATCGAGGAAAAAACATTTAACGGCATGCGAGAGATGCGCGAGCGATTGCGCATTATTTCGCAGGAACGCCTCACGGAGGAATTTCTCAAAATTTTGGCGGCGCCGAAGCCGTCCATCGGCTTTCGCCTGCTGGATGACGCGGGCATGCTGGCCATCATTTTTCCGGAGTTTGTCGCGCTTAAAGGCGTGGAAGAATACAAGGGCTATTTTCACAAAGACGTTTTCAATCACACGCTGATGGTGATGGATAATCTCGCCGCGGTGACGGAGAAAGTGCCGTTGCGGCTATCGGCGGTTTTTCACGATATTGCCAAACCGCGCACCAAAGCTTTTATTCAGGGCAAAGGCTGGTCATTTCACGGCCATGAAGACGTCGGCGCGCGCATGTTGCCGGGGATTTTCAATCGCATGCGGTTGCCGAATGACTGGCTGAAGTACGTGCAGAAATTGACGCGCCTGCATTTGCGGCCCATCGCGCTCACCGAAGAGGAATGCACGGACTCGGCGTATCGTCGCTTGCTCTTTCAAGCCGGCGAGGATTTGGAAGATTTGTTGATGCTCTGCCGCGCCGATATTACTTCCGGCAATGTGAAACGCCGCGAGCGCCATCTGGCGAATTTTGATTTCGTCGTCAAGCGCCTTAATGAAGTGGAAGAAAAAGATCGCATGCGCGCCTTCCAGTCGCCGGTGCGCGGCGATGAAATTATGCAGGTCTGCGGCTTGGCGCCCGGCCCGCTGGTGGGCAAACTGAAAACGGCGATTGAAGACGCGATCCTGGACGGAAAAATCCCCAATGAACACGACGCGGCGCTGGTGTATTTGCTGGCGATTAAAGACGACGTGCATTTGTCGTGATGCCCTCAGGCATTGAGGCCTTGCAGATTTCCCATTTCGTAGTGATGCCTTTAGGCATTGAGGCCTTGTAGATTTCCCATTTCGTAGTGATGCCTTTAGGCATTGAGGCCTTGTAGATTTCCCAGCATTTGACGCCTGAAGGCGTAACTACGAACGACGACAAACTTTTTATTCCTGAAGCAACTTTTTGCCCGATATTACGTCTTATAATTTACTTGTTACAAAACCTATTAACCGCGAGGAGGAGAATATGGCTGAAAACATTGGCGCGGCCGTCATGCCGCAATCAAAAGGTGTGTTCGAGCGAATCATCGGCATTTTCGTGTCGCCGGCAGAAACGATGCGCGATATAGTCGCGCGGCCGAGTTGGCTTTTGCCGCTGCTGTTGGTTACCGTGGTTAGCGCGACCGGCACTTATTTCTTGAAAGACGTCATCGTGCAGCAAGAAATTGAGAAGATGGACAAGAAGAACATGACGGAGGAACAAAGAAAACAGGCCATGCCCTTCATGGATATGATGGGTATAATTGCGCCGGTTATGACGCTCGTCTTTACGCCGGTTATGTTTTTGATCTTCGCCGGCATCGGCATGTTCGTCGGCAATGTTATTTTAGGAGGCGAAACCAAGTTTTCGACGCTCTTTGCCGTCACTTGCTGGAGCGGGATGATTACCGTCTTGAGTTATTTGATAAATATTCCGGTCATGGCTAATCGTGAGACGATGGAAAGCGCCACCAGCCTGGGCTCGTTTTTCGCAGCGGAAGAAAATAAAACATTTTTTCATCACTTCTTGGGGCAGATCGATCTGTTCGCGCTTTGGTGGGTAGTGGTTCTGGGTTTTGGCGTCGCCGCGGCGTATAAGTTTTCTACGAAAAAAGCTATGACCACGGTGTTTGTCGTGTGGGCGATTTTTGCTCTCGGGGGCGCAGCTTTTAAATCGATGTTTTAGCCAAAAAATAAAGGAGTGGTTAACGTGAAACGTTTGAAAATGGTTTTGATTTTTAGCATCACCGCCCTGTTTCTGGCAAATGCCGCTTTGGCGCAAAACGGCCGGCCGCTGACGCTGGAGGAATGCGTCGCCACGGCCTTGCGCGACAACTCGACGCTGCGCAACGCCGAACGCCGCGCACAAATCGCCGGCACGAACGTGATGACCGTTCGCGCGGATGTTTTGCCGGATCTCAGCCTCAGTTTAAATTCCGGCAAAGTTCGGCAAGGCGATCGCACGCTTTTAGGCGATGTGCCGGTCGGCCTCGACCCGGTTACCGGAGAGGTGCAATACCAACGCCGCACGATCACGCAACCGGGCTATTCTTCCAATTCCAATTCGGCGCAGTTTCAGGCCGGCCTGTTGTTGTTTGATTTCGGCGCGAGCTGGAATCGCATTCGGCAAGCCAACGCCGCCGAAGATGCGAGCAGCAAAACCTTCCATTCCGCTAAACAGAACACCATCTTGCAGGTCAATCAACGCTATTTCGCGTATCTGAAAGAGCTGCAATTGTTGGGGGTAAATGAAGAAGCCGCCAAATCGAGCGAAGAGCAGTTGAAGCGCACGGAAACCATGTATGAAATCGGCTCGGTGGCGCAGGGCGACGTGTTTCGCGCCCGCACGCAAAACGGTCTGGATCGCATCAGTCTGATCACGCAAAAAAATCTGGTCCACAGCGCGCGCAATTTTTTGAATGTGGCGATGGGAAGGCCGGCGGACGCCGAGCTCAATGTCGTTGACGTCGAAGATGATCCGCAATTTCGCGATTATAATTTGGACGAAGTGGTTCGGGGCGCGGTGGAAAAAAATCCGGAGCTGCAAAGCGTGCAGTTTGAAATGAAACGCGCGCAATTGGGCAAGCGCGTGGCGCGGTCCGCTTTTTTGCCGAGCTTTTCGGTTAGCGGCTCCTACAGCCGTTCACACAATGAGTTTGACCGCGTTTATTCTGATTTTAGCAAAAATTGGTTCGGCTCCGTCGGGTTAGCGATGCGCGTCAATTTGTTCAACGGTTTTGCCGATCAAGCCAATGTTGAACGCGAAGTGTTGAATTACAATATTGCGCAGGAAGATTACCAAAACCGTTTGCGCAATCTACGGTTGGAGGCCGAGCAGGCGTTGTTGAGCTTGCAGGCGTGGAAAGAAATCACGGCGATCAACAAAGACAATCTGGTTTCGGCGCAAGAAGATTTGCGTTTGGCGCAGGAGCGTTACCGCGTCGGCGCCGGTACGTTGTTGGATATCATCAATGCGCAAGTGAACGTCACGCGCTCGAAATCGACGCTGGTGCGCGCGAAATACGACAGCAAAATTGCTTATGCGCAGTTGCAAGCGACGATGGGAACGCTGGGGCAGTAAAAAATTTTCTTTGAAAAGAATTCTAAACAGCTCATTGACCGGTCGCTATCATTCCACCACTTTCCGACGATTGGACGATTTATGCGACCGGTCAATATTTATTAAGCAACTCATTGACCGGTCGCTATCATTCCACCACTTTTCGGCGATTGGACGATTTAAGCGACCGGTCAATATTTATATCGAGGAACTCATGCTTATCGATGTTCGCAATCTGGTCAAAACTTATCAAATCGGCACGGTCGAAGTCAATGCGTTGCGCGGCGTCGATTTGAACATTAAAAAAAACGAATACGTCGCGGTGATGGGACCGTCCGGCTCCGGCAAATCGACGCTGATGAATATCCTCGGTTGCCTGGACACGCCGTCGAGCGGCGAGTATGATTTGGGCGGCGAAGTCGTGAGCCAAATGAACGACGATCAGTTGGCTGATATTCGCAACCGGCAAATCGGCTTTGTGTTCCAGACGTTCAACTTGCTGCCGCGGGCTAACGCCTTGCACAATGTCGAGCTGCCGTTGATCTACGCCGGCATTCCGGCGGCCAAACGCCGCGCCATGGCGATGGAAACGCTGGAGCGTGTCGGCCTCGGCGACCGTTTTCATCACAAGCCGAACGAGCTTTCCGGCGGCCAGCGCCAGCGCGTGGCCATTGCGCGCGCGTTGATCAACAACCCCTCAATTATTTTTGCCGACGAACCGACGGGAAATTTGGACACGACCACCGGCGATGAAATTATGCAAATTTTTGAGGAGTTGCATCGGCAGGGCAATACGATTATTCTGGTGACGCACGAGGAGTATATTGCCGAGCATGCGCTGCGCATCGTGCGTCTGCGTGACGGCAAAATCGAGCGCGATGAAGAGGTGAAAAAGCAGATACATTAATTTTTTGATCTGAAGCAAATATACGCTTCATTCGAGATGTCATTCTGTAAGAATCTTTTTTGCCTGGTAGAGTTGTTTTGAATTGCAAAAAGATTCCTGCGGAATGACATTCTTATTTTGTCGATTGGTGCAACGTGAAAACCCAAAACCCCGATCAACTCTGGCCGGGGTTTAAAATTTTCGCTGTTTCGTCAGCGCTTTCTGCAGCCGTTTCAAATATTCGTCGCGCGGAATCTGTTGCGCGCCAAAGAGTTGGAGGGTGGGCGTCATCATTTGCGTATCGTGTAATTCAAAGCCCTGCGCCTGCAAATGTTCCGCTAAACTCACCAGCGCCACTTTGGAGGCGTACGACACGCGATAAAACATCGACTCCCCGAAGAAAGCCGCGCCGATAGCCACGCCATATAATCCTCCCACCAATTTAGGCGGCACTTTATCTTTTTCGCTTGGTCGTGACCAAGCCTCGACGCTATGCGCGTAGCCGGCTTTGTGCAGATTAAGGTAGGATGAAATAATTTCTTCGGAAATCCACGTCGACGCCCGGTTGGCGCAGGCGCGCATCACGCGTTCAAAAGCGTAATCAAAACGAATTTCGAAGGGATCACGTTTTAAAATACGGTGGAGATCTCGGGGAATATGATAATGCTGGATATCAAGAATCGTGCGCGGATCGGCCTCATACCAGCGAATTTCTCCATTTCCTTCGGCCATTGGAAAGATGCCCTGGCGGTAACCGTCCAACAAAACTTCGGCGGGAATCATCGGCTTTGCATAAATTCTTCGCGGCGATCTCTCGCGCCGCCCGGCTTGTTGAAAGCGCAAGACTAATTCGGGTTGGATTCCAACTTTTTGATTTGCAACTGCTGCAGCATTTGCGTTGCCTGCCCCGCCAATTCATCGCCGCTTTGGGCGGCTTCGCGCAAGCCTTGATGGGCGGCGCCGGCGTTGCCGCTCATCAAAAACGCTTTGGCTTGATAAATATATGCTGAAGTCCGTACCCCGGACATTTCGGCGCTGGTCGCTTCGTCAATACAGGCCTGAAAAATCGCGATCGCGGTTTCGACACGATTCATATCAAAACGCGGAAACAAACCATACGTATTCGATTCGGCTAATTTTAAATAAGCCAACCCCTGCATAAAACGCAAATACGGCCGCATGTTGTAACCGTCACGCGTGGAGATGCTGGCTTCGATGGCGGCAATCGCCTTCTCGTAATCGCCGCTGCGAAAAAGAAAAATTGCCTGCAACAACGAATTGCGTTCACGATAGAGTATGATTTGATCGTATTGATCGCTGCGCACGCTGGCCAGGTGATAATACTGTGGCCTGGTAAGATAATCCGCGGCCACGGTGCTTAAGCCCACGGCAACCAATAACACCAGGATCGCGACCCCCGCCCGCTGGTAGAGTGAGTATGAGCGAGGCATTTTCACCGCCAACCGGTTATGGTCTTCATCCACGCATTCCGGCAACGGCGCGGCATGAATGGCCATTTCGGCGGAAACGGCCTGATTATTCAAATGGAGCTGGCGATAAGCCTTAACGCGGAGGTTGCAAGCCGGGCAAACCGACAGGTGGGACTCCACTTGCATGAGTTCATCGTCATGATCCGCATGCAAGGAATCCGACTGTCCAATCGCTGGCATCGACGACAGCGCATATTTAACCAGGAGTTCGCGCCTCACGGTTTAGTCTCCCTAAACGGATGGTTAAACACTTTGCTTTCTCGCTTTGATTAAAGTGCCTGCCCCTAAACCAGTTCTCGGTCGGCAATATTCCTTGCAGCTTTTATTAAATAAAATGGTCCTCTTCCCCAGGTCCATCGTAATATAATAATCGCCACTTCAGGAATAATTTATAAAATATCAAATTTCAGGAAAAAAGCAAGCGCTTTTTTAAAATTGAGGCACCGGGACCGGCCGGGGTGGAAGCGCAGAAGAAAACTCCCAAATGGGCTAAAGTAAATTCCAGCATTGGCGTTATTCCGCAACTCATCTCAGGGGAAGCCTGGGAGGCGCAAAAAACCAAATGTCAATTCAAAATGTCAATTCTGTAAAAAACTCTTGCTTTTCTGCCAAAAATTGATTAAATAGGTTGCCGGAATGGGCTTCATTCCAAAACTTTGTGAAGTGTTAAAGATGAGTCTTGTCGCGATTCAAAAACGCTTGCTACTGGGCAGGAGAGGGTGCCGTCCGCATGATCGCGGTCATTCAAATCAAGATGACGCAAGGAGTGTCTCTAACCCGGGAAATGCTTCGCAAATTTGCCCAGGATATTTATCCGGTTGAAGTTTCCTTGACCCAGGATGGCCGCGCCGAAGGCATTCGCCGTTATCTCGGCCAGATTCTTGATCGCAGCGTTTATACGTGCGACCCCGGCAGCGCGGCGCAAGCCTCGTTTTTGCTCAACAGCCCGCGCTCGTTTGAGATTGTGATTGAGACGTTTTATCAAGGCAATCTCTTGAACACGGCGGAAGATATCATCCATGCGTTGATGCCATATCTCCGCCAACAAAACATCAAAGCGGAAATCATGATCTTCTGCAAAGCCAACGACGCGCAAAACTATGTGATTGGACGGGTCAACACCTTTTTTCAATATCTGCGCGATGAAATGAGAGACGGCGTGATCAATCTGTTGATTGGTGTGTGCCTGATTATTGTGGCCCACCTATGGCTGGATCAATACTTTCAGGAAGCCATTGCCATTTGCGTTGGCTTAACCCTCTCCGTGGTTTTGAAAATGCTGTCGTTTTTTGTGATTCGTCAGAAACAACCTATCCGTTGGAGTGTTAAAAATGAGCAGTGAAGTGCAGTCTTTTCTCCGCCGAGGCCGCCCCGAGATTGAGGCGATTGACTCGGCTTATGAACAGCTTAAAACAATTTTTCCGAGCGCCAGGATAGAAAAAAATAAAAAAATAAAAACCCGCCATGTTCCGAGTGTATTAGTCGACCTGGTCGTGCAACTGTCTGATGATCAGCTCATCATTTTTGAAATCGTCTATATCTCGCCCAAATCCACATTATCGTACTCGGAATATCCGTCGATTGCCGTTTTAAAAGACACGCTCACCGAAGTCGCCGCCACGCCGCCGCCGCTCTTAATCGTTCTGGCCACCGGCCATGTTGATGACACGGTTAAAGGGTTTTTTGAAAATTCGGGCATTCCGGTGGTTCCTTTAGCTTCCAACCCGGCGGCAACCAGATCATCTTTACGCGAGGCGCTGGAGCGCCAGAGAATTTATATTCCCGAGTTATTTGAGGATGAGGAGTATCTGGCGGAATCCGAGTCGGATGGATTCGGCGGACCGGCGGATGAGAGCTGGTGGAAGAAACTCAAAAACGCTTTGTCCAATCCTTTGATCGCGTTGCAAATTTTTCTTGTGGCCACCGTCGCGCTTTTGCTGGCGGCCAAGGATAAAGTGTGGATGGCCGAATTTTTTATCCTGGCGACGGTTGTTCTTGGCGGATTCATTTTTTCCTGGAAAAACCGGCGCCGCCCTTCCTGCATCAACCCCAAACTGATCATCGAAAAAGATCAAAGAAAGCTCATGGTGGAAAACGATCGGTGGATCCTGGAACGCGATATCCTTTTCAAAGCGCGCGGCCGGGTAAATGGGTACCAATTTCGCATGGACTGGACGGGGTCGTCGAATGATATTGACATCGATTGCGGCGCTTACGACGGCGAAATTGTGAAAAAATATCTGGTCAAAAGCGAAGCGCTGAAAAAGCAGTTGTGGGAATTGCAATTTGACCGGCCGATGCGCAAAGGCGAAACGCGGAAAGTGGCGCTGCGCTGTGTTTTGCCCGATCCTCAACATAAGGCCGCGCACTATCACGCCATCCTTTACAAAAATGTTTGGGACTGCAAAGAGTTCGAGTGCCGGCTGTCGTTGTCGGACGATCTCGAGCCTAACGCCGTTTATTTTGTCTATGGGACGGATATGGATGTCCCGTTGCGAAAGATCAAATTGTCTCCCGATCTTGCCTCCCATGAATATGTCGTCCACGAACGGCCTGCCGCAAATTTGAAATACTCCCTGGAATGGGAATTAAAAGACAAGCCTGCCTCCAAAAAGAAGCACGGTCTGTAGTAACTTGACAACCCTTTATTACTCTTGGGATGTCATTTTCCAGGGGAGAGATCTGTTGCAAACAGATTTCTCCCCTGGCTTGAAAATGGCGGACTTCAAGTTAACATTGTCAAGCCATGCTTCCTCCAAATAGGATCCACTTGTTTTATCACAGAGACATCGAATGGATAAAAACTATTTTCCGCAAATGGCATACACTGGTTGTACATTCAACAACGTAATTTTTTTAATAACAAACCCCGTGCTTCCACGTAACTTGGCGATACCAACTTCAGAAAGGCGGTCAATCTGAGCGACGAGAGGTTTCATAATACTTCGGCTCGCAAGATTTCCCGTTACTCACGAATTTAAAATTTCGCAGCACTTTCATGTCAAGTTAGCGAAGGCGCGGGCTTTCGCCCTGGATAGTTTTCTTGTTATGAGGTTTCTGTTATGGAGATGGACACGGTTGTAAAAGAATAACTTTTGCAAATCAAAAGTTTATATTCGATTAAGTTTTGAACGAGGTCATGGCGAGGTTTTGGGGCCGTAGCAACCTACCTACCGGTTTTCAAGCGGTTGCTTCGCTGAGCAGGCTATAAAAAACGGAGCGCAATACTTTAGCGTGATTGCAACGCTAAACTTTTGCACGCCGCTTTCTTCCTGAAAGGGCCACTTCTGGTGGTAGAACATTTGTCATGACGATTACAAAGCAACTTTACTCGAGTATAGCAAAAAGGCGATTATAATTTTGATATAATCGCCTTTTGTTTTTAGCAAACATTTCGTATTTAAAAGCCTTAATGCCCCGCCCTTGCCAGCACGACACCCACAACGTTACCAGCACCCGCCGCTTTCAGCGCCGTCGCGCAGGCGTTCATGGTCGCGCCGGTGGTGAAAACGTCATCGACGAGGAAAATCGTTTGATTTTGCAAATTGGGTTTGCCGGCCGCAGCAAACGCGCCTGCAACATTTTTTTGCCGCTCGGCGGCGGTGAGGGTGGCTTGTGGTTGCGTGAAGCGGGTGCGCTCGAGGGCGCGTGGCAGGATTTTCATTTTCCAAACTTCGGCGAGAGTCTGCGCCAGCAATATGCTCTGATTAAACCCGCGCTCGCGGCCGCGGCGGCGATGCAGCGGCACGGGAACGAGAACGGCTTGTTGCATTTCGCGGGCGAGATCATTTTGCAAACGCTGCGCCAACATCGCGCCAAACACCCGGCTCAAGGAAGAACAGCGGCGGTATTTGAAGGCATGAATGACGGCTTGCATCGCATCGTCAAAAGACCAGCCGGCATGAAGCTCATCTAAATTCCCACTCGACAACTCTCCCGCCGCGGCGGCGGCGGGCAGAGGCCGCGTTTCAATTTCACGCAAACATTTTTCGCAGAGCAAATGTGTTCGCCTTGAAGTCTCGGCCTTCTCGCAAATCAAACAGAGAGCCGGATAAATAAGCTCGAGAAAATCGTGCGGAAGCTGAAGGAGTTTAGCGAACATGGCTGAGGTTCGTAGCAAAAACGATTTAGCCAACGGATGAAAAACGGCCAACGGATTAAAGCAATTATTGGCAAAATTACCTTGCCAAAATCAATTTGCCTAAATTTTTTAGCAACTTGTTGAGTTGAATCATGAAAAAAATAAAACGGTTGGCAGCTTTTTATCCGGTGGTTATGAAAATTGGAGACGCTTGTATTTCGCGCGCGTTACGCCTGAAGGCGTCACTACGAAACATCACGACAAAACTCATCGGCCGCCGATTGGAAAGCTGAAAGCCAGCGCGATCTGCGGCTCAATGCGTCTTTGCACGACGTAGCCGCCTTTAAGCAAGCCGGTTTTCGGATCGGGCTTGTTGGGATCGTAGCGAAACGTGTAAATGTAATCGATGTAAAGAATCAACGGATCCATCCGGTAACCGACGCCGATACGCGCGGCGGCGTTCTCATCCAATTTAAAAACATCGCCGAAATTGTCAATATTTTTGTCGTCGTATGAGGCGCGAAAAGCGACTTTCGGGATCGTCTCCGGCAGCGTGGCTTCGATATGCACAATGCCGCTTTTCGGCTTGCCGTCGCGGCGCTCGAAGGTGCCGACGAGGCGCAGCGAGTTCAACACCTGGCCGTACAGCAAGCCGAACGTGCCGCTGGATGATTTCTGATTGCCGAGAAATTGCCTTTTGGGAACGGCCTGACCGGTGGCGGGATTTTGAAAACTGGTGCGCTCCAATTCATAAAACGGGCCGAAGTAAGCCGGCAAAAATTGCGCGCCGAGGAAACGCCGTTCCAATTGCGCGCCAAAATCAAACAAACCGCTGACGCCAAAAATATTCACTTCCACGCCGGCGGCCTGGCCGGAGCCGAAATCCTGAATTTTCGCCAGATCGGCATACAGTTTCACTTCGGAAAGCCTGGTTTTGATGATCGGCAATTCCGCATCCAGGCCGAATACTGAAACGCCGTCGCCGGTGCCGCGATAAGAATCGGGATCGTCGTCGCGAACCACCGTCGCGCCGAGCGCGAAATTTTTAATGATCGGCGTCGCCGTCAGCAGTTGCAACGGGCGATAGAAAACGCGACCGCCGATCACCTCGCGGCGGCCAAAGCTGCTATTCACCAGCTCGAAACCGCCGATACCGAAATCGTAATCCAGCTCGAGGCCGACTTTGCGCTCGTCGTAAATCAGCGTGTTGTTGTAATAATTCATGATGAGACCGTGTCCCAGCCGCGCCGATTCGAGTGCGCCAACGCGCGAATAAAACGGATCGCGTTTTTTGCGGCCGTAACGCATATAACGGATCGCGCGCAAAAAATCATTGCCGTCATTCCAATCTTCGTTGCGCAATTCGCCGGTGGCCGTGTTGTAACGCAGCGTAAAATCCAGTCCGGCGCCGAATTTTCCAAATGCAAGCTCCGGCCGTAAATTGATAGTGTAAAACGTTTGCCCGCCGATGGACGCGAGCCCCATGCCGCCCATAAACATGCCCTGATTATTCAGCGGCATGCCGTTAAACGGCGTTTGCGCCGCGGAAAAATTGGCGCCCAATAAACCCGCGGCGAATATTGTGAGCAAAAAACATTTACGTAACATAATCGACTCCTGCTGAGTTCAAATGCCATCAAACTTCATAAACATATACAAACAAGCTGCTCAAATGCGAGAAAACCAGTGGTTAAATTGCGAGACAACGCTTCGACAATGGCCGAAAATTAACCATTGCGATGATCATTTTCTTGCCTTCGTCAATGGCCGTAATTTTCACCTTAAGTTTCTCTTCTCCTGACAATGAAGTTTAGCAAACCACGAACCATTCAATTGTATTCTTTTTAAATAGTTACTTACAGCAGATTTTTTAGGGTGCCGGCACCCCGAGATGAGTATTTTTTATACACACGGCATATGCTTTGCATAAATTTATGTGTCATATTATGCTAAAATTAGGAAGATTAAATGGATGATCTAAAACGCATTCTGGTGGTTGACGATGAAGACGATTTGACGTGGAGCATTTCCAAAAGCCTGGAAAAAAATGACCGGGCCGTGGAAGTTGTTTGCGTCAACAACGGCGATAGCGCGCTGGCGTATCTCGCGACGCGCCATGTCGATTTGGTCATCACGGATGTGCACATGCCGGGCCGCGATGGGCTGGCGCTGTTGCGCGATATCCAACGCGATTACCCGCGTACCCGCGTCATCTTAATGACAGCGCACGATTCTGAAGAGATTCGTTATTTGATGGCGCGGCATAGTGCGTTGCATCGGTATTTGGAAAAACCGTTCGAGTTGCAAAATCTCCACAAGTTGATCTTCGAGGCCTTAGAAGTCGGCGAAGCGAATTTTAACCCGTCGTTTGCTTAGCAAGGAACTGCAACATGAACCAACACTCCGTGAATTTATTTGTCGGGCGGCGCGGCAAAATTTTGCTGATCGTGACGTTGGCAGTCATGATCTGCTTGTCCATGACCAGCTTCGCGTTTCGCTTTTACACGTTAGATCAAGGCGCGGCCAAAGTGGCGCAGCTCGAGCGCTCGCTGAACAATCTGAAGGCCACATTGAACGCCGACGCCAAACGCCAGTTTCAAATCCAAAAAACCATTGCACTCATCGAGAAATATCATCCGGTGATGGCGTCGGCGATGCAGTATGAGATCGCCGACGAAATCGATCGCATGGCCATCAAATACCCGAACCTGAACGTCAATCTCATTTGCGCCATGATCACGCACGAAAGCGCGCTCACCTGGCAGCCGGACCTTCGTTCGCAAACCGGCGGCATGGGGCTGATGCAAATCACGCCCGCGGCCGGCGTTTTTCTGGCCGCCGATGAGGGCGTGCCGTGGACCTCCCCCGAAGAAATTTTGTTCAATCCCATTCTCAACATTCGTCTCGGCTGCCGCCAGCTTTCGACGCTGATTTCCCTTTACGAGCGCGAAGGCGGTCTGGCCGCTTATCACGGCGGGGAGAAACGCGCCGCGCTGTGGCTCAACAACAGCAAAGATGACGCGATGCTGACCGAAGAAACGCGGCAGTATATCAGCGACGTGTTGAAGTTGTACGAGGCGTTGCAGAATTAAAAAAATCATTGCTTCTTTAACAAAATTTCCGTAACATGCGTCTTTGAGCGAATCCGGACTTGGGCGGCGGATTTTAATAACTTGAACGCTCTCCCTGCCCAAGTCCGACTTCACAATCTGAGACGCATGATGCAATTCGACGGCAACTCATTTACTCTCGAGCATCTCCACCATATCGCCCGCGGCCGGGCTGAACTAACATTAGCGCCCGGGGCGTTGGCGCGCATGTTGCGTTCACGCCGCCTCGTCGAAGAAATTTTGCACACGGGGCAAGTCATTTACGGCGTGAACACCGGCTTCGGCAAACTCAGCGGCGTCCGCATCTCCACTGCCGATCTCAAAGCTCTCCAAAAGAATCTCCTCCTCAGCCACGCTTGCGGCGTCGGGCCGGAGCTTGCCGCGCCGGAAGTTCGCGCGCTGCTCGCCTTGAAAATCAATGCGCTGCTCGGCGGTTATTCCGGCTGCCGTCCCGTCGTCGCGGAATATCTGTTTATGTTTTTGCAAAACGATATTCTCCCGACAATCCCGGAGAAAGGTTCGGTCGGCGCCTCCGGCGATCTGGCGCCGCTCGCGCATCTCGCGCTCATTTTAATTGGCGAAGGTGAGGCCGATTGCAAAGGCCAGCATCTTTCCGGCGCGCAGGCGTTGCAACATATCGGTCTGGCGCCGCTGGAACTCGAAGCAAAAGAGGGATTAGCGCTGCTCAACGGCACGCAGTTTATGACCGCGGTCGGTGCGTTGGCGTTTGCGCAAATCGAAATTCTTTCCCGCACCGCCGACATCGTCGGCGCGATGAGCGCCGAGGCGTTGTTATGCACGCCGGTGGCTTTTGACGCGCGCATTCACGCCGCGCGCGGCTATCGCGGCCAGCAGGAATCCGCGGCCAATCTGCGCCGCTTAATGGCGGACAGTCCTATTCGCACTTCGCATCTTGAGTGCGGCCGCGTGCAGGACGCGTATTCGATTCGTTGCATGCCGCAAGTCCACGGCGCGGTGCGCGATCAACTGCGCGCGCTGCGAGAAATTTTTGCGATTGAGCTTAACGCGGCTACCGACAATCCGCTCGTCTTTGTTGAAGGCCATTCCGCCGAGCCGATTGGAGAAATTCTTTCCGGCGGCAATTTTCACGGGCACCCCATTTCCACCGCCTGCGATTTTCTTTCCATTTTAAGCACGCATCTCGCCAACATCAGCGAGCGCCGTCTGGCGTTAATGATGGATCCCGTCGCGAGCGACAGCGGTTTGCCTTCTTTTCTTATTAAAAATTCCGGTTTAAATTCCGGCTTCATGATCGCGCAGGTTGCTGCGGCGAGCCTCGTTTCGGAAAATAAAATCTTGAGCCATCCCGCCTCGGTCGATTCGATTCCCACCTCCGCGAACAAAGAAGATTACGTGAGCATGGGCGCCGCCGCCGCGGTCAAAGCGCGCAATGCCGTTCGCAACGCCACGCAGGTGCTGGCCATCGAGCTGCTCGCCGCGTGTCAGGCGTTGGATTTGCGCGCGCCGCTGCAGCCCGGCCCGTCGACCGGAGCCGTTCACAATTTAGTTCGGCAATCAGTGCCGACGCTGGTGCAAGATCGAATTTTGGCGCAAGACATGAAATCGGCAAGCGAGTTGATCGCTACAGGCAAAGTGGTGCGCGTGGCGGAAAGTGTTGTCGGGGAATTGTAAATTTAACTCTGGCGGTATAAAATTTATTCACACGTTTTTCCCGTGAAAAAAAATCAGAGGATCGTCATGGCCAAAGCAAGTTCTGAAAATAACGATTTGAAAAAAATCCTCACGCACTTGACCGCCTTGGACAAGAAAGTGGACAAGGGCTTTAAAGAAGCGGACAAACAATTCAAAAAGGCGGCGGAATTTCGCCAGCAAACCAATGAAAATTTTGCCGAAATTAACAAACGCGTCGATGAAGGTTTTAAAGAAACGGCGGAATTTCGCCAGCAAACCGATGAAAATTTTGCCGAAATTAACAAACGCGTTGATGAAGGTTTTAAAGAAGCGGCGGAATTTCGCCAGCAAACCGATGGAAATTTTGCCGAAATTAACAAACGCGTTGATGAAGGTTTTAAAGAAGCGGCGGAATTTCGCCAGCAAACCGATGGAAATTTTGCCGAAATTAACAAACGCGTTGATGAAGGTTTTAAAGAAGCGGCG
>Ga0247727_10011037_pt1 | contig 15863 bp, 16 predicted proteins | sample WisWelCaveWW1625_FD_202498 | JGI IMG/M metagenome (GOLD analysis project Ga0247727, IMG submission 202498) | Biofilm microbial communities from Wishing Well Cave, Virginia, United States - WW16-25 | ecosystem: Environmental > Aquatic > Deep subsurface > Groundwater > Cave microbial mat | place...
GTCCACTCGGCCTGTTTTTCCAAAAACGCGGCCTGGGCTTTTTGCCAGGTCTCCTCGCTCGTTCTCTGCTTCTCTTTGGCCTCGTCCAACTGCGCCCACTTGCGCTGCAATTCGTTTTTCAACGTATCGGCCGACCACAGCTCGGGCAGCGTTTTGTCCAGAAGCTTGTTGTAGCGGTCCATGAGATAATACATGATCCCCAGCTCGTTGTTCACTTCCTCCTTTTCAATGTTGTCTTTCAACTGGGTCAGCGTTTTGAAATCGTCTTCAATCTTCTTCTGCCGGAGCGTGGCCGTGAGATAGGCCTGCTTCTTATTTTCATGATCTTCTTTGGCGCCGTTGAATTGCTGTTTGGCGTTGGCGGCGGCTTTTTCCAAGTCCACCAGATCTTGCGCGATTTTTTTGATGCGATCATCCACGTGATTGACGAGTTTCCAGACTTTGTCTTTCAACTCTTGCGGCGTGGCGTCGATCATCGGCTTTTTGATTCTTTGATAGGCGAGCTTTTCCTCCTTCTGCTGCCGAATGCCGTCTTGCGCTTTGATATAGGCCTCGACGATCTTTTTGATCTCCGCGAGCGCGTCTTCCAATTCCTTTTTGTCGTCGCGGCACTGCTTCAGGTCTTTGTTGGTGTTGTTGAATTTCTCCTCCAGCTCCTTCAGCTTTTCCAGCAGCTTTTTGAGCAAGTCGTCGAGATTGGAGGTTGTCGGAGGAACCTGCGAACCCGCCGCGGCCGCAGGGGTCTCGCCTCCACTCAGGGGCTCTTTCACTTGAGAGCCTGTCTCCTCGCTGTAATTCGCCATAGCCATTCTCCTTTGCGGAAGTGATTTTTCTCTTGTAACGGTTCAGCCACGGCTTGGCCGTGGCTTATTTTCAGCCTTGCAAGCTTGCGCTGCTACAGCCTGTCCCATGCACTATTCTGCTCATCGGTTCAAGCTGCACTCACTACATCAAACTATGGCCAAGCCATAGTTGAACAGGAGGGGCGCGCAATCATTAAACAACAGGCGCGATTTCTTCACGATAACTCAATCGCCTTGAGATTTGCCGTCATCCCCTCCGAGAACGCCAGGTCCGGCAAAACGCCATAAACCGAAACCGAGGCCGTTTTCTTGTCTTTGGCCGTCACGTGAATCGTGACGTCTTTGATGCGCTCCACCTTCTTGGCGAACGGGCCTTTTTCCAATTCCACTTTTTTCAGAAAGAGCACGAACTCGCCGTTTTCGTTGGTGCGCGTTTGCGGCGGATTTTTTTTCAAAAAAGAAGAGGCGGCCGTGACCACTGCGTTCGGCACCGGGCCCGGAGATTTAACCACGCCGCGAATCAACGTGGCGTTCGGCGGAAAAGGATAAGCCGGATTCGGTTTCAAGATCACGTCATAAACCGGATTTAATCCGGGCAGCGTCGCCATATCCACCGGCTCTTCAAAAGGAAAATAGCCCTCGGCTTCGACCTGCACGAGATATGTGGCCGACGCCAAATCCACAAAACAATAGTAGCCGCTGGGATTGCGAATCGGCTTGTGCTTGTCATCGCCTTTGATTTTGACCGTGACCTGCGCCTCCACGGGCTTTTGCGTAAACTCGTCGAGAATCCACAGCGCGAACGCGAGCACGCTTTTCCGAACGTCGGCGGGATGGAAAAAGAAATCTCTTGTTTGAAAAGGCCGGATGATCGGCATCGCTCAACTCTCCGGTTTGCGCACCATGAAGTCATACTCCAACTCTTTCGCGAGCACGCGTTGCCGGCTCTCGATGCGCGTGGATTCGATTTGCGCCGGCGTGATCAAATAGCTGATCGAGGGCTGATAAGCATTGTTGGGAAACACGCTCCACACCCGGGTCAAGTCCTCGACCGTGATCGGCGCGAGCGTGAGCCTCAGCTCTTGCGTGGTGTTGGCCAAACCGCCTTGCAAGATCGTGCCGCTCAAAGTGCTGTTGTCATAAAAAACGCGCATGGCCCGTCCCAAAAGCCGGCGCGCATCCAGCGTGCGCTCGCTCGGCTCGTTGATGCGGTCGGAAGTATAGCAGGTCAGCAAATAAAAGAGATCCAAATAAATCGGCTTGATCGCGGTCTGCGTCGGGTTGAGCACGCGGTTTTCGGAATTTTTTAAATATTGGTTTTCGATAATCGAATAGAGAAACAGCGAAACACGAACGTCCTGGCCTTGGGCCTGCGCGGGCGAGAGCAGAGCGATCTGCTGCGGATTGGGGACGAGATCCGCCATGTTGTTGCGCAGCAGCGTGATGAGTGTTTCTTCCACGTCTCGAATTGCGGTGTCGCTCATGGTCTTTCACTCGCCTTCAATTTCCATATAGGGCTTGCCCATCTTTTGCAGCTCGCGCCGGGTGGCGTGGAGGAGGTGCTGCCTCGTGACCACCTTGCCGTCCGCGGCGGCGCAATAAGCGGCTTTCACTCCGATGTTCTTGATGTTGCCGCCGGTGATTTTATATTTCAGCGCCAGCGCTTCAAAATCGATGTTCTCGCTCAACGGCGTGCGCGCCGGGAAGATCGCGCGCCAAATTTGTTCGCGGTGCTCCGCATCGGGAAACGGAAACTCGATGAAGTATTGCAAGCGGCGCACGAAAGCCTCGTCGAGGTTTTTGCCGAGGTTGGTCGCCAAAATCACGATGCCTTCATACTCTTCCATGCGCTGCAGCAAATAAGCGATCTCGAGGTTCGCATAGCGGTCGTGCGCGTCTTTGACCTCGGAGCGTTTGCCAAACAGCGCGTCGGCTTCGTCAAAAAACAAAACGGCGTTGCTGTGTTGCGCCTCTTCGAAAATCCGGCTCAGGTTTTTCTCGGTCTCGCCGATGTACTTGCTGACGACGGCAGAGAGGTCGATCTTATAGAGATCGAGGCCAAGCTCGTGGGCAATTACTTCCGCGGCCATGGTTTTGCCGGTGCCGCTGCTGCCCGAGAACAGCGCATTCAAGCCGCGGCCGAGCGAGAGCTTTTGCGCAAAGCCCCATTCCGCCATCACCGTTTGCCGGTGCTGCACTTGCTCGGTCAGCTCGCGCAATTGCAGCATTTGATCTTCCGGCAGCACGAGATCCGGCCAGGAATATTTCGGCTCGATCTTGCGCGCCAAAGCCGAAAGCTTGGGCTGAGATTGCACCCGGCTGCTCTTAAGAAAATCGCTCAAGCCCGGCAGGCTATTCTCCGGCGCATTGACGTATGCCGTCTGCTTCGCCAAATGCACGGCGCGGGCAATTTGTTTTGCGGTGAGATCGAAACGCTCGGCGAGGGCAACAACGTCAATCCCCTCTCTTTGCGGCCAATTTTTTTGCACGGACATTTGCCAAAGCGCTCTCTGCTCCTCGGCGTTCGGCGCGGGAATTTCGAGGGGATAGATCGCAACGAGCTCCAGCAGCGCCGAGGGCGGCGGCGTTGCGCCGGAGAGAAACGTGATCCCGCCCAGCTCGTTGATCTCTTGCACGAGTTGATTGAGCAGAAGTGGCGCCTCTTCTCCCGCGTTTTCCAGCTTCTCAAAGTGCTCGAAGTAAATCGCCGCGGGCTGCAGCAAGCCTTCGCGCAAAACCAGCCGTACTTTTTCACGAAAACTTTCCGGAGTTTTGAGCAGCGCGCGCAAATCAACCGAGGCGAGCACGAAGCCGTGTTCGCTGCACAGGGCGCGTGCAAGCGTTTTTTTGCCCACGCCCTCACGGCCGTAGAAATAAAAAACCGGGTGCGCTTGCGCGATGGCCGTCTCAAAGAGCTTTTGCAAACGTTCTCGCAGCGCCGTTTGCGCCACGATCATTTCCCACGAAAGCGGAGGAAAGAAATGCAGCTCGTGCAACAAGCGCTCATCCACGAGCTGATTGCCCAACGCAGAAGCAACGATGCGCGAATTTACTTTGAGAAAGCGTTGCCCGGCGGAAACTCCGGCTTCATGATCCACGCTTTCGAGCAGCTCGAAACGGCGCAAAGGCGCGCCCGCCTGAAAATAGGGCAGGCGGCGCAAACGCTCTTCCGGGCTTTGGCAAAGCAGGCTCAAAATCAAATCAACGCTCGCAAATCTCTTGGTCATATCGTTCTGCGCATACGCATAGAGCTTCTCATAGCGCGCATCGAGGTGCGGCGCCAAACAAATGCTCAAAGCCTGCTGCTCGAAGGCGCCGAGGCGAAAACTTTTCGCCAGGTGCGATAAAGGCAGAAAATTTCCCTCCGCTTCCGCCTGCAGGCATTGCGCCGAGATTTTATTTCTAATTTCTTGCGCTTGTAGCAGCAGTTGCGCAACGAGCTTTTCGGCTTTATCCTTTCTCGCCGTTTCCTCTTTTTCAAAGATGCCGGCGGCAAGAAGCGCATCGATCTCTTCCTCGGACGTGAAAAAGCCGCGCCAGTCTTTTATGCTGTCATAAAAATTCGCGTGGCGCAGCCGCAAAATCTGAGCGCTCAAAATCCGATTGAGCCAGCGCAACTCGTCGAGCACATGCGTGTGCGCATTGAACCGCGGGCTTGCGTCAGTTGTCTGCGAGGCGATATGGGCCTTCAAGTTTTCCCTTTAGGAATTGCGCTTGCCGGTTTGGGCTTTTCGTGCGCGGGGTTTGCCGGCGCGCACGAAGCGGCCGCGAAACTCCGTCAAGCAATATATGTGGCGCCGTTTTTCTACTATGCCTTCCTCGACGAGCACAGCCAGGGCCTTGTGAACCGTATCCACGTTTTCATTTACCCAATATTGCGCGACACCTTTGGCGCTATCCTTGGCCGAAGGGTGCGCGCGCAAGTAATTTAGGATGGCAAGCGCGACGCGAGGGACTTCGTTTTTTCCAATATCCTTGCTCAAGAGGTGAATGGAATGAATGCGGCATGTTGGTTGGGATGGAAAAAGTCTTTCAACGTTTGATCGCACAACGCGAACAAAGCTATCGCGCTTTTTATCTCCTCTTAAACGGCAACAATCACACCGCCTGGAAGACGCAAAGATGGCGCGTGCAATATCATGTTTTCTATCAAGAACGTTGCGAGCAAACTTTGGAGTCATGAGGAAGGTTGAGGCATCAACACCTCAGCGCGGGAGCGCTCGCGGAGTAATTGCAAAAAATGTGAGCGCGAGGATTTGATGCGAAAAAGCCTCAACCGAGGCGTTCGTGCCTCAGGGCAGGTTTGCAAACTAATGAACGTTCGTAGTGATGCCTTATGAGTTTTGACTTTCAAATTCGGTAATGCCGTTTAAATCTGAACTCATCCCCCCGGCCCCATAGGTGTCAAGCTAAGAGGGCATGCATCCAGCAATTCCCCCCTTGAGGGGGGCCAGGGGGGTGTCGCTCGGCATCATGAAGAAATTAATATCACTTTTGAAAAGCATTGCAAGGCCGCACATGATTTCTAAGATGATCTTTGCCCTCAAGAACACCCCCTAACCCCCCTCAAGGGGGGAATACGTTGCGCAAATTCCATTAGCTTGACACCTATGCCCCCCGGCCCCCTTCTTTTGGGAAGAGAAGGGGGAAAGCTAGTTCGAAGCCCTGCACATCCCCTTCTCTTTTTAAGAGAAGGGGATCGAGGGGATGAGTTCTGATTTGCCGATTACCGAATTTGATCGTCAAATTTCATTAGGCGTCACTACGAGCGCATTTTCGTGGGATTACGTGGCGGGAGAAAATTAGAGAGAGAAATCCCTGGCTTTGATCGCATATTTTTTTAAGAGCGCAGCCAAATTTTTGCGGTGCATGTTTGCCAGCTTCGCGGCCGTGCTGATATTGCCGTGCGTGTGCGCTAAAAGTTGTTGCAAATAGGCTTTCTCGCAGCGCGCCAGCGCGACTTCTCGCACTTCGGCGAGCGTGCGCAGCGGCTCGCCTGATTTTGCGGCAAAAGCCTCCTGCACGCGCGCCTCACAACGAGGAAGCGTCAACCATTGTTGAACTTTGTTCTCCAATTCACGAACGTTGCCGGGCCAATCGTAAGCCAGCCAGTCATTCAAAACTTCCTGCGGAATTTCGTGCGCTTGCGCTGCGTCTTTCCGGTGCTTGACAATAAAATGATGAACCAGGGCCAACAGATCGGCCTTTCTTTCGCGCAAGGGCGGAATGTTGAGCGGCACCACATTGAGCCGGTAATACAAGTCCGCGCGGAATAAGTTTTTCTCCACCTCTTGTTTGAGGTCTAAATTCGTCGCCGCCAGCACGCGCACGTTGGCCGGGAGATATTTTGTTTGGCCCAAAGGTTTATACTGGCGCTCTTGCAAAAAGCGCAGAAACTTGGATTGCACGGGCAGGGGCAGGGCTTCGACTTCGTCTAAAAACAGGGTTCCGCGCTCGGCCTCGGCAAGCAAGCCTTTCGCGGAATCGTCGGCGTTCGTATAAGCGCCGCGCACGTGGCCGAACAACTCGTTTTCGATGAGATGCTCCGAAATCGCGCCGCAATCCACGGTCACAAAGGGATAGCCCGCGCGCGGGCCAAGATAATGTATGGCGCGCGCGAGCAATTCTTTGCCCGTGCCGGTTTCGCCCGTGATGAGCACCGTCGAAGCGGAATCCGCGAGCTTGGGAAGCTGTTGCACGATTTCGCGCAACGCCTTGCTCCTCGCCACGATTTGATTTTCCCCCATTTCCTTTCTTAGTTTTTGCAGCAAGCTGGTGATTTGCTCGAAAACCGCCAGGCGTTGGAGCAACCGTGTCGTTACCTCGCGCTGCCCAATGTCGCTCGCGGGCCAAACGAGCACTTCATCCGCGCCCCAATGGGATATATCCTCGCTCCCCAGCCTTTTTCCGGAAGTGGTCAAAAGAAAAATCGTCACTTCAGGATGCCGGGGATACATCTCTTGAAAAAAGCCGGATAAGGCAGAGGACAGAATTGTGATATCAACGACCAACACGGTTGGCTGCTCAAAAAAATGGGGGGAGGGGAGGCGACCGAGATCCGAAAATTGCAAGACCGGCCCTTGCCGATACTGACTCAGGGTTCTATTGAGCGCTTCGAGGAGTTGGTTATTCGCGCTAACCACGCCGATTTGGTACATTTCCTTTCCCCTGATTTTTTGAAATTCGAAACGGATTATCCAGACGAGGGTTTACTTCGCAATAGACGGTCAACGGCTTGGATTTTTCACGTTTTTTTTTCGTGCCACGAAAAATATCTCGCGGCGAGCTAATTTTTTATTCCCACGCCAAAACGACGATAGGAAAAATAGCGCCGCCTTCTTATCTTGATAAAACGATTCAAACCACAAAACGCGAGACGAAGATTCACCCCGGCTTCTCCGACAATTTTTTGGATGAAAGGCAAGAACATGAAACAGGCAACGGTTAAATGGATCGACGGCTTCCGTTTCGTCGGCCTCGGACATGCCAATCACTCCCTGGTCATCGACGGTCCGGCGGATTCGGGCGGATTAGATTCCGCGACGAGACCCGGCGAATTAGTGCTCATGGCGCTCGCGAGCTGCACCGGCATCGACGTCGTCTCCATTCTCAAAAAGATGAAAGTAGAGTTTGACAGCTTCGAGATCGGCGTCGAAGCCGAAGTCGCGGAGAACCATCCGAAAATCTACACGAAGATCAATATCGAATATCGCATTCGCGGCAAGAACATCCCGGCGGACAAACTCGAGCGCGCGATCAAGCTTTCGCAGGAGACTTATTGCTCGGTCACCAATCAACTGCGCCCGAGCGCGGAGATTAGTTATCGTTATAAAGTTTTGGAATAGCACCGTAGCGCAGACTTCCAGTCTGCAGCAGGCAAGGATGCCTGCGCTACGATCTTGTTCCCAAACTAGAGTTTGGGAACGAGAAGACCGCAGCTTCGCAATAGCCCACAAATTGAGCATTCGAAACCATGCCCACGCCCATCAACATCTACCCCCTCGATGACCAAACCCTCGGCCTCGATTGGGATGACGGCCAACACACAAAATACACGTTGCGCAACCTGCGTGGCAGTTGCCGCTGCGCGAGTTGCGTCGACGAAGTCACGGGCGAACGCCTCGTTTTCCCCGAACACATTCCCGAAAATATTCGTGCACTAGAAGCGCGCGCCGTCGGCCGTTATGCTTTCCAATTCGTTTGGTCGGATGGGCACGAGTCCGGCATTTACACCTTTGAATATTTGCGCGAGCTGGCGCACCAGAGTTGATGCTGGTCGAAGTAAGACTTTTGATTGCTTCTCCTTCCCCAAGTTGTCATGCTGGAAGCATCCTTTTCAGCACAAGCAAGATACCCAGTGTTGAAAAAGCTCCCTTCTGGATGACAGAAAGGAAGATCAAGCAAGCCATCATCATCACGAAGGAACAGTGACAAACACAAATCCCAAAACGCTTCACAAGATTAATATTTTTGTCTCATCTCCCGGCGACGTGAGCGAAGAGCGCCGTCGTGTTAAGGCGGTCATCGACCGCCTCGGCCAGCAGGAGCATATCAAGCCACAGCTCCAGCTCAATCCCCTACTTTGGGAAGTGGTTCCGCCCGAAGGTGGCAAGTCGCCGCAGGCTGTCATCGATAAATACCTCGGTGAGGCAGGCAAGGCGGATATTTACCTCTGCATTCTCTGGCATCGTATGGGCACGCCAACTACGAATGCTCAAGGCGAGAGTTTTCGCTCCGGTACGGAGTGCGAATTTTTTAGCTCGTATCGCGCCAACCAAGCCACGAGTAAACCGTTTGTGCTGCTATACCATTGCCAGCGAGCTGAATAACGAAAGTCGCCGCCACGCGCACTCGTGTTTGTTGCAAGCTTATCGCGCAACGTGGAGCGGCCCAGGCTGGCACACCGCGCCGGATGAGGGTTATCTGTACGATCATCTCGTCTATCATTTGGAAAACACGCAACAGTGGGATGAGCTGCACGCCTTGTTCAAAGACCAAAACTGGATGCACGCGCGCGTGCCGCAGTGCAATTATGATTATGACGGCTATGTGAGTGATGTGATGGCCGCGTGGAAAGACGCACAAAGCCGCGCGCAAGCTCAGATTGCCGCGAGCGAGATGCCCACAGCTTTGGCGGATTGTGTGCGTTACGCTTTGATTCGCACGAGTGTCAATTCGCTAGCGGCGAATTATGAACCGGCATTAGTGGTGCGCGCCGTGGAAACGGGGTTGTGGTCGCCCCAGCGCTTTGAGTCTGGCAGCCAAAGTGCCCGACCACGTACGAAGAGCGCGATTCTTCGTAATGCTTTTGGCAAACACTCGCATAGATCACGAGCCACGCATTTTAGCTCAACACCAGGGCTTAACGGCGGCGCGGGCGATTCAAGATGATAAAGAACGTGCGCAAGTGCTGGGGGCGCTGGCCCCGCTGTTGACGAGCGAGAATCTGCGCGAGGGATTGTCGGCTGCGCTGGCGCTTGAATATGAATGGTTTCGTGCGCAAGCGCTAGCGGCACTGGCTCCGCAGTTGGCGGGCGAGAATCTGCGTGAGGTTTTGGCGGCGGCGCGAGCGATTGAAGATGAAACGTCTCGTACGCAAGTGCTGGTGGCGCTGGCCCCGCAGTTGACGGGCGAAGAACGTGAGCAAGTGTTACGCGAGGGTTTGGAGGCGGCGCGGGCGATTAAAGATAAAGAAGAACGTGCGCAAGCGCTGGTGGCGCTGGCTCCGCAGTTGACGGGTGAAGAGCGTGAGCAAGTGTTACGCGAGGGTTTGGAGGCGGCGCGGGCGATTGAAGATACATGGTATCGTAGGGAAGGGCTGGAGGCGCTGGTCCAGCTGTTGACGGGCGAAGAGCGTGAGCAAGTGTTGCGCGAGGGTTTGGCGGCGGCGCGGGCGATTGAAGATACATGGTCTAGTGCGCACGTGCTGGTGGCGCTGGCAGCGCTACTACCGCATGAACAAATGCATGCAACACTTTTGGAGTTCATTGAACGCTTGTTGAACCAAAAACGCTCAACCGTTTTGCAGCTTTGCGCACAAGGAAAACTCTTTGCCCCTCCCATTCTTTTCCCCGAAATTCTCGCCGCCATTTCCCGGCACCTCATCGAAATTTGCCAGAAATGGCAATGGCTTTGAAGTTCGTTTTCTGCATTTAAACCTTTTGCAAAAACGCCAAAATCTTCTATCTTTTGCCGCCGTCAAATGAGCACACACTTTTTAGGAGTATGACATGCCAATCGCACTCACCATCGAATATCCCGAATTGCTGCCCGAAGCTTTGCAAAAAACTAAAACAGAGTTTGAGCAAGAGGCCAAGATGGCTATGGCCGTCAAGCTCTTTGAGATGAAGCGGCTTTCTTCGGGCATGGCGGCAGCTTTAGCGGGCTTAGATCGCGTATCGTTCTTGCTGAACCTGCACCGTTACGGCACGCCCATGATCGACTTGGACGAAGACGAGTTGAAAGCGGATATAGAAAATGCATGACACCAACGAGATTGTCATCAATACCAGCCCTTTGATCGCCCTTGTCGCGGCCCTCGGCGATCTTGAGATTCTTCAAGAGCTTTATCAGAATGTCTTTGTCACGTTTGAAGTGAGCGAAGAAATTCATGCCGGTGGACGAGAAGGTTTCGCTATTGAACCCTTCGAGCGAGCAACTTGGCTCACAAGATTTTCCACGCCTTTGGAAATCTCTCCCTACCTGCAAAATTCTCTAGATCGCGGAGAAGCCTCCGTCATCCAACTCGCCCTGAATGAGAACATTCGGACGGTTTGCATAGATGAAACGGTGGGAAGGCGCATCGCCAAACTGAGCGGTTTATCTGTGACCGGCTCAATCGGCATTCTGCTGCGCGCCAAGAAAGAGGGAATGGAATTGTCATTACACGACGCCATTCGCAACATGAAGGAGAAAGGCATTTGGCTCAGCGAAAAGGTTATCAACTTTGCGTTACGCGAGGCAGGCGAAATGCCGAGATGAGTTCAAAGAATTTGCAGCTTTGCGCGCATGAAAACCTCTTCCACTCCTTCCATTCTTTCCCTCGAAATTCTCGCGGCCATCGTTCAGCACATCATTGAAACCTGCCGGAAATGACAATGACTGTCAGGCCGTATTGGGTGCGCATCGTCAATATAAAAAATTCGGTTTGATTATGAAATCGCGGGAGAGGAAAGAAGATACAAACAACCTGGGAGAAATTTGACAGCGCTTTTAGTTGATGGCTTCTTGCTGGTTAAGTGTTGCATCATGACATGCAAGGGAATCGGAATCGAAACAATGTCACCCTGCTCAGGCATTGTTCCAATCCTCGTCATCATAAGGATTGTCCCAAAAGTCCAGGCTGCTTTGCGCGGCAGAGGCCAAATCGCTGAAGTTGTCGGCCCACTCTTCAATTACAAAGACCGTGACGCGCGCGCCAACCGGGAAGGGAACGTGCAGTTCTACCCGCCCTTTCTCCCTCACTTCCAATTCATATTTCAGTGCAGCTTGCGTCATTGGCACAACTCCTAGTTCGCCAAAATCACGACATGAGCAACGACGGTTGATTAGCACTTTTGCTCGCGAAAAGATAAACGATTCTCATTTCCAATGCAAGCTCTCTTCTTGATAGCCTTAGTCCGCATTTTAAACCTTTTGCAAAAGCGCCAAAATCTTCTATCTTTCGCCGCCGTCAAATGAGCGCATAGCTTGTCCATTGCTAGCTTCAGGTTGAAGCCGGAATCGAAACACTTCAGAACAAGACGCCATGAATCTGCTCGAACTAAAAACCCGTCTCCTGGAGGGCGAAAACCTTCACACCGAATTCAAACTGTGGCCGGTTCATCCTGATGACTTGGCTGCGGCGATCGTGGCTTTTACGAATACGGACGGCGGGCAATTGTTTTTAGGAGTGAATAACGAGGGGCAAATTGTCGGCGTTGTTGAAAGTGAACGCGACTGCATCAGTCAAGCGATTGATCTTGTCGCTCAAAACAATATCGCGCCGCCCGCGTCCATTTTACAAGAAACGGTGCGCGAGGAGCAAGGCCGAATCGTTCTCATGGTGCACGTTCCCAAAGGCGAGCAACGACCGTATCGCACCAATCGCGGCAGTTATTATGTGCGCACCACTTCCGGGCGCCGCCAAGCTTCACGCAAAGAATTGCTGCGTTTATTTCAAGCCACAGAGAGCCTCTACTACGATGAAACCCCGATAGCACGTTCTTCCCCGGTTTCTGATCTCGAATTGCAAGCGCGCCAGGACTTGTTCGATTTAGCCAGAGGTCGTGGCGTGGAAGTAGAAAGCATCACGCCGGAAAGGTTGCTGCACAACTGGCGGTTGCTGCGCAAGGCCAATGGTGAAAGCCATCTGACGATTGCGGGCGTGTTGTTCCTGGCAAGAAATCCGCAAGAGTTTATGCCGACCGCCTATGTTTCTGCGCTGCGCATTCCCGGAATCGAGATTGCCAACGAACCGTTCGACCAAAAGCGCATCGAGAGCCGGCTGCTCAACGTTCTCGAAGATACGCTGAGGTTTCTTTACATTCACTTGCCGCGCCCACACCACATTAAGGGGTTGGAGCCGGAAGTGCAAACGGAATTTCCGCAAGAGGCTTTGCGTGAAATTTTGGTGAATGCTCTGGCGCATCGCGATTATACGATTTCAGCGCCCATTCGTGTCATCGTCTACGACGACCGCCTCGAGGTTCGCTCTCCCGGCCGACTCCCGAATACCATTACGCTGGAAAGTCTTCTCTACGGCATTCACGTGCTCCGCAATCCCATCATCTACAATATGTTTTTGCGCCTCGGCTTGGTAACCGACGCCGGAAGCGGCATTCCAAGAAGCATTCGGCTTGTTCGCAATGCGACCGGAGGCGAGGCGACATTCCGTTTGGAAGGCAATGAATTTGTCGTGTCGTTTCCTCGGCGGAGCAACGGCGGAGGCTAGCGGCCTAAACGGACGGAGTTCAAAAAACTTTTAATACAAACAGGAACCATTCACCAAACCCAAGGATCAAAATGAAACGTGTACTGCTCCTGCTGTCGCTACTCTTGCTGTCTCACAACTCGCTCCATGCGCAAGCGAGCAACATGGGCTTCGGCGTGTATGAGCCGCGGAGCGACCAGCCGTGTTTGACCGAAGAACAACGCCAAGAGATTCAAGCGCAAATCGCGCGGAGCCTCGCGCAGCTCAAACTGCCCAAGCGCTCGCAGCAAACGGTGTTGCTCGCTTGGCCGTTGCAGGCTTCGGCTTCGTTGACGGATTACGGCTATCATGGCGTTTCCAATTTTGTCGATCTCAACTCCGCTTTCCCCGGCCAGTTGCAGGATTACAACTGCGGCACGCGCACCTACGACCAACCCACCGGCTACAACCATCAAGGCATCGATTATTTTCTGTGGCCGTTCACCTGGAATAAGATGGACGAGAGCACGGTCGAAATTGTGGCCACGGCGCCCGGCGTGATCATCTTCAAACAGGACGGCCAGTTCGACCGCAGTTGCGGCTTCAACAACAATCCCTGGAATGCCGTGTATGTGCAACATGAAGACGGCTCGATTGCATGGTACGGCCACATGAAAAGCAACTCGCTCACGCCCAAGCGCGTGGGCGAGCGTGTTGCAGTGGGTGAGTATTTGGGCGTTGTCGGCAGTTCGGGTAACTCGACCGGCCCGCATTTGCACTTTGAGTTGTATGACGCGAGCGGCAAACTCATCGATCCTTATCAAGGGCCTTGCAATCAAACCACGACGACTTCTTGGTGGCTTGAACAACGGCCCTACTACGACACGGCGATCAACGCGTTGATAACGCAAACTGCGCCGCCGCAATTCAACGCATGCCCCACGCCCGACGTCACTAATGCCAGCATCAGTTTCTTGCCCGGGGAAACGGTTTACTTCGTGATCTACTATCGCGATCAATTGAGCGCGGAGACCAGCCGTTTCAAAATCACGCGGCCCGACGGCTCGATCTTTCGGCAATGGAGCCATAACTCGGATGCGCAGCATTACGTCGCTTCATATTGGTACTGGTCCTATTTTTTGCCGAACAATGCGTTGCAAGGCGTGTGGAAATTCGAAACGGAGTATGCGGGCGTAACGTACGCGCACAATTTCACGGTCGGCGCAGCCGCGCCGGTAATCAGCGCCGTGCGCGATCATGCGACGTTTGAAGAAAAAAATTATCGTCTCGCCGTGCAGGCGTTGGGAAATCCTGCGCCGCAATTTTCTCTGCTCTCCGCGCCGACGGGCATGGCGCTCAATACGAACACGGGCGAGATTACATGGACACCGGATGACGAACACGTTGGCGCGCATAACGTGAGCGTGGCCGCGGCTAATTCGTTCGGCAGCGACTCCATTGCGTTTGTTGTGGCCGTGTTGCCGATCAACGACGCGCCTTCCGCATTCGGATTGTTGACGCCGGTTGACAACGACACGCTCGAGTCGTTGCGCGAGCCGATAAGATTTTCATGGCACGCCGCGAACGACGCGGATAATGACACACTCACATATACGTTGCGTATCACGGCAAGCGGCGGCATTGACACGACGCTCAGAACCGTGAACGCGACGACGCTCGACTTTGACGGCAGATTTTTTTTCAAGCCCGGGCGAGTTTATGTTTGGCAAGTCTCGGTGAGCGACGGCGATTATTTGATCCGCAGTACGAGATCGTTCCGGCTCCATGTGGCCTCGACCGTGAATGTGGCCGAAGGCGCCGGCGAGCTGCCGCGCGAGTATCGTTTGTATCCAAACCATCCGAATCCGTTTAATCCGGAAACGAAGATCACCTACGATTTGCCCGCGCGCGCGGAGGTGTCGTTGACGATTTACGATTTGTTGGGTCAACCCGTGAAGGAATTGGCGAGAGGCGTTCAATCAGCGGGAAAACACGTCGCGGTGTGGAATGGCAAAAACGAGGCAGCGCAACCGGTGCGTTCCGGTGTTTATATTTATCGTTTGCAAACGGGTGAGCACACGATGAGGAGGAGGTTGTTGTTGCTGCAGTAATTTCTGGCTGCAAATCCAGCCTGCTATGAATTAAAAAGGTGCTGCGACTTTTTGATAGGACTGAAGCCACAAAACCAAAGCGTTACGATAAACATTTTGTGGCTTGTTTTTGACAGCGCAAGTCTATATCATTTTGCTGTAACGCAATGACAAGCACCATATAAACCGACTCCAGCACGGAAGATCTACGATGGCAAACAATCGCTATTTGTCGCGCGAGGTCCTTCAAGAAATCATCCAACAAATTGTTGCCGCGTATGCGCCGGAGAGGATCATCCTCTTCGGCTCGTACGCTTACGGTGAGCCACACGCGCACAGTGACGTCGATCTTCTCATCATCAAAGAAACCGACAAGCGTCCGCTTGACAGATGGATGGAGGTCAAACGCTTGTTGCGCGACCGCAGCCGAGCCGTCTCGATTTCGCCTCTCGTTTATACGCGAGGTGAAATCGAGCATCGGCTTGCAATCAAAGATTTTTTTATCAAAAAAGTTTTGGAAAAAGGCGAGGTCGTGTATGGATGAGAGATGGAGAGAACAAGCCCAGGAGTGGTTTGTGAGGGCAGATCGTGAGCTCGAGACAGCGCAGCTACTCTATGATCTTCAGGGACACACGGATGCCGTTGCGTATCACATTCAACAAACTATCGAAAAATATTTGAAGGGCTATCTCGTTCTCAATGGCATTGAGCCGCCCTGGATTCATGAATTGGATACATTGCTCACCAAAGCTGGAAAATTCAGCCCTGAATTATATCAACCATACATTGAGCTTTGCGAAAAAGCTACCAAGTTTTATCTTGAGGATCGCTACCCACCAGGGCCGCCCGTGGAATACACTCGTGAAGAAATCAAAGCAGACTTGGATTTGACTTATCAACTGGTCGGACTGATTCGCGAGAAAGCGGAATTAGGACCAGCGAATAGACAGGAATTCCAGTCTTCATAAATCAGTCCGTCCCCCCTCTCCACTTTCACTTCTCCCCCAACAACTTCTCCACGAGCTGTTTCATCTCGCGATCACGCCGATCGCCCACGTGTACTTCGCCGATGGCAACATG
>Ga0247727_10011038_pt1 | contig 15863 bp, 12 predicted proteins | sample WisWelCaveWW1625_FD_202498 | JGI IMG/M metagenome (GOLD analysis project Ga0247727, IMG submission 202498) | Biofilm microbial communities from Wishing Well Cave, Virginia, United States - WW16-25 | ecosystem: Environmental > Aquatic > Deep subsurface > Groundwater > Cave microbial mat | place...
TGAGCACGGGCTGAGGAGGCGCCGCTGCGCGGCGCCCCCGGAGCGCGCTCGCCGGGCACGCCGATCACGGGCTGCGCGGGCCGCGGGGACCAACGCCGCGCCTCGGTGCGCACAGGCCGGTCACGCAGGCTGCGAGCCCGCGCAGCGGCGCCAGCTACCGGCGCCGCCACCAGCTCCGCGAGGGAAGCTCTCCTCAAACGCGGGAGCCGCGGGCGGAAGCGAGTGGGACGTTTCATGGACCGGAGCAGCTCTTCCGCCCGCGAGCGACTCGCGGCACCGACTCAACGCCCGCGGCCTGTGCGCGCGGACGTCGTCGCGGGTCAGCGGTCGGGCTGCGGCTGGAGGCGTGCTGGCGACTCGTTCGACGCCCTCAGGAAGCCAGGCGCGCAGCGCCTGCTTCCTGAAGGCTAGCCGAGGCGCCAGCGCGCCTCCAGCCGCAGCCCGACCGCTGACCACGACGACGTCTACGCGCCCCCGTGGCACTTCTTGAACTTCTTGCCCGAGCCGCACCAGCAGGGATCGTTGCGCCCGAGCTTGGGCGCCTTGTTGACGATGGGCGCGACCGGCGCGACATGCACGTGGGCCTGGCCGGACTGCGCGGCGTGCACGAACTCGTCGGCGGTGGCCGCGAGCGACTGGCGCAGCTCGAAGAGCGTGGCGACGGTCGTGGTCTCTTCGAGGTGGTCGAAGTAGTGGCCCAGGAGCGCCGGCACGCGCGGGATGGCAGGGTCGCGGCGGCCGAAGCGGCCGGGCAGCACGTGCCCCAGCAACTCGTGCAGGTGCTGGCCGTCCAGCAGGTGTGGTGCCTGGCCCAGGTCTTCGTAGGCGGCGGCCAGGAACTGCTCCAGCGCGGCGCGTTCCTGGTCGCGCGCGAGCCCGGAGCGGCCCGCGTGGGGGCTGTCCAGGAAGGCCGAGAGGTCCAGGGCGATGCGCGGGCTGGTCATGGCCGCGGGGCCCGGGCGGTCACGAACAGGATCTCGGCCGGGAAGCGGATCGAGGTGCCGGTGACCAGCGCGGCGGCGCGCCGAGCCGTTTCCCGGCGGGCGAGCTCGTGGCGCTCGGCGGAAAGGGTGGACACGCGGTCGGCGATGCGGCGCGAGAGGTCGACCAGCATGTCCAGCAGACCCTCGGGCGCCGTGTCGGGCAGGTCGAGGTGCACGTGCTCGCGGTCCTCGTGGACGTCGCTCCACCCGGCCTCCGCGCACACGCGCGCCAGGCGGCCGGGCTCCTCGAACTCGAAGACCGTGTGCTGGCCGGGCGCAAGCTGGTCGGGTGTTCCCAGCTCGTCCAGCACGAGGGCGGCCAGGGTGAAGTAGGGATTCCGCTCGCGCGCTCCCCAGGCCACCAGCACCAGCCGCCCGCCGGGCCGCACGGCGGAGCGGACGTTGGCGAGGGCGCGAACGGGGTCGCCGAAGAACATGACCCCGAAGCGCGAGCAGGCGGAGTCGAAGGAGGCGGAGGCCAACTCCAGGCGCTCGGCCGCAGCCACGCGGGTCGAGATGTTCGACAGTCCCAGGCTGCGGGCGCGTTGCTCGAGGGCCGCCAGCATGCCGGCCGAGCCGTCGGTGGCCAGCACGTGGCCGGCCGGGCCGACCAGCTCGGCCAGGCGCAGGCTCGGGTCGCCCGCGCCCGCGGCGATGTCCAGCAGTCGCTGGCCCGGCGCAGGCTGCAGGCGGCGCAGCAAGCCATCCGTGGCTGGAGCCGTCATCCGGGCGATGCGCTCGGCGTTCCGCGTCCAGTGCGGAGCGCTTTCCTCCCAAATCCTGATTTCGAGGTCAGTGAGGCTCATGCGGCTCCGAGGTTCCGGCCGATACGGAGCGCCGCAGTTCGGCCCGGGCAGCCAGCCCGGGCGTGCGGGTATTCATGCGAAGGACAACGACACTCGCGTAAATGACTGTTAGATAACGCCTTGTGATCCGTGGTCATGCGTTGACACATCGTGTACGACCCCGTAGACTTCGGCCTTCGTTTTCCGCCCACAGGCGGACGCTTCGTCGCCGCCCCCTCCCAATCCCCTCCCTGCATACTTGAGGTCATCATGCACATGAGCCGCTGGACGCGCCTTGCTTCGGTCGCGGCAATCGCCTTGGCCCTCGCGCCCCTCGCGGGCGCGCAGTCGGACGCTGCGATGCCGCCGCCCATCATTCCGGACGAAAACCCCATGCTGCCCGGGCAGGACATCCTGGGCAAGTTCCTGTTCTGGGAAGAGCAAGTCAGCTTCGGCAACACGATGGCCTGCGGCACCTGCCACATCCATGAGGCGGGCGGCTCGGATCCGCGGTCGGTCAGCACCATCAACCCCGGCCCCGATGCGCTCTTCGGCACCGACGACGACATCCACGGCTCGGCCGGCGTCTCCCGCATGACGAATGCCGGCGACTTCACCAAGAACCCGCTGTTCGGTCACGCCGTGCAGGTGACCGGTCGCAAGTCTCCGCCGGCCATCAACGCCTGGGCCTTCGACGAGATCTTCTGGGATGGTCGCGCCCCCGCGGCGTACACCAGCGTGGACACGGGTGCGGTCGTGATCCCGTTCTTCGGCGCGCTCGAGAGCCAGGCCGCCGGCCCGCCGGTGTCCGACGTCGAGATGACCCGCATCGCCCACACCTGGGACGACATCGAGGTCAAGCTGGTCACGGTCAAGCCCATGGCGCTGGCCACCAACATCCCGCCCGAGATGCAGGACTTCCTCTCGAACCACCCGACCTACCCGGCCATGTTCGAGGCGGTGTACGGCGACCCGACCATCACGGGCGACCGCATCACCTTCGCGATCGGCAACTACGAGCGCACGCTGATCTCCAACCAGACGCCGTTCGACGACTTCCTGGTGAGCGGCGTCATCGCGCCCGAGTTGGAACCCGGCCTGGCGGTGTTCCAGGTCGCGGGAAGCTGCAGCAGCTGCCACGTGTTCCCGTTCCTGGATGACGGCAACTTCCACAACATCGGGGTGCGCCCGGATTCCGAGGACATCGGCCGCCAGGCCGTCACCGGCAACGCTGCGGACATCGCCAAGTTCAAGACGCCCGGCGTCCGCAACGCCAAGTTGCGCACGCCGCTGTTCCACAACGGCGGCATGGCCACCGTGGCCGACCTGGTGGACTTCTACGAAGCAGGCGGCGACTTCCCGGGCCCGAACACGGACATCCTGCTGCTGCCGCTGGTCCTGACGGCGCAGCAGAAGACCGACCTGGTGCTGTTCATCGAGGAGGGACTCACGGACCCGAACGTCGAGAACAACCTGGGCGTGTTCAGCCGTCCGACGCTGCGCAGCGAGCTGCCCTCGCTGAACAGCGAGTTCGGCGTGGCCAGCAACAACGGCCTCGGTCAGCCGCCGGAACTGATCGCCGGGATGCCGGCCAACCTGGGCCATCCCAACTGGCTGCTGGGCGTGGCGGACTCGACCGCCACCACGGCGGCGCTGCTGGCGCTGGCCTACAACCCGGGCGACGGCAGCCCGTACCCGGATCCGCGCTTCCCGATCCCGATGAACATCGACGTGTCGTCGCTGCTGCTGCTCGTGCCCGCCACCACGGACACGGACGGCTACGCCACGGCCAAGATGGCCATCCCGACCAGCACGGCCCTCACGGGCTTCACGTTCTACGGCCAGTGGTTCATCCAGGACGCCGGCGCGCTCGCCACGGGCGGCGTGTACGGCTCGAAGGGCGTCTCGGTCGAGCTCTTCTGACCATCGACCTTCCGGCCTGAAGCACGGCGGGCGCCGCGGGACCACCGCGGCGCCCGCCGTCGCTACGCGCGGAGGCGTCGTCGTGGGCCGCCGGGGTGACTTGCTCCTTGCTGCCCGGAGAGACGGGCCGCTGCGGGAGCAAGTCACCCCGGCGGCCCCGCGACGACGCCCGCGCGCACGGGGTCGGTCGTTCGAGGGGCAGGCGTCGCCGGCGAACGGGATGCGTTGGCGGCGCGGGGCGTTCGCCGCGACCGCTTCGGCACCCGCGGCATCGGCCCGGGCGCGGGCCACTCGCGCGCGGGCGCCGAAGCTCCCCGCGCACGACCAGGGCGTGCCTTGCTCTGATTGCCGGCCTCGGGAGGCGCCGCGGCGTGGCGCCCCGGAGCGCGCTCGTCGGGTACGGGGGATGCGGGCCGCGCGAGCCGCAAGGGTCGATGCCGCGCCTCGGTGCGCGTGGGGCAGGTCACGCAGACTTCGAGGCCACCCAGTTTCGCCAGCCAGCCCGCATTCCTCGCGAGCGTCCAGCAGCAGGGCCTGGTAACCGATGTGGTCGCTTCACCGGGGCGCGCGAGGTCGCGTTCCCGGCCGGCGGAGTTGCACGATCGATGCGCGAGGTGCGCTGATGGGTCTGGAAGCGTCCTTGGCGGTCGCTGCGGCGAGCCGTGGTGGGACCTTTGGTGCGAGCGGCGACGGTCGCGTGGGCTTCTGACTCGTTTCAGTCCGGCGCCGGTCTGAGTCGAGTGACAACCGGGGCGAAGGTCGCGGTCGCTGGGCAGCCGTTGGCCAGCGACACTCACTCCTTGCGGGCCGTGATGCGGATCAGGCCGCCGATCTTCAGCAGCCGCAGGCTGATCGTGTGGCACTGCGTGCGCGCCATCTCGGTGCCGGCCAGCGCCAGGCGGTGCAGCGCACTGAGCAGCAGGTAGGCCACGGACGAGAGGTCGAGGCGGATCCGGTTGGCCCGCAGCGTCTGCGTGCTGGTCCTGTCGGCGAAGAGGTACAGCTGCTGCTCCTTGATGCGGTTCTCCATCTCGCCGCGCGCGCAGTAGACCTCCTCGTAGAGCTTCCGGCCGTCGATCGACGTCCAAGACAGCGAGGTCACGATGCAGCGCGGGTTCCGGCCCTGCTCCAGCGCGTCGGCCTTGGCCACCACGCGTCGCTCGCGGCTCCAGCTGTCCAGCGTCCGGTAGTGCGGCACCTTGAAGACCCGCGCCGGCCGGCCCGTCAGCGCGCGCTGCGCAAATTCCGCCGCCGTCAGCCCCGACGCGTCCCAGGGCGCGAGCAGCTCTCGCCGCTCGGCCGCGCCGTACCGGCACCGCCCCGCGGCCGGGCTCGGGCTCGGCCCGGCTTGGCCAAGGGGCCTGGCAGACCCCGAGCGCGCCCCCGGCGCTCGTCAACCCATGGATTCTACCGCGGCAGGATGCGGAAGACTGGGTGTCGCTTGACACCTGTGTGCGCTGTCGCCGGCTCCGCCGGCCCGAGGCCTACGTGGACTCCGAGGGGATGTAGTGCCAGTGACCTCAGGCTTCGGCTTAAGTCCTTGCCATGTAACGCCTTGCTCAGGCGAGCTGTTGATGATTAGACTTCTGGCGACAGTTCGTCGATGAAGTTTCGCTCCCGCGGATTCTCCACTGCCGGGGCCGCTTGACGACCGACCCAACCCGGCCTACGATCAAACTCGTATGCGATCGCCCTTTCTTGGACTAACGGGATTCGACCGGAGCATTGTCATGCAGCAGCGAAGTTGGGGTAGGGTTACCCGTGCGTGTTATCCGCTTGCCCTCGTCGTTCTCGCCATTGTTTGCTGCACAGATCCCGCTGCGGCCCAGTTCCAAACTCAGCACTACTGGGTCCATGCCGACAATGGCGACGACGCGTGGCCCGGAACGCGTACGCAGCCGTTCAAGCGATTGAACCGCGCGCTTGATGTCGCTTGGGACTACCTGCACCCCGGTCCCGGACAAGTCCTCGGCAACCCCGTTGAAATCCACGTTTTCAAGTCGGCTACGCCTTACGCTCCGGTCCCGCAGGGCTTTGAAGACTTTGGGTGGATGACGGACGGTGAGTTTGCGAATGGATGCAATCGCAGGCCGTTCCCCATCAGGATGATCGACAACGTCGACATCATCGGCATCGCGGATGCCAGCGGAAACAAGCCCGTGATCACAATCTTCACTCCGCCGACCTACACTGACTGGACGGTTGGCGGAGGCTCTTGCAATACGTCGCTCGTCCATGCAACGGTCGAAGCCGCGTCGTCATGCAGGATCGAGGGAGTCTTGGTCGATGGCTTCAATGTCCTCAACAGCGCACCTCCCAATGATTGGCCGGGAGTGTTCATTGGACCAGTTACCAACTTCGAAATCGTTGGCTGCGACGTGCGTGGCTGGCACGACCAGTTGTGCTTTGATGGTGGCGGTGGCACCTTGTCGGCGCTCGTTACGGGCAACTCCACACTGACGGATGCATGGCCGCTCAACACAAACGAGGGACATGCTTCGGTGTGGGTCCGAGGCCCTGGAAACATCACCGTCGAGTTCAGGTCCTCGACCATTTCTGGAAGCCACGACGGTGTTGAGGTCGATGGCAACGACTCATCCGCCGTTATCAACTTCACGCTCACGAACTGCATCATCGAGAACAACGAGAACGGCCTCGAGTCCGTCGACGTTGGCGCTTTGATCCTGTCCATTGAGTCGTGTACGTTTAGGAACAACTTCAACAGGCCCGCCGGAGGGTTGCCCCTCAGCCAGCCGGTGGCAGCAATTGCCAACCGCGGCATGACGGTCACGTGCACCGTCCGGCGCACGCACTTCATCAACAACGCCGTTGCCGTCTATTGGGCGGGCGGCGGCGGAATGCTGGATTTGGGGACGGAGTCCCCGCTCTCGCTTGGAGAGAACAGCTTCTGCCTGAACTACGGCACGTGCATCTTTGCCAGTCCCAGCGAGAATGCGTATCGTACGTGCGTCTGGCAGCGCGCGCCGACGACTGTCAGGGCTGCGGGGAACTACTGGCTCGCCTTCAACCAGGGCGCCTCTGGAACGGGCCCGTCATCCGACCAGGATGGTCGCTTCCTGACAGGGACACGGACGTTTGTGTCATCGGACAACATGCCACTCCCACCAGGCCCAGGAGTTGAGTGCACCGATGGCGCAGGGCAGCAGCACAAGCGGAATTTCGCCATCGAGAATACGGGTGGTGTCATTGACTTCGGAAGCAGTTTGCCGGACTTCGTTCCGTTGCCGCCACCCTGCCCGATCTGCGGCTCTCCGTGCCCGCCGTAACCGGAGGCCTTGGTGAGCACTCGCACGTTCTTTGTAGTTGGTGGCTTGCACTTCGGTGGTGCGCTTTGTCGGCTCGTGTCGGCCCAGGTTCCATTTGAAGTCTCCGACGTGCTCGAGGCGCCAAGCCCGGTATTCGGCAACACGTTTGGAAACGCGCCGCTCGTAGCTGACCTCAATTCGGATGGATTCGACGATATCGTGTGCGGGGAGCCGTACGCAAGCGTGGGAGGGAAGAGCCAGGCGGGGAGAATCTGGCTCCTGTTCGGTCCGAGCTTCCGAGGGATGGTACCGGTGAGTTCGGCCGACCCGATTGCACTCGAGTTGCTCGGGCTTGAGCGCGGATCGGTCGGGGATGTGAACGGTGACGGGTCGTTGGACCTCTTGGCCGTTGCTCCTGATTGCCCGATTGCAGGCCTAGATCGCGCCGGCCGGGCACACCTCTTTCTCGGGCCGAACTTCTCAGCGGAGACCATCCTAAACGATCCAACTCCGGTAGCTGGCGGGAGATTCGGTGAGGGGAACCTCCTGCACGATGTCAATGGCGACGCATTGGCCGATGTCCTCATGGGCGCTCCAGGTCTTGGGTCGCAATGGAGCGACCCATCCCCCGGAGAATGGTGGCTGTGGAGCGCGACAGACCTGAGCCTCGCGACGGCGTTGCCCAATCCGTTCGATGGCATCAACGGTGGCCAATTCGGCATGCGAATAACCGCAGGCGATGTCGATGCGGACGGGATCGAGGAGGTCTTGGTCGCGATGCTCGGAACGATCAGTCAGGCGCCCTATATCGACGGTGCCAGCGCGATCTTCGACGTACCGAGCTTCGCGGTGAACCAGCTCGTGCTGGCTCCTCCTATCACCAACCCGTTCTTGGAGAACTTCGGGCGGGTGCACTACGTCGGCGACATGGACGGCGACGCAATTCCAGACTTGCTCGTGTCATCGCCTCAGGCAGGTGGGCCAGGATTGGGAACCGTTGGCACCCTGCTCGTGCTTCGAGGTCCGGACTATGCAACTATCGGGAAGCTCCTTTTTTCCCCGGACGTGGGAATCGGGACCTTCTACTTCGGAGGAGAAGCCTGCGTCGCAGACTTCGACAAGGACGGCACGCAGGATATCCTCGTAGGGGACTACGGCGTTGGTGATACAGGCAACGCAGTGCGGCTGTTCTATGGCCCGAGCTTTGAGGTAGTCCAGTCGTTCGTTGATGATCCATTTGTCAACAACGGCTTCGCGCGGTGGGTTGCACAAGGTGATTTCGATGCGGATGGCTTGCCCGACTTCTGTGCTGGCGATCTCGCAGGTACTGGCAGCGTCCACGTTTACGATCGGAAAACGCTCTTCGCCAACCACACCGCACTCTCATGGGCAACAGGTGGAAGCATTCAGTTCGATGTGGACATCGGCCAAGAATATGCCGCGTCCGTCTACGTGGGCCTCTTGGGCGTGAGCGGATCTCAGCCCGGCACGCTTCCGGCACCGGGAGTCTTCCTGCCGCTGAACGTCGACGCGCTGACTCTTCTGGGACTTCAGTTGCTAGGCTCCCCGTTCCTCTCCAACTTCCTTGGAGTGTTGGACGCCAACGGACAGGGTAGCTTCAGCCTCCAACTGCCAGGTGCGGTGCCTGTCCTCGCTCCAGGCCAGACGCTTGTGACGACGAGCATCATGGTGAGTCCGAGGTCCGAGCTTCAGACAGGCTCTAGTGCTGTCGCGGTGGTCCTGATGCCGTAGCTGGGTGTCGGCGCGGCGCAGGCAGGCCACTTCGAGGCTTGGTGCCGGTGAGACCTGAGGGAGGAGGGCCTCCCCCTATTTGGGGACGCAGCCTGTCCTGAGGCCTCGCCATCGCTCCAGCATGGTCATGCCCACCACGATGCGCTACCGCGCCGAACAAGGCTCCTGCAACAGCACGCCGCGCTCTTCGCCCATGCCCGACACGTAGCCCAGCTGGCGCAGCTTCTCGACGCGCGACTCCGACATGCCGGGCCAGCTCATCGAGCGCTCGTGCAGCGGGTCGGCCAGCCAGCGGTCCAGGGCCTCGCGCAGCGGCCGCAGCTCCGCGGGCAGGGCGGCGGGCTGGATCAGCGCGGCCGGGTCGCGCCCCGCGAGCAGGTCGTGCACCTCGCGCCGGTCGCTGAGCAGGTCGTAGCCCTCGAAGCAGGCCACGGCATAGCCGCGCGTGGCGGGCTGGCCCGGAACGGGCGCGAAGGGTTCCTTGAGCAGGTGCGCGTGCAGCGGGTTGTGCACGTACTTGAAGCGGCCGTCGGTCACCGAGTAGACGACGTCCTGCCACTCGATGAAGGCAAACTCGCGCGGCAGCCGCTCGCTGGTGCCGTGCAGCAGCCCGCGCAGGCTGTGGCCCTCCATGTCCGGCGCCGGCGGCAGGCCGCACAGGTCCAGGACGGTGGGCGCGAGGTCCACGTTCTGGGCCAGCGCGTCGACGCCGCGGCCGGCCGGCAGGCCCGGGCCGCGCACGATGAACGGGATGCGCAGCGTGCCGTAGGCCAGCGAGTTGCCATGATAGAAGTAGCGGTTGCGGTCGAACAGCTCCTCGCCGTGATCCGCGCTGAGGATGACCAGGGTGTCGCCCGCCAGCCCGCTGGCCTCGAGCGCATCCAGCAGGCGGCCGACACGCTCGTCGGTGGCGGTCACGCTGCCGTCGTACAGGCCCAGGATGCGGCGCAGCTCGGCGTCGGGGACCGGCCGGTCGGCGAGCGTGATGCCGTCGATGTGCGCATCGAGCGCGGGGCCGTCGTCGGCGCCGGGCGCGTGGAGCACTTCGGGCAGGCCGTCGGCATGGCCGTAGCGGTCGAAGCCCGGCGGCGGGTTGTAGGGGCGATGGACGTCGTAGAAGTGGACCCACGCGGCGAAGGGCCGGGCGCCGTCCTGGCGCTTCAGGAAGTCCAGCGCGGCGGACTCGACGCGCTCGTCCCAGGCGCGCTGGAAGCGGCTCTCGCGCGGGCCGGCCTCCTGGCGAAAGCGTCCCTGGTAGCCGTCGCTCCGCGCGTCGGCGCCGCGGAACGCCCACGCATCGCCCTCGTCGTCCAGCCCGAAGTTGGCCACGAAGGCGCCGGTGCGCCAGCCCGCCGTGGCCAGCCGCTGCAGCAGAGTGCGGTGGTGCGGCAGCAGGTCGAGGCCGTTCTCGCGCAGGCCGGTGGTGATCGGGTACTTGCCGGTCAGCATGGCCGCGAGCGAGGGATGCGTCTGGCCGCGCGGCGCGAACAGCGCCTGGAACTGCACGCCCTGCGCCGCCAGCGCGTCGATGCGCGGCGACGGGCTGGCGCCCCAGTCGTCGTTGCCGTAGCAGCCCAGCCGGTCGGCGCGCAGCGTGTCGATGGTGATGAGCAGCACGTTGGGCCGCGGCGGCGGCGGCTCGGAGCAGGCCGCGAACGCGGCGGCCAGCAGGACCAGCGCACGTCTCACGCGCCCGGCTCCCCGCGCGGCGGATCGAGCGACAGCGAGAAGGCCTGCAGCGAGGGCAGGATTTCCAGCAGGCGCTTCCGGTGCTCGCGGTCCGCCAGCAGTTGCAGCACCAGGTTGACGCGCTGGGCGGGCGAGAGCGCCTGCAGTACGGCCACGCGCTGGTCGGGCTGCAAGTCCAGCGCGCTGGCGATGCGGTCGGCCAGCGCGCCCACGTCGAAGCCCGCCGTCAGGTCGTAGCGCAGGCGCGAGGTGCGCAGCCGCTCGAAGAGGCCGCCCAGCAGTTCGCGCCGCAGCCGGAAGCCCTCGGCCGGGTGCAGGTCGTCCTCCGGACGCACGACCACCCGCGCGATGCGCCATGGCCGGCCCCCGATCTCGCCCGCGATCTCCCCGCGCAGCAGCCCGTGCAGCACGATGTCGCTGGTGCCGTCGGCGTTCTGGCGGTCCTTGACGATGCGCCCCAGGCCCACGACCGACGCCACCGGCGGGCGGCCGTGGTAGTCCGTCTCCCAGCCGGGCAGCAGCGTGCCGATGGCGATGATGCGCTCGCCGCGCCGCACGGCCTCGAGCATGGCGCGGTAGCGTGGCTCGAAGACGTGCAGCGGCAGCAGCTCGCCGGGCAGCAGCGCGCCCTGCGGCAGCGGGAAGAGCGGTGTGTCGGTGACGACGGGTTCGTCCACGGCGAGTGACTCTAGCAGGCGCGCCGCCGCGCGCGGCTCAAGGCACCCCGAGCCGCGGACAGATCTCGCGCAGCGGGCACTCGCCGCAGCGTGGCGTGCGAGCCTTGCAGGACGTGCGCCCCAGCCGGATCAGCCGGTGGCTGAAGCCGATCCACTCCGCGCGTGGCAACAGGGCCATCAGGTCGCGCTCGATCTTGACCGGGTCGGTCTCGCGCGTCAGGCCGAGGCGCGCGGTCAGGCGCGTGACGTGCGTGTCCACGACCACGCCGTCCGCCAGCCCGAAGGCCTCGCCGCGCACGACGTTGGCGGTCTTGCGCGCCACCCCGGGCAGCGCCAGCAGCTCGTCCATGCCCTGCGGCACCCGCCCGCCGCTGCGCTGCACGAGGCCTTGCGCCATGCCCACCAGGTTGCGCGCCTTGTTGCGGAAGAAGCCGGTGCTGCGCACCAGCTCCTCGACGTCCGCTTGGCGCGCGGCGGCCAGCGCGGCGGCGTCGGGGTAGCGCGCGAAGAGCGCCGGCGTCACGAGGTTGACGCGCTTGTCGGTGCACTGCGCGGAGAGGATCACGGCGCACAGCAGCTCGAAGGGGCTGGCGTAGTCGAGCGCGCACTGCGGGTGCGGGTCGTGACGGTTCAGCGCGCGCACCAAGGCCTTCACGCGCGCCTGGTCGGGCGGCGTGGCGCGGCGCGCGGAACGGCGGCGTGCCGGTCGCGCAGCCGGCACGCGCCGCGCGCGACGGGCCCTGCGCGCGGCCGGACTCACGGCCCGCCCGCCAGCACGGCCGCCAGCACGCGCGTGTCGTCCGTCATCTCGGGATGGAACGTGGCCGCGTACACCGCGCCCTGGCGCACCAGGATCGGGTTGCCCGCATGGCGCATGAGCACCTGCACGCCCGGCCCCGTGCGCCGGATGATGGGCGCGCGGATGAACACGGCCTCCACGCCGCGCAGCGCGGGCGCGGCGTCGTCGATGCGCGCGATGAACGAGTCGATCTGCCGCCCGTAGGCGTTGCGCTCGACGGTCATGTCCACGATGCCCAGCGAGCGCTGCGCGGGCGCGCTGACCTCGGTGGCCAGCAGGATGGCGCCGGCGCAGGTGCCGAGGACCGGCCGCCCGCTGCGGCAGAAAGAGGCCAGCGGCTCGAACAGGCCCTCGCCCAGCAGGAACTTGAGCATGGTCGTGCTCTCGCCGCCTGGAAGCAGCAGGGCGTCCAGGCCCTCCAGCGGCGCGGCCGTCTTGACCTGCCGCACGCGGTGGCCCAGCGCGGCCACGGCGCGCTCATGCGCGGCGTAGTCGCCCTGCAGCGCCAGGACGCCGACGTGCAGGCTCACGCGGGACCTCCGGCGCGGCGCGCCGTCACCAGCCGCGCGATTGCAGCAGCTCCGACGGCTGGAGCTTGGCGACGTCGAGGCCCGGCATGGCGGCGGCCGAGATGGTGCGGCAGGCGTCGAGCACGCGCTGCGGGTCGTCCCAGTGCGTGGTGGCCTTGACGATGGCCGTCGCGAAGGTGGCCGGGTCGCTGCTCTTGAAGATGCCGCTGCCGACGAAGACCGCCTCGGCCCCCAGCGCCATCATCAGCGCCGCATCGGCCGGCGTGGCCACGCCGCCCGCGGCGAAGTTGGGCACCGGCAGCTTGCCGGCCTGCGCGACCAGGCGCACCAGTTCGTACGGCGCGCCCAGCTCCTTGGCGGCGGTCATCAGCTCCTCGTCGCCCTTGATGCCGAGCTGGCGGATGCCGGAGACGACCTCGCGCATGTGGCGCACGGCCTCGACGATGTTGCCGCTGCCGGCCTCGCCCTTGGTGCGGATCAGCGCGGCGCCCTCGCCGATGCGGCGCAGCGCCTCGCCCAGGTTGCGGCAGCCGCACACGAAGGGCACCTTGAAGGCGTGCTTGTCCACGTGGAAGTGCTCGTCGGCCGGCGTCAGCACCTCGGACTCGTCGATGTAGTCCACGCCCAGTTGCTCCAGCACGCGCGCCTCGGCGAAGTGGCCGATGCGGCACTTGGCCATGACCGGGATGGTCACGACCTGCATGATCTTCTCGATCACGTCGATGCGCGCCATGCGCGCGACGCCGCCCTCCTTGCGGATGTCGGCGGGCACGCGCTCCAGCGCCATGACCGCGCAGGCGCCGGCGTCCTCGGCCACCTTGGCCTGCTCGGGAGTGGTGACGTCCATGATGACGCCGCCCTTGAGCATCTCGGCCAAGCCGGTCTTGAGGCGCAGGCCGGCGGGGTCGGGGGTGGACTCGGTCGGACGGTCGGGACGGTTGGCGCTCAACGGCTGTGCTCCCACGGGCCGGCTCCGCGCGCGCGAGGCGAAAACCGCGGCGGCTGGCCGAGGGGCGGATTCTAGCGCAGGATGGCGGGCTTCCGCGAGGAGCCCACATGGACAGCGCCGCCTTCGCCGCCGACCTCAACGCCGGCTACGAGCGCCTGCACACGGCCAAGGAGGACGCCTTCTGGACCGCCTACATGGGGCTGTCCCCGAACGCCGCCGCGGCGCGCGCCGACTACGACAGGAAGGAGATCCAGCTCAAGCGCTTCCTGCAGGACCCCGCGCGGCTGGTCGAAGCGCGCGCGCGGCGCGAGCAGGCCGAGCGCGAGCGCGCCGGCGACGACACGCAGGTGTCGCTGCGCGGCTGGGAGGCCACCTTCGGCGCGCACGCCATCGAGAGCCCGCAGGCGCGCGCGCTGGCCGAGGAGATCGTGGCCGCCGAGGGCGCGCTGGGCCTGGCGCGCGGCGCCCTGGAGCTGGGCTTCCACGACCCAGCCACCGGCCGCCTCGAGCGCGCCAGCTCCGTGCGCCTCGGCTCCATGCTGCTGTCCGAGCCCGACGAGGCGCGCCGCCGCGCGGCGTGGGAGGGCCTGCGCTCGATCGAGCCCTGCGTGCTGGAGCGGGGCTTCGTCGAGCTGCTGCGGATGCGCAACCGCCTCGGCCGGATGCTGGGCGGCGAGGACTGGTACGACGCCGTCGTGCGCCGCAACGAGCGCCTGACCAAGGCCCAGGTCTTCGCCTGGCTGGACGAGCTGGAGGCCGCCACGCGCGACGCCGGCCGGCGCGCCGTGCAGGAGCTGGCCGCGCGCCACGGCCGCGCCGTCGCGCCCTGGAACGTGCGCTTCTGGTCCACCGGCGACGTGACGCGCGAGCAGGACCAGCACTTCCCCTTCGGCCCGGCGCTGCTGCGCTGGGGCCGCAGCATGGCCGCGCTGGGCGTGCGCTACGCCGGCGCCACGCTGGTGCTCGACCTGGTCGACCGTCCCGGCAAGTACGAGAACGGCTTCATGCACGGGCCCGTCCCGGCCTGGCGCGACGGCGGCCGCTGGCGCCCGGCGCGCATCCAGTTCACGGCCAACGCGGTGCCGGGCCTGGTGGGCGCGGGCCGGCGCGCGACCGACACGCTGTTCCACGAGGGCGGCCACGCGGCGCACTACGCCAACATCGACATGCCCGCACCGTGCTTCAGCCAGGAGTTCGCGCCGTCGTCGGTGGCCTTCTCCGAGACGCAGAGCATGTTCATGGACAGCCTGGTGGGCGACGCGGACTGGCAGGCGCGCCACGCACGCACGCGCGACGGCGCGCCGCTGCCGGAGGAGTTGATCCTGCGCGGGATCCGCGCGCGGCAGCCGATGGCGGCGTGGGAGCTGCGGCAGCGGCTGTCGGTGTGCTACGGCGAGCGCGCGCTGTACGAGATCCCCGACGCCGAGCTGTCGCCGCGGCGCATCCTGGATACGCTGCGCGAGGTCGAGCGGCGGCTGCTGTTCCTGGACGAGGGCAGCCCGCGGCCGGTGCTGGCCGTGCCGCACCTGCTGGCGGGCGAGTCGTCGGCCTACTACCACGGCTACGTGCTGGCCGAGATGGCCGTCGAGCAGACGCGCGCCTTCTTCCTCGCGCGCGACGGACACCTGGTGGACAACCCGCGCATCGGGCCGGAGCTGCGCGCCGCGTATTGGCAGCCGGGGAACAGCCGGGGGTTTGCGGAGCTGGTGGCGGCGCTGACGGGGGCGCCGCCGGCGGTGGGGCACCTGGCGCGGGCCGTCAAGCGCAGCGCCGACGAGGCCGCGCACGAGGCCCGCGTGCGGCTGGCAAGGCTGGCGCGCGTGCCCGAGCGCAGCGGCCTTGTGGACCTTGACGCCACGTTGCGCGTGCAGCACGGCACGCAGGTCGTGGCGGACACCGGCGGCCCGGCGTCGGGCGGGCGCTTCGAGGAATGCGCGGCGCGCTTCGAGGAGTGGATCGGCGCCCTCGGCGGCTGACGCGCCCGCGGTGACTCGCGGCCGGGCGCGGTGTCATCCGGATCCCGCGCATCGGGAGCGCGAGACCTCGACCCCGGGACACACCATGAGCACCACCCTGGAGAGGGTCCGTCCAGCCCTGCTGACGGACGAGTGCCGCGCCGCGCGGCAGGACCTGTGCCGCCTGGCCGTGGGCGGCGTCACGCAGCGACCCGTGGCACATCTCGCGCGTCACGCGCGCGGCTGCGGCCCGTGCGCCGCATGGGTCGACGGCCTGGCGGTGGCGGCCGGCTGGCTCGAACGCGCACCCGCCGGCGCGCCGCCGCCGGGGCTGGAGGAGCTGGCCGAGTCGGCGCGCCAGGCGCTGCTACGCGAGCTGGCCGCGCGCCTCGCGCGCGACCTGCTGGACGACGCCGCGCGTCAGCCCGGCCGCCTGCCGCCCGCGCGACGTGCCGACGCGCGCCGGCTGCTGGCGCTGGCCGGCGCGCCCACGCTGCGTGGCGAGCCGTGGCGCAGCGCCCTGCGCCTGGCGCACCTGTCGCGGCGGCTGCGCCC
>Ga0247727_10011039_pt1 | contig 15863 bp, 7 predicted proteins | sample WisWelCaveWW1625_FD_202498 | JGI IMG/M metagenome (GOLD analysis project Ga0247727, IMG submission 202498) | Biofilm microbial communities from Wishing Well Cave, Virginia, United States - WW16-25 | ecosystem: Environmental > Aquatic > Deep subsurface > Groundwater > Cave microbial mat | place...
CTTCGGCAAATTTCAACAGCGCGCCGATTGCCGGCTCTCCGGTTATTTTCGAAGTCAGGGCCGCGAAGCTGACTGCGCTTTCTATTTTTTCCGGCAATGGCCAGAGCGGCGCTGTCGGCTTGGCATTGCCGCAAACGCTCAAGGCCGTAGTGCAGGACTCGCTCAGCAACGGCATCAAGAGCCAAAGTGTGACCTTCACCATTACCGGCGGTGGCGGAAAAATAAACGGCGCAACCACGCCGCAAGCAGTCTTGACCGACAGCTTGGGTGTTGCGCAAGTTACATTGACGCTTGGCACCACGCCCGGAATAAACAACAACACGGTGAAAGCTGAAACAAGCACGCCGTTGACCGGCTCACCGTTGACGTTTACCGCTTCGGCGACTTCCGGCGCGCCAACTACTCTCGTGATGGATTCCGGAAATAACCAGAGTGTCGTCATCAACAATCAGCTTCCATTGCCTTTGAAGGTGAAGGTGACTGATTCGTTCAGCAATGGCGTGCCGGGCTTCGCTGTGAAATTTAAAATCAAAGCCGGTGGCGGCAAGGTTAATGGGGCCGACAGCGTTACGGTCAACACCGATGCCAGCGGCTTTGCTCAGATCAATATGACTGTAGGCAATGTTTCGGGATTGAATAACAACATCTGCGAAGTAACCGCCAAGAACGGTCCGGTGCATTTGACCAATTCGCCGATGCAGTTCCTTGAAACGGCGACAGCGAGTGTTGCGCGCAGTATGGAAGAAGTTTCGGGAAATGGTCAACCCCCCGGAACCGTCGGTGCACCTCTTGCGAATCATTTCGTTGTGAGAGTGAAAGATTTGCAGGGCAACCCTGTTCCAAATCATCCCGTAACTTTCAGAGTCATTGCTGGCAACGGTCGTCTTGATGGTGGTGTTGATACTGTAAAGACAGCTGCGACTGATGCTAGCGGCGCCACTATCGGGCAAGCGCGAGTCAAGTTGACCTTGGGCCCAGTTGCTGGCGTAGAGAATAAAGTTCGCGCTACTTCCAACGACGGCATCAGCCCGTTGAATGGTTCGGGGATTGAATTCACCGCGACCTCGAAAGCAGGCTCACCGAGCGCGACAGTCTCGACCGTGCAGGCAACTACGCCGGTTGCAGCGAATGGCACCGACGAATCAATCGTGACGATTACGGTTCGTGATAATTTCGGTAATCCTTTACAAGGTATTCCATTGGCCATTCTCGTCAGTGGCTCGAATAACTTTATTGATCCAGTGGTCGATTTGACCAATGCAAATGGCGTAGCGACGGGCAGTTTTTCATCGACACGCGCCGAGGTGAAAACTGTCACAGCGAGGGTCATTGGCGGCATCGAAATCACCAATGGCGCGCAGGTGTTGTTTACGCCGCTGGCTGCCGCCAAACTGATTAGCGTGAGCGGGAACAACCAAACGGGCAATGTGGGCACGGCGCTGGCGAATCCGCTCGCCGTTCGAGTCACAGACACTTTTCAAAACCCGATTGCCGGTCATCCGGTTACCTTTAGCGCTCAAAGCGGTGGAGGATTTTTTGCAGGAACTCAGCCGGTTTTGACAAACTCCAACGGCATTGCCAACGGAGTTTGGGTGCTCGGGCCAAATCCAGGGAGCAATCTTGCAAATGCCAGTTCCTCCGGATTGGACGGCTCACCAATTACTTTTACAGCAACAGGTGTAGTGAACGCGGCAGCAAGCTTGGTTTATGTCGATGGCAACAATCAGGAGGGTGTTGTTGTACAAGAGTTGCCTGATTCAATCGTTGTCAAAGTTACCGATGCAAGTAATAAGGCTGTATTCAACCATCCATTGAAATTCAAGGTGATTTTTGGCGGCGGCAAAGTCAATAATCTTGACAGCACGATTGTGCATACGGACGCATTTGGTCTTGCCAGAGCCGCTTGGAAAATGGGCGGGCAGGCCGGAAGCAACTTCTGCACGGCAAGCGCCACAGGCCTGAATAACTCGCCGATTACATTTGCAGCGGTAGCGAGGGGTGGTATAGCTGTATCATTCGAAATAACCGAAGGACAGGGCGCGCCGGGCACTGTGGCGACGATGATTGGTCCACTGAAGGTTCGCGTAAAAGACGGCATTGGCAATGGCGTCTCCAATGTGCAGGTAAACTTCAATTTGACAAGCGGCACAGGGACGCTTTCGGCCAACCAAATGCTTACCGAAGACGATGGCTTCGCCTGGGTTTTCCTGACTTTTGGCACAAACTCCGGGCCGCGCACGGTAGTAGCAAGCGCAAACGGCTTGCAGCCCAGTTCTCTTACCTTCAATCTGGTGGCGACCCCTGGGCCTGCCAAGAACATGGCAATTAATCGAGGCAACAACCAAAGCGGTACGGTGAACAAGCCGCTTAATTTTCCCCTCGAAGTTATCGTGAAGGATCAATACAGCAATCCTGTCGGCGGCACTACGATCACTTTTGTGAACGCAGCCGGCGCCGGCGGCAATTTCTCCGGAAATCCAACCACAACAGCACAAAGCAATAGTTCCGGCATTGCCTCGGCGGTATGGACTTTAGGATCATCTGCTGGTTCATATCAAGCCCAGGCTCTGAACAATAACTTGATCGGCACGCCGCTGATCTTCGGAGCGACGGCCTTCACCAACAACTTCCCGATCATTGCCGATGTCGCGAATGAAAGTATCAAAGAAAACGATCACATTGAGTTCACGATCAGTGCAACTGACGCTGACGGCGATCCCTTGACATACGGCGCCAAGAATTTACCGACGGGCGCGGTGTATGATTCGCTCGCTTCTCATCTCTTTAGTTGGACGACGAATTACAACAGCGCTGGCGTCTATAACGTCTCGTTCTTCGCTCGCGACAACAAAGGCGGCATCGATGAAGAGGTCGTCACCATCGTCGTGAATAATTTGAACCGTCCGCCGTTGCTGGTCAGTCACAATCCAGTGCGCAGCGACACCTCACTGGCCAACGGCATCGATTTGTTGATGAAGGTAACGGCAACAGACGCCGACGGCGATCCGTTGACTTACTTGTGGTCTGACAACACCATTCCAGTGTCGACGACCAACACTTATCTGCTCAAAGGCAGCGTCATCGGCACGGTCTGGCACAACGTTGTAGTGCGAATCAGCGACGGCATCAACGAAACGAGCTTCGCCTGGGGCGTCAAGAGCAAGATTGAATTGAGCACCTTCTCGGCGGCGGTTGCCGATAGAGGTGGCGTGATTCTGAACTGGAAGACCACTTCGGAATCGAACAACGCCGGATTCAATGTAATGCGGAGCCGCAACCAATCCAGCGGCTACGAGAAAGTCAACGATAGTTTGATCAGGCATCGCAGCGACGGCGAGTACAACTTTACCGATCGCAGCGTCCAAGCCGGGGCGCGGTACTACTACAAATTGCAAGACATCGATGTTGATGGCAACATCGCCGAGCACGGGCCGCTGTTTATCGAAGTAGCCGCGCCGGAGAGCTATGCGTTGTATCAGAATTATCCGAACCCGTTCAACCCGACGACGCACATCAGCTTCCAATTGCCGAAAGGCGGCGATGTGACGTTGACCATCTACAACCTGCTTGGTCAGCCGGTAAGAAGGCTGGTGCAGAGCCAGCGGTCAGCGGGTGTGCACGTAATCGAGTGGGACGGTCGCGACGACAATGGCGCGCAGATGGCTTCAGGAGTCTACCACTATCGCTTACAAGCTGGGAGTTTTGCTGAAACGAAGAAGATGCTGTTGATGAAATAATTCGTGATGCGTAATCCGTAATGCGTAACACAGGCTAATCAGCTTTTTACGCATTACGTTTTACGAATTATTTTGACACTGATCACTGAACACTGATTACTGATCTTTGAACAAAGCCGATGCCGAAGCCTGGTGTCGGCTTTGTTGTTTTAAAATGAAGGCTGAAATTATCATTTGACATTCCCAAAATTAGCGTTAAATTTTTCTATGTTCCACAAAAGCGACGAGGTGGCGCCTCAAGAAATTCGCAATCCCGCAGTGGCTGGGCAATTCTATCCTGGCGATGCTGATGAATTGCGAAACGAGGTTGAGCACCTTTTGCAAACAGTGAGCACCAGCGTTCGCCGCCGGAAAAAAACTGCCGGTGAAGTAATTGCCGGGGTTGTGCCTCACGCCGGCTACATGTACTCCGGCGCCGTAGCGGCAAAGTTTTATCTGCTCTTGGCGAATACCGAATCGCCGCTGGTGTTCATCATCGCCCCAAGCCATCGAGAATATTTTTCTGCTATTTCTGTATTTTGCGGCATGGCATATCGAACGCCGCTCGGCGACCTGCCGGTGAATTATCAGATGGCCGATGCGCTGCTGAGTCGAGGCGAGCCTTTCATCAACAGTTGGCAGGGACACCGCGGCGAGCATGCGCTCGAAGTGCAACTGCCGTTTCTGCAAATGCTCTCCACCAATTTGACAGGCTCATTGACCAACATGCAAATCGTGCCGATCGTGATGGGCGATCAGCGGCCGGAGTTTTGCGAGCAGCTTGGCGCTGCCCTTGCGGAAATACTCAATGACCGCCGCGCGCTCATCATCGCCAGCTCCGACTTGTCGCACTATCACACTCACCAGGAAGCGCAGAAACTGGATCGCCGGATTTTACAGTGCGTCAAAAAACTTTCGCCGGAGCGACTGTTGGATGAACTTGAAAACGGCAGAGCAGAGGCTTGCGGCGGCGGGGCGATCGCAGCCACGATGATGGCAGCGCGACGGCTCGGCGCGACCGCCGGCGAGATTCTGGACTACCGCGACTCCAGCGCAGTATCGGGAGAAGAAGGGCAGGTGGTCGGTTATCTTTCCGCCGCCTTTTACAAAGCGTGAACAAGAATATGAAACTGCCTGAAGCAATGGCGTCGCCATAATATCACAAGAGTCAGTTCCCCGGTCACACGGGACGAACACATGCACGATCAACCCTCGCCCGGCAGCGATGCGGATTCACCCATTTCGTTGACCGATGACGAAAAACGCTGTTTGCTCGGCCTCGCCAGAGATGCCATCGTGGAGGCGGTAGCTCGCGCCTCCGCCAGTTCAAGCGATGAGCACTCGCAAGTCGTGGCCGCCGAAATCCTGATCAACCTCGCCGAAATCAACGCCGGAGTTTTTGTCAGCCTGCATATAAACGACGCCTTACGAGGGTGCATCGGTTATCTCGATGCGCTTCAATCGTTGCCCGCCGCGGTGCAAGACACGGCGAAGGCAGCGGCGTTGCGGGATCCGCGCTTCGATCCGGTGCGCGAAGACGAACTGCAAGGCATTGACATAGAAATCTCCGTGTTGATGCCTTTGGAAATAATCTCCAGCCCGGAGGAAATAAAAATCGGCAGAGACGGTTTGATGATTCGCTGCGGAAAACAGCAAGGCGTGCTTTTGCCGCAAGTCGCGGTTCGCGCCGAATTCGAGGCGGTCTCGTTTATCGAGCATACCTGCCTGAAAGCCGGCCTGCCCAAGGATGCGTGGAAACTTCCGCAATGCGAGGTCTTTCGTTTTAAGGCGGAGGTGTTCGGCGAAAAATCAATGAAGAGTTTGGCGGATAATTCGCAACAGTAGCTCATCATTTCACTCTCCGAACGTGCAGACTCAGTTTGCTCGTTTAAGACTGCAATTGAAAAACAAAAAACTTTTCTTTGAGGGTTATTGATTCAGTGGCCACGATAAAAAAATCTTCATCCCAGCATCGAGCATCCAGCGAGCAGCCATTCCACATTCAAACTGCGTTTGATTGGAAGTCGTACGAGAGCAACATGCTCGCGCCTTATGCGGCGCTCACTAGCGGCCCCATGTCGGTTCGCCAACGACAGGAAAACGAGCATCCCTACCGCTCGGCATTTCAACGCGATCGAGATCGCATCATTCACTCTCACGCGTTCCGACGACTCAAGCACAAGCGGCAAGTTTTTCTCATCACCTATGGCGATCATTTTCGCACACGCTTGACGCATACGCTGGAAGTCTCACAGATAGCCCGAACCATGGCGCGGGCGCTTCGCTTGAATGAGGACGTGGCCGAGGCCGTAGCCCTGGGACATGATTTGGGTCACACGCCGTTTGGTCATCTTGGCGAAGTCGTGCTCGACGACATCTTGCAAGGCCGCGACACGCTGGACGGTGCTTTGGATCAAAAGAATTTGGGCGGATTCAAACACAACTACCAATCCTTGCGCGTTGTCGATTGCCTTGAGAAAAAATATGAATTCTCCGGGCTGAACCTGACCGTCGCGACGCGCGAAGGCATTCTCAAGCATACGCGTCTGAAACGCAAACACTATCGCTATCCTGACATGGATTTTTCACTCCTTCATTTCGACGGAGATTCCGCGGCGACGGTCGAGGGGCAGATTGTCGCCATTGCCGACGAGGTGGCGCAACGCACGCACGATCTCGAAGACGGTATGCGCGCCTCGCTTGTCAAGATCGATAGTATTCGTGAACTGGAGATCGTGAAGATCGTCGAGCGCAATTTGGGCCTCGCCACATTTCTTCCGGCGCGGCAGGAGCTTTATGTGCTGCGATTGATCAATGGCTTGATCGAGTTTTTGGTGACGGATATAATTGAAGAGACTTTGCGCCGTTTGAAAAGAGCTTTTCAGGAGGCAGGAATTCGGGAATTTCACAAAACTGAGGTCGCCGGTTTCAGCGCCGGGATGGATGAGCTGCAAAAGGCGCTTAATAAATTCATCTACGACCAAATAATTTTTGTTCCAAGCGTGCGCGCCTCCGACAGCACCGCCACCGAGCTTTTGCGCGGACTCTTTCGCGCTTATGTTTGCCACCCATCGAGTCGGCCACAGGATTACGCGGCGCATCTAAACCTCGATGCTGATGCAGATGAACCGCGCCACCTCGCCGACTTTATTGCCGGCATGACGGATCATTATTCGATTGCCGAAGCCCGTCGTTTGCAGAAGCTTGGCGTCTTTTCCAACGAGCTTGATTTGCAAATCCTGTTGCCCTCTGGCATCATGCGGGCCTCGTAATGCAGATCGTTTTCGAGCGCGTCGACTTTGCCTATGAATCCTTCGGGCGAGGAAAGAATAACACCCCTTCGAAAAAAGCAGCAGTCGTTCAGTCAGAGGATGCGTTTGCGCTGAATGAAATCTCTTTTTCCCTGACGAGCGACGAAGGGGTCTCCATTCTTGGCCGCTCCGGATCGGGCAAAAGCACTCTCATGAACTTATTCACCGGTCTCTCCCGGCCCTCGCGAGGTCGAATTTTAATTGACGGAAAAGATCTTTTTTCCGATGCGACTCAACTTACAAACATTCGCCGGCGCATTGGGCTGGTTTTTCAATTTCCAGAGAGCCAGCTTTTTGAGACAACGGTTTACGACGATGTTGCTTATGGGCCGCGCAATCTCGGCCTCCCCGAAGAGATGGTTCGCAAGAGAGTTGAAACATCGCTTGCCTCCGTTGGTTTATCGATGAGTGAATTTGGCGCTGTTGACCCTCTCCGCCTGAGTCAGGGAGAAAAACGGCGCGCGGCGATTGCGGGCATTCTTGCGATGAAGCCGGAGATGCTGATCATGGATGAGCCAACCTCAGGGCTTGATGCCTCAGGCCGGGAGTTGCTGACTCGAATGATAGAAGACTTGACCGGGCAAAACATCGGCATCGTACTCATCAGTCATGATACGAGCTTGGCGGTGAGCCTTACTCAACGCGCTTTGGTCTTGGATCATGGAAAGCTTTGTTACGATGGAAGCCTGACGAAACTCCTGGATGATTCTTCTCAAACATTTCGGCTTGGTCTCGAGGTTCCGCGCTCGTTTCGATTATCCGAGAAGCTGGAGAGACACGGGATCGTTGGCATTCGTGATTTGAACCCTGTCTGATTGCGCGCAACTAACTGCGAATTAGTGTTTTTATACAATCTTCTCTCAAAACTGTAATCCTTGTATCAATCAGGGACATTGCACCTTTTGCAAACAAACTTTTGATCATAAAATAATTACTTTTCCCTGATTCCATTCGAATCGAAACGAGATTGATTTCGTAATCGTAACGCATAGTAATTATGCTGTTTGGCTAATGACGGATTTGAGCTTGTGCTACAACACGAGTGTAATCATCCAACCATAAAAATTACCTACAGCTTATGGCATATGAATTGCTGAATGGCGTGGGGTCTGAAATACAAATCCGTTAGAAGTCGTCGTTGTTCTCTCGATATTTCAAATTCGTTTTTGTTCAGTCAAGAGCTTCAGAAAACAGACGATTTTTCTAAGTACGCGCAGTGGGTCGGATGTGTCCCTAAAACCTAAGGTGATGGCAACGTGGCAATAGCAGAGTTAAAAGAAGTCGATCTCGAAGTCCTGTCCCAAGATCTCGATCAAAGCTCGGGCAAAAACTTTGGCTTTGACTACCATTATCCTCTGGTCAGCCGCAGCCCGGAGATCAGGGAGATTTTCGCGCTCATCAAAAAAGTGGCGAAGAGCAATGCGACGATCCTCATTCAGGGCGAGACCGGAACCGGCAAGGAGCTTATTGCCGGGCTGATTCAATTCATCAGTAATCGCGCCGACAAGCCTTACGTGAAAGTCAATTGCGCGGCTTTGCCTGAGAATCTGCTCGAAAGCGAATTGTTCGGTCATGAAAAGGGCGCCTTTACGGGCGCTTATCAAACGCGCATCGGAAAATTCGAGCAGGCTGATTGCGGCACGCTTTTCCTGGATGAAATTGGCGACATGCATCTCTCGACGCAGGCGAAAATCCTGCGCGTGCTGCAAGATCAAACCTTCAGCCGTTTGGGTGGAAACAAAACCATCGACGTTGACGTGCGCGTGGTTGCGGCCACCAACAAAGATCTGTGGAAGGAAATCGAACTGGGAAATTTTCGCGCGGACTTGTATTATCGTTTGAACGTGGTGACGCTGCACATTCCGCCGCTGCGCAAGCGCCGCGAAGACATCGTGCTGATCGCAGAATTCTTCCGCCGAAAGATTGCCCGCGAAGTGCGCAAAAAGGTGAGAGGCTTTTCTGCCGAGACCATCGATCTTTTGAAAAATCATTCCTGGCCGGGCAACATTCGGGAGTTGAAAAACCTGGTCGAACGTTCCGTGCTGGTTGCCGAGGACGGTCAGGAGATCACCGCGAAAGATCTGTCGATGTCCGGCAAGGATTACTTTGCGGCAGGCGGCAAGGATCGTCGCCGATCCAGCGACGGCGAGCTGCTCTCGCTCGACACGCTGAATCTTGAGATCATCGAAAAGGAAGCCATTCTGCGCGCGCTCGAGATGCGCAATTGGGTGCAGAAAGATGCAGCGCAATTGCTCGCCATATCTCCCCGAGCGCTGAACTACAAAATCAACTACCACAACATCACCCATCCTTCCTGGAAGAAGAATACCTAATCTGCTGCCACGATTTTCCTCCTGTTTCTTATTTCACTATAGCCGTCCGGATGTTTTGAGATCAAGTATATGCGATTGATTTTTATGTATCGAATACTTGTTTGAAAAACTTCCGGATGGCGATGTATCCACCTTCCTTTTTCATGCGGGCAATTCCCCAATTATCGATGAGCTACTACGCTGTCATGCTGGAAGCATCTTTTTTATTTCCAAGCACAGTGCTAGATAGAAAAAAAGATTCCTCCGAAATGACATCTTGAACGAGACTGAGGCGCCCATCCGGCGCGATTCCTTTTTGAATTTGCCTGTTCATCTTTTCATAGTCCCCTCAAAATCTCCACGTGTTTTTGAATAACACATCCTGAAAAAGATTTTACACAATCGAAATACCACAAAGTAATATCCTGATCTCTTCTTCGAGTTTCGCTCAGAGTATTTCATTCAAACGCTCGATGATTCGCTCTCTTGAGCAGTGTCTAGTAGTGGCATATGCTTTGCGTAAGAGCGGGTTGCAACTTAGAACTGCATCTTTGAGAAGGAGTAGGAAATGCATCGGGATAAGGGATTAGTATTTACGCTGGCGCTCATCATTTTCATTTTGCCGGCGATCGCCATGGCCGGCGGCAGTGTGAAACTTTCGTGGAATGCAAATACCGATAATGACGTTGCTGGCTATAGAATTTATTTTGGAATAAGCAGCGGAAATTATTCAAAAGTCGAAACCGCTGGCAATGTGACGAGTTACAGCGTCAATGATTTGCAGGACGGGGCGACGTATTATTTCGTTCTTACCGCCTACGACAATGCCGGCAACGAAAGCGGCTATTCCGAGGAAGTGTCGGCGACCATTCTGGATACAACCCCGCCGCTCATCAGCGCGATTGCAGCAATAAATCTCACCACGAGCGGCGCAACGATTACCTGGACGACTGATGAGCCTTCAGACTCTCAGGTTGATTACGGCATCAGCACCAGCTACGGCGCCAGTTCGCCTCTAAACTCCCAGATGATGACTTTACATTCCGTGACCCTGACCGGACTGAGCGCCTCGGCAAGTTATCACTTCCGCGTCAACTCACGGGACGCTGCAGGCCGTCTGGCAACCAGCAACGACTTTTCTTTCATCACCCTTGCGCCGGATGCGACGCCTCCGGCGATCTCGAACATCTCCGTCAATTTTATTTCGCACAATAGCGCCACGATCAAGTGGACGACCAATGAGCCGGCCGACAGCCAGGTTGAATACGGCGTGAGCACAGCCTACGGCAGCTCCTCACCGCTCTCGCAAAATCTGCAAACAGAGCATAGCGTTGTCCTGACAGGATTTTCCACTTCAACGACTTATCATTTTCGCGTCCTGAGCCGCGACGGGGCGGAGAACTTGACCACTTCTCCCGACCAATCTTTTACGACAACCGTGCCTGCTGCTTTCGTTCGTCGAGTCAATGCCGGCGGGCCTGCATTCACGGATGCCACAAACCAAACATGGTCTGCAGATCAGGAGTATGTGCCGGGCGCGCAGTGGTGGTATGATTACGGCCAAGCGCGCACGCAATCCAATCCGATTGACAACACGACGGATGATGCTCTGTTTCAGAGCAGCCGCGTTGGCGCGGGTGAATATCGTTTCGAAGTGCCTTCGACCGGCGTTTACCGTGTGAATCTTTACTTTGCAGAGACTGAACACACCGCTGCCGGCCGGCGCGTATTCGACGTGACCATCGAAAATAACTTAGTGATCGATAACCTCGATCTGGTTGCGACCGTTGGTCCGAGTGTCGCGACGAGCTACACGTTTGATTCCGAGGTGATGGATGGCCGTCTGACGATAAAGTTCGTCGTAGTGGCCGGCGAGCCGATGATCTCGGCTATCGAAGTGAATTCTGCAGATGTCAACAACGGCGCCGACACAAGCCCGCCAACGGCATTGAACGCGCGGCTCACCACGCCGAATTCTTTGATGGTGTCGTTCAACGAATCGGTTGCCAGCGCCTCGGCGCAAAACGTTGCCAACTATTCGATCAATCCGGCAATCAATATTAGTTCAGCAGCTTTGCAAAGCGATCAACGCACGGTTTTGTTAAACACGGCTGCTCACGTTGCCGGTCAAAGCTACACACTCACAGTGCGCAACATCGCTGACGTTGCCACGCCGCCGAATGTGATGAGCGCGGCGACAACGCGGAATTATTCCTATCAAGGAGCGGATGCGACGCCGCCGCAAGCCATCAGCGCGACGATCGCTGGGCGCAACACTGTGAATGTGCTTTTCAGCGAGCCGGTCGCGACTGCCTCGGCGCAGAACAAGGCAAATTATTCGATCAATCCGTCGGTTGTGGTTGTCAGCGCAAGTCTGTTGTCTGATCAAAAAACCGTGCAGCTTACTACGGAGAATCATACGAGCGGCCAAGCCTACACGCTCACGGTTCGCAATGTGAACGATCTTGCAAACCCGCCGAACGCGATGGCCGCCGTCACGAATTTGCAGTATACCTATCTGGCCGGAGATGTGACGCCGCCGGCAGTTCTCAGCGCAGCAGCGACGGATAAAAACACGGTCAGCGTTTTATTCAGCGAGGCAGTGACCAATTCCACTGCGCAGAATACTTCGAACTACACCATTGCGCCTTCGCTCGCGGTTCAAGCGGCAGCTTTGCAAGGCGACAGCCGCACGGTGATTTTGACAACCGGCGATCACGCCAATGCCGGTTCTTATACATTGACCGTTCGCAATATCAGCGACCGCGCCTCGACTCCGAACATGATGGCGAATCCCGTGACCGTCAACTATGTTTATCAGACCGATGACACGACGCCGCCTCGGATTGCTTCGGCTCGGATCGACAACCCAACGCGCATCGTCGTTGTTTTCAGCGAGCAGCTCACCGTATCGAGCGCGCAGACGGCAGGCAACTATCGCATCTCCGACGGCGTGAATGTGAACGACGCCCGCATCGCCGCAAACGGCTTGGAAGTGGAATTGACGACTTCGGCGCATCAATACAATCGCGATTATCAATTGATCGTCAGCAATGTTCGCGACCGATCTGCCGCTGGAAACGTCATCGCTTCAAATTCGAGTATGCCGTATCGTCTCGCGGGAAACGGCAATGGAGGCGGCAATGGCTCGGTTGTGAATTCTCTGAGCATGGGAAATTATAGAATAGACAGCTTGCGAGTTGGCGATGCTTACTACGTCGATCGCTCGTATCGAGTCAATCATATTCCAACCAACAAGCGCAATACGCTGTGGATTCGTACCGCCAACGCCGACAAGGCGAACAACCAGAGCAATTTTCTCGAATTCAATCTCAACCGTGAAGCCGATGTTTACATTGCCTATGATAGCCGCGCCAACAAAGTGCCGACGTGGTTGAGCCGTGACTTCGACAAAACCAACGAGTACATCGGCGTGTCCGAAACCGTTGGCCGGCTCGATCTGTGGCGCGGACATTTTCTCCCTGGCCGTGTTCGTTTGGGAGGAAATCTTTCCGACGGCGCATCGAACGTCAACAGTATGTACGTCGTGCTGATCGATGATTTGAGCCGTCCGGCGAACAACTCGCAAGAAACGCCGCGCAGCTTCGTGCTCTATCAAAATTATCCGAACCCATTTAATCCGCGCACCGAGATCACTTATTATATCGAGCGCGAGAGCAATGTGGTGATCAATATTTACAACTCGCTCGGTCAGATTGTCCGCACGCTGTATGATGGCAGACAAACCCAGGGCCAACACCGTCTGACCTGGGATGCGAAGAACGATCGTGGCACCTCCGTGCCGAGCGGAACATACATGTACACGCTTGAGATCCGCGACCAGATGAACAGTGGCAGCGTGGTAATGAGCTCGGCAGTCTCGCGGCAAAGCCGCTCCATGACCTTGCTCAAATAAATTGTGATTTTCATCTTCCCTCCTCCTCGAACCAGGGCAATTTGCGGATTGCCCTGGTTTTGTATTTTTGGAGAAATAAAAAACGATTGACAGCACAGCATACATTTCATACCTTGATTCAGCGCTACAAAAGTCAAACCCCGATTTCCCTTAACCCTGTGAAAACAAAATTGGTGATCGAGGCGCACAGTGCAGAGGTGATTCGTATCGAGTATGCAAAACTACAATGCAAAATCGGGGTCATACCTTTTGAACAATCAAATTCAGAACAATGCAATACGAAGTAAATGACCTTATCCTCACGGTGTGAACATTCATAAATTTTTGCCCTGCTATTTCGACGCATCAGCCTTTAGTCGACGTTCGCTACGCTGGTTAATAATCCTGATACTTTTGAGCTCGGCTTACATAGTGTCAAACAGCTCCGCTCAAAACACGACGTCGGCTGACTCCGTTTTTGCGCTAGGTGTTGCCCCGAAAGATGACGATGTATTCGTCAAGCACTATCGTCTGCTCCGTAGCAGATTCTCAGCAAGCGGGATCGATCCTTCCGGCCATCTTCCGATTATTGGCGAGAACATCTTTCACGGTTCACCATCCCGTGCGCTGCCTTCTGCCAGCCTTCCGCTGCCTCCAAATTACTTGCTCGGCCCCGGCGATGTGCTCGGCATTTACCTGCTCGGAAAATCGCAGCAGGAAATGCAAATCACCGTTGCTGCTGATGGAAAAATTTATCTGCCCTCGGCTGGCGTCGTGGAAGTCTCCGGCCGCACCCTTGACCAGGCCCGGACTGTCATCAATAACTCACTCGCCAAAGTATTCGGCGGGTATGATCTGCAGATTGTTTTAATTTCTCCAAAGATCGTCTCCATCGATGTTGCCGGTGAAGTGAAAAAGCCCGGACGATACGCGCTCAGCGCTTTGAACACTGTCCTCGATGCGTTGTCATCTGCCGGGGGCATCTCGCCGCTTGGCTCCTTGCGCCACGTGCAGCTTGAGAGAGTAGACGCGCCGCCTCAAACTATCGATCTCTATCGTTTCATATTGCAGCTAGCGAACCGCGATGAATTTTTTCTGCAATCCGGTGATAGAATTTTTGTTCCTCCAGCGCAAAGCTGGGTGGCGTTGATGGGCGAGGTGATGCGTCCGGGAATTTATGAGCTTGGTCCACAACTTCTGGCAATCGAGGATGCTGTTAGCCTCGCCGGTGGCATTGCGCCGCTCGCAGACCTCCACAAGATTGAGTTGAGTCGTTTGGACAGTATCGGTGTGCGCATATCGCAGACCATCGATCTGGCGCTGGTTGGCAAATTGCCTTTACGCCATGGTGATCGCGTGCGCGTATATTCAAAATTGCAAGATGTGCTGCCAAGCACAGTTTCGATCTTTGGCGAAGTTCGTGAGCCGGGGGCATTTCCTTTTGAAAGAGGATTGCGCGTCGATGATCTCATTCAAAAAGCCGGCGGCTTGACGCGGTTCGCTCATCTCACCGAGGCCGAAATCGCGCGCGTCGATCCCGGCAAACCTCCGACGATTATCAAGTTTTCTCTGGAGAAACTCGTGAGCGGTGACACGTTGGCGAATCCCGCGGTGAATGAAGACGATCAAATTTTCATCCGGCGCATTCCCGATTGGAATCTCGGCCCGCTGGTGGAGATACGCGGCGAAGTGCAATTTCCTGGAAAGTATCCGATCGCGCGCGACCGCACAACTTTAAGAGAAGTCATCGCGCTTGCCGGTGGTTTCACACCGCGGGCGTTGTTGCGCGAGGCTCGATTGATGCGAGCGGCCATTCATTCGCAGGTGATGCAAAGCGCAGCAATGGCGGATTCGGTTCCTTCGGATCGATTGACCAAAGCCGAGTATGAAGATTTTGTGATGCGGCGCGACCTCGCGAATTTGAGCCACGTGAGCGTCAATTTTCACAAACTTTTTGTCGCCGGCGATCGAACGTATGACGTCATCTTGCAATCCAATGATGTGATTCACGTGCCGCGAACCGACAGCTTGATATATGTGAGTGGAAGAGTCGGCCTGCCGGGCGGCGTGCCGTTTGTTGCTGGCGAGGACGTTGGTTATTACATCTCAAAGGCCGGCGGCATAACGCATGATGCGGTGCGCAGCAAAGCCAAAGTCATCCGCGCCTCTGGAGAAGTCATCGATGATGACGATGTGTCGAAGCTGGATCCTGGCGACGCGATCTGGGTTCCGCGCAAAGGCGACCGCAGTCGCTGGGATATTTTCCGCGACATCATCACGGTGCTGGCGCAACTCGCCACGATTTATGTTGTCATCGATCGCGCTACGCAGTAACCAAAGAGACTGTTTATGGAAGAACCACGTTCCAATTATACCAATAGCGCCAATGGCGCGCATTCCACGAACGGCGTCAACGGCGCGCACCGTAGCGATGAGATGGACCTGCTCTCTTTGACGACCGCAGTTGTCCAACATCGCCGGATGATTGTGCGCAATGTGTTGGCGGCGTTTTTTGCCTTCATTATAATCTCTCTCCTCTGGCCGCGTTCTTATGTCGCGACCACCTCGATCCTACCACCGGACAGCGCCGAGCCGGATGGCCTCTCGCTGTTTTTAAACAATACACCAT
>Ga0247727_10011040_pt1 | contig 15862 bp, 16 predicted proteins | sample WisWelCaveWW1625_FD_202498 | JGI IMG/M metagenome (GOLD analysis project Ga0247727, IMG submission 202498) | Biofilm microbial communities from Wishing Well Cave, Virginia, United States - WW16-25 | ecosystem: Environmental > Aquatic > Deep subsurface > Groundwater > Cave microbial mat | place...
GTTGATTCTCGTGGATTGCATTCTGCTCAACAATCTTGAAGACGACATTCGTCTGGTGAATGAAAATTTGCAACGCCATCCACGACGCAAAGACCCAAACTGGGAAACGGCGGTCGCCGGTTTTAAAAACGAATATGATGCCCGCACGGTTGAAACGATGCGCGGCAATTTGCAATCAACCGCGATTCTCTATTTCAGCTATTACGGCCCCTCGCCGCGCGCGATATTTGAAAAATCGCTGAATGAAAGCAAAATGGCGATTCACAATTTCAATCAGTTTGTCCAGCGTGATTTGTTGCGCTATGATTTAAGCGGACAGGAAGCCCGCATCACCGCGCCGGTGCTGTTGCTCTACGGCCTGCACGATCCGTATTTCGTTCGGGCTTCGGCGCGGCGATTGCACTTCGCAATGCGCAATTCCAAGCTCGAGCTCTTTGAGCGCAGCGGCCATTATCCGTGGATGGAAGAATCGGCGCATTTTGCCGAAGTGATCAGAGCCTTTTTGAATCCGCCGATCGCGCCGGTAACCTCCGAAACGCAGCGCGCCACGTCGCAAAATCAGTAGTCTCTAGGGATTTAAAAGCCGTTTAATTATTTTGCCACCATTATCTTGCAAGGATATCTTTCGCTTTTTCCGGGAATGGATGGGCGCCTGGTGGCCTCCGCGGTCTTCAAAACCGTTGTCTCCCCGCTTCGCGCGGAGAGGTGGGTTCGATTCCCACACGTTCCCGCTTCGATAGAAAATAGAAACGCCTCCGAGAAATTTTCTCAGAGGCGTTTTTTATGAGAGCAGTTTTAAATTTAAAACAACGCCACCGCTTTATCATGTTTCTCAGCTTTTTCGCGCAGTTTATCAAAAAAAGCTTTGTCGAGGCTCGCGGACATCTTGACGGCTTTGCCGGTTTGATCGACATCGATGCGATTCAACATGTCAACCGCGTCGCGATCGTCGGACACCGCCAGTTTCGCCGTGGCCAGCGCGCCTTTCATCGCCTCCGTCAACAGTTGGCTGTTATCCTCGCTGTCACACAACGCCTCGCCGTACAACTCGGCTTTGCTGCCGACATTGGCGGAGAACACAATATTTTGCACCGCTTTCACCGCGCGCGTGCCTTTGAGCTCGCCGCTTTCGCCCAGCTCGGCTGCGACTTTTTCCATCATCGCGGTGGTGTTGGCGACCAACCAGCATTGCTCTTTGTAGCGCAACTTGCCCAGCAACGCGGTCACGGCGGCATTCTTCTGCACCGATTTATCCGCGCTGTTGCCGTCGATCACCGCCTGAATCCATTCTTTGTTGCCGGCCACCAGCGTGTTCGCATCGGCAAAGTAACACGCTTTCTCGCCATCCTCTTTGACGACATAAATCGTCTTGCCGTTATAAGTCTCGGTTGCAAATTCGCGCCGCCCATGATGAAATTCCGTTGAATCGTGCGCGGTTTTGATGGCAGTGATAATTTTCTGCTCATCAAAATTGCCGGTGGCGATCACGGCAAAGTGGCGCGCATCTTTCTCCCGATCGCCTTCAAAACCCAGCAGCACGCTGTGCAAATCTTTTTGGACATCGAAGCCGGATTTTTCTAAAAATTCTTTATAGTCTTCATCATCGCGCCAGCGCGGGATTCTGTCGTCAAAATCTTTTTCCAGACTCTTGCCCAGATCGCTTTGCCGAATGCTTTGCACGTCAAAATAAGCCACGCTGTTCACCTCTTGCGGAATCCAGGCGAGATGCTGCTCGACCGCCGCCGACATCGACGTCGAAGTCGAGCGTGAGCAGCCGACGGCGAAGAGCACAAACGCCGACAGCAACACGAAGGGAATTAATTTTTTCATTTTGCGTCTCCTGATTAAATTTTAAAAATCTTTCTTTTCAAAAACGTAAATGGCGGCCAGCAAAAATCCGGCGCCGACGGCGAGCGACTGGAAGAGCGGCGCCCAGCTTGCAATCGACTCACCCATGACCAGCGCCCGCGTGATATTGCCGACTTCCGTCGTGCGCGGCGTCAGGTAATAAATGCCGTCCAGCAACCACTGATAAATTTTCTGCGACAGCAATGCATAAATTTGATCGCGCGCCAGCAGCAGCGGGCTGAAGAAAATGACGAGATACGCGGCGATGATCGCCACGCCGGAATTGCGCGCCGTCACGCCGACAAACGTCATAATTGCAAACAACACACCGAACACCAGAATGATGAGAACGCCGCTCAAGAGAAACGGTATATGCCAAAACTCGGTTTTAATCGATAGAATGAGCCACGCGCCGCCGATGAGATAAGTGACGTTGATCGCCACAATACTTAACGCGCCGAGATAGCGCCCAAGCAGCAGTTGCCATCGCGCGAACGGACGCGAGAGCATGAGATCGACGCTGCCTTTTTCCAGCATGTTCGGCACGAGACTGGCCGTGGCAAATATCGACAGGAAAATGCCGCCGACATACATCGCCATTGCCAGCCCGGATTCGATTTTAATGATCCCGTCGCGCAATTTCTCCACCGCTATTTCTTTTTGCTCATCGTTGCCCATCAATTTCACCATCGCCATGCCGCCGGAGACGACGTCAACGTTGACGGAAAAGATAAACAGCAGATGAACGAGCGTGACGACCACAAAGAACGCCATAAACGTTTTCTTCGCCAACGACTCGCGCAGCGTATATAAAATGACCGCTAAAAATTTCATGATGTTTGTAGTAACGCCTTCAGGCGTCGCCTCTTTGAATTTTCACAAAATAATTTTTTTATCAAAGCGTTTGCTCGATTCGATACTTCAGCGCCTGAAGGCGCAACTACGAACTTAATTTTGTGATCTCGTTAAAATCGCCGGACGCCGCGCCTTTAATCGCGCTGAAGAAACTCTCTTCCAGCGTGCGCTTTTGCGGCACAATCGCGTGAATCTCGGCGCGGTTTTCGCGCAGATGATCGATGAGCCGATTCAACTCCCCGTGATCCTGCACCGTCACTTCCAGATGGCCGTTGACGAGGCCAAGTTTCGCAAATTTTTCCGTCAACTGTGATTTCATCGCGGCGGCCAGCGGTGAAGTCTCGATGCGAAAATTCAAGCCGATATTGGTCAACTGATCCACGGCGCCCTGCACGACGATTTTGCCTTTGTTCATGATGGCCACTTCGTCGGACACCAGCTCCACTTCCGAGAGCAAATGCGAGTTGATGAAAATCGTTTTGCCGCGCTGTTTGAGGTGCAAAATAATATCGCGAATTTCCTTGCGCCCAATCGGATCGACGCCGTCGGTGGGTTCGTCCAGCAGCAACAGATCAGGATCGTTGATCATCGCCACCGCGAGGCCGAGCCGCTGCATCATGCCTTTGGAATATTTGCGAATTTTGGTGTCGGCCCATTTGTCCATGCCGACCAGCTTCAATAATTCCGGAATGCGCTGCCGGCGCGCCTTCGGCGGCACATTGGCGAAGCGCCCGAAATATTCCATCACCGCGCCGCCTTTGAGAAAATCCGGATAGCGATGATTCTCCGGCAAATAACCCACGCGCTCGCGCAGATTGTAATTCGTCACCGGCTCGCCAAAAATCTGCGCCGTGCCTGAGGTCGGGTGCAGAATGCCGAGCAGCAGTTTCACCAGCGTGGTTTTGCCCGCGCCGTTCGGGCCGAGCAAGCCAAACACGCGCCCCGGCCCGACGTGCAACGAAACACCGTCCAGCGCCCGCAGCTTGCCGCGATTAAAATGCTTCGAAAGATTTTCCGTCTGTATAATACTCAAGTCTTGCCTCCGAGTTTGCCAATGATCTTACGGAAGCAGCGGGGGAGAAGTTGCATTGGAAGACAAAACGATTTTGGGCAAAACAATTTCCAATAAACATAATTTATTTTATCTGTTGGGTTTCTATCCGTTGGTCGTTTCTCATCCGTTGGAGAAATTGTTTTTAAACTTATACGGAGGTTTTTAAAGACTATTTCTTGTACCCCGGCACGCCTTCGACTTTTTCCAGCTCCGCCACAATCGCGCCCAGCTTGAACCCCTTCACATAAATCTGGCTGGTGATCATCACCGGCATTTTGCGTTGATCGTCAGTCATGTGAATGAGGAGACGGCCTTTCTGTTGGAACAGCCCGGAAGTTTTTAAAAACGGCTCGACGACGATACAGGAAAATTTTCCGGCTCGGGTCTGCGCTTTCTCGCGCTTGTGCACGACGATCTGCAAATCAAACAGCTTGCCGTCGGAATGGTTGGGGATATGAATCGTATCGCCCGGCGCGAGTTTCATGGTGCGCAGCAAATAAATCGCCGACAGCACGTCCTGCACAAACGGCAGCACGGCGAGTGTATCAAGTTTGTTGCCCTTTTTCATTACGGCGCGATGATTGATTTGATCAAAGTCCACCGTATGCTCGGTTTTATAATCGCCCTCGTGCAAACTTTTTCTGAACCACCGGCTGAACAGGCCGTCGACGTCGGTGTGCGACTCGACGCGATCATTGATTTTAAAAAACGACGAGAAGAATTTATTCGACCACAGTTCCGAAATAATTTTGTAGCAGGGCCGGCCGTCAACCTCGACGATCTGTGGAATCGAGAGCCGCGCATTGCCGGCCACCACCGGGCCGTAATGCATGAGAAAGGTGAGGCTTTCGCCGACGCCAAAGGCCTCGTTGGGAACGACGCGCAGCGGCGCGACTCCGTTGTGCGCCGCCGCTTTGTTTGAATCGGCTCCGTTCACCGCCGGTTGCAATAAGGTGGAATCTGGGCGCGGTTGTGCCGATTGCGCGGCGACGGGCGAGGCGCTGAAAATCAACGCCGCTAAAATAACGCCGCGATAAACCGGCGTCGTTTGCCGCCGGCATAAATCGCTCCTGAAATTTTTTTGATAAAACAACATCCTTCCGGCTCATCCTTTCATTGTACCGCAACATTCATGTTGCGTCTTTATTTTTTCGCGAATTTTTTGCAGTGCCGTCTGCACTGAAATCGCGCGCATGCAATCGCAAACATTTGCCGTCGCCCCGCGACAACACCTGCACTCCTCCTGCTGCGACATCAACACGTCGGCGCTTCGACCGTATGGCCCCCAGCGTTCCGGCCGGCAGGCCTGAATCGGCGGATAAAACGCGACGACCGGCGCACCCACCATCACCGCGAGGTGCAACGGCCCCGTGCTGTTGCTCACAAAAACCGCCGCGCGTTGGCACAACACCGCCAGTTCAGTAATGCTTAAACGGCCACAAAGAGAAATTGGTTTCGTCGTCGTCTGTTGCAGAATCCCGTCAATCAAATCAATTTCGTTCGGCGCCCCGGTCAAAATCACCTGCGCGTCGCGCAGCAGATCTGCGAGTCGGGCGAAATTTTCCGGCGGCCAATCGCGCGCCGAGCCGCCACTGCCCGGATGCAAAATAATCGGATGCGCGCCGGCGCCGAGCGCATTGAGTTTCGCGTCAGCGCATTCCCGCGCGTCTGGCGAAATGGTAAAATGAAATTCAACCGGAGCGCCCGCAATTCCCAGCGGCTGGAGCAAACGCAAATTATATTCCGCCTCGTGATGCGCGGCGATTTTGCGATGCTCAAAAACGCGGCGATTGAACAGAAAACTATACCAGCGATAACCGGTGCCGAGGCGTTGCGGAATGGCGCTGCGCCAGATGGCCCACGCCAGTTGCGGGCGCGGATAAAGCATAATCGCGGCGTCAAAATTTTTTTGCCGCAGCACGGCGATGAGCCGGGTTAAATGGCCGGCGATTTCCGCCCCATCCAGCTCGATAATTTCATCAACATGCGGATGACAGCGCAGAACTTCCGCGGTGTAACGCCGCGCCAGAAAAGCCACGTGCACATCGGCCCATTTTTTTTTCAGCGCCGTGGCGACCGGCGTTGAGAGAATAACATCGCCGAGGCGATCGGTGCGCACGAGCAAAATCTTTTGCCGGCTCATTCTCTTCGCCGTTGCTGAATAAAATTAACCAGCGTCGGCAAAATGCGTTCCAGTTCCTCGGCGATGATCTCCGCGCAAAGGCGATACGTCTCTTTCGTGGAGCCCACCGGATCAAAGATATCATCGTCGGAATCATCGGTGTTGGCTTCGCCGGCGGCGCGGCCAAAGCGCTTCAACAGAAAAATATTTTCGCGATATTGCGGAAACTCCTCGTGCAAATAGTCGACGTGCTCGGACGCCATCGCAAGAACCAGATCCGTCTCCTGCATCAATTCTTCGGTCAAGCCTTGCGAACGATGGTTGGAAATATCGCCGCCCCTCTCTTTCACAAGTTCGACCGAATAGCGCGCGGCCGGCGAGCCCTCAATGCCGAGCGTGCCGGCGGATTTGATGACGACCTCGTCCTGCAACCGCGAGGGCAGCTTGACGCGCAACAGGCCTTCCGCCAGCGGACTGCGGCAACTGTTGCCGCTGCAAACAAACAGAATGTGAAATTTTGAATTTGTGCTCAAGTTTGTAACTCTCCAATTCGTTTGCTAATCTCCGCCACCGGCACGGCGCCGGCACGCACCAACGACGGCGGTTGCGTCGTCACATCAATTATGGTTGAAGGTTTTGTTTGTAGCGGCGGCCCGCTATCTAAAATTAAAGCCAGTCGGTCTTCAAACATTTCGGCGATTTGTTTAGCCGAATTCAACACCGGCTCGCCGCTGCGATTGGCGCTGGTCGCAATAATCGGCGCGCCGAGAGTTCTGGAAATTTCGCATGCGAGTTTCGCCGCCGGCAGGCGTATCGCGATCTTGCCGGAGTCGCCGATTAATTCCGGCAATACATTCGCGGCGGCTTTAAAAATAAGCGTCAATGGCCCCGGCCAAAATTGCTCGATCAGTGTCGCGGCGATTGCCGGAATTTCTTCAACATATTCTTTGGCGATTTCTTTTTCTCCCACAATCACCGGCAGCGCTTTCTCGGTCGCGCGGCCTTTGAGTGCAAAAATTTTTTCAATTGCAACCCGTGAACGCGCATCCCCGCCGAGGCCGTACAGCGTGTCGGTCAAATAGGCAACGAGATCACCGTTTTGCAAAGCCGTCACAGCAGCGACAACCGCAGTGTTATCGGGATTCTGTATATCCGTTGCAATAATGGTCATTTGAAGCATTGATTAGTCTGCGGTTCTGGATTGATTACATCACGTCGTGCTATTTAGTAAATTTGACGGCATTCTTTTTTAAGCTAAAAGTCAGAGTTGAACCCGCTGAATAAAGAAATTCCATCTTGCCTCTGAAAACCGTTTTCATGCTTTTCCGATCCTTCCCTTTATCTGATGAGCAAAAGGATGGCCGATGCGAATTGAATAAAATATTTTATCAGAGTATTGCGCCTGTGCTTTGTCCAGAGCTTCGATCAACGTTTTTCCAAAAAAATAATTTCCCGAATCCGGCTCAATCACGGCAATCATCCCCTTCTCCTTTTTCAAGGAATGGACTTTGGCCAAAACGGCCTTTGACGGTATTTTTACTTTAGGTAGTCTCATTTCTCATCTCCGAAGTTTTGTTTTGAATGCCAAGCACTGCGATATTTTTAAATTCCAAAACGCTCGAAAAAACTTCTTCCGCCGCAATCTCCCACATGCACGCGTGCGTGCCGATCGGGCAACTATTACCTCCGTGCGAACTGCAGGGCCGGCACGGGAGATTTTTTTCGACCACGAGATGTCCCTCGCCAAACGGCGCGAAGCCGAAGGCCGGCACCGTCGGCCCGAAAATCGTAATCACCTTGCAGCGCGTGGCGACGCCGAGATGCGTCGGCGCGCTGTCGTTGCTGATGAGAATCTGACAGCGATCAAGCAGGGCCGCGGATTGGCGCAGCGAGAGCCGGCCCGCAGTATTGACGCAGTTTTTTCCAATCGCTGCAGCGATGTGAGAACAAAGCGCAACGTCGCTGCCGCCGCCGATTAAGTAAATGAAGGCGCCGGTCTCGGCAATTAATTTTCCGGCCAACGCGATGAAACGCTCTTCCGGCCAACGTTTGGTGGCCCAAACCGATCCGGGCGCGAGCGCGCAAAACCATTTCGCCTTTTGATTGCTGTTAATAATCTGCTCAACAATCTGTTCGTCGTTTTTACCCCAAAAAACTTTTGGCGACGGCGTTGCCAAATGATCGCGGAAAACTCGCAGCAAATCCAAATTGCGCTCGACCTCATGTTTCTGTTGATACGGCACACGTTGCGTAAAAAGACATGCGCCGGCGCTGCGATTGAAACCGAGACGTTCGGGAATGCGTGCCAGCCAAACGAGCAGGGCGCTGCGCAGCGAACGGTGCGGCACCAGCGCGAGATCGTATTGTTCTCGCCGCAGCGCTTGCGCCAGTTTCCACAGCGCGACGAGTCCGCGCTGCGCGCCACGTTTGTCAAAGATCAAGACGCGCCGGATAAAATTATTTTTTTCCAAAAGATTCGCCGCCGCCGGAATCGCCATAAAATCAACCGAACAATCGGGGAAAACCTGATGCGCGGCTTCAGCGAGCGGCGTCGCCAGAATCACATCACCGATAAACGCCGTCTGCACAATTAAAACTTTTTTGCGGCTTGCCACTGGTCACTGATTTACTGGTCACTGATTACTGATCACTGGCTTCGTCTTCCATCGGCGGTGCATCCAGAACCAGTGGTCGGGATATTGGCGAATATATTTCTCTAAAACTTTTGTCCACGCCACGGTGATCTGGCGCAATTTTTCTTCATCAGCAGAATCCGCAGTCGCGTCGTTTTCTGAAAAATCGAAGGTCAGCAATTCGGCTTCGACGCGATGGTAGCCCCCGGGCTGGCGAATCGCAACGCAAAACACAATTGGCGCCGCAGTTTTCAACACAAACGCTGCCGGCCCGCGGCCGGTCGAGGCCGGCCGGCCGAGAAAATCCACAAAGAGACCGTTGCTGCCGGCATCTTGATCGGCGAGAATGGCCACAAATTTTTTCTCGCGCAACGCTTTCAAAATGCCCCGCAGCGCCGCGCCGCGCGGAATCGACGCCATGTTCATCTTCGCGCGAATATCGCGAATCAGCGCGGCGACATACGGATTATTCTGCTCCTGATACAGATAAACCATCGGATATTGCATCAGCGCGACGAGCGCGCCCATATACTCCCAGTTGCCGAAATGGCCGGTCATGCAGATCGCGCCTTTGCCGAGCGCCAGCGCCTGTTCGTAGGGGTTTTGCTCGCGCGGCATGGTGAAGCTGATGCGTTGCAACAACTCCCCCGGCGAAAGCTTCGGCAAGCGCAAATATTCCAGCATCATCATGCCGAAATTTTCATAAGAACGGCGCGCGATGGGTTTTAACTCGACCGCCGCTTTTTCCGGAAAGGCTTGCGCCAAATTTTCCAAAGCCACGCGCCGGCGAATCCGCAGAATCGAGAAGGTGAGCTTGCCTATTATTTTGCCAAACCAGAGAACCCACGACCACGGCAGGGTTTGCGCCATAAAAAGCAAAAAAAGAACGCCTTGATATTCAAGCCAATGTTTCAGACGACGCATAAACAAAAGTAGGCAAAAAATTTTTGATTGTCAATGTGAAAGTCAGGGGAAAGACGTAACCATTCAGTTGTAGATAAAGGTGGGGTGTGACTCATTGAAAAATTTTGTTTGCGCTTGAAGTTTAAATCTGCTAAATTTATTCGATGCAAGCGAGCCGAAAGATGAAGCAACCATTTGCCCCGGAGAGAAAGCCATGTCAATAGAAGTTCTTGCCCCTCCAGCGGGTCGGCGGGTGGTGTACTATCCTGATGGAGATGGAAAACCGATGGCCGAGTCCAACCCTCACGTTTCGATCATTATTCAGATCCGCCAGATTTTGCGCTATTGGTTGCGCGCGGCGGAAAAAGCCTGCGTCTATGCGAATATGCTGGTTTACTTCCGCAAGGGCCATCCCAAGTTCCGCGTGGCGCCGGATGTCTTTGTGGTTTGGGGCGTTCCTTTTGATGAGATGCGCCGCAGTTACAAGATCTGGGAAGATAAGCAGGCGCCGCAAGTGATTTTCGAGATTACCTCGCGCAAAACGCAAGCCGTCGATTTAGGCAAGAAAAGGTTTATCTACGCCCGCCTTGGCGTGTCGGAATATTATCTGTTCGATCCCTTTCGGGAATATCTCGACCCGCCGTTGCGCGGCTAAAAACGCAACGCTGTATTTTCCACTCGAAAAGCAAGCATGTCTCAAAAAAAAGCCGGCCCATTCAGGATCGGTTTTTTTTATGCCAAGCGGACGGTTCGGTTAAAGCGCTTGTTGAAAACTCAGCACGTAACGAAAGTGCAATTTTTTTTCATTGACGCGCGGCCGGCTCACCCACAATGGAAAATCCAGTCGAATCGTATAATTCGTGCCGATGATGAAAGAGTACCACGCATCCGGGACGGTTTTATTGAAAGTGATTCCGAGTCCGGCGTCGGCCAGCGTTTGCGAATGGTCTTGCAAATTTTTCAGGCGGCCGCCGTCAAAAAATGCCGACACGGTCGAATTGCCCAACACCGGCGCGAGAAGTTTGCCGAGAACCGGCAGGCGCAGCGCTTTGCGCAATTCAACGTTGGTTGCGATCAAACTTTTTCCGGCGCGTTCCGGTTGATCAAAATAGCCGCGCAGATTGCCGCCGCCGGGGCGATGATAGTGCGCCTCCGCCGGCAGCGCGCCGCGACTGCGCAAATAGAAGCTCTCAAATTGCTCGAAGGGACTGGCGTCGAACGCATGGAAAAGATGCTGAACGGGGTTGTCGTCTTCCTGCCGCAAAAACGTCCCGTGAACGAGCCGGAAATAAAAACCGTCGCCGCGCGGCGTGGGAATCCAGAAACGCAGCCCGCCCTGCAAACGCGTGAATGTCGCGTCGCTGCCAAACGCGGAATTGGCGTGGCGAATTTCATAGCTCAACAAACTGCGCCAGATGATGCCGCGCGGATTGACGTTGAAATTGAGATACGCCTGATTCACTTTGCCGGCGCTCCACGTCGGCGCGGCAATAATGTTGTCGCCCACCTCAACGCGGCGAAAAGCATACTTCACGTCTTCCGCCGGCAGCTCGGCGTAACTTGCGCCAATCGTCAAATTAAAAGTCGGCGGCGTGAACAACGCGCGCGACCACGAGCCGCGCAAACTCACATCACCGATGAGACGCCCTTCGAGTTTCGACAGAGTGAGTTGATAATTCCAGTGCGGATCAAAATTGTTGCCGAAACTGAAGCGGCCATCCAACTCCGAAGAATTGGGGCCATACCACGCGCCGAGCCCGAGCCTGCGCGTATTGCGATACTGGCCGTTGAAACGCACACCGAGCCGCAGACCGTCAATATCATTATAATACAAACTTGGTTTGTAGGTGACGACATACGCATCGGGAGGATTGTAATTCCACAAGCGCGGATACTCCGGAATAAATTCAACGCGCATCGTGCCGTGGCCGAGGCGGTTTTTGTCCATGATTTGATCGTTCGGATCGAGCGCGGCACGGCGCGGCTCCGCGGCGGTGGTAAATTGCAGCGTGCCTTTTTTCTCCATGCCGTCCCAGCGCTGCCGGACTTTTTCATTATTCACGAGCATCAATTCAACCTCGACTGGCATGATGCCTTCATCGTTGCGATTGATTTCAACCGTGGTTTGCCATTTGCCATCCGCGGTTTTTTCTTTCTTCACGCCGCCGAGTGAATAGTCGACGAGCTTGGCCTCGTGCAGCCATTGTTGAAAAAACCAATCCAAATCCATGCCGCTGACGTTTTCGCAAACCTGTTTGAAACGCGCTTCATTCACATGCTTGAGCGCCCAGCGCTTGAAATATTCTCGGCAGATTTTTTCAAAGGTTTCGACGCCGACGACGTAGCGCAGCATTTCAAAAAAGATCGAACCTTTCGTGTATGCGTTGATGCCGTAACTCATGCCGTTTTTAAACTTGTAGGAATAAAGCGAAATCGGCTCGTTATAGCCGCTGGTCATGTAATTCAACGCCCAGCCGCGATTGCTCGCGTTGTCGGAATCCTGCGGGCGGTGGCGTTGCAGCCACGTTTTGTTGGCATGGTGATCTTCGTTTTGCTGGCCGCGTGATTCAAAATACCAGCGCGTTTGAAAGGTCGTGAAGCCTTCGTCCAGCCACGCTTCTTTTTGCTCGTTGTTGCCGAAGATGCCGAAAAAATAAATGTGTCCGACTTCATGCAGAATCAAGCCTTCGCTATCCGAAGCGTTCATGACGAGCATCGGATATTCCATGCCGCCGCCGAGCAGGCCGTGCGTGATCGTCAATTGCGGATAGGGATAGCGTCCGAATTTTGTTGACAACCATTCCAGCGCCCGACGACCGCGTTCCGTTACGACTTTGGACCACTCGGATTTCGCATAGCTCCGAAACAGCGCATGCACCGGAATGCCGTCATACTCGCCGCGCTCGTAGAGAAAATCCGATGAGGTGATCCACGCAAAGTCATGCACGTTCTCGGCATGGAAAGAGACGCGCCGGCGTGCTTGCGTTTTCATTTGCTCGGCGATCGCGGTTTTCATCTCGGCATGCTTTTTCTCCCATTCCGCCACGGCGAGCGACGTATCGACTTGAACGAGCGACCAGCCGGGATCGCCCTCAGTCACCACGCCGGTGGCGCCGACGATGTAATCGAACGGCACCTCAATCGTCACGTCAAACGTGCCAAATTCGCCATAAAATTCGCCCAGCAAATGAAACGGCACCGGATGCCAACCCTCTTCATCATAGACGCAAATTTTGGGATACCACTGTGCAAAATCAAACTGATTGTCGCGATAACCGGAGCGATCCTGAAATTTTTTGATCTTTTGTTTGAAAGCCAATTCGAGGCGCACTTCTTCGCCGGGTTGCAGGGGCGCGGGCAACGTCGCCTCGAGAATCGTGTCGTCAACTTTGAAAGCACTCACCTTTGTTTCCGCACTGCTTTCTTTTTGCGGGATGATGCGAAACTCGCTGATATCGATCCAACCGCCGTCTTCATCCTTTGCCAATGGACGAAAATAAAAACTCTGCGCTTCTTTGCTGTAAATCGATGCATTGTTGCGAAAGGCGTTGGGATAAAGATACATGTAGATTTTATCGAGCGTATTCGGCGAGTTGTTGCGGTAGAGAATGCTCGACGTGCCCGTGAGCATTTTCGTGTCGGAGTCAAGGCTCACGTTCATTTGGTAATGAACGAATTGCTGCCAGTAATTGTCGTTTCCCGGCGGGGTTGCGGTTGAGCCTTGCACATTGGCGGCGCACAACAATATCCACCACGCCAAGATTGGAATAACCGTTCGGTGAGGCTTTCGCATGTTTTTTCTCTCCTTCCAGTAAAATCAATTTGCCCGGCATTTTTTTAATCAGACACGGCGAGCTTCGAAAAGGTTTATTGAACAAAAGAAACCGGCGAGCGCCGTGGCGAACAGAATCATCGACATTTGCAGTCGCGGGCTGCTGTGGCGTTGCAGCAAATGTTTCACGCGCTCAACCGCATATTTGCGGTCGCGAACCGGAGCATTCATTTTTCTCGCTCCTGATACAGAAAGTGCATGGATTCCACAAAAAATTCGTGAAAATCGCTGCGTTCGGAAATTTCGACGTAGCCGATCTTTACGGCGAGATATTCAGCTTTGCGTCGCGCTTCCTGCGAGAGCAACACTGCTTCGGCGCCGGCCAATGCCGCATTGCCGATGAATTTGATGCGTTCGACGGGCACGGCTGGAATCAAGCCGCTGTCAACGGCGTCTTGCCCGCGCACGTGATTGCCGAACGCGCCGGCGATGTAGACGGTCGCGATATTTTTCGATTGGGCCTGCAGCTCTTTCATTAAAATTTTGATGCCGGAAACGATGGCGCTTTTGGCAAGCTGGACTTCGCGAATGTCTTTCTGCATCAGCATAATCGCTTTCTCGTCATCGAGTTTCGCGATGGCAATATGATTCGCGCCGTTATCGTGATGGACGATTCGTGTTTTTAATTCGTCGCTGACGCGCGAATTCATTTCCGCAATATTCAAAATTCGGCCGGTTTTGTCGATCACCCCGGCGCGCACAAATTCGCAAACGAGATCGAGCAGGCCGGAGCCGCAGATGCCGATCGGTTCGGCGCCGCCAATGGTGCGAAATTGCAAATCGCCGTCAATGATTTCCGCGCGTTCGATCGCGCCGCGCGCCGCGCGCATGCCCCACGTGATGTACGCGCCTTCCCATGCCGGGCCCGCGGGAGACGAACAACAGAGCAATTTGTTTTTTGAACCGAGCACCATCTCGCCATTCGTGCCGATGTCCACCACGAGTTGAATATCATCCGTTTCGTCGAGATCGAGAACCGTGAGCACCGCGGTGATGTCGCTGCCGACAAAGCACGCGAGATTCGGCAGAAAATATGCAATGCCGTCGGGATGAATTTGCAGGCCGAGCTCTTTCGCATCAAGCATCGCCGGCCCTTGAAAAACCGGCGTGTACGGCGTATATGCAATGTTGCGAGGATCGATATTCAAAGCGATATGCTGCATCACCGTATTTCCGGCGACGGTGAGTTTGTAAATATTCTCGGCTTGAATTGCCGCACTCGCGCAAAGCTGCGCCAGCAACTCATTCATCTGTTTGATGATCAGGCGATGCAGCAGTTCGAGGCCGCCGGGATGTTCAACGATATAATTGACGCGCGCAATCACATCCGCGCCGTAGGCCCGTTGCGGATTCAACGCCGAGGCGACCGCCGTGACCTCGCCGTTGTGCAGATTCAAAAGTTTTGCCGCCACCGTCGTCGTGCCGATATCGAACGCCACGCCGAATAAAGTTGTTGTCGTATCTCCGGCTTCGATAGTCAGCAAATGCTCTTGATCAACGACGGCGGTAATTTGGTAATCATGCTCGCGCAGCAGGCCGGCGATTTTTCTAACGGCGTAAAAATTAAAACGTGAAACGTAACAACCGCGCTGTTGCAACAGCGTGAGAAATTTTTCAAAATCAAAATATTTTTCTCCCAACTCCGCCGGCGGAACGTGGACGCAAATTTTCTTGAGGTCGGGATTCAATGTGAAACGCCCGGTCTTTCCCTCCGTCATGATTTGATCGCCGAACGTGAGTGATTCCTGCGGCACGATGCAAACGCTGTCGCCGGTGAGCCGCGCCTGACATGAAAGACGAACACCTTTCGCGAGTTCCGGCGGTGTCAGCAGTTGCCCTTCAACGGTCGCCGGCGGCGTGACGCCGCCTTTGATGTTGACTTTGCACTTCGCGCACGTGCCGAGTCCCGCGCAGGTGGATTCGATGATGATACCCAACTCCAGCGCCGCATCGCGGAAGGTGGTTCCTGTTTCGAAATGCGCCGTTTTTTTGCCGGGCAGGAAAAGGATTTTGTGGTCGGGCATAGAGGTGAGATTTTCCCCGGCGTCGTTGCCTCAAACGTTCCGGGTGCAAACGCTTTGGCGCAGCCGGACGATCACATTGCAGCAAATCAAAAAGCCATGCGGGAAATTTTTTCGCTGCATGGCTTGATGCGTCTAATTACTGTTGCCCTGATTGAATATTTTACTCAATTGCTCGGGTCCAAAATCGGCGAGAAGTTTCTGCAACATATCTTCCTTGCTTAAAGCTGCCAAAAGGTCTTCTTTTCGCAAAGCCGCCAAGAGGTCTTCTTTGCGCAAAGCCGCCAAGAGGTCTTCTTTGCGGAAGGCTGCCAAGAGGTCTTCTTTGCGGAAGGCCGTCAAGATATCTTCCGGACGGAAGGTTGAAAGAATCTTTTCTCGGCCTAAAGCTTCGATCATTCTATTGATGGTTTCTTGTCTAATCGCCATAAGCTTAAGCACCTCGCTTTCATAAAGATCAAGAAAAGCTTCGAGAAGTGGGCTGGTTTGCCCACGATTCAATTCGTTTAAGATAATGGGCTGCCGAGACGCGCCGGATTTGAAAAAGCTTGCAATTCTTCGGGCATTCCTTCATCCGGCGGGTCTTCAAAAGCG
>Ga0247727_10011041_pt1 | contig 15862 bp, 14 predicted proteins | sample WisWelCaveWW1625_FD_202498 | JGI IMG/M metagenome (GOLD analysis project Ga0247727, IMG submission 202498) | Biofilm microbial communities from Wishing Well Cave, Virginia, United States - WW16-25 | ecosystem: Environmental > Aquatic > Deep subsurface > Groundwater > Cave microbial mat | place...
GTGGAGAGAATCACGGGATCCAGCACCACGTGAGGCGCCGCGACGCGGTCCAGGAATTCGGCGACCACCGCGGCATTGGCCTTGTTGCCCAGCATTCCGATCTTGATGGCCGCGAACGGGACGTCTTCGGACAGCGCATCGAGCTGGGCGCGGAGGTTGGCCGCCGGCGGGATGTGCATCCCCTTGACACCCTGCGTGGATTGCACGGTGAGCGCGGTCACCGCGGCGACGCCGTAGCAGTTGTGCGTGCTGATGGTTTTCAGGTCTGCGGCGATGCCTGCGCCCGCACTGGGATCGAATCCCGCGATGGTGAGAACAACCGGCAGGTTGTGAGTGGCGTGATTGCTCAAAGCCGCGCTCTCCGCGCAGAGCACAAAAACCGGCGCGCATCCATCCGCGCACGCGCCGACTAAATGGAAATGTACGCGCTGCCCCGCCGCAGTGCAAGAAAATTATTTATGGAAAACCGGCGAAGCAGCGCGGAATCGGCCAGGGATGCTTTGCGTCTCGTTCAGCGCGATGCTACACTTTTCGAAGGAGCGTCATGGTGAGCACCCTCCCGCGCCACCGCACGGAAGACAGGCCTGGCGAGTCCGCGGCACTTCCGCCGGACCCGGTCATCGAAGTCTACAAGAAGGACATTGACCGCAGCCTGCTGCGCGAAAATCTGAAATTGACAGTGGAGCAGCGGCTCGACCAGTTGATGGAATTCCAGCGTGCTGCGGAAGAATTGCAGCGCGCCGTCCGCGCAGCTCACCATGACTGACATCAAGAGCCTGCTGCGCCTTCTTGCAGGCAACCATGTTGAGTTCATTGTTGTCGGCGGCGTTGCGGGCACAGCCCATGGCTCGGCCCGCAACACACTAGACCTCGATGTAGCATACCGCCGGTCCAGCGAAAACGTATCACGACTTGTCGCTTGTCTTTCTCCCCATGCGCCGTACCTCCGCGGCGCGCCCCCTGGCTTGCCCTTCCGGTTTGACGCGGAAACCGTTCTGAGTGGCTTGAATTTCACGCTCCAGACAGATTTAGGGAGTCTGGATCTGCTGGGTGAAATCACCGGGGGCGGAGGCTACGAGGACCTTTTGCCAGATTCCATCGAGCTTCAGATCTATGGTGTGACTTGCAGGTGTTTGAAACTGCGCCGCCTGATTGAGGTGAAACGCGCCGCCGGCCGCCCCAGAGACTTTGACGCTGTTGCCGAACTTGAGGCGCTCCTCGAAGAGAAGCGCAATGAATAGGATTTCGCCCGCCTTTTAAGGGAACAATCCGCGCACCAGCGTGGCATCGGCGACGCGGCCGACGGCAAGGATGTACGCCCCGGTGCGCATATGTACGCGGTATTTCCGCGCGGTTTCGAAGACGTCGGCGAAAGACCGCTTGATGATCGATTCCAGCTTGGAGTTGACGTCCTCTTCCGTCCACGAAAAGCCCTGGAGGTTCTGTGACCACTCGAAGTAGCTCACGGTCACGCCGCCGGCATTGGCCAGAATGTCAGGGATGAGGAAGACGCCCTTACGTGCCAGGATTTCGTCCGCATGGGGCGTGGTAGGGCCGTTGGCAGCTTCGGCGACGATGCGGGCCTTCACCAGCTCGGCGTTGTCGAGGGTGATCACGTTTTCGAGGGCCGCGGGAATGAGAATGTCGCACTTCAGCGTCATCAGGTCTTCGTTGGAGATGCGCGACGTGCCGGGCATACCGACCACCGTGCCTGCGCGTTCCTTGTAGCGCATCGCTTTCAGGGGATCGACGCCGCGGGAGTTGTACACGCCGCCGCGGGAATCGCTGACGGCGATAATGCGCGCGCGTTTTTCCGCAAAGAGGCGCGCGGCGATTCCGCCGGCGTTGCCAAAGCCCTGGATGGCGACGGTAGCGCCGCGCAACGCGATTTTCTTCACCTTGCAGGCTTCCTCGGCGGCAAACAGGCACCCGCGCGCGGTAGCTTCGTTGCGCCCCGCCGATCCGCCCATGGACATCGGCTTGCCGGTCACCACCCCCAGGCTCGAATAACCGACGGTCATCGAGTAGGTGTCCATAATCCAGGCCATGGTCTGCGCGTCGGTGTACACGTCGGGCGCGGGGATGTCGCGGTCGGGGCCGATGATGGGCAGGATTTCCGAAGTGAAACGCCGCGTCATACGCTCGAGTTCGGGCTTGGACATCCGCTTGGGGTCGCAGATGACGCCGCCCTTGCCGCCGCCATAGGGGATGTTCACCGTGGCCGTCTTCCACGTCATCCACGCAGCCAGCGCTTTCACTTCGTCAAGAGAAACATTGGGATGGTAGCGGATGCCCCCTTTGGCCGGCCCGCGCGCCAGGTTATGCTGCACTCGGAAGCCGGTGAAGACCTTCACCTGCCCGTTGTCCATCTTCGTGGGGATGGCCACTTCCATCACCCGCTTGGGCGTGCGCAACACCTGGCGCAGGCCGGGGTCCAGCTTGAGGTGCTCGGCGGCGATGTCGAATTGCGTCTGCGAGATGCGATAAGGGTTGAGGTCTTCTCGCGGGGCCACCCTCGGGGGGACCACCGGCCGTGGTGCTGTCTTGGCCACCGTTGCCATTGTTACTCCTCCTTGGTGATGTCGTCAGGCGCTGGCCGCATGGCGGCCGGTCGCGCTCCCCGCGGGGAGCGTCTGCCGGAATTTTTCCCGGCAATCCGCAGAACAAAAGTGGTGCGTCACACCTTCAACCATCAGCGTGTGAGAGATTTCCGAAGAAACGTGCGTGCCGCACACCGGGTCGCGGTGCAACAAGCGCCGCCCGACAGTGCCGCCGGCCTGTCGTTGCGGCTCGGAAGCCTGGCCTCCGAACAGCCAGCCGAAGATTTTCCGCCCCAGCCATGTGGCCACGATCAGCCACAGAAGGAAGCGCAGAACTGCCGCAAAAGTTCTCATACAGGTTCAGATTCCTTACGGCTGCGTCAGCTGGCCCGACGCGCGAAGTGAAGATTAAGCGTCGAGTTCTTTCCTGCCGAGCCACGCGCTACCCCAGCCCAATTGCAAGGGTAAGTATCCTAGAATGCGGAGTTTAGTGCAGAAACAGTTCCGTTTCAACGGAAACAATGAGGAAATGCGAGCGTAGGGCAGCCAATGAGTTAGGGTCCCTGGATGAAGGGACGCCGCCTGTCTGTTTTAAGATATTGATTCTTAAGGAGATATAAGAACAACCGGTCCGGATAGAGCGGCCGAGGCAAGCTATCCTGTGGCCTGGGTCATCCTCATTTAAACCGCAGCCGGAATGCGATCCACTCCCATCAGCGGCTGCAAGGCGTCAGGGACAAAGACGCTGCCGTCCGGTTGCTGATAGTTTTCAATGATGGCGAGCCACGTACGCCCGACAGCCAGGCCGCTGCCATTGAGCGTGTGGACGTACTCGCTCTTGCCGGCTCCAGGTTTGAAGCGGATGCCGCTGCGCCGCGCCTGGAAGGCTTCGCAGTTGGAACACGAGGAGATTTCCCGGAATTCACCGCTGGCCGGCAGCCAGACCTCGAGGTCGAACGTCTTCGAGGAGGCGAAACCCATATCCCCGGTACACAACATCACCACGCGGTAGTGCAGGCCCAGCCGTTGCAGCACCACCTCGGCGTTGGCCACCAGCGATTCCAGCTCCGCGTAACTCTGGTCCGGGCGCGTGAATTTGAACAGCTCGACTTTCTGGAACTGGTGCTGGCGGGTGATGCCCCGGGTGTCTTTGCCCGCGGCGCCGGCTTCGCTGCGGAAGCAGGCCGTCCAGGCGCAGACGCGGATCGGGAGGGCGTCAGCCTGGAGAGTTTCGTCGCGGTAGAGGTTGGTCAGCTCGACTTCCGCCGTGGGCGTAAGCCACAGGTCTGTGCCTTCGAGGTGAAACATATCGGCAGCAAATTTCGGCAACTGGCCCACGCCCACCAGCGACTGCGTGTTCACCAGGAAGGGCGGCAGGATTTCCGTGTAGCCGTGCTCGCGGGTATGAACGTCGAGCATCAAGTTGGCGAGGGCGCGTTCCAGCCGGGCGCCCAGACCCTTGTAGACAGCGAACCGCGCGCCGGACATCTTCGCCGCGCGCGGCAGGTCCAGGATGCCGCAGCGCTCGCCAACCTCCCAGTGCGGGCGCGGAGGGAAATCGAATTTCGGCGGCGCGCCCCAGCGGCGGATTTCCACATTGGCCGCAGGATCATGGCCCACGGGCACAGAGCTGTGCGGAAGGTTGGGAACCGTGAGCATGAAATCCCCGAGCCGGGCGTCCAGCGCGGCCACGCGCTCGTCGCTGGACTTGATCTCATCGGAGACGCGCTTCATCCCGGCAATGAGCGCCGCGGCATCCTGGCCGGCTTTTTTCAGCCGCGCGATTTCGTCGCTGGCTTTGTTGCGCTGGGCTTTGAGCTGCTCGACCGCGGTGATGAGCTTGCGGCGCTCGGCGTCGAGAGACCGAAAGCCGTCGAGATCGAGCTGGATGCCGCGGTGGCGGGCCATCTCGGCGAACTGCGGCAGGTGCTCCCGGAAATAACTGAGGTCGTGCATGCGCGGGAGAGCATACAACAGACAGTGAAGAGTGAGGAGTGAAGAGTGAGGAGGGCCGAGTGCGGCGGTTCAGGATGACAGTTTTTCTATTTTTTGCCGCACGCTGACAATCCAGGCGGTCAGGGCACGCCCGCCAGCTTTAGGTCCAGGCCGTGGAAGCCGGAGGGCTGGGCCGAGAGGCGCGCGGCCCGAGTGCGGTTGCGGGAGACGAATTCCGGGTCGAACTGCGCGCCGTCGTCCAGGTCCTCCCCGGCCAGAACCAGGTACTCGCCGGGGATGATGTTGTCTACGGCAAAGCGGCCGAGGTGGTCTGTAACGGCTGTCCGATAATAGCGCAGTGCGGCCCGGCGCTGCTCATCCGCAGGAATCAGCAGGACGGTTGCGGCCAGAGCGGGTTGTCCATCGCGGCCGGTGACGAACCCGGCGAGCGCGGCGGAGTTGGCGGCAACGAGAACCTCGGCATCGGAAATCACCTGGCCGGCCGCAAACCGGATGCCCGTGTCCGTGACTTCCACTCCTCCAGCCAGTATTTTCTTGACGTAATAGCGCTCTTCCAGCCCGGTCACCAGTAGCATCATTTCACCTTCTGGAATTTCCCTGATGGAAAACGCGCCTCCGCCCAGCCCGGGATTGCCCGCGCGGCCGAAGAAGGCGCTTTGCTGATCCAGAGGCACCAGGTCGAATCGCAGCCGGCCGGACTCCATCTCCGAGCCATCTTCGGCACGAATGCGTCCGTGCAGTTCCGCGCCGCGGCCGATTTCCAGCGTCACCTGCACGTCTGCTGCAACCACCTCGACGCTGCGCGAGGCTCTCCCTCCGCGCCCAGCCGTGTCCTGCGCAAAAACGGTGTAGCGCCCGGGCGGAACATTGCGCAGCGTGAAGCCGCCATCGGGGCGCGACTGCGCCCCGCCGCCGAAGACACTCGCGCCAGTGCCGTAGCCGACAAAATAGCCTGCGGGCGCGCGGCCGGTTGTGCCGTCCACCACAGTCCCGGTGACCGTAAACGTCCGGCCGGTGCGGAAACTGATGTCCGTGCGGCGCGTTTCCGTCCCCGCGCGTACTTCGATGGGTGTGGCGCCGTCGGAGCCCGGGGAGTTGGGATAGTACGTGGGTAGATAGGCAATCGAGCCGGGAACATCGCGACGCGCGCTGACGAAATATTTTCCGGGGGGCAGGCTATGCAGGCGGTAGTTCCCGAGATCATCGGTAGCTGTGTTGCCCGCCGCCACCAGCCGCTTGTGCCCGCCGGGCTGGAAGCGCAGGCGCTCGACGGTCACCTGCGCGAAACTGACCGGGTCGCCGTCTTCGTCGGTCACCTGGCCGGTGATTGCCGCGGCCGGTTCCATCTTCAGGCTGAGGCCCGTGAGCGGCGAGGACTCGGAAATCTCCAGCGCGTCCTGTCCCGGCGGCGCGAAGGGATTGAAGCCGCCCGGCGCGCCGCGCCGGCCGCCGAGGGTGAAGGTAACATAGCCGGGCTTGGAGGCCTGCAAACGGTAGCGGCCGGCAGGGACATCGGCGATTTCAAAGCGGCCCGCGCCGTCGGTGGTGGCGTGAAAAGACTCCCCGCGTCCGCGCAGGGTGGCCTGCAGCAGCGAAACGTTCACTTTGCGCAGCGGGGCGCCCGTGTCGGCCTGTGTGACGCGACCGCTCACTTTTGTGGCTGCGGGCGAATCCGCGGTCTTCGCGGGGGCGGATTGTTGCGCTCGTAACGCTCCGGAAAACAGAAAGAGAAGAAGGCCGGCATGGATGAGAGAGAGCTGCATTGCGAGCGTCCTGCGCCGAAAGTATATCCGTGTCCGGCGGTCCTGGCACACATTTCCCCGGGTGCCTCCGCAAACTGTCCCAATCCTTTTGTGCTAGCATCCCGGTTCTGGCCATGAGCGCAGCGGTCTACATTGTGGCCGCCGTGCGCACGCCAATCGGGAAATTCGGCGGCGCGCTGGCGGAGTTTACGGCTGCCGACCTGGGTGTGGCCGTCGTGCGCGCGGCGATGGAACGTGCCTTCGGCCAGGCACCGCAGGCGCGAGCCCCCGGAGAAAAACCGGCGCCGGGCGCGGAGGTACCCTGGCGCGCGCTCCAAAAAGCGGTTCCTGCGCAGAGCCGCCCGGTGCCGGTGGACGAGCTGATTTTCGGCAACGCGCGGCCCGCCGGCGTGGGCCCCAACGTGGCGCGCCAGATAGCCTGGCGCGCGGGGCTGGGTGACGACGTGCCGGCAATGACCGTGAACCAGGCCTGCGCCAGCGGTTTGCGCGCCGTGATCCTTGCCGCGGACCGCATCCGGCTGGGCGAAGCGGAACTGGCTGTCGCCGGCGGCACGGAGTCCATGAGCCGGGTTCCCTATCTGGTGGACGCGCGCTGGGGAGTGAAGATGGGACATCAGCCGCTCACCGATTCGATGTACCGTGACGGGCTTTTCTGCCCCATGTCCGAACTCCTCATGGGCGAGACCGCGGAAATCCTGGCGCAGGAATACAAAATCACGCGCGAAGAACAGGACGCCTACGCGCTGGAGAGCCATACGCGCGCCGCCCGGGCCACGGCGGAGTGCCGTTTCCAGAACGAAATCCTGCCACTGGAACGCGCGGACAAAAAAGGAAACGTAACCCGCGTGGAAAAGGACGAGCATGTGCGCGGCGACGTGACCCGCGAGAGCCTTGCCAGGCTGCGCCCCGTATTTTCGGAAACCGGCACCATCACTGCGGGCAGCGCCAGCGGGATCACCGATGGCGCAGCCGCGCTGGTGCTGGCCAGCGAGGCGAAGCTCCGGGAGCTGAAGCTCGCTCCGCTGGCGCGCATTGCCGGCGCAGCCACGGCTGCGGTCCCGCCCCGTGTGATGGGAGTGGGGCCGGTCCCGGCGGTACAGAAACTTGAGCAGCAAACCGGGTGGAAGATCACCGATTACGACGCCATTGAGCTGAACGAGGCGTTCGCCGCGCAGGTGCTGGCGTGCGACCGCGAGCTGAATTTCGACCGGGCGAAGCTGAACCCCAGCGGCGGAGCCATCGCCCTGGGGCATCCCATTGGGTGCACGGGGGCGCGAATTCTGACCACGCTGGTACATCACCTCCAGCGCCAGGGCGGGCGGCGCGGCCTGGCCACGCTGTGCGTTTCCGGCGGTTTGGGCGTAGCATTGGCAGTCGAGAAGAGCTGAAAGGAGCGCGCAATGGCTGAAGAGACGGAAGTCCAGGCGCAGGTAGAAGACTATGCGATGAAGCCGGCGGACCTGATGCCGGCGGAGTTCAAGTTCGTCAAGCACCGCATTGAAGGGCCCGTGGCGCGGATGACGCTGAACCGGCCGGACCGCAACCTGCTGAACGAGCGCGCGCTCATCGAGCTGGCCCGCGGCATCGAAGTCCTGCACGAGAAAGACGAAGTGAAAATGGTGGTGATTGATGCCGAGGGGCAGAATTTCTGCGGCGGCGTCGAGCTGGGCGAATACACCACACAGCGCGTGTTTCAGATGCTGGACGCGTTCCACCGCGTCTTTGTGGCCATGCTCGACGTGGGCAAGCCGGTGATTACCGTAGTGAACGGCCCGGCTGTGGCCGGCGGGTCGGAGCTGGCCGCCTTTGGCGACATTGTGATTGCCACGCCGAAGGCAAAATTCGCGCAGCCGGAAATCACCATCGGGGTGTTCCCGCCGCTGGCGGCCACGATTTTCCCGTATGTCCTGGGGCCGAAACTCGCTCTGGAGCTGGTGCTCACCGGGCAAGCCATTACTGCCGAGCGCGCCTACGAGCTCGGCCTGGTGACCAAGCTGGTGCAGCCCGACCAGCTTGAAGCCACGGTCAGCGATTTTATCGCCCGCATCAGCGCGCAATCCGGCGCCGTGCTTTCCATGGCCAAGCGCGCCATCTACGGCGGCATGGGCCTTTCGCTCAAGGACGGCTTGAAGAACTCGATGAACATATTCCTGCACGAGCTGTACCGGCTGGAAGACGCGCAAGAGGGCTTGCGCGCCATCGTCGAAAAGCGCAAGCCGCAGTGGAAGAACCGCTAGCACTTTGTATGTGACTCAGTCCCGGGAATGCACACGCCGCAACAACCTCTCTGGCTCGCCGGCGAAGCGCTGGATGCGGTCGCCAGCCTGCGCCGCTGGGACCAAGCGCGACAGCAGCGGCTGCGACGCGCCTATTCCACCCTGCTCGCGATCTCCCTGTCCGCGTTTGCGCTGATGGTCCTGGCGCTGGTGCGCGCGGGAACACTGGATACGGCCTGGCAGGAGGGTTCCAATCCCGCGGGAGTGGTGCGCGCGCATCTGGAGGCGCTCAACCGCGGACAGGTCCGGCAGGCCTACGAATTGTTCTCCGAGAACTATCGCCGGAAGAATTCCTACGTCGCGTTTCAAATGCTGGTGCGGCACCACCCGCAAGTGTTCCACACGCGGCTGCTCGGGCTGGTCCATCCCCCGGCGGATTCGGAACATCCGGTGATCGAGACGCGCCTGCTGGCGGCCGACGGCAAACGGTACGTTGCCAGGTTCACGCTGGTGGAGAACAGCGGGCGCTGGTGGATTGATGACCTGCGCTGGAGCGCAATGGGAAGATTCGAGAGCAGAGAGATTTGATGTCCCGCGGCGCCGCAAATTGACACTGTCCGGGCGGCGGCGTACACTTCCGCTGACAATTTGAGGTTTGAGTGGCCTGCTTCCGGCCGGCGTGATCAGAGCCGGAAGAGGTGGACGCCCCGGCGGCTGCCGTGCGAGAGTGCAGAGCGCTCTCTCAGGGTGAACGGGTGCGGCGTTCAGGGAAGGCCGTGAAAATCGGCCACGGTCCCGCCACTGTGAGCGGCCCGCAACGCGGGCGGCGAGTCAGGAAACCCGCTCAAACCGCAATCGTCCATCGCTTTCCGCGAGAGAAGGCGAGGGCAATTTGCCCGATGCATCTCGTCGGGCTTTTTTGTTTGCGGGCCGCGGCGCGCGGCCCGGGCACATGCGACTTATGGTGATTTCGCACACAAACACGCGGCCGATGAAACGCCTGTGGCTTCTCGTGTTCCTGGCAGCGGCTGCGGCCCGCGCACAGGAACCTGCTCTGGAGAAAAAGCTCCCGGCAAGGGCGGCGGATGCTCCCGCTGCCACTCGAGAACTGACCGACGAGGCTGGCCGCCGGGTTCGCGTGCCGGCGGAGGTTCGGCGCATCGTCTCGCTGGCGCCCAACCTGACGGAAACAGTGTATGCGCTGGGCGCGCAGGACCGTCTGGCGGGCGTGACCCAGTATTGTGATTATCCCCCCGAGGCCAAGTCGAAACCCAAAGTAGGGGGCGCAGTGACTCCCAGCATCGAGCACATCGTCGCGCTGAAGCCGGATCTGGTGCTGGCGCAGGCGCACGGGATGAACCGGCGCGAAACGGTGGAGACACTCGAGAGCCTGGGGATTCCGGTTTACACCACCAGCGCCCGGACGGTGGACCAAGTCCTGGAATCGGTTGGCCATCTTTCCGAAGCCATCGGGGCGGGCGCGCAAGGCGCAGAACTGGCAGCCGCGCTCCGCGCGCGGCTGGAGGACCTCGCGCAACGGCTGAAAGGGCGCGCGCCGCGCAAAGTGGTATTCGTCGTGTGGCACGAGCCGCTGATTTCCATCGGCCGGCAGACTTTCCTTGCCGATGCGCTGCGCCGCGCTGGCGCGGAATCCGCCGTGGATGCTACGCAGGACTGGCCGCAGGTGAACCTGGAAGAGCTGCTGCGCCTCCAGCCGGAGGTGCTGGTGTTCGCCAGCTCGCACTCGGAAGGCGTGGCCCGCACCGTGGAATCGTTGCGCAACCAGCGCGGCTGGCGGGCACTGGTGGCCATCCAGAAGAACCGCACTGCGGTCATCAGCGATGCCATCAACCGCCCCGCGCCGCGGCTGGTGGACGCCATCGAGCAACTGGCGCGGCAGTTGCACCCGGAAGCGTTCGCGGAAAAAACAGAACCGCGGAATCCGGAGGCCAAAAATCGCGAAGCGGAGCGGAGGGCAAACTCCGCGGCGCGCGCCATCCAATGAAGCCACTGACCCCCAAGCGACTGGCCTGGACCTGCGGCATTCTTGCCGGCGTGCTGCTGGCGGTGATGGCGGTGTCGCTCAAGTTCGGGGCCACTCCGGTCTCGCTGACCGAACTGCTGGTCAACCTGTGGCGCGTGGCCGTGGGCAGCATCGCGGAAATACCCAGCGAGCACCGCATGTTCGTCTTCGAGCTGCGCCTGCCGCGCATCCTGCTGGGCGTGCTGGTGGGCGCGGCGCTTTCCGTGGCCGGGGCCGGATTCCAAGCCCTGCTCCGCAACCCGCTGGCCGACCCCTACGTGCTGGGAGTCTCAAGCGGTGCGGCGCTGGGCGCAATTCTCTCGCTCATCTTTGCAGCCACTGTCCCTGTAGCCATGCCCCTGGCGGCCTCGCTGGGCGCTGCGGTCACCACCGCGGCGGTCTACCTTCTGGGCCGGCGGAGCGGAGAAATCGACAGCTATACGCTTCTGCTGGGCGGCATTGTGACGGCCTCGTTTCTCTCCGGCGTGATCATGTTCCTGATGACCACGCTCTCGGGACACGACCTCCGCGGATTTGCCTTCTGGCTGATGGGTGACCTTTCGTCTCCGGCGCCTGTGGGGGCGGGCTGGCTGTTCGCCGCGCTGGGGCTGGCCGTGGGCGCCATCTATACCACGGCCGCGGATCTGAACCTGATTATCGCCGGGGAACAGGAGGCCATGCACCTGGGCGTGGATGTGGCGCGAGTGAAGCTGGTTGTGTATCTGGGCGCGTCCGTGCTCACCGGCCTGGCCGTCAGTGTGAGCGGGGCCATCGGGTTCGTTGGCCTGCTGGTGCCGCATATGATGCGGATTCTGGTGGGAAGCGACCATCGAGTGCTGATCCCCACGTCGGCACTGGGTGGCGCGATCCTGGTTGTCGCCGCCGATACGCTGGCGAGAACCATTGTCGCGCCGACGCAGATCGCCGTGGGGGCGCTGACGGCCATCGCCGGCGCGCCTACGTTTCTATATCTCCTGCGCCGGAGGCTGCCGTGAGCGCGCCGCACGATGTCCTGGAAGCGCCGGCGCGCCGGGCACCGGGCGAGGTGCGGCTCAGCGTCGAGCAGGCGAGTTACGCCTACGGCGCGGGCGGGGAGCGGGCAGCGCCGTTGTTTACGCTGGGCGCCACCAGCTTTCAGGTGCGGCAGCGCGAGGTGGTGGCGGTACTGGGGCCCAACGCCAGCGGCAAATCCACGCTCCTGCGGCTGCTGGCGGGCGCCGCCAAACCGCTTTCGGGGCGCGTGCTGCTCGACGGGTTCGAGACCGTGGCGCTCGACCCGCGCACGCGCGCGCAGCGCATCGCCGTGGTGCAGCAGGAAACCCCGCTGCTGTTTCCGGTGCGCGCGTGGGAATACGTGATCCAGGGGCGGCATCCGTACGGGCGCGGCCTGCGTTTCGAAACCCCGGAAGACGTGGCCATCGCCGAAAACGCGATGGCGCAGCTGGGCGCCACGCATCTGGCCGAGCGTCCGATGCACCAGATTTCGGGCGGCGAAAAGCAGCGCATCATCCTGGCGCGCGCACTCGCCCAGCAGCCGCTGCTGCTGTTGCTCGACGAACCCACGCTGCATCTGGACCTGGGAGCGCAGGTGGAATTATTGCGGCAGTTGCGCCGCCTGGCGGAAGAAAACCGCTATGCGGTAGTCATTGTGACGCACGAGCTGAACCTGGCCGCGGAATTTGCGGACCAGGTGGTGCTCCTGCATCACGGGAAGTGCCTCCGCGTGGGGCCGCCCGCGGAGGTCTACCGGACGGAATTGCTCGAGCAGCTTTACGGCACGCAAATCGAGGTGGAGACCGGGGCCCGCGGCGTGCCCCGCGTGATTGTGCGCGGGCGGGCCATTTCCACGCCGGGATTGGATTCCTAGACGGGCCACAGGCCTGCCCGTCGAGAGTGTCGGTGTAAGTGCGGGCTTCGCGCACGGGAAGACGGTGGAATGCCGTCGCCGCCGCGCGACTGTAAGGCGGAGTCCGGAGCTCGCTCCGGACTGAGTTAGGCGCGGGTCACTGTTCCGCAGGCGCCGCCAGGCGCCGGGAATGGGAAGGCCGCGCCGCAGTATTTTCCGCCAAGCCAGGAGACCGGCGAAGCCCGCAGACCGGCCGCGCTGCGGCCGCATCCTTAGTCTCTCGCGCGCGCGAGAGAGAAAGGCGTGTCCTATGAAGTTGCAACGGGTGCTTCTGCTGGTCGCATCGGTTCTGCTTTTTTCCGCTCCGTCCAATTCCCAATCCACTGCCACGCTGGCTGGCACACTGACGGATCCCTCCGGAGGAGTTGTAACCGGCGCGAAAATTTCGGCGCGCTCCGCTCTCGGAGGACAGCAATCCATCACCGTCTCCAGTGCGGGCGGGCGCTTCACTCTCGCGCTTCTCGCCGGGCGCTATACGGTTCGCGTCGAGCCTGCCGCGAGCAGCGGGATGGCCCGCGCGGAGAGGGAGATTACTTTGGCCGCAGGCGAATCCCGTGAGTGGAACGTGCGGCTGGAGCTGGAGCGGCTGGCGGCGACGGTGATCGTCACCGCGCAAGCCGAACCCGCGGCGGCGGCGGCGGTGAGCGCCCCGGTCACAGTGCTCACGCGCGAAGAAATCCGGGAACGCCAGTTCACGTCGCTGGGCCCGGCGCTGGCGGCAGCGACAGGCGCAGCGTTTTCGCGCCTGGGGCGCGAAGGCGGGGTGACCTCGCTTTTCTTCGGCGGCGGCAATTCCAATTTCACCAAGGTGCTCGTGGACGGCACGACGGTCAACGAGCCCGGCGGCGCCGTGGACTACTCCCAGTTCGCGCTCGACAACATCGAAAAGATTGAAATCGTGCGCGGGGCTGAGAGCGCCCTCTACGGGAGCGACGCCATGACCGGCGTGGTGCAGATTTTCACCCGGCGCGGCGAATCCCGCCGGCCACGGCTGGAACTCGAAGCCGAGGGCGGCTCTTTCGCCACCGCCCGCGGGGCCGCAAACGTTTCCGGGCGCTGGCGCGCGCTGGACTTCTCCCTGGCCGCGGGGCGTTTTGAAACCCGCGGCCCGGAAGTCAACGACCGCTTCCGCAATTCCACGCTTTCCGGAAATCTCGGCTGGCGGCCGGAGGAACGTCACGCGCTCCGCCTTTCCGTACGCAGCGCTTCGACAGGGGCGGGCGTCGCGGGGCAAACCTTGTTCACGCCGCCGAACCTGGACCAGTACAACGGCCTGCGGCACTTCAGCGCCAACCTGAGCTGGGAGTTCACCACCGGCGCACGCTGGCGGCACCGCGTTTCGGGGACGGAATCCTACGCCCGGCAGTTATTCGACAACCCGGCGAGCGATTTCTGTTTCGCCACGCCGCCGTTCATTTGCGATTTTCCCTTCACGTCGCGCAACCAGCTCAACCGCGCCGGCTTCGCGCAGCAGTCGAGTTTCGCGGCGCCCCGCGGCGGCTTTGCGTTCGGCTACCAGTACGAAGTGGAAAACGGCTTCCTGGGCGCTTTGCACGCCCGGCGGAATAACCACGCGGGCTACCTGGAAGCGCGCTGGCAGTTCTTCTCGCGGCTGACCGCTACGGCGGGCGTGCGCGCCGAGGCCAACGACAGCTTTGGCACGCGCGTGGTCCCGCGCCTGGGACTGGTGTACATCCTGCGGACTGCCGGCGGGCCATGGGGTTCGACGCGGCTGCGGTTTTCCACCGGCCTGGGCATCAAAGAGCCGTCGCTGGTGCAGTCCTTCGCCGACGACCCCTGTTTCCCCGGCAACGCGGGACTCCGCCCGGAGCGCAGCCGCGCCGTGAATGCCGGGGTCGAACAGACCGCCCTTGATGACCGCTTGCGCTTCTCCGTTGATTATTTTCACAACGCTTTCCGAGACATCGTCAGCTTCACGTCGTGCTTCACCGGCGGCCCGTGCCCCATTCCGCCGCCGCCGGCCTGCGTGCTGGGATTTTATGGCACGTTTTTCAACACGGATCGCGCTCGCGCGCGCGGCATCCAAACGAGCCTGGAGGCGCGGCCGGCACCCTGGCTGCGCCTGCTCGGCCAATACAGCTTCGTGGACAGCCGCGTGCTCCAAGCGCCCAACGCCTTCGATCCGGCGCTGGCGCCCGGCAACCGCCTGTTCAAGCGGCCCGTGCATTCCGGGAGCCTGGTCCTCAGCGCCGACTGGAAGAAAATGAACTGGAACCTGTCCGCCTATTTCACCGGGCCGCGGACAGACAGCGATTTCCTGAGCATCCGCTTCGGGAACACCTGCACGGGCCCCTGCATGTCGCGCAACCCCGGCTACGCGCGACTCGACCTGGCAGGGACCTATCGCCTCCACGCGCGGTATTCCCTGTTCGCGCGTATCGAGAATCTTTTCGACAGGGACTACCAGGATTCGCTGGGCTACGCGGCAATGGGACGCCACATCCGCGGCGGCGTGCGTGTCGTCCTCGGCGGGGAATGAGCTGCGCGAGGAGACTGCCGCCTGCTGTGGCACAATCCTGCGCATGCTGATGGATGCCGCCGAGTTCCTGCATTCCTGGCCGGAATGCTGGATTTCAGCGCGCGCGGCAGCTTTGCCCGTGGTCAACGTGCACGTCACGCAGATCTCCGCCCCTCCGGAGCGCGTCTGGCAGGCGCTGGAATCGGAGACGCTGATTGCACCGCGCGCGGGCTGGCGCGCGCTGCTGGCACTACGCGAGGCCATCGGCAAGATGGCCGGCTGGGACAAGGGTCTGCAGGTGCATGCGCACCAGCCCCTGGCACCCGAAAACTTCTACTCGTTCTTCCGGATCGAGCACGTCGCCGCCCCGGCACAGGCTCGGGGCGGGCTGCTGGAGCTGGGCCTGAGCGTGGAGAACAAGCTGACCCGCGCATTCGTGAGCTTCGTCGTGGAACGCGCCGGGCACAGCTCACACTTGTTCAACGTCACGGCGGCTGAGTTTTTCGGCATCACCGGCAGGATGTACTGGCGCGTCATCCGGCCGTTCCACGACGGCATCACCGAAGCCATGCTGGACGAGGCCCGCCGCCGCGCCGAGCGTCGGTAGCCCCGCCGGCCCGCGTGTTTCGCGAATGCTATAATTCCTGCCTTGCCATGGCCAAAGCTGCCCCATCGAACACGCGTTTGGAGGCGGCCGTGCTCGAAAAATTCGAGCCGGTCATCGGCCTCGAAGTGCATCTCCAGTTGCGCACCGCAAGCAAGATTTTCTGCCCCTGCTCGACACGCTTCGGAGACGCGCCGAATTCCAACACCTGCCCCGTGTGCCTCGGCCTCCCTGGGACTCTGCCGGTGTTGAACCGGCGAGCTGTCGAACTGGCTGTCGAAGCTGCGCTGGCGCTGGGGTGCAAGGTGCAGGAGCGCTCGCGGTTCGCGCGCAAAAATTATTTCTACCCCGATCTGCCCAAGGGCTACCAGATTT
>Ga0247727_10011042_pt1 | contig 15862 bp, 12 predicted proteins | sample WisWelCaveWW1625_FD_202498 | JGI IMG/M metagenome (GOLD analysis project Ga0247727, IMG submission 202498) | Biofilm microbial communities from Wishing Well Cave, Virginia, United States - WW16-25 | ecosystem: Environmental > Aquatic > Deep subsurface > Groundwater > Cave microbial mat | place...
TCATTGTTTAAAACTAATTTTGCACGTTTACTTTTTCGTGACATAATTTACCTCTCAAATGGTTGAGAGGTAATATACGAGTTTAAAGTTTAATTGTAAAGTCTTTTGTGAATCGTTATACTAGAAAGCCGGTTGCCAGGTTTTCTACGGCAAAACGCCGGTTCTGAACTGCGAGCAAAGTGCCGGGGTCTCCGACATCCTCATCTTCACTGGGAAGGAAGCTCACACGAGCGGAGGCGAGCGCATCCAAAGTCGCCGCCGGTGTAGACGCTTCTTGCGCAGCGCCAGGACCAGTTGCCCCCGCTTCCGTTGCAGACGCGCCTGAAGCACCTTCGGCTTCAGTTGCGGCCTCACCCTCTTCGCCGGCCTCTGGCGGCGCCTCTGTATCACCTTCTACTTTGTGCGCCTCTTCCGGCAGTTTGATTTTGTTCAATTCTTCTTTCGCCGAGGCAATCTCGCTTTCTTCTTTGTTTTGGGCGGCGACCGCGTTCGGCAACTTGGCGGCTGTAGTTTCGGTTTGAGTATCGGCAGGGGCAGATTTCAAATCAATATCTTGTTTGAATTCTGGCTCGGATGAAGCCTTTGCTTTTACCGCAGCAGTGCGGAGATTGCGAAAGGCTTCAGCTTGTGCTTCTGTACTGGCCGGAAAAGAAGGCTCCGTTACAGCAGATGAGGTTTGCTCTGTGGGTTCTTCCGAGCGAGCAGAAGGTGTTGCAGGTTTCGGAGAAGCCTCTTCACTCTTAGTTGGGTCGGGTTTAGTGAAAGCTGGTTGAGCCTTTGATCTTTGCTCGGGCGTCATGAGCGATTGAACCTGATCGACGACGACCTCGCGTGTAGAGGGCACCAAAACGGCAAGCTGTTCTTTTACCTGACCGGAACTATCTTGTGGATCGCGTTGCAGCCCAAAGAGCACCCGCGCAGAAATTGCGTCCACGTTTTCTATAGGCTCTGGATGCGTCGCAAGGTCGCCGGCTTGGTTCACCGTGCGGCGGGCAATAACATTATGAGCGGAATGCAAGGACGGAGGGCGAAAAAAGTCAATAGCCGAACTGCCCATAGTGACTGCGTTTGCAGTCTGTTCCGCGGCTCTCTCTAACGGCTCATCTTTCCAACTCAGCTTGTATTGCGACTCATTCGGCTCTCTTGCGATTGGCGCTTCCTGTGTCCTCTGCTGCACCACGTGCGTCAGCTCATGCGCAATGAGAAATTTCCCCTGTGAAGTATCGGGACGATACTGTCCCGATTCGAAGAAAATGTTGTGGCCGTGGGTGAAGGCTTGCGCATGCAAGTCGTGCGCGATCTCGGCGGACTCGGGATCGTCATGCACGCGCACTTTGCTGAAATCATGGCCGAAGCGCGTTTCGAAATATTCACGCTCGGCATCGGGCAGAGGCCGGCCGCGGTCGAATACGGCCTTGAGGCGCTGAAAGATTTTAGGCGTAAGCCTGGGAGATTGTCCGGGAAGGCCTTTTTTCTGAATGCGTTTTTCTTCTTCGTCCTCTTCTTCGCGTTTTTCCTCTTGTTCGTCCTCGTCATTATCGGGCTGGCGCTGCAACGGCGTTGGCTCGCGCGGAAACACGCGTTGAATGAGCAAACCGCCTTTGGGTGCGATGCCTCCTTGTTCATTCGAATTTTTCGAGGCTGAAGTTTGCGCCACTTCTGCCGCCACGCGATCCGCTTCCTGCTCGTACTCATCCCCGGCCTGCCCGACAACTAATTTAGGTTGGACGAGCGGCCTGGTCAAGTCCGCCAGCGAATTTCGGCGCGAGCCCAAAAGACTCCGCGACGGTTTACGCGCCGGGGCCGTATGAGCAGAAAATGACGGTTTGAGATTTGGCGCAAAGGTTTTCACGAGTGTTTGGTTTCGGATGAATTCTTCATCTCAAGTGCCGGCGTCCTCGTCAGGCGCAGATGGAAACGCGCTGCGGGCGGCGCCGTCGAATCCGTCGCACGATCGGAGCGACGCTGGTATAAATCATCGAACTTAAAGAGGCCGGGATGGAATGATTCCTGTGCCGCGTTCGCCGCCGGCGTATTTGCATAAATCCGTATTTTGCTGAAGTCATGCCCCGGTGGCGGTTGCACTTCAGCTTCAGGCACGGCGTCCGCAAGAGGCCGGTCGCGGCGAAAAAAAGCTTTGAAACGATCCATGAATTTCGGCGCGACTTCAGCGGACGGCTGAGAGAAATCTTCCATCACATTCTCGCTCACGGCTCGTCGTTGGTTTTCGGGCCGGTCTTTTTAGACGCTTTTCGCGGCGGGGCCTCTGCCGGCGACGATATTTCCGAATCCGGAGCAAAGCTTGCTGCTGCCGGAATAAGAGAAGGCAAATTAAACTGGCGCCGGGCATTAATCACACTTCCCGCAGCGGTAATAATCGCCAGTGGCGCAAAGTGATGCTCGACGCCATGCGGAGGCAAAGCCACAGGAACCAGTGTCTCTTTATTGTTGATGATCGCGATGCGGTTTGGCCATTCCACATCGCCCGTGGCGGTGCGCGCTGGAATTAACCAGTAGTCGCCATGCCGGTAGTAATGCGGCTCCACTTCGCCACCTCCTCCCGACGGAACCGGCTCGAATAGAATCTGAACGCCATCTTCCAAATTAAGCCACATGCCCTCTTCTGGAATAAGCAAAGCGCCGTCAGCAGCCAGTTGCAGGCCGCCTTTCCTGGGGTCGCCACCCTTATGATCCCACCGGCGCAAAAAACGATGCTTCTTGGCGTCCGTTCCGACCGTCGAGCTCGGTTTGCCCTCGAGCATAATTTGCCGGTTAACCGGATCGATTTTGATAATCTTAAAAAGCTTCTCAACCGCCCGGCTCGAGCCAACGCCGACCTGCAAGACGTAATCGTCATCCAAAATTTCCACCCAATCGCCTTCCGACGGCGCGAAGCGCGCCTCGCTTCCGAGGTGATCCACCGTGACCGTGGTGGTGGTGATGCCATTTTCGGTGGTGAAGTTCAGGTCCGCGATGGGATAAACGACGGCGCCATTATCACGCGACCATTTAAACGTGGCGGTCGGCGTTCTATCGGAGCCTTGCGCAAAACCGCTGGAATGAATTTCCACCCGATAAAGCTGATTTTCCGCGCCGCGAAAACGCGCATCCGGAGAAATAACACAGGGATTCTTGTCATCCGTCGCGGCCTGCTTGCCTTGCGCTTTGAGTTGGCCGCGGTTTTGGGGCTGCCATTTCTCAACCCACGCCGGCCAATTTGTATTCAGCGCCGCAAGAGTAAAATCACGTGGAATACTCGAGTCATCATCCGGCAACTTGTCCGTGGTTTTCACCTGCCACAGCACCTTCGCGCGACTCGCCGTGTCCGGCCCTCCCAACGCCTTTTCGCGAATGTCGGAATCTTCGATCATCGAGATATAGCGTTCCCAAACATCGAGATAAACCAGATAAGCCTGGTTCGTATTCAATTTGCCGGCGCCGGGCCAATCCGCCTGCTGAGTATAGAGCAACGCCGTTTTCTCATTCTCACAAAGAATGCCATCGACATAGTAATGCCCTTTTCCAATAGTAAAGTCGGTTCTGGCGGCATCCGGAACAACGCCAAAGCCAAAATTGTTGATCGGTCCGCCGTGCGGTCCAATCAGATCGGCGGCCAGGCTTTGCAGATAATGCAGCAGGATGGCCGCCTGCTCATTCCAATCGGCGTCGAGCTGCACCCGGCCTTGTTGCATGAGCACCCGCAGAAAGTGTTTGCTTGCGTTGAAAGTGTCGCGTGAAAAATCGCCGTTCATAATTCCTCCTTAACTTGCAAAGAAAATGCCGGCGTTCATTCCGGCGGGTGTATACTCGTCGAGGCGGGCGCGCAAATTCGCCTCGCGTTGCGGCTGAAAGAGATCGTGATAAACTCCCATCTCCGATTCGTCATCCGCGCCGCGTTTGATTTCGGCGACGCAGGTGTCAGCCAACCGGCAATAATCCGTTTCGCCATAACGTGTGCTCATGAACTGCGGTCGAACCCGCAGGCGCTCATTCGTTATAGCGCGGCTTCGGTCAGCGTCAGTCATCGCCAGCGCCGCTATTGGCTTTTCCACCAGATCGGGCTGGCAATTAAAACGGCGCGGGGTGCGCGAGACCGGGGTGACGTAGCAAAACCGCATGCACCCGATCTGCCGGCGGGCGACTTTAATGAGGCCGGTGAAGATGCTATTCTCAGCGAGTTTGATTGCGTGCGTATGAATATATCCGATCACCGTGCTGCGGACGACGGTTAGTAGCGCATGCGCAAACGGACACCCCGGCGCGCCGAGCGCTTCCTCATCATCTTGCGTGGCGTCCAATACGCTGTCGCTGAGCTGAATATGAATCGGGTCGGTCGCAATCTCATCCTGCGTTACTTGGATAGAGCCGATGATGCTGTGCTCAATCGTAACATAAGCGCCGGTATTGATCAGCCACAGGCTCGCTTCGGTCGGATGCTCGGGCTCGCAATCCAAATGCAACTCCCAACCGGGCACGAGCGTGGAATGGCGAATATTCAATTCCTCGAGTTCGCCTTTGGCTTCGATGCCTCGCCCCGAGAGCAGCAGGCCGTCGATGCTAAAGCGCGCCCCCGGCGCGCCTTTCAGCGTCAAAGCATCCGGGCCGGCCGTTTTATAATCCAACAACCGCAGCGTCGGGCGCGTGAGATTGGCGGCGCGGATTTGCAAACTCTTGTCGGCTTCCAATTCGATTTCGATCTGCTCCACGTACGCGTCGCTGTCGATGATCTCGATGATGGCGTTGCGCGGTTTCTCGGCTTTCCATTTTGCCAGTGCCTCGTTGAGGCGCTTTAGAATTGCTTTTTCACCCACGCGGTAGAAAATGAGCTGCTTCGCAATCTCGTCCGAATAAGCATCTTCCAAAAGCATGCGGTTGAGGCGAACCAGATCATCGCCTTCCGGATTTTGATCGCGCAAGCGTTTCGTCTCCGGCCGCAAATCAACTTCAGCAAAACGTTTTTGATCAAAGATGCCGCCGCTTTGCAGCAGCGCATTGAGTTCTTCAAGCAAAGCCTTTTGCAAATCTTCGGGCAGGGGCGAGGCGCCGTTATAATTTTTCAAAAGTTCCTGCGTCGCCAGAGAAAAGCGATCGTGAATATAATCGGATAACAGGGTCCCTTGATCGCGGAGTTTACCGGCCAAACTCACGGCGTCATTGAGATCGATTTCATGCAGCAACGGCGAATCGTTCGGCTGCACGAGCGGCCGCTCATACTCGCCGCCGCCGAAGTCCGCGGGAAAGCCGTAAAAATAAGAAACGCGCACGCCCTTTTCCGGCAATTGGTTCGCTGGAAAAACGATGCGGCCGATTTCCGGATCCACCGCCACCAGATCGCGGCCCGGCTCGTAGTGCCAATCGCTCAAATTCGCCGGCAAAATATTTTCGCGGGGAATCGGCTGCTTCGCGCCCGGCTGCGGCCAATCCTCGGCCCAAATGACCACGCTCTTGCCGGCGCCGTAATAATTGGCCGAAGCCTGTTTCCGCTCTTTGCCGCCGGCAAGCGGAACGGTTTCCTCAAAAGCCCGCCGCCGAATCGGCGTGGGCAAATTCAACTCGCCCGCGATCTGCGTCGGCTCTTCCTCGGGCGTCCAGCGCGTATAGAGTTTGGCGGCGTTGCCGAGAACGCTGAAGGTAAATGCTTGCAGGCTGACTTTTTCCAAATTATAAGCCGGCGCCCGGGTGATGCTGTATGCTTGCAAGCGCCAAACAAAAAGGCCGACGCTCGGAACATTGTAGCGGCCCACCGTGCGAAACGAATTGGGGCGCCGAACGTCGATCGTATGCGCCAATTCATCAAAAGGGCCATCCACTCGGCTCAACGCATCGCTGTGCCGCAAGCTCACGGTTCGGCCGCGATCAAAGCGCAGATGATTGAGCGCTTGCGTAAAGCTGACCAGCGCGAGGAACTCCACGGCCCGGCTCGGCCAGCCGGCAACGTCCCGGGCCAAGAGTTCCAACAACGCCAGCGTGCCTTTGCGCCGGCGATTGCGAATGGTGTTGGCCACTTCGCGCCGAGGGATTAAAATTTTATTGCGCTGCTGCCCTTGTGGCGTGCTCACTTCGCCCGGTTGCCCGGCTTCGTGAACCGGCTCGTAGCCCACCACTTCGCTGAGATACGGCACCACCCAATCTTCACAGGTTTCGATAAACCAATTCTCATAAAGTTGCGCGATGTCGGCTTCAACAATATTCATCTGCTCGGAGATGACACGCAACAGCGCCTTGAGCGGCAAGCCCTGCTCGACGTCGCGCTGGCGATGAATCACCGGCAGCAATTCATACAAACGATCTGGATTTCTCATTTGGTGCGCTCCGTGAGAATGAGCGTGTCGGGAACCGCCGGCGTCAGATAAGCCAGTTGCGCCTTTTGAATGACCGGCCCCGCGGCGGTGAAATCAACGCGGGCGACATCGACGAGAATACGCGATTTAAGTTTAATGACCTGATCAAGCGTTTCCTTTTTGTCGGCGGCGTCATCGGCGAGGCTCTTCAAAACGGTTTCCTGGTCCAGCGCATCGAATTTATCGAGATCGACGTAATCGACGCCGGGCACGGCTTGAATGGCGCTGATGGCTTCGCTCGCCAGCGCGTCCTGTCCTAAATCGCGGCGCTCGAAGCTGAAGGTCTCGAGCACGGCCGCGCGGATTTTCGGCACGACGGCCTCCCAAAGATAATCCGGCAGCAGCTTCACTTGCGCGCTGATCACTAATAGCTTCAAATCACGCGTGTCAACCTGAAGCGGCTGATTGGGATCGCCAAACTGGTGCAACGCCAAGAGTAAATTGCGATAGATATCCGAAGATGGATCAATGGGAATGTCGCCGGCGCCGGCAATGGTGAGGTGAACCAGCTCGCGCCGGCCGTCGGAAAGGCGAAGCGCGCGGGCTTTGCCGATGCCGGCAAAGGCGCGGGCAAAATCCGCATAATCCTGCACCGACACGGCGCGGTCAAGCGCCTTCAAATGCAAGGGCGCGTTGCGCCGGGCCTGGTCGCGATCTTCCGGATCCGCGCCGCCGGTTGCCGGCTGGGGATTGTTCACGCCCTTTACGCCGAGCGGTCGCGTGGTCAACAGGCTGATTTGCGCCGCGGCAACATTGCCGGGTCTGCCGATGCCGGTGCGATAAACCGCTTTGACGTTTTCCACGCCGGTGGGCAAACGACTGCCTTGAATACCGTCGCCAAACACAGCCGTGGTTTTGCCGTCATTATCGGTTTGGGTGATATAACGGCGATCCGCCGGTTTCAACCCGACCAGGCTGTCGCTTTCGTGCCACAGAATATCGTTGACGCGAACCTGCAGCGTGCTTTCGATGCCGGTCGGCGTGGTGGCTGAAATATAAGTGAGCGGAGATTGCTTCAGCGCAAACGCTTGCAAGGTTTTGCTGCCGTCGCCGCCGCCGAGCACTTCGCTGCGCGTCTCGCCGTGCGTCGCTCTCACCACATTCGCGTTGATGGTGACGGTGTCGCGTTTATAAGAGAAAGCGAGGCTATTCGCCAGTTGAATAGTGGTGCGAGTCGTGTCGCCGGGACGATCAATGATTTCTTTATTTCCTTCTTTTATTACCTCAATTTTCTGAACATCCTGTGTGACGCCAGCAATCATCACCAACTCAGTGGCTTTTACTCCGGACACGCCGGAGATATCATCACGCTCGCCGGAGACGATGATCCAACTCCCGGATTCCAAGCCGTCATAAACGTTGTCCAATTCGATTTGTCTGGCTTGAATCGGATCGTTATCCGAATCAGTCGGAGCATTCCGATTGAATCCGACATGCGTTTCAATAGGCTCATCGGCCAACTCCAGCAACTCGCTTTGCGCATAGACGGTTGTGCCGCGAATTGCTTGAAAATGTTCGTCATTAGCCGCTGGAGAGGTTGATACTGATGCATCATCAAGTTTTTTTGTAAGCCAATCTACATTCTTTGAAGTATCAGCCGGGTCTGCCAATTCGATATGAGTGGTTTTGCCCGAGGTGCCATATTTAGCGCGCAATATCGTCGCATTGGGATTTCTAACTTTGGCAACAACGTACTGATCAGCCGTTATCGTCGTCAATGTTGTTCGCACGACAATCCAACTATCCGTCAAAATCTGATCATAGCTGCTATCAAGGTCGACCGCCGCGGCTTCTTCGTATTTAGTTCGTGTGCCATCCTTAATTTCAACGACCGGCCATTCGTTAGCTTCCGTCACTTGCCCTCCAACAGCGGGAATTTTAAATCTTTTTTGGACGTTGTGCCCGAACAGCGACGCCGTAAGACGTAACGCATAAATTTTGATCGAATCCGTTTGCGCTACAGTTGAAGTCGTTGCAGCCAGAATTGAGCGCAGCCCGGTCAAAATTGAAAACGGCCTCTTAAATATTGCGGAGCGTATCGCCGCCGGCAAAGACTCTCGCAAGTCCGGCCGCAGTTGGGTCAGCAGGCTGGGAATCTGATCGGATTTAACTCTGAAACCCGCGGGCAGATTCCGCACCAACCGTACCGGATTGGGCGGCGGAGCCGTCCCAAACGGCCGAGGCTCCAAGAGTTTCTCGACAAAATCAATGAAGCGAGTCGTTGATTTCACTTTTGGCTGCGGTTTAAAAATAATCTTCGTGCGATCGGCGGCTGCATCCGGCTCGACGCTGTTTATCCGGCGAGTCACTGTAACTTGCTCTGTCTTGGTTTTACCATTTTCCGTTGTTTCGATGGTAAACAAAATAACGTCATTGGGCTTTAATTTGGTGGCAATCCCTTTCAAATAAAGGCTCGTAATATCTCTCACATCGGTTGTCATATCGCGAACTTTTTCATCAACGGCGAACGTAATGAACTGCGGCCGGTTCAAACGCGGCTTGATCGCATTCCACACGAAACGCGCTGCCAGCGGCTCGGAAGTTTCGAACGTTTGCGGCAATTCGCCGGGGCCGGGAATGCTCTGCGCGCGGGCGCCGGCCGGAACCATGACGTTGTTTTGATCCTTCTCCATTTCAAACGCCAGGTACGCGCTCGCGGCGACGCCGGGCCGCAACACGTAGCCCACTAATTTTGCCAATTCCAAAATCGAGCGGCGTTCCGTCGCGGTGAGCAGATAGCCTTCGTTGGCAATGCGTTCTTGATAAAACGTGAGCACGTCGGCAACGGTAGCCCAGGCGTCCAAAAAGGCAATAGCCGGATCGTCCGTGGCGCGCGTTTTCAAAGTGAGCAGCGGGTTGCGCGTTCCACTTTTTTGATCCGGGCCGGCCATCTGCAGATCGGAGAGACGCGCCAACATGGTTTCCATAAACGTGGCATGCGTGCCCACCCGATAAGCCAATGCCGGCAAGCCCGGCCGATTCGCGATTTTTTGCGGCGTCACTTTTTCGATGCCTTCACAGCAACCGCAGGTGCAGGTTTCGTTCATTGATTTATTTTCCAATTTAGCTATTAACCTACCTTCCACCTAACACGGTCAACTCCAGCCTGCCGTTTTCCGGAAAACTCGGATCGTTGTCCAGCCGCGCAATTTCCAACACGCTCAAGGGCAATATGCCGTTCTCGAGTTCTTGATTGGGGCCTTTAAACAGGCGCTCCAGTTTCGTCACGCTCACACTTTCAACGCCGGTCACGGCCTGCGCCGTTGCAATCAACTTGCTCAGACGAATGCCCTGGCCAAAAGTTAAATGATCTGGGTGGAAAAAGCCGCGACGACCATCCGGTAGCGTCTCGTCGCTAAAAACGTCCAGCAGCGCCGCTTTCACGTGACCTCGCGCATAGCCGGGCAAAACACAAACCGTCATGGCGATATCCAATGGAACGTATTGCGCCCGCTTGACGACGAGGTCGTGGCCCATGCGGCGATAGCGAAACAGCGATTGCGCGATTTCGTCGAGCAATTCCGGCTCGGCTTCCACCTGGCCCAAAGGGTCGATCGCCACCAACACCTCGTACCAACTGCCGGTCCAGCGGAATATGGCGGCGGCCCGTTGCACTTTCGGATGGCGTTCCGCCAGTCGCGCGTAGTCATCCGTCGTGATCGCCCGTTCCAATTTTTTGCGAAAAGCGGTGGGCGCAAACAACTTGACTTCGGCTAAAGGCTGCGGCTCAACCCCGCCCTGTGCCGGCAGCGGATTTCGCGGACTCAACTTCGAATTGCTGTTGCCGCTCCGCAAAACAAAATACGAAATCGTCTCGGCGCCGACATTGCCGGCGAGACCGTTGCCGATGCGATAAGTCGCCGAAAAAATCGTTCCCGCTTCCGGCATGCGGCCCAAATCATCATCGCCAAAGCGCAAATGCGCATGTCCGTCGTTATCCATTTCGACGACGAAATGACAATCGCGGCGCCGGCTGCCGAGCAAGTCGGGCCTGGCAATCCACATGTCTTCCACCAGCCCGGCCGGCGTTGCGCATGCGCCGTTCAACTTGATCTGCGCCACCGCCTGTTTGGAATCCTGAACGATCAACTCAGAGGCCGGTGCATTGGCGGGCAACGGTTGGCTGAAAGTCAACGGCGTTTTTTTCAAAATGGGGCGGAACGGCTCCGGCTCAAACACAATTTCTTCGGGGCGATTTTCTCTTTTGCACTTGGCAAGCGTCGCTTTAACCGCAACCTTGCCGAGATCATCCTTTACTCGGCGGCCATGATCCACAAGAACGACGTTGCCGCGCGCCACGCTAATCTTAGTCAGCAGGACGCATTCCGGCGCCGGGCCGATGGCGGAAATGCACAACGGGAACGGCAATTTGTCTTCCTCGGCCCACGCGATCTCGACGACGGGGGTCGGCACTTCATAATCGACCTCGGAAATTTTTATTTTAGTTTTGATGACCGGATCTATGCTCAACTCCACTCGCGTCAAACGCACCGCATGGCGATGCTTATGATCGGCGTCATCGGCATCACCGGTCTTCGGGCCGATCAACTCTTCAAAAATGAGAACGTCGCCGACTTTCAGTTGTAATTCGCGTTTCCAACACTCCGTTGACGGCGCTTGCGGTTGAGGTATTTTCCGGCTTGTATAAGGCTCATCAACGTGACTCGCCACAACGGGAATCCACTGGTCTTGCAAGGTGGCGCTCGTCGCGCCGTGCGGCAGACAACAGTCCTTCTCTCCCCACGTGTAAAAGAGCATCTCGTCGTGTGCTTTGTAAAAATAGAGATACCCGCGCTGGCTCCAAGAAAGTTCATTCGGAAAAGCCTCTTCTAACAGCCACCGATTGAGACGCATCAAATCTTTGCCTTCGGGTTTCCGGGCGAGCAGCTCTAGAGTTTCCGGAGTCAACGGGACATTCTGAAAGCGCTGTTGCTCGTAGAGATTGCCGCTTTCCAACAGGCGGTTGAAATCGTTGTTCAACGCTTTTTGCAACGCCCGTGACGGCGGTTTGGTCTTATCTCTTTTGCAGAGCAATTCCAACGTATCGGCGGACAGACGCTCATAAATGTATTTGGACAACGCGTCTGTGGGATCACACAATTTTTTCGTCAAACAGGCCAAGTTTTTGAAATCATCGAAACGAAAGCTGCGCGCTTGCGGAGTTTCAACCAGGGGTTCAAACACTTCATAACTATTGGCCGGAATTTGCCGCAAATCATCCGGCGTAAGAATTTTGCCGATCTCCGGCGCGCCTTCAAAGGGTGTGATAAAGTAAACCTGCTGCGGGTCAAAGGAAGCGTAATCGTCTGCATCCATTTTGACCGCAACCCAGGCGCGGGCGTTGCAGCCTTCATGAACCGGATAATCCACGAGACGCGCGTGGCGGCGTATGGAAATTCGCTGCCGCGCCGTGCCGAGATACGCCTCGGTGGCAACGGCGTCTTGATAGTAGCTCAAATAATCGCCCGCATAAGCGAAGATTTCCGTCAGCGTGATGCCGAGATCGGGCGCGTGCCGCTCTTTCCACCCCGGCATGATTTGCGACAACCGATCGAGAATAAGCTGGCGAAAGCTGGCGTAATCTTTGGCTAGATAATTGATCTCCGGCGCCATCCGTTCCGGCGGCGGGCACACCTCGCGCGGCTTGCAATCCAAATCGCTCGGGCAACCTTCTTTAAAACTGAATTGCAATTGCGCATAACGCCGATCCATCTCGGCAAATGGCTCATCCGTCGGCCGGCCTTCTTCATCCAATTCGACCAAGCGCAGCGTATAGAGCGAAAAATCTCCGGGCTTGTCCACGGTGATTTTCATGCAATCATCCGCTTCGGCGTCGTCATGGCTGCACAATTCCAGACCGACGACCTCGATATCGGTAATGCGCCGGCCGCCCTCGATCCGCACGTTTTCTTTCTCGAGACTTTTCGGCGCTTGATCCAAAAAGAAAACCATCAACGTCAGTTGATCATCGCTGACTTCAAGGTAGTCGATGCCGTTATAGTTTTCGTCGTCACGCACTTGGCGGCGGCGTTGCTCGTCGTTTTGGCAAATCAGCGTCGTGTCGTTCATCTTACACCCGTCCGCGCAAAAGATTCGGTGCGGGTTTCGCTGGTCCGCCGCACCACGTATTGCAGCACCACCCGCAGGCTCGAGTCTTCGCTGCTGACTTCCAGCGCCTGCACTTCGATCAAGTCACCCAGCCATTGTTGCAGCGCCGCTTTCATCGTGAATTGCAAAGTGGCGGCCAGCTCCGGGCTGTTGGGCGCAAAAACCATCTGCAACAAGCCGCTGCCGAAATCCGGCCGGTTGACGCGCTCGCCCGGATTGGTAAAGAGCAATTGCTCGATCATGTCCCGGATGTGGTCATCGTCATTCGCCGTGGCCGTGCGCCCGGAATTATCGAAATGAAATGGAAAGTCAATGTTGGTCATACTGGTTGCTCGTTGCTGGTTATTTGCTTTTTGCTTTTTGCCTTTTGCTTTTTGCCTTTTGTTTCATACCCCTTTCACCCGTATCTGCGTCACCACAATATTCACGCCGGTTCCGGTGGGCACGCAGAGGGCTTTGCTGTCCTGCAACAATACCGGAATGCCACCGGCGCGGACGCGGGTTGCGGCGGTGATGAATTGCGCCGTGACACAAGGCCCGTTGGCAGCAGGCGGTGGCGGCAAGGTGCAACCGGCGATGTTATAAATCGTGGGTTGCGTGACAATCGCTTGACTGCTTACTTTCACGCGCAGGAACGGCGCCGCCGGCTGCGCTTGGCCGGCATGCAAGCACAATACGGTCGCGCCCTGGTGCAATAAGAAACCCGGCATCAGGTCACCTCCAAGGCACCGTTATTTATGGATACTTGTGGGCCGGTCATTTTAATCGTGGCATTTTGGCCGTTGGTAATCTCGAGGCCTTGCACGTTCATCACGATCTTCATGCCGGACTTGGTTTCAATGGTGATGCCGCCGACGCCGGGCAAATCATTGATCGTGATCGTGCCCACATCGGTTTTGAGCACTTTCATTTCCGCCACCCCCGGCGAAGCCGGCACCTCGCCTTGCGCCCAGAAGCAGCCGGTACAAATGGGATAATCCGGATCGCCGTGCTCGAACTCGACCCACACGAGCGCATCTTTGGGCGGAATGAGAAATAAACCCACGCCTTTACCGGCGTAGGGCACTGCCGGCATCGCCCAACCGCTTTCTTCCTCGCCCAAAACATCCTGCACTTTCACCCGCACGCGCCCTAGGAACAGCGGATCACGGTTGTCCGTCACCACTCCGCGAAATTTACCGTAAAAAGGAGGGCCGTTTCCGTTCATGGCACCACCGCCGGAGTTGAAGCGCCCAGCCCTTCACGCGAGAGGCTGAAGCTTTGTTTGTATTCGCCGCGTTTGATTTTGTGCGTGACTTCTTTGACGTAATAAAGTCCGCCATAAGTTATGCCGACGCCCCGGACGCCGACCAAGCGCCGCGAACGGAGCGCCCGGCCGTAGCGCACCGCGTCGATCTCGCCGCTCGCACTTACCGCATCGGAAGCTTGCGTTGAGGCGGATAAGCCGCGCAGCGCGGCCTGGCCGGCATTGCGATTCGCCGTATCTCGCGTCAAAGTTTTGCGCAATGGCCTAGCCGGCCGGCTGGCGAGCGGCGGGTGCAAGCCGCTGGGCAGCGGAATCGGAATCGCCACTTTGATGAACGGTATAACAATCTTGACCTCGGGTTGCTCCGGCCCCAACGAGTTAAACCGAAAGTTGATGGGAGAATCCACATTCGTGTCGGCGCCCATGTTCATCGTCAACGCCGGCTGCGGCAAACCTAGCCGGTTGTCAATTCCCCAGTAGGCCGCATTAACGCCGGGAACCGGACCCGGCTCGATGTAGAAAACAAAACCATTGCGCTGCGCAAGCTGCCGGATAAAGGCCAGATCGGTTCCCTGCTGCGTCGGAATGCGATCGATCTGAATCGGCACATCGGTGGTTGGCGTCACTTTGGGAATCAAACCGTATTGCGCATATTTCGCGATGAGGCGAGTGACAATGACCGAATCGGTTTGATTCGGAAACGTGGCGTTCTTTTCTTCGAGATCGAGCTGCACGCTAACGTCCTCGCCGGTCACGGTTAGAGTCGATTCTCCCGGCTTGTTGCTCGGGCTGACTTGATGGTCGGTGATGATGCCGTCGATGAGCACCTGTGGTCTGAAGCCGAATAACACCGAAATGATGACGCGATTCGGCGGATCGAGAGTGCCGCGCCGCAATAAACCGTAATCCAGCGGCGAGTCTTTGCCCAGGCTGAATTTCATTTGAAAGCCGTCGCGCTCGCGGTCTTTGTTGGTGACTTCCAGATCGAGCAGCGCTTCCAGCACGGCATAAGGCGGCGGCAGCGGCACGTTTTTGCCGATCAGCAGCAGCAAGCGCACACCAAGATCAGGCATGGCTCAACCTCCCTCCGGCAAAGCGATGCGCAGACGGTGGCCGATTTCGGCGGTAAGCTCTTCCGGGCGCATGGCCATATTGGCGTCAGATAGTTGCCAGAACTGCTCGGGGTCGCCCAGGTAGCGCGCCGTAATGTTGTCGAGGCGCTCGCCCTCGGTCACGACATGTTCCGCCAGCGTTTGCGCCGGAGGATTAGCCGGCAAAAAGCGCCGCAGCACATAGACGATCTTTTTGCCGTCCGTCGTGGTCAGCTCGGCTACGGGAATATTGAAATAACGGCTCGTCTCAGAAAACATTGATCACCTTAAAAGAGCTTGAGTGAAGCGCCGAGGGTGGCGACGCTGCTGGTTAAGTTCGCCGTGCCCAAAACCTCTTTGGCGATTTGATGCGCCAGAAATAAATTGTAGCCCGGATGCAGCAAGCGCAAATCGGCGGTGCTCAAAACTTGCAGGCTCAATTCCACTTTGGCGCGAATGGGATTTAGCAGCGTATCGTAAGCTTCTTCCGTAATGCTGAACCCGGTGAGGCGCACCGGCACGACGCGCTGCGGGCCCCAAACGAAAACGGTCAACGGCGCTTCCGGCGGAATAATCTCCAAAATGCCGGCTTGCGCGAGAATCGCATTGCCGATGATGGTCGCGCTTTTCGGATAAAGCATCAGCTCCAGCGCCGCGAGCGCCGGCGCGAGGCCGGAGATCACGGCCAGGGGATCGACGCGCTCGAGTTGATCCGCCGCATCCATCTCCACGCTGAGTGTGATCGTTTCTTTCGGCGGCCCGGTGAGCCGAAACGCCTCAGCGCGATCGCTGCCCTCGCCCCCGCCCGTCGAGCGCGCTTCTAACCGCCGCGTCAACGAATCCGGATTGTATTGGAACAAAATCAAATTGGGAATCGGAATGATGGGATTGATTCCCACCAGCGCGCCTTTGATGATCCGCGGTGAATTTTCGAACGTGGGCATGGGTTCATTGTCTTTCTGAATTTTTCAATCTTAGAGGGCATTTGAAAAGTGACAATATGGTGAACAAAAATTTACTAGACTTTTTCATGTTTGTTGCTAGATTAAACAAGCATGAAAAGAAAACCATACCCC
>Ga0247727_10011043_pt1 | contig 15859 bp, 16 predicted proteins | sample WisWelCaveWW1625_FD_202498 | JGI IMG/M metagenome (GOLD analysis project Ga0247727, IMG submission 202498) | Biofilm microbial communities from Wishing Well Cave, Virginia, United States - WW16-25 | ecosystem: Environmental > Aquatic > Deep subsurface > Groundwater > Cave microbial mat | place...
CTTGCGTTCGGTCTTTACTCATAATCTGCCCTTCACCAGTGATGAGAATTCATTGGGTTAAGGGCAAGATAATCAAATTATCATCTAAATGCAAACTATTTTATCAATGGCCGAAAGTCATGTATTACATAGAAATCTCTTCTTTTCTCTCCATCGCGCCAAGCCGCACGATCATCTCGCGCGATTCTCCCGGCGCCAGCATTTGCAATGTTCCGCGTTCGCGTTCGGCTTGCCGGCCATGCACCGAACAATTCGCCGGCTCCACTCCGAGCACGTAAGCGCCAACGCCCATTTGTTTCCATTGAATGAGGTTCGGCAACTCTTTTTGGCGATACGAAACGTATCCCGCCAGTTGCAACTTATCGTTGACCACGGCAGCCGTTGCAAATCCGTTCGCCTCAGGAGCAACTTCGTGAAAGAAAACTTGCTCGGCGTAACCGGCTTGTGGCGCGTCCATCACCAGATGCCGCGCGATACCGGCTTCGGCGGTTTCGTCGCGAGCGCGCACCGATTTCTGATTGAGCACGAGACGAGTGCCTTCTGCAACCAATGGAAATCCAAAATTGCAATGATAGAGCAACATGAACGGCGCCTCGCGATCACCGCGATTTTCGACGATGTCGACAATTTGCAAATGGCTCTCGCCGAGCCGCGTGGCCAGACGACGCGTCAATTGCAAATCGAAACCGAAGAGGGAAACTTCCCGTATGCTCGCTTCGAGCCAAAGCTCGTATTCATCATCGTGCCAGCGCCCGCCGTATCCAATCAACTGCGCCGGCAGATGGGAAGCGCGGCCGTGAAATTCGTACTCGCCGAATTTGTCGCGGCCAGAAAGTCCGACATTGGTCAAACCGCAGGTGTTCATCCACTCGCCGCCAAAGCTGCGGAGCAAACCGGTGCCGGCTGGCTCATAATAAGCCGGATGAACAATGCCAGTGGCCGATTGCCATGCCAGCGGCATGCCTTTGAACGATGCCGCGTAAATATCCAAGCCGCGATCGAGCAATACGGTGAATGCAAATCCGGAACCAGTCGTGAACTCAGCAACACGCACACCGCGCCCCGGTCCATTACTCAACTCGCACAAACGCACGCCGGCAATCTGCCGAATATCACCGACGTGCTTGAGCAATTCGGCACGCGTCCAAGATTTTTCAAAAAGTTTAGCCACAGTTTTTTGCTGCTGAAATCTTCACGCAATGAGTTCATGCGCTTAATCAGTTCAATCCGCTTACTCATTTTTATTGGGATTGAATATATCTGATGCAAAAGAAAAACGCAAGCGAATTTATGACAAATTTCTTGACAATGCGTTTTTGATGATGTATGTTATGGCAGATTTTTTTCATCGAAACAAAATGGCAAACAGACATGATTCTTCTGGGAATTGACGGCGGCGCCACCCACACCCGCGCGGCGCTGGTTTCCGAAACCGGCGCTATTCTCGGTTATGGCATTTCCGGACCATCCAATTATGACAACGTCGGCGTGGAAATTGCCAAGGCCAATATTCGCGAGGCCGTGCAGCAAGCATGGTCCGAAATCGATTTAAAACCACCCAAAGCTGATGCCGCTTATCTTGGTATGGCCGGTGTGGTGTCGGAGCCGGATCGGGCAACGATTCGTCAAATCATCGTTGCACTGAAATTAGTCAAAGAAAATAAAATTGAGGTGGATCACGATATTCGCATTGCCCTGGCCGGCGGCCTCGCCGGCGCGGAAGGGATCGTGCTCATCGTGGGCACCGGCTCGTCGTGCTATGGCCGCCGGAATGACGGGCGCCACCATCGCACCGGCTGGGGCTACTTGCTCGACGATCTCGGCAGCGGCTATTATCTTGGTTTGCAAGCCATGATCGCAGCGATTCGCGCGGCTGACGGACGCGGCGCGCCGACCGGCTTGAGCCTGCTCATTCAACAAGCGCTGGGTTACGAACATATTGATGAAATGATGCGGTTGTTGTATCACGAACGCATGAGCGTGACACAGATCGCCGCATTGGCGCCGTTTGTTCTTTCCGCTGCCGGCGGCGGAGACGCGGTGGCCTTGAACATTGTCGAGCATGGCGCTGATGAACTTGCCTTGATGGTTCACGCCGTGGCGCAACAGCTTGATTTTCTGGCCGGTCCTTTTCCGCTCATTTTTGTCGGCGGGGTGGCCAATGCTTCAACGTTCTACAAGCAAAAAATCGAAGCCGCCATTCTGCGGCGTGTTCCGATGTGCTCGATCAAGCAACCGATGCTGCCGCCGGTTCTCGGCGCCGCTCTACTCGCCATCGAATCTGCGGGCGTGCCGATTTCACCGGAATTGTTGGAAAGCCTCAAGACGCGAGCATTGCCATGAAACGAATGGAGGAACTGCTGTCCCGATTTAATCCCGACACTGGCACCATTGACGGCGCTCCTACAGTCACACGCCGCTTGAGCGATCTCCGCAATTGTTTTGCTGATGAACGCGCTTATGAAGCGGCACTTCAACAAGGCAATCCTATCATTTATACTGTCGCGAGTGTCGAGCCTGCTGCGGGCGATGGTCAACTGCATTACTGCATCGGCATGATCATGCCCGGCCGCGTCGGCGACGAGTATTATTTGACCAAAGGCCATCTCCATGAATGGCGGCCGGCAGCGGAATTTTATATCGGTTTGCGCGGCAAAGGCATGATGTTGCTCGAAGACATCAATTCCGGCGAATCGCGAATGCTCGATCTCGTCGCGAACAGCGCCGTGTACGTTCCCGGATTTACGGCGCATCGCACGGTGAATGTCGGCGCCGTGCCGTTGGTGTATCTCGGCGTCTATCCGGCAGCCGCGGGCCATGATTACCGCACGATTGCAGAGAAGAACTTTCGGAAGGTTATTGTCATGCGCAACGATCGACCGGTGCTGATGGAACGAGAGGAGTTTGTGCGAGGGTTAGGGCTAATTTAGAAACGGGGAAAAATAGCTGCACAGATTAAAGTAAGGATTGCATCATTTGAAATTTCTGTTATATTTTAAATCGGCACACGACTGCATATATAAGCGAGGTGATAGATTTGCAAAAAGCTGTCATAGATCAACAATCGCTGTTTCCGGATTTGACTTCCGAGTTTCCTTCCACGCGCTATCAGGGCAGCAAAGCAAAACTGATTGACTGGATTTGGGAGCAAATCGAAGATTTAGATTTCGTGACCTGCTTGGACGCTTTTGGAGGCACGGGAGCAGTCGCCTATCGCATGAAAAAAGCCGATAAGCAAGTCACCTATAACGATCTACTGCGCTTCAATTACTATTTCGGGTTGGGGTTGATCGAAAACAACAAGGTTCGCCTCCATCCCAACGAGGCAAATTGGCTTCTTCAGAGACATGCCGATATTGAGTATCCAACTTTTGTTCAAGACACTTTCTCAGAAATATATTTCACTAATGAAGAAAATTTGTGGATAGATCAGACCATAACCAATAGTCGACAACTTGCCAACCCGTATAAATTTGCTCTCGCATTTTTTGCTCTGTGTCAGGCGTGTATAATCAAGCGGCCGTATAATCTATTTCATCGCAAGAATCTTTATATTCGTCTTGCTGAAGTGGAACGTTCCTTTGGCAATAAAACGACCTGGGATAGGCCCTTTGAAGAATGGTTTCGCATATTCATCGGTGAAGCCAATCAAGCCGTTTATGACAACGATCAGACAAATCGTGCTCTTAATCATGATGCGTTGGAGGTACCTGGCCATTATGATCTTGTCTATGTGGATACGCCGTATATTTCGAAGAACGGGACACCCGTTGATTACCACTGGTTTTATCATTTTCTGGAAGGCCTGGCGAGGTACGATGACTGGGGCAAGGGCATCGATTATACCTCAAAGCATCGTCGTTTGAAGACGCAACCGAATGAGTGGATCGACAAAAAACGAATCTACGCCGCTTTTGATCGTTTATTCCAACGTTATCGCCGGAGTATCCTCGTTGTTTCCTATCGTAGCGATGGCATACCTTCCGAATCCGAGTTGGTATCATTGCTTCGAAAATACAAAAGCAATGTCCGAGTTGAACATTTCGGTTATTACAAATATGTTTTGTCAACTAATTCCGAATCCAAAGAACTGCTCTTAATAGGCACATAGCCAATAATGCTGAGTATGAACAAGTTCAGGAAAAGTTTGTTATCGCACTTCGATACATTCAAACGCACTCTTGCTACGGAAGTTGGGGACTGGGTAGTCAAAGGATTCATCGACGTATACCGCAACATTTACACAATTTCAATAGATACCAAAGTCGTCTCCAAGATTATTGAGTTGATGCTCTTTCCGGTTATCTCAAAATTTGCGTCAGCGTATAATTACAAAATGATACTCAGCGAGCATCAAAACCATTATCCTGATATCAGTTTTATAGCTCCAAATGGAACTAAGATTGCGCTTGATCTTAAAAGCACCTATCGAACGAGTTCCAAAACCGTCAACGGTTTTACGTTGGGCGCCTTTACCGGCTATTTTCGACAACGCAGTTCCACAAAGAATACTACTTTCCCTTATGAGCAGTATAAAGGCCACTTCGTTCTTGGTACAATTTATAGTCGCCGTGAAGACGTTAATGATGAGCGCCGCGTTTATAAACTGGATGAGCTTCAAAATATTGTTTCTGTTGTAAAGGATTTTACGTTTTTGCTTCAAGAGAAATGGCGTATTGCTGGGGAGCTTCCCGGAAGTGGCAACACAAAAAATATCGGTTCGGTTAGAGACATTGATGCCTTGGTCAACGGGAATGGCCCGTTTGCTCGTCAAGGCAAAGAAGTATTTGACGACTATTGGATGAACTACTTGACAGAAGATATGGCAAGAGCCATCGATTCAGAAGTACCTTACCGAAATCTTGAACATTACTGGAAGTGGCGCAAACCACGTAATCGAAAAAAATGATATTTTTGACTATGCCCAATTACGTCACGAAACCCATTCCTGCAACAAAACCCGATATCGAATTAGTCGAAAGGCCGTGGGGAGCATTTAAGCAATACGCCAACAATCAAGAAGTCACCGTGAGCTTGATGATGGTCAAGCCCGGCCAGCGGCTCAGCTTGCAATCGCATACCGGCCGCGCCGAGTTGTGGATCATTCTCGACGAAGGCGCCGCCGTGCAGATCGGCGAGGCTGTGCATTATCCTCAAGCCGGTGACGAGCTGTGGATTCCGGCCAATAGCAAACACCGTCTCAGCAGCACCGGGCCCGCAGTTCGCGTCTTGGAAGTCGCTTTTGGCAATTGGCAGCAGGCCGACATTACCCGCTATGAAGACGACTACAATCGTCCAAAGCAAGGAGAGCGATGAATCTGGGCGCCTTTCGCAAGACCTCGCAACCTCTGGCTCCGGCCCGACCTGTTTCACCTCCTCCGGGAATTTATAACATCTACCCAGCGTTTCCTGCTGGTTCGAGAAAGATCGCATTGGGCTATGACGCCCTTGCCGCGCAATTGCTCACCACGAAAAAGAACCACATCATCATTGACGGATTCGGCGACATTCTCTGGCAACATTTCGTCGCGCCATTAGACGCGGCGTTCTGCCGGAAACAAATTCAAGCAAAATGGCAAAACGTGCAAGCGGCGTTGTTGCCGGAGTCCAAGATCGACCAACTGATTGCGCCTTTTCTCGGCGGCAACGATCCGATTTTTGGCACGCGCTTTACCGGATCGTTGCGTGACTTCTTTGATCCGGAAAAATTAATGTGCATGAAGCCGGATGACGAAAGCGCGTTGAATATCATTTACGGCGCTGGAGCCGCATTGGCGAATTGGCCGGGGCTGTTGGTGTATGTTGACGTGCCGAAAAACGAAATCCAATTTCGCTCGCGCGCAGGCAGCATTTCCAATTTGGGCGTGTCGCAGCCGGACGACCCGCAGAAAATGTACAAACGTTTCTACTTCGTCGATTGGTCGGTTTTAAATCGCCACAAAGCACATCTCTTGCCCCAGATCGATTTAATTGTGGATGCCCAGCGCCCCGATGAGCCGGCAGTAATGAAAGGCACGGATTTTCGTGGTACGCTCGAGACGATGGCGCGAAATTATTTTCGCGTGCGCTCCTGGTTCGAGCCGGGGCCTTGGGGCGGGCAGTGGATCAAAGCGCGCATTCCACAAATCGCCACCGAAGTTCCCAATTACGCCTGGTCTTTTGAAATGATCGCGCCGGAAAATGGCCTCGCCTTCGAGAGCGATGGAATATTGCTCGAAGTTTCCTTCGATTTTTTGATGTTCAACAACTATCGCGAAGTTCTGGGGGATTTCGCCGAGCGCTTCGGTTATGAATTTCCCATCCGTTATGATTTTCTCGATACGTTTGACGGCGGAAATCTCTCGGTGCAGTGCCATCCGCGTCCAGAATACATCTATCGCCATTTTGGCGAGAATTTTACGCAGGATGAGTGCTATTACATTCTTGATTGCAAGCCGGATGCACGGGTTTATTTGGGATTTCAGGCGGGCATTAAATCCGAAGAATTCCGAGAACAACTCGAACGCCGCTTTCAGCAAAACGTGCCAGTCGACATCGACAAATACGTTAACGGCGAGTCAGCGCATAAGCACGATTTCTTTTTAATTCCCAATGGCACGATTCATGGCTCGGGCAAAAACAATTTGGTGCTCGAAATCAGCGCCACGCCGTACATTTTTACTTTTAAAATGTATGATTGGCTACGGTTGGATCTCAACGGTAAACCCCGCCCTTTGAATATCGCCCGCGCCTTCGACAATCTTTATTTTGAGCGCCAGGGCGCGAAGATTAAAGCAGAGCTTGTCTCGCAACCCAGGCTGCTGCAAAGCGGCGATGATTGGCAGCTTTATCACCTGCCAACGCATCCTCAGCATTTTTATGATGTGCATCGTTTTGAATTTATGACTGCTGTAGAAGCGAAAACCGCAGGCTCATGTCACGTCATGAGTCTGGTGGAAGGAAAGTCGATTATTCTCGAATTGCCCACCGGCATGCGGCAGCGCTTCAACTACGCCGAGACGTTTGTGATCCCCGCCGTCGCCGGCGCCTATCGACTGATCAACGAAGGGACAAAAGTCGCAAAAGTGGTGAAAACGTTTTTGAAACCATGGGCGCAACCGTATGCACGACCTAATGCCGACAAACCAAAGCGGACTTAGCCAAAGAGATTTTTAATCCGCTCTATCCGCTAAATCTGCTTACTTAAAAGGAGACAAAACCATGTCATCTCCAAGCAAGCTGCATATCTGGCACGTGGGGAATTGGTGCATTCATATCGGTCAAAAATATGTGGAGTCGCCGTTTGAGGCGCCGAGCAAAGATGTGGAGATTTTGAATTACGCCCAGCCCTTCATTGATGCCCTGCACGTGATTCCGGGAGCGGAAATCATCTCGCAACCGTCGTGGGAACTCTATCATACGTCGCCCGAAGTTTTTGCAGAACGGCTGCAATGGGCCACCACCATCGTTTTTGCAGATGTCGAAACCAAATGCTTGATGCTGCATCCGGATTTTTTTACCCGGCAAAAATGGGGCGACCAGCCTATCACTTTTCCGGATCGATTTGACCTGTTGCAGGAGTGGGTGGAGTCCGGCGGCCACTTTCACATGAACGGCGGTTGGCTCAGTTTCGCCGGTGAGCTTGGCAAGGGCGGTTGGGGGCGCAGTCGCTTTCACGAAGTGCTGCCCGTCGAGTGCCTGCAACACGACGATCTCATCGAATCCACCGCCGGGTTTGCAGTTCGCTGCCATTTAGAAAACCATCCTCTCGTAAAAGGGATCGACTGGTCAACGCTGCCGCCTTTGCTCGGTTTCAATGAAGTCCGCCTTCGCGAAGGCTGCGAAAGCATTGTGGAGATCGAGAACCTGAGCCGCTGGTATCCTTTACTGGCCGCGCGCAACTATGGCAAAGGCATGGTCACTTGTTGGATGACCGGCGCGAGTCCGCATTGGGGAATTAATTTTATGAAATGGGCAGAGTACGCAAAATTTTGGAGACAAGTTTTTATGCGGCCGAGCACGGCGTGAGAATATCACAATCTGTGACAATTCAAATGCGAAATTGATGATCGAAGTAGTCCAGCAATTATTCCTGCCGCGACGATGTCATCGTGGAACGATCTTTTTTGTTGTCAAGCACTGTACTGATGTGAAAAAGGATTCTTCCAGAATGACATATTACTTGGAATATCTCTCACCGCTCAAACGGTTGCACCAAAATAATTTTCACTAGCTGGGAATTCCTCTCATTCCAATACTATTGTCTTTCCCGTTTTCCCCGACTCCAACGCCGCCGTCGAAATTTTGTGTTGCAGATAAGTTTCTTCCGGCGTGATGCAACGAAACGGCATATTGTCGCGCGGCTCGTTGAATTCGTCGATGAACGCCGCCCACATTTGGAGAATCGCGTCGGTAAAACCAAACTCAAAAATACCGCCCGTAATGGTTTTGTAGGCAGAAGTGTAGCCGAGGTCTTCGTTCATCCAAACCTGCGACCCGCCGTTTTCATAGCGCATCGTTTGCAAGGTTTTGGTGAATTTCGTGCTGTAGCGCGCGCTGAATTTGGTGCCGAGAATTTCGATGTACCACGTGTCGGTTTCGCCTGGTGCGATGCGGTAGGTTTTGATCGTCATCGGAAATGAATAGCCTTCGGTCGGATGATTGACTTCGCATTGCAACGTCGCATTGTCCCACGTCTCGCAAGGAACCATCTCGCCCTTTGCATTTGGCCGTTGCGCGACGATTTTGGAGAGTGAGGCGTACAGATGTTTCGGAATCCAACGAGAACGAATCGGCAGGTGCAGTGGATGCATGCCCAAATCACCCAAACATCCGTACTCGCCATTAATGTCGATCATGCGTTTCCAATTGATCGCTTTATTGAAATTCAAATCAGAAGAATGCAAATAGCCGCTATTGACTTCGATAATCCGTCCCCAAGGGTTCTCAAGAATGAAGCGGTGAACTTGGTGGCCGCCGGGATAAAAAGGATATTCGGAGGAGCAGCGAACGAATACATTGGGATGCTGTTTGATAACTTCGAGAATTCTTTGGTTGGCGGCGAGATCGATGCCGAAGGGCTTTTCACCCAGCAAATGCTTGCCGGCGCGTATAATATCATAATACAGCTTTTCGTGCAGATTGTGCGGCACGGCGCAATAGATTGCTTCGATTTCTTTTGCCGCCAGCAAATCTTGATAATTCGGCGTGACGATTTTGATCGAGCCGAAATTGCCGGTGTACCAATCGAACAATTGCGGATTGACATCGCAGATCGCGACGATCTCGGGCTGTGCCTTGGTTTCCAACAACGCCGGCCAGCGCGCCGTAGCCACGGCAAACTCGCGGCCCATCAAGCCGCAGCCAATGATGCCGAAACGGATTTTTCGCTTTGTAGCCATAAGCCTGTTCGCTTTTATATCGAGTTTAATTCGAAGCAAAAAAGTTCGTAGTAATCCCTTTAGGGATCATAGTGTCCCAAAGAGAAAACGCCTGAAGGCGTAACTACGAACCTTCATGAAGAATTTTCAATGCTTTCTCAACGCTGGTGTCTTCATGCACAACTGCCATCAAAGCCTTGGTCATTTGCACCGGCTTTTCGTGTTGAATAATATTTCGGCCATACACAATGCCGCTGGCGCCTTGCTGCATGAGATCATACGTCCGTTGCAAAATTTCGCGTTCCGGCGCTTTGCCACCGCCTCGCGGCAACACCGGCCGTCCGGCGATTTCAATGACGCGATGATATTCGCGCACGTCGTCGCAGGGATCGGCTTTGATAATATCCGCGCCCAGTTCGCAGGCTTGGCGCACCAACGGCAGAATTTTGTTGAGGTCGCCATCGACCATGTAGCCGCCTTTTTGCTCGTTGGGCTGCATCACCAATGGCTCCACCATCAGCGGCATGCCGTAACGATCACAGATAGGCTTGAGGCGCCCGACATTTTCCACGCACTGCCGGTGCAAATCCGGCTGATTCGGCAGCATCAGCAGATTTACCACCACACACGCGGCGTCGAGCCGCAGCGCTTGTTCAACGGCATCATCAATTACATAACTGAACAGCACCTCGTGAACTTTGGGATTGTAGCAGTTGGCAACGTCGGTGCGCAACACCAACGCCGGCTTATCTTTGCCCGGCAGGCTTTGCAGAATCTCGGCTTGTCCAACGGTCAACTGAATCGCATCCGGCTGCGCCGCGACAATGGCGTGAATGGCTTTTTCCATATTCTCAATGCTGCCCAAAAAACTCACTTCGTTAAAAAACCCATGATCAATCGCAACATCCAAACATTTGCCGGTTTTACCAAACAAACGGTTCATGCGAAATTTTTTCATTGTCATTTCTCCAGAAGAAAGGCAAAACCATTTAGGGCAAAACTATTAGAAAGCTTTTGCCTTTAAAAATTGTTTTGCCCCGAATAGTTTTGCCAAATGCTTTTTTCGTTGCAGTTCTCTTTTCGTTGCGAATTTCAAACTTTATTCTGCATTCGTTGCAGTTCCCTTTTCGTTGCGAATTTCAAGCGTTATTCTGCATTCGTTGCAGTTCCCTTTTCGTTGCGAATTTCAAGCGTTATTCTGCATTCGTTGCAGTTCCCTTTTCGTTGCGAATTTCAAGCGTTATTCTGCATTCGTTGCAGTTCCCTTTTCGTTGCGAATTTCAAGCTTTATTCTGCATTCGTTGCGCGCGTTCTTCTCGTGCGGTTTGCTTTTGCCGGTTCCAATAGAAATCCCGCGGTGTTGCACGCCTTTTTGCGGTGGTGCCGAAACCTAAAATATACGCTCGTCGTGGAATAGCCGAACGATTGGGCGGCGTGTAATGCAACGTGCGCGGGCCGTGAAACGTGGCGCCGCCCGGCGGCAACGGACACGCCACCGCTTTCGCCGGATCGATTGCATCAATCTCCAAACCGTGAATGCGCGGATCGTGGTTGATCGTATGATGCGGCATGACCTCGAATCTGTGGCTTCCCGGAATGAAGTGCATGCAGCCGTTCTCCAGATTGGCTTCCTGCAACGGAATCCACACGCTCAGCTCGTTGTATTCGAGATCGGAATCCCAATACGCCTCGTCCTGATGCCACGGCGTTTCCGCGCCGTGCAATGCCGGTTTCAAAATCGCGTGCTCGCCGTGATATTCGGCCTCTGCGCCCAACAACTGTTTTGCAATCGCGAGCGCATTTACGCGGCAAAGCGAGCGCGCCAACTCCGGCGCGTATTTGTCCGGCCGCAAAATTTGCGGCAGACTCGCGGCCACGCCATCTTCATCAGCACCGGCCAAATCAAACTGATTGCCTTCCTCGCGTCCGGCGCGTTGCGTAAAAAGTCGATCATAAATTTCGCGCAGCCAGGCGACTTCTTCCGGCGTTGTGATCGCGTCAATGGCGAGATAGCCTTCACGATGATAGAAGGCGATTTGTTCGTTGGTGAGTTTGATAGTAGATTGTGTCATAAACAGTTTAGGGCACAAAATTTAAAAATCAGCCCAGCAGCGGCGCCAATGTTTCTCCGGTTTCTTTCGAGGGCACGACGGGAACGATCTCAAATTCAACCAGATCGCGCCATTGCACTACCCATTGCTGCAACAGCCGCGCCTCGTCGCATTCCATCAGTTGAAAGCAGCGGTCGAAATTGGCTTCGATCCAACTCCCAACATATTTTAAGCCCTCCGGCATCATTCGCCCCTGCTCGCGCGCCCGCCGGAAAATCGGCAGCGCATCGCGATTCTTGAATCGTTCAATGACCATGAACAACACGGCGTCTCCTTTATGGTTGCAAAATCGCACGAAGCGTTTTTAAGCTCACATTCCCGCCGCAAATGACCACCACGACGTTTTTGCCGCGCCATTGCTCTTGCGTTTTGAGAAAGGCTTTGACCGCCACCGCCGCCGAGCCTTCGATCAACAAATGCTGCGTTTCCATAAACATCAGCATGGTTTCGCGAATTTCTGCTTCCGTCACGAGAACCGATTCGTCAATAAGCTGGCAGCAAGGATCGAACGTGATCGCATTCGGCTCAACGCCGCCGGCCGTGCCGTCGGAGAGCGTGGGCAGCGAGTCAAGTTCTAAAATTTGTCCGGCTTTCATCGATTCGATCATCACACAAGAATTTTGCGGTGAACAGGCGATAATTTTTGTCGATTCAAAAATAGATTTGAGATAACCGGCAATCCCCGCAATCATCCCACCGCCGCCGAGCGCCACAAAGACCGCGTCGATACGATCAAGCTGGCGCGCCAATTCCACCGCGATGGTTCCCTGGCCGCCGATGACTTGCGGATCGTTGTAAGGCGAAACGTAAACCATTGCGTTCTGCTCGGCATATTGCCGCGCGAAGATTTCGGTCTGCAGCGAATCCTTGCCATGCACGCGCGCTTCGGCGCCCAAACGGCGAATTGCTTCAACTTTGGTGGGCGAGGCCTCTTCCGGAACAAAAACAATTCCGTTCATCTTCAGCGTGCGCAAACCAAAAGCCACCGCAGCGCCATGATTTCCCGTTGAAGCGGTGACGACGCCTTTGGCGCGCTGCTCCGGCGTGAGCGCCAGCAGCTTGTTCATCGCCCCGCGCGTTTTGAACGAGCCGGTGTGCTGCAGATTTACGAGGCATAACAACGACCTTTCGCCGGCAGCGTAATTGCCAGCGCCTTTTGCATCAAATGATGGCCGATGCCCTGATTGCGAAATTCCTCAATCAAATTAACGTTATCGCCGTGTCTTCTCGGCCCAATACGATCTCAATCCCATCAATCCAACCACCAGCAGTAACCCGAGAAGAAGTTGGGCGCCGGTTGCGTAAGACAAGCCCGTCGTCGTCAAAGCTCCCGCAGTGAAACCGGCAATGCCTTCTCCGCCCATAACGCCGGCGGCGGTCAATAAAGCTGGATGATAAGCGTTCGGATATTTTTTTTCCACGACGAGCCGGATGAGCGCGCCGATCGCCATGGGGATCGCCAAGCCCATGCCGAGGAACAAGCCGATGCCGAGCGGCATCATCAAGATTTTGTTGCGGCGCTTTTCCGGCAGCAGGGCATTAAAAATTTCAAATAGAAATGCGCAGCTCAGCCCGGCAAGAAAGATGTTTGGATATTGAAAGCCGAAAATGCTGCCCGCGACCAGGCGCGCCTGCGGCGCCGGCATGAGCGGCGTGAAAAGCTGATCGGCAAAACTCTTTTTAATCAAGTCGAGCGCGAACGGCGCGGCCAGCCCGGCGGCAATGACGGCAATCAAATCCACTTTGACAATGTCCATGAATCTCGTGCCGACGATTTGCGCGGATTTGTAATCGTGGCCGATGTCTCCGGCCACCGCGCAGGCCACGCTGACGAAGGCAACGATCATGAATGACGCAAAGGGAGTGAGCTGCAATGCCAAAGAAGAATAAATGAAGGCGATAACCAGGCCGACAAAAATTCCGAATTGTTCCAACGGATCGATGTTGGTCTCGCCGGTCATGCGCGCCGCGACGGCGACCATGATCCAGACGCCAAGCACGGCAAGACACGCTGCCAATATTGGCACGCCTGCGAGCATCAATGTTATTGCCGACAAAACGGAAATCAGCGGCAGAAAAAACGAGTAGCGGCGATTGCTCTTTAGCAACGGCAGAAAAATCGCTTTGAAACGCGGAATGATATAGCTCACAAAAAAGCCGAGGCCCGAGCCGAGCACCATGCCCATGCCCAAATTCTGCGTCCAGGCAATTGCCGAGGCGGAGGGAAGTTGCCGGCTCATCAGAATGGGAATGATGAACAGCCAGCCGATGATTGCGCCGCCGAGCCACGAGAAGCCGGCTTTGGGGCCGAGAATGTAACCGCTGCTGATGGCCAAAGGCATCGGATAAAATGTGAGAAAAATGCCGGCCGCCGTGAGCGCCGCGATCGTGAATCCCGCCGGAAAATACAAATCCCGCAGCAAAGCAAAAATGCCCGCTGCCGCCGCAATTGCGACGATGGCGAACAGCATTGTCCCCCCTTGCTTGCCGAGCAGCAGCAATTCCGCGCCCGCCATGCCCGCCGGATAAGGCAGGTTTTCTTGATCGATAAAAGTCTTTTTCAACGGCACGGACAGCGCAACGCCGAGCACGCCGCCGGCAGCCGTGAGCAGCGCGAGCATCCACGCGCTCGGCCACGCGATATTCGTGTTTTGCGTGTTGTTCAAAAAGATGATGCCTGGAATCGTGAAAACGAGGCCCGAGGCAACCAGCCCGCCGACGCTCGCGCCCGCTTGCGCGACGTTCATTTCGTGAACGTTCACTTGCTTGGAGCGCAAGCGCAAAACGCCGCCGGCCACGATCACGGAAAAAATGATCGGCCACGGCATGGCGCCGATTTTGATGGCGATGTATGACGAGCTGGCGAGCAAAAACAAAGAAAGCGCCACGGCGATCATCACCGCACGCGGGGTAAAACCTGGTTTCGCAGCAGAGTTTTTGTCGAGAGAGGCAAGCTGGTCGAGGTGATTCACCCGTTCATGTTCTCCGAAATTTCGATTACGGAACTTGCGCGCCTAGCGCGGTTGCAGGTCATTTCAGATATAAATTACATGATCGCATGCAAAAAAACAAATCGCCGGCGAAGAAAAAGTAGTAAAAACCTCTTGCGACTTTTGGCATTTTTGTTAAATTAGCATTAGCCAACTTGAAATTTTGTTCCTCAAGCTTTTTTAGGAGAGGCGAATGATTCCTGAAGTTTTAACAATTCAACAAGCTGCGCGCTATTTGCAGCTCGACTCCGAGGTTTTGTTGCGCAAGATAAAAGCCGGCGCGATTCCGGCGGCAAAAATCGATGGGGCGTGGCGGCTCCGCCGTGTCCGTCTTGATCGTTGGCTTGATGAGATGAGCGATTTTTCCGACGCTGCATTCAATAGACTATTGCGTGATACTCGACGGGCGGCCAAACATGCTGGCATCAAGACAACCGAAGACATAGATCGGCTCGTTCAAGAAGCTCGCCTGAAGCGTAAACGGCGCAACAAAACATGAGTAAGCGAAGCCGCTTTGCCAAAGTATTCCGAACTTCGTGATCCGACTAACAACCCGTTTCTCCCCGCCGCAGTTTTTGCCGAAGCCCACTATCTCATTTCCCGTAACAAAGATCTTCTGGTTTTGAAAGAATTTCACGACGTCAAAATTGTTAAACCGGAAGAATTCATGAGGCTTTACAGGCAAAGTAGACAACTTAACTCTATTCAAGAACATCTCAAAACTGGCTTTCACTTTCATGAGTCACTTTTGTTTTTCCAACCCAATTTTTTTACACAGCTCAAAAAAACGCGGATCAGGGCGCAAGTTATCAAGCCTAGGATCCACCTTAAGCAGAATTAAATCGGATGAGCGCTCTTCGTAGGCCTTTTTCAGCCATGTGAATGCTTGCGTCTTTTGCAGCAGGGCCGAATAGATTAATGCGATTTGGTAAGACGAAACATATCTTTGTTTCGAGGCATTTTTTAATTCTTTAAGTATTTTCTGAGCTGCATTCTTATTTCCCGCCATTGCATACATATATGCGAGTGAAGCAACGTACACCGAGTTGCTGTCCGAAAGGATGATCGCCTTTTGTAACTCAATCATAGCTTCCTCATACATACCCTTTTGCGTAAATGTTCGCCCGAGCCCCCAGTGTGCTACAATGAAATTCCGATCCATTTCTAGCGTTTTTTGGTATTGAGCTATGGCTTCGTCATACTGACGCGCCCAATACAGAATCATGCCTACATCGTTATTAACACTGAGCGAAAGCGGATCTAAGTCATAGGTAGTGTCCGTCCGAAAAAGAACTTTTTTTGAGGAAAAATTCTTTTCGAGTATATTGACGTTCACCTTTCTGTCAAACAAATTTTGGATCGGGGTTAAAAAAAGATGCGCACATGATATTTTCGGCAA
>Ga0247727_10011044_pt1 | contig 15858 bp, 15 predicted proteins | sample WisWelCaveWW1625_FD_202498 | JGI IMG/M metagenome (GOLD analysis project Ga0247727, IMG submission 202498) | Biofilm microbial communities from Wishing Well Cave, Virginia, United States - WW16-25 | ecosystem: Environmental > Aquatic > Deep subsurface > Groundwater > Cave microbial mat | place...
TTCGTCCCCGGGCGCCATCCAATCAGGAGCCGGTAGTCCATCCCAAAGAAGGGGGTAGCTATGAGCCGCCGATTGGGATACCCAGCCTTCGTTAGCGCGATCACTTTATTCTGCGCGGCAACCGCGCTGCCTGACGTTTCCGCCGCCCCGCGCCCCGCTCCGGTCACGGCACCGCCTTCCGATTACAACTATGCGCGCATCGTGCGGCTGAGCCTGGTCGAGGGCGAAGTGAAAATCAACCGCCCCGAAGAGGAAGGCTGGCCGGCGGCGCTGATCAACATGCCCATCCGGCAGGGCTACGCGTTGGCCAGCGACCGCGGGCGCGCGGAAATCGAGTTCGAAAGCGGCGCCACGGTGCGCATGGCCGAAGACACGGTGATCGAGTTCACCGAGCTGGCGCTGGAAGACGGCAACCGCATCACGCGCATCACATTGAACCGCGGCACGGCGACGTTTTACGCCAAGCTGGGCCGCCGCGACGTCTTCGCAGTCATCACGCGACACATGCAGCTTTCCATCCCCGACGACGCGCGCTTCCGCGTGGACGTGGATCCCGGGGGCGCTTCCGTGAGCGTCTTCAAGGGCGACGTGCAGGCCGATTCGCCGGGCGGCACGATGCGCTTGACCAAGGGCCAGACGCTGCTCTACCGCGCTGCGGAGGCAGACCGGGTCACGCTGGCGCGCAACTCCGAGCCGGACGCCTGGGACCGCTGGGTGGCCGACCGCGATGAAGTCTTGCATTCCTCGCGCAGCGCGACTTCGCGATACCTCGATCATCCCTACGGCTATGGCGTGGCCGACCTCTACCACTACGGCTCGTGGCGGCGCAGTCGGCAGTACGGGTACGTGTGGCAGCCGTACGGGATTAACGCCGGGTGGTCGCCGTATTTCCATGGCCGCTGGGTGTATGTGAACGGCGCGGGCTGGACCTGGCTGAGCTACGAACCCTGGGGCTGGGCGCCCTACCACCACGGGAGCTGGGCGCTGACCACGTTCGGGTGGGCGTGGATCCCCGGAGTGTATTCGCCGTGGCATCCCGGATTGGTGGTGTGGCTGAATTTCGGCAACAACATCGGATGGTGCCCGCTGGGCCCGCGTGACCGCTGGGGCACCGGCACGGCCGTATTTCAAAACGCGAACAACGTGACCATCATCAACACAACGAATGGGGTGGCCACCGGCCAGCCGAACCAGATGGCCACGGGCAGGAAGCCGCTCGACCCGCAGGGGTTCAGCGAAAGGCCGCCCGTTATTCCGCGTGGCGATATCGCCGGCCGCGGTGAGCCGCTCAAGCCCGGCGGAGCCAGCGGCGCGACCGGCGCAGACCCCGGCACGCGCGGGGGCGCAAACGCAGGGGCGGCAGCGAATGCCGGCGCAGAGCCGCGGCAACCGGTCTTGCGGCCTCGCGGGGATTTGATTGACCGCGACCAGCCGCTCAAAGGCGGGGGCCGTTCTAACAATTCTGGAACGCCGGCGGGCGGGCAGCCCGTAGCAGGCGCTTCCGGCGCGAGCAGCGACAAAGAACCGGCGCGCCGCGAGCCGACGGAAGACGTCCGCGAGGAGCGCAGCGGATCGATGGGGCGCGACCCTGTCCGCTCCGGCCCCGCAGGCCGCGCACCGGCGAACCATCCCGACATCGTGTACGACCCGCGCGGCCAGCGGTACGTCAACAGCGATCCGAGCGCGCCGCGGCGGAACGTGGACGAAGCCGAGCGCAGCGGGGCGGACCGCGGCCGCGGCGAAACACGCGGCTTCCAGAGCAACGAACCGCGCACCCGCCCGCCACGCGAAAACGAATCCGGCGCGGTGTATGACCCGGCCACGGGCAGGTACGTGAACAACCCGGCCGTGGCGCCGCGCACAGACGCGGACGGGGACCGAGGAATGCGGAGCGATACCAGCGGCGGGCGCGAAGGGGCGACGTCGCGCAGCGGATACGCCGGGTCCGCGGGCGCACCCGGGCCCGCGCGCGAAGCGCCTTCGCGTTCACCAGACACGGAGCGCACAGCCACCACACCAGCACGGCCCGCGTATCAAGACCGCTCGGAAGGATGGGGACGTCCATCATCTTCAGCGCCGTCGTCCGGCGGAACGCGGCACGAGTCGCGGCCCTCTTCGCCTCCGGCCGGCAGCGGAAGCGGAAGCGCGGGACGCGGCGATAGCGGCAGCCGGGGGAGTTCTTCTTCGGGCGCGTCTGCGCCGCGGAGCGAGGCGCCGCGGTCGTCTTCTCCGTCGCCGGCTCCTGCGCCGCGGTCGTCGGCGCCCGGGCCCGCTGCGCGTCCTTCGCACAAGCCCGGAGGCGGGCAGTGACCTAAAGAACGTTTGAAATAAGGACAGGATGGTCAGGGCGGAAACGGCAAGGGCCGGAACCGCCCTTTTCTTTGCAGGTCGCGGAGAGTACCACCGGTGCTGGCGGGCAGGGTTTCGCAGCGACGCGAGACCGCCGGTCCCGAAGCTTCGGGACCGGCATTACGAAATCACAATCCCGCCGTAGCCCACCACCTGGCTGCGATCCCCGCTGACGTCGCCGGAAGTGGCGTAGCGGATCAGCTCCGCCTTTTTGGCACCCAACGCGCGCGCGGCGAAGAGCATGGCCGTCGCCGCGGCGTATCCACACATGGAAATTTCTTCGCGGGCCACGGTTTCGTGCAGGCCCGGCGGGTCGAGCGCCAGGATGCGGTCCATGGCCAGGCCATCTTTGCGACGGGTGATTTCATCGCTTTCGTAGTGGTTGAAGTCCGACGAGGCCACGACCAAAACGGGATCCGCCTGGGCCTGAACGACTGTGGCCACGGCCTGACCGAGGGCCTCGAGCTCCGGCAGGCGGACGCGGCCCAGTGCCACGGGAACAAACTTGAATCCCGGGACGAGATGCTGGAGGAAGGGGAGCTGCACTTCCAGGGCGTGTTCGCTGCGGTGGGCGACACCGTCTTCGCGGAGAAGCGGACAGGCGCGGCGCAAAGCGGCGGCCAGCGGCGCGTCGATGGGCGCTTCGCCGAGTGGCGTCTGCCACGCGCCTTCGCTCAGTATGGCCAGGTCTTCCCCGCGAGGATAGTGCCGCGGGCCGAGCAGGATCGAACGCGCGGGTAATTCCAACGCAGCATAGACGGCGCCGGCCACACCGCCGGAATAAATATATCCGGCGTGAGGCACCACGCAGGCGATGGCCCGGCGCCGAAAGGGCGCAGGCGCGCCGCCCGGGGAAAGGCAACGGCCAATGACCAGGCGGAGTGCAACTGCGTCAGCGGGATAGAAACGGCCTGCAACGGCGGGCTGGCGGAGCATACGAGCCTCCCCGGGGGCGGCTCAACGGGAGATCACAGGGGCTTCGAGGGCTTGCCCTTGATTTTTACGGCTACCTCGGCGCCCGCTTCGTGCTGGATTTCGACCTTGTCGCCGTGTTGGTAGCCGCCGCGCTCGAGGATTTTTTCGATTTGCGCGCTGACTTCCTGCGTGTAGGTAAAGGTGCGGATGACCCGCTCGTTCTCGGCGCTGCGGACCGTGATCTGGAGCCGGTTGGCATGCAGCACCTGGCCCTTGAATTTGGCCAGCTTGATCTTGGGCTGCTTCAGGCGGATGGGTTTGCCGGCCTGCTCCTGGGGCAGAGCGGCAGCGGCCGCGAACGCCAGCCCGCAAAACGGGGCCAGAGCAGCGGCGAGAAGAGCGGCGCGGATGTTAGAGCGCATCATCGAGAGTAATCTTCAGTGATTTCAAGAACCGGATGTCCTGCGGGGTCACTTCCAGCCGGGTGGCGGAGTTGGGCTCGTCGAGGATTTCTTCGTCCACGCGGATGTGCAAGGACTCGAGGAAGCGACGGTCGTGGTGGGTAATCTTGACCGGGCCGGCATCGCGGCGGGCCAGGCCGATGGTGGCGTCGAGCTTGAGGACTATGTCGTAGCCCGCTGCGCGAACGCCGGCAATGGCCTGGGTGATACGCTCGGCTTCGGAAACCGTGTCGTTGATGGCGTGGCCTAATTCCCGGAGAAGCTGCTTGAGGTTATCGTCCAATTGCAAGCGCCCACCTCCACCGCTGCTGTCCCAGCATTGTAAGGCGCGCACCCCGGCGAGACAAGTGGCAAGCTGCGGCGGCGGTGACCAAAGGCCATACCCCGCGCGGGCCGCCGGGGAGACGGAAAAGGGAAACGACCCGGCAGAAAAGTGGAAATTGGAAATGGGAAAAGAGAAAATGGAAATGGGCAAAAGGGAGAACCACCGCCGGAGAGGCGAACGCTGATTCCTATGTCGAAGCCACACGGAAAAACGGGGGCCGCGAAGGAACGCAAGGAGCGTTTTGCGACGCCCTCGGGGATCCCCCTGGAGGCGCAGTACTCCGCCGGAGACCTGCGCGACGGGGACGTTGCGGAGCAACTCGGCTACCCGGGGCAGTATCCCTTCACGCGCGGGGTATACCCTACGATGTACCGCGGGCGGCTATGGACGATGCGGCAGTACGCGGGCTTCGGCACGGCGGTGGAGTCCAACCGGAGGTTTCGCTACCTGCTGGAGCAGGGACAGACGGGCCTCTCGGTGGCGTTTGACCTGCCGACACAGATCGGTCTGGATTCCGACCACGTGCTGGCCCAGGGCGAAGTAGGCAAAGTGGGCGTGGCCATTGACTCCATCGAGGATATGGAGACGCTATTCCAGGGCATCCCGCTGGGGCGGGTCTCGACCTCGATGACCATCAACGCCACCGCGGCCATCCTGCTGGCGCTGTACGCGGCGGTGGCGCGGGAGCAGGGCGCGGACCTGAAAAAACTTTCCGGCACGGTGCAGAACGACATCCTGAAGGAATACTCGGCGCGGGGCACGTATATCTACCCGGTACAGCCGGCGATGCGCATTGTGACGGACATCTTCGCCTGGTGCCGAGCCGAGCTGCCCAACTGGAACACGATCTCGATCTCCGGGTACCACATCCGCGAGGCGGGTTCGACCGCGGTGCAGGAGGTGGCGTTCACGCTGGCCGATGGCATCGGGTACGTGGAAGCGGCGCTGTCGGCAGGGCTGGGCGTGGACGAATTCGCTCCGAAGCTTTCGTTCTTTTTTAACGCGCACAACGACCTGCTGGAAGAAATTTCCAAATACCGGGCGGCGCGGCGGCTGTGGGCGCGGACCATGCGTGACCGCTTCGGGGCGCGCGACCCGCGCTCCTGGATGTTGCGGTTCCACGCGCAGACGGCAGGATCCTCACTGACGGCGCAACAGCCGGAGAACAATATCGTGCGCGTGGCCATCCAGGCGCTGGCCGCCGTGCTGGGCGGATGCCAGTCGCTGCACGCCAACGCCATGGACGAGGCCCTGGCGCTGCCCACCGAGCAGGCCGCGCTGCTGGCCCTGCGCACGCAGCAGGTGCTGGGGCATGAAAGCGGGGTGGCCAACACGACGGATCCGGTCGCGGGGTCGTACGCCATCGAGCGGCTGACCGACGAGATCGAAACGCGCGCCGTCGAATATATTTCGCGGATTGACGCGCTGGGCGGCATCCTGCGGGCCATCGAGACCGGCTACATCCAGGGTGAAATCCAGAAGGCGGCATACGACTATCAGCGAGCCATCGAGCGCGGCGAGCAGATTGTGGTCGGGGTGAACCAGTTCACGACAGATGAGGAGCGTCCGGTTCCGCTACTGCGGATCGACGAAAGCATCGAGCGCACGCAGGTAGCGCGGCTGCGTGAACTGCGCGCGAAACGCGACGCGGCGAAGGCTGCCGCAGGGGTGTCCGAAGTCGAGCGCCGCGCGCGGAGCGGTGAAAATCTGATGCCGGCGATATTGGCCGCGGTCGAAGCCCGGGCCACCGTGGGCGAGATCTCCGACGCACTGCGGCGCGTATTTGGCGAGTATCGAGAATCCGTGGTCGTCTGACCATAGAAAAAACCAGCCACCGAGTCTCCGAAATCAGCGAGAGGGCCCATGGGAAAACCCCGGACAGAAATCCCCTGGCCCCACAAGGCCCGAACGCCCGCTGAAGCGGTGAAGTTTATTGACACCACCGGGTTTTGCATGCTGTTTCCGGTGAAGCGCGTAGAGCTGCCATCGCTGTACTACGCGGTGACGCGGCGCCATCCTCCGCGGTGGGACTCCGAGACGGAAAAAATGTGGGGCTGGAAGGACGAGCTGCCCCGCCGGAGGCGGGCCTTCTACGCCAAGTACTTCCGCACGCGGGGCACGTTTATTTCGCTGAGGATGCTTCCCCATTTCCTGGCCATGCGGGGCACAGCGGCGCGCGCAGGGGATGCCGAGCGATGGTACGCCGAAGGCAGGATCAGCCCGGCGGCGCGGGACGTCTGGGCAGCGCTGGAAAAGCACGGCCCGATGGCCACGCTGGCGTTGCGCCACGCCTGCGGGATGGATTCCAAGGTGGGGAACGCGCGGTACAAGCGTGCGATGCTCGAGCTGCAGTGCCTGCTGGTGGTGACGCATTTCGGGACGGAAGAGGAGAGTGGCGCATGGCCTTCGGCGCGCTTAAACCTGACCTGGCGTGTGTTCCCCCGGCAGACCGCCGCCGCGCGAAACTTATCGGCCGAGACGGCGCGGGCGACGGTTGCCGCGAAGTACCGGCAGTGGCATACTGACGCACCGCCGTCCACCATGGCGCGGCTCTTCGGCTGGACGGCAGAGCAGGCGGCTGCGGCGCTCCGGAAATAGACGCGAAAAGCAGGCAGGGAATGAAGCTGGTACTGGCATCAAGCTCGCCGCGACGCGCGGAAATCCTGCGGAGCGCCGGCATCCAGTTCGAGGTGCTGATCCCCGACGTGGACGAATCGCGTTTGGGGGACGACTCTCCGGCTGCCGACTTCCGGCAGATGGCCCGGGAACTGGAAACACCGGTGGCCATGGTGAAGCGGCTGGCCGAGGTTAAGGCGCGTTCCGTGGTCAAGGAAATCCTGGGGCCGGCGACGGTGATCGGCGCGGATACCGCCGTGGTGGTGGACAACATCGTGCTTGGCAAGCCCAATGGCTCCGAGGATGCGCGAAAGATGCTGCGAGGGTTGAGCGGTCGGACCCACGAAGTGCTGACCGGCCTGGCCGTGCTGCGGATGCGCGACGGCGTCACCCGCACCGAGGTGGAAACCACGCGGGTGACCTTTGCCCCACTGAGCGACGACGAGATTGAGGAATACCTGGCCAGCGGCGACCACAGCGATAAGGCCGGCGCCTACGGCATCCAGAGCCGGGGCGGGCGCTTTGTGACGCGCATCGAGGGCTGCTACTTCAACGTGATGGGCCTGCCGCTGGCCAGGCTGTACAAGACGCTGAGGGATTTGGGCTGGAAGGGATAACGAAAACTGCGGAGGTGAGGACGAGGGATTAGGGATCGGAAAAAGCCACGTGCCAGGGGCGGCGGAGAGCCGCCCTATTTTTTTTCTTCGGAGGAATTGTCCGCGGACTTGTCTGAACTCTTCAGAGAATCACGGAAATTGCGGATGCCCTCGCCCAGCCCGCGGGCGAGGTCGGGGATTTTGCGGCCACCGAAAATCAACAACACGATGGCCAGGATGATAATCAGTTCCCAGGGTCCGAAGCGCAAGGGCGTTTCTCCTCTACCGAGGATGATAGGCTTCCGGCTGGACGGCGTCAATCAAATCGCCGCGTCGGCGGGCAATCGGTCATCTGCGATGCTCCTGCCGGAAGGCGCCCTTAGCCGCGGAGGATGGGGCGGGTGAGGCAGGTGGGCCCCCCGCCGCCGTTGAGGGCCAGTTCGATGCCGGCAATGGTCTTCACTTCAAAGCCGGCCTCCCACAGCTTCTGATTGGTCTTGGGGTTTCCTTCCAGCGCCAGCAGCTTGCCCTGGCCGAGCGCCAGAACATTGCAGGCCAGGGTGTCGCGTTCGGAGGGCTCGATTTCCACCAGGCGGACATCCCGCGACGCCAGCAGCTCCATGGTCTCCACGGCCAGCAGCTGCGTGTCCGCCAGAGCTGCACTTTCCCCGAGCAGACTGAGGATGCTCATCAGGTGCATACAAGATCCGGGGCCGGTGAAGTGGGGCAGCGGCGCGGCGAACACATCGATGCCTTTGGGACCCAGCAGGGCGCGGAGTTGTTCGATGCCGGCGGCGTTGGTGCGGTAACCGCGTCCGGCGAGCAGGGTTTTTTCATCGAGCCAGACCAGGTCACCGGCCTCGGCCAGACCCGGCAGGAGAAGCTCGCCCAGCACAGGGACGCCCAGCGACTGATAGAGCTTGCGATGCGCGACCGGCTCGGCGTTTCGCGCGGGCTTGCCCATCCGCAGGAGGATGGCGCCGTGGTCGGTCATCAGCGAGGCGTCGTGGGTGTAGATGGCGTCGAGCGAATACTCCTTGTTGTCCGGAAAATCGATGACCTCCGCGCCTGCGGCGTGGAGCGCAGCGCGCAAGGCGTCGTGCTGCTTCTGCGCCGCGGCGAATTCGGGTTTGTGCCTGTAGGCCATCTCCGCCCACTGGGCCACGCGCTTGCGCACCAGCCAGCCAGCGGTCTTCGGCGAACACACTGCCACGCGGCGCAGGGGCGCAATCATGGAATGTCCACCGAATTGTTTCGCAAGGGCCATCTGCCGTTGGGACGCGGCGGAGTGTACAGCGGGCGCGCGGCAAGGAGCAAGATACGGCACACCCGGGATGCACCGGGAGGCGGCGCTACAGAATCAATCGTTCATCACCCAGGCGGCGGGTGACGCGCTCGCGGTCGAGGAACTCCAGCAAGGGGATGGCGTACTTACGGGTGATGCCGGTCAGCTCCTTGAAGGCGGGGACGGAAATGCGGTTGCCCTTCTGCTTTTTGTAGCCGGCCAGCAGCTCGCGCAATCGGGCCAGGGCCTGACGATGAAAAATCAGCTCCTCGCTGATTTTGATCAGCACCTTTTCCCGCAGCAGGATTTGCAAGATTTTCTGCGAACGCGCCGGCTCGACCGGCAGCCGGGCGAGCACTTCCTTCACGAACGGGACGCTGAGCCCGGCGCGGGCGAATTCGGCTTCGATCTGCTCGCGCGCGCGGGCTTCTTCGGGGCGGAGCGCGATCTCCCGGCCGGCCCGCTGGACCAGATCGCCCACGACGCTGATTTCGCCGGCGTGCACCAGCCCATCCAGAGCGGCGCGGAAGAGCTCGGCGGGCAGGATGGAGCGTCTGGCGCGCTGGCCGCCGCCCGCCGCACATCGTTTGCGGAGGTCTTCCCGGGGGATGCCGGGGAGCAGCGGGTTGGCGAGGTGAAAGGCGTCAATCGCGGCCCGGACGCGGGACAAGGTCGCGGACCAATGTCCGGCGGATACCCGCAGCGTTCCGCCTGCCGGGCCCAATGAAATGTTGCGCAGTTTTTCCGCGCGCTCGAGATTTTCCGCGGCGGCGCGGAGCTCCGCCGACAGCCAGCCGGTGCGCGAAACCAGCGCGGCATCGCTGATGCCCTGCGGCTCGGCGGCGACGCGCGCCTCGAGGATCGTTTCCCGGTCCCCGGAGGAGAGGGCTTCCAGAAATGACGATTTGGCCGGATCGCTCCTGCGATGCCGCGGGGCGTGGCTGTCGAGAACCACGCCGCCGCCGATGGTCACCAGCGGCGAGAACTGCCGCAGGATGAAATGGTCGCCGGGAAACGCCAGCAGCGGCTCTTGCAGGCGCAATTGGGCGAAGGCGGAACCGCCGGGCTGCAATGCGCCGCCCTCGAGCAGGATGACTTCTGCGACGGTCTCCAAAGTGAAGTGGTGAAGATGGACCCGCGCGCGGTGCCGGAGCGGGCGGGCAGAAGCCAGCAGGGTGGCACGGACATCCATGCGCTGTGTGGATTCAAACAGGCCGGGCGCGGCCAGAGACATCCCGCGGGCCACCTCTGTGTGCTCGATGCCCGCGAGGTTTACCGCCGTGCGCTGACCGGCCAGGGCGCGGGCCGCGGGCTTCCCTTCCGATTGCAGGCCCCGGACACGCAAGCGGCGCGGCGAAGGAAATAATTCGACTTCGTCTTCGGCAGCGATGCTGCCCGAAACCAGTGTGCCGGTAATCACTGTGCCGAAGCCTTTGATGGCAAATGCGCGGTCGATAGGCAGGCGGAAATGCCGCGAAGCATCTTTACCGGGCACTTGCCCGGCTACGGTGGAAAGGGCGCGGCGCAAGTCGTCCAGCCCGGCGCGCGTTCTGGCGCTGACGGGCACCACCGGCGAATGCTCGAGGAATGAGCCGCGCAAGAAGTCCTCGATTTCCAGCCGCAGGAGTCCGAGCGAATCGGCATCGGACAGATCCGCCTTGGTGATGACGGTGATGCCGCGGGGAATTTGCAGCAAGCGGCAGATGTCAAAATGTTCCAGGGTCTGAGGCTTGATGCCTTCGTCGGCGGCGATGACCAGCAGCACCAGGTCAATGCCGCCCACGCCGGCGAGCATATTCTTGACGAAGCGCTCATGGCCGGGCACGTCCACGAAGCCGAAGCGGACGCCGGGGAGCTCCAGGAAGGCAAACCCCAGGTCGATGGTGATGCCGCGGCGACGCTCCTCCTCCCAGCGGTCCGGGTGGGTGCCGGTGAGGGCTTCGACGAGCGCGGACTTGCCGTGGTCAATGTGTCCGGCCGTGCCGGCGATGACGTGCTTCATGGGCGAGAGGCGATGCTAATCGAGACCAGCGTGAGGGTCAATTTCGGGTCCGCAGGCCGATGGAGATTTCCTCGACGATGGCCCTGGCGGCGGCCGCCGGGTCCGCGGCAGAGGTGACCGGACGACCCACTACCAGATAGTCTGCTCCGTTGCGGATGGCCTGGGCAGGCGCGGCGGTGCGGGCCTGGTCATCAGCAGAGGCGCCGACGGAGCGGATGCCCGGAACTACGAGCAGGAATTTCTCGCCGCAGGCCCGGCGAAGCGCAGCCACCTCCCGCGGGGAACACACCACCCCGGCCAGGCCGCAGCGTTGGGCCAGGCGACCGAGCTTGAGCACACGCGACGCAGGAGAACCGGCAACCCCCACGCGACGCAGGGAGGCGGCATCGTGGCTGGTCAGGATGGTCACGGCGATCAGTTTGGGCCGGCTGGCAGATGCCCGTGCTGCGCTGACTGCTGCACGCAGCATGGCAGCGCCTCCCAGGGCATGCACATTCACAATCTCCACGCCGGGAAGGGCGGCGGCCGAAGCGACGGCCCCGGCGACCGTGTTCGGGATGTCGTGGAACTTCAAATCCAGAAAAATGCCGGAGCCGAGGGCGCTCAGTTTTTCGATGCCGGCGGGGCCTTCCGCAGTGAAAAGCTGACTGCCGACTTTGAATAGCGCGGCAGTGTCCGCCAGGCGGCGGGCCATTTCCAGGGCCAGGGAAAGGCGGGCGTAGTCCAGCGCGACGATCAGTCGTCGCCGCGCGTCGCGGACTTTGGAGTTTTGCGCCACCGCTTTGGAGGCACCTCGAGAAGCTCCAGCCGCAGCCGGGCCAGGCCGTTTTCCTTGAACCCCAACCACCGGGCCACCTCGAAGGAGACGTCAATCTCCCGGCCCGCGATGAACGGACCGCGGTCGTTGATGCGTACCGTGCGGCTGCGGCCGCTGCGGGGCCAAGTGACTCGGACCAGCGACCCCAAGGGTAGGGTGGGGTGGGCGGCCGTAGCTGCATACATATCGTATGTTTCGCCGTTGGCTGTCAACCGCCCGTGGAACCGGGGACCATACCAGCTCCCGATACCCTCCCAAACCCGGAGGGGCTTAGGCCGAATGGCAGTACTGGCCACACCGGGAGCCTCGAGCCCCACGGCGGCCACGAGCATCACCACCAGCCATCGGATGGTCGCCCAGATGTAAGAAATTCGCGAGCCCATAGTGAGCGATTTTGCCTAAGCAAAATCCCCCCATTTTACCGCGAAATGGCACCCCCGGGCAAGTATTTAGACCTTGAATTTTCCTTTCAAGTCACTGATTTTGGTTAGGTTACTAGATTCACACAGGTTCCTGAGGCCGTCTAGTAGCGTCGCCGACGCTCTGGGGTCCACAAAATGGGCTGTGCCAACCTGTACTGCCGTGGCCCCCACCAAGAGGTATTCGAGCACGTCTTCGGGGCGCTCGATGCCCCCCAAGCCGATAACCGGGATCTTGACACTGTTGTATGTTTGCCACACCAGACGGAGGGTCATTGGCTTAACCGCGGGACCTGACAGACCCCCTGACTCCCGGCCAAGGCGCGAACTACGGGTTTTGATGTCCACAGCCATGGCCGGGTAGGTGTTTGCTACGGTGAGGGCATCTGCGCCGGCGGCCTCGGCAGCGCGTGCAATGCAAGCAATGTCTGTGACCAGGGGAGATAACTTGACCCACAGGGGTCTGCGGGCGGCGGCACGGGCGGCGGAGACGACCTGCGCAGTCATAACTGGATCCGTGCCGAAATGGGAGCCCCCGCCGCGGACGTTGGGGCAGGAAATGTTCAACTCGTAGGCCGCCAGGCCATCGGCCGCTTCGAGGACTCGTATGACGTCCACATATTCTTCAATGCTGTGGCCGAAGACGTTGGCAATAATGGGAGTGCGGTAGGCGCGCAGGGCGGGAAGCTTTTCGGAAACGAAGGCGCGCACGCCAACGTTCTGCAAGCCAACGGCATTGAGCATCCCGCCGGGAGTGGGGCACATGCGCGGGGCAGGAGCACCCTCGAGGGGTTGGGCGGAGAGGCCCTTGACCACGATTCCGCCGAGGCGGTTCAGGTCGACGAGTTCTGCGAATTCGATGCCGTAGCCGAAGGTACCACTGGCGGCGAGGATGGGATTGGCCAGGCGGAGCCCGCCAATGGTCACGCCGAGATCAACCGCAGGCGTGGAAATCACTGCTTGAAGTGTAGCACAACAGGCTCAGGGTTGGGGCGGAGGAGCAGAGCCGGCGTCGTCGTCGCGCCAGCCGGCGCGCTTCGCTCCCAGCAGGGCTTCGGAGAGCACGCGCCCATCGGTTTTCGGGAAGTGGATGGCCGCCAAGGCAGCGTAAGTCGGTGCGATGTCCGCGGGCGAAGCAGCGCCGGGGTATCCGCCCGGACGGATGCCGGCGCCAAAAAGAATTACAGGGACGCGGGTGTCATAAGGATGTCCGGTGCCGTGCGTGGCTGCCGCGCCGGGTGGATTGCTTCGCGAGGCATTCACAAAAAACCAGTTCTGCTTCGGAGTGAGGACGAGGTCGCCGCTGCGCTCGTGGTGGAAGCTGCGCTTCACGGAGATCATGACCGGGTCGCCGGTGTCCGGACACGCCAGGATCTCTTCCCGGGCAAAAACGCGATAAACACCGGGAATGGCCAGGACTGTTTCTCGCACGAGCTTCCACGTCTGCGGGTCGCCCATCAACCGATCGTACACGCCCGGCTGAAGATACAAATCTGTGTACAAGTGGCGGGCGATGTACTTGCCCGGCCCCCAGCGCGCCTTCAACAGGTTTTCGATGCTCTCGGAGATTTCGTTGGTGATCACACGGCCGGCGTCTACGCCGTTCTTCTTGAGCTGTTCGGGGATGTCCGCGACGCCGTGGTCTGCCGTCAGCGCCACCACGTAATTCTCAGGGCCCACGGCATTGTCCAGATAGGCCAGCAGAACGCCAATGGTGGCATCCAGGCTGGCCAGGACATCTTGCACTTCATGGCTGCGGGGCCCAAAACTGTGGCCGACCATATCCAATGCGGAGAAGCTTACGGCGAGCATGTCCGTGGACTGGCCCTTACCCAGGCCCATATGTTCGACCGTGGCCTGCGCGAGGCGCGCCAAGTAGGCGTCGGAATAAGGGCTGGCAGCCCAGGCCGAGTAGAAATCGGGGCCGGGCGATTGCATCCGTTCCTCGCCGCGCAGGCGGTGTGGAAAGACGGTGAACCAGGCGCCGGGAGGCTTTTCGCCATGGCCGTTGTCCCGGTAGAGATAAGCCTTGCGATGCATGCGAGGCTTCCAGACCCGCCGAAAATCGGCAGCGACCGGATTGGCGCGGAAGAATTGCTCTTCGAACGGCACCCGCTGCTGGGCATAGGCGGTGGAGGTCACCCACAGGCCATTATCGGATTCAAACCAGGTGACTGCGTCGGCCATCCGGCCAGCCAGCATCATCGCGCTGCGGGCCTTGAGCGAAAGCGAGACAATGCGCGCCGCCGGGCGCTGGGTCTTGAGCTCACTGGCCAGCGTGGGGGCCAACAGCTTCATCGGGCTGTTGCCGTTGCCGGTGGGCGCGCCATCGCCATAGCCAATCAGCGCCGTATGCGGATCGTCCGTGCAACTCACCACCCGGCTGGACTTGCGGTCCCACCATCCGTTCAACACCATACCGTGCGTGGACGGAAACGTACCGGTGCCGATGGTGGCGTGACCCGCGCAGGTAACGGTATTGAAATAGGGGTAGGCGGCGTGCTCGAAACGCGCGCCGCGTTGATACAACCGGGCGAGGCCGCCGGTCCAATTCCCGCCGTAGAGCTGGTAATAGTCGCCGCGCATCTGGTCCACCACCAGCAGAACCAGCAGCTTGGGAGGCCGCGGAGAAGGAGGGTCCTGCGCGCGGAGGCCCGGGGGACACACCAGGGCCAAAGCCAGACAAACGGTCAGCGACTTCTTGACCACAGGCATGCGACGGGCAACCTCCACAGGTACAGCCATTTTACCATTTCGGGCACGTCCCGGTCACCAGTCGAAAACCAATTGGTGATGACCGGCCGCCGCTGGGTGCAGCGCCCTATAAAGAAATATCGGCCCGGGAGGCCGCGGCATTACCGCAAGGAATCTGGGGTCCAGTGAGTGCGGGGGGATGCCGTTCGCGGCGCGCTGCGCAGTTGTGTTAGCATACCGCGCGATGCGGGTGGTGGAAAAAACGCAGTTGATGACGGCCACGGAGATTGATCGCACGCTCCAGCGGCTGGCCCACCAAATTGTGGAAAACAACGGGGGCGCGGCACACCTGGCGCTGATCGGCATCCGGCGGCGCGGCGTGCCGATGGCCCAGCGCCTGACGCGGGCGATCCGGGGCATCGCCGGAATCGACGTGCCGGTGGGCATCCTGGACATCACGTTGTACCGGGACGATCTTTCGCTGGTGGCGGCGCAGCCAGTGGTGCAGTCCAGCGAGATCGAGTTCCCGGTGGACGACAAGGTGCTGGTGCTGGTGGACGACGTGCTCTACACCGGGCGCACCGTGCGCGCGGCGATGAACGGCCTGTTCGACCTGGGGCGGCCGCGGCGCATCGAGCTGTGCGTGCTGATCGACCGCGGCCACCGCGAGCTGCCGATCGAGGCGAACTTCATCGGACGCGAAGTGCAGACCAGCGACACGGAAATCATCGAGGTGCGCCTGGAAGAGATTGACCAGCAGGAACGGGTCATGCTGGTGGAGAGAATTCCGTAGTCCGGGAACCGCGCGGCGCGGGCCGACTGCGGCGCCCGGCGCGCACTCCTGCAACTCGATTCTACCTTTGACAGAGGCTGCAGTTGCCGCATCGCGTCCGACATCTGCTCGGGACGGAACCGCTGAGCGCCGAACAGATAACCTTTTTTCTGGACCAGTCGGCCCCCTTCCAGGAATTCCAGAAGCACCCGCTGAAAAAGTTGGCCACGCTGCGCGGCAAGACCGTGGCCCTGGCATTCTTCGAGCCATCGACACGCACGCGGATCAGCTTTGCCACCGCCGCAGCGCGGCTGGGCGCGGACACCATGCAGCTCCAGGCGGAAGTGTCCAGCCTGAAGAAAGGTGAATCGCTGCTGGACACCGTGCGCACGCTCGACGCGATGAAGCCGGACTGCATCGTGATGCGCCACAGCGCTTCCGGCGCGCCGTATTTCGTGGCCGAGCGGCTGGGCATCCCGGTGCTGAACGCGGGCGATGGCGCGCACGAGCATCCCACACAGGCCCTGCTCGACGCGCTGACCATCCGCGACCGCCTGGGGCGGCTGGAAAAACTGAGGGTCAGTATCCTGGGCGACGTGCTGCACAG
>Ga0247727_10011045_pt1 | contig 15856 bp, 20 predicted proteins | sample WisWelCaveWW1625_FD_202498 | JGI IMG/M metagenome (GOLD analysis project Ga0247727, IMG submission 202498) | Biofilm microbial communities from Wishing Well Cave, Virginia, United States - WW16-25 | ecosystem: Environmental > Aquatic > Deep subsurface > Groundwater > Cave microbial mat | place...
TTGCACGCGCTGTACGGCAGTGATTTGCGCACGCCAATGGCGGGCGAGTTTGCGCTGTCCGGCGATCTCGCCGCGCGCTTGCACGCTCGCGATGTGTGGGAGACAGATATCGCGCGGCACGGGTTTGATATTTGGCTTGCGACGATCGCGGTGAATGAATATATTCGCGCGTGCCAAGTGCGGCTCGGCGCGAAAATGCACGACGCGCGGCTCGTTGCGTCGCTTGTGGATCCGGGGTTTGTGCAAGCCGTCGGCACCTTGTTTCGATTGATGGACATTTATCGCCGCCGCTGGTTCGCCGAAAATCAATTGCACGCGATTCCTTTTTACGGCAACGGCACCGAGCCGGACAACGCGCGGCTGGCGAGCGCGATCACACCAGAAATGTTGATCGAAGCGTTTCAAGCCGGCGCGAAACGCTATCGCCGTTTTTGGCGCGCGATTCTTTTGCCGAGCCAATACGCCCAGGTGTACAGTCTGGTCGGCAAGTCTGCCGGCGCGATGCATCTGACGGCGGAAGTGTGGGCGCGCGCGGTCTTTGATTTCGCGGTCGTCTATAACAAAGGCGAAACAGATCCGGACAAAGTCGCCGCCGCGCTGTTGCCGCTGTATTACGCGCGCGTCGCGACGCTCGCGCGCGAAACGCACGCGCGCGCGGACGCGTTGGATAAAGCGGTGCAAGCACAAGCGCAAATTTTCGCGGCGTCCAAAACCTATTTGCTTCAACGCTGGGAACGCTATGTGCCATGGGCGGGCGAGGGAGTGAGATGAGAGATTTCAAGTCCAAAGTCCAAAGTCCAAAGTCCAACGCAAGTCCAAAGTCCACAGTCCACAGTCCAAAGTCGCGTTTCGCGTCTTTCACGGCTTTCGCGGCTTTAGCGTCTTTCGCGTCTTTCGCGCTTTTCGCGTCTCCCGCGTTCGCGCAAGGACCGAACCTCGACGATCAAGTCAATCGCATCAGCAAAGAATTGTATTGCCCCGTCTGCCCAAACACGCCGCTCGATGTCTGCGATACGCTCGCGTGCCAACAGTGGCGCGCGTTGATCAAAGACCGTCTGCAAAAAGGCGAAAGCGAACAGCAGATCCGCGAATATTTTGTCGCGCAATATGGCAACCGCGTGTTGGGCGCGCCGCCGGCAGAAGGTTTCAATTGGCTCGCGTATATTCTGCCGGGCGTCGCGTTGATCGTCGGCGGCGCGGCGGTGTGGGCAACCGCGCGGCGTTGGCGCGCGACGCGCGCGGATCGCGCGATGCTGGCGCAATCGCCGCCCCTCGCGCGCGAGTACTCCGAGCGAATCGAAAAGGAATTGCGGGAGAGTTCAAATTGAATCGCGCGGCTCAGCTTGTCGTGATGTCGCTCATCATCGGCGCGCTCGCATTTTTCGCGCTCGGCTTGCGCGCGCGCGGCGAAGTGCAACCGTCGTCCGGCGTCGCGCCGGATTTTTCGCTGACGACCTTTGATGGACAGACGATTCGCCTCTCGCAATTTCGCGGCAAGATCGTCGTGATCAATTTTTGGGCGTCGTGGTGCATTCCTTGCCGCGAGGAAGCGGCATTTTTGGAACAGGCGTGGCGCGCGTACAAAGAGCGCGGCGTGGTTTTTATCGGCGTGAATTGGAGCGATCCCGAACCGGATGCGCGGAAATATTTGAAAGAATACGCCATCACGTACTATAATGGCATTGATCTCGGCACAAAAATCGGACAGGCGTACCGCATCAAGGGCGTGCCGGAAACTTTTTTCGTCGGCAAAGACGGCAATTTGCGCGGGAATATTTTGGGACCGATCACGCCGACGAGCGGCTTTATGACGCCGAATGAATTTCTCAAACGGCTCGACGCGTTGTTGAGCGAATAAGACCGGCACAACGGAAAAGAATAAACGAATGGCGCAAACCATTCGTTTATTCTTTTCCGTTTCTATTTAATTCGTGTGACCCGCTCCGCTTCGCGCACGCCGGACAAGTATGCGCCGTGCACCGTGCTGGGATACGCGCGATGCGTATGCTCCCCCGCAAAAAAAACGCGGTCGTTCACCGGCTCGGACAGCGTTGCGTAATCTTTTCCGCTCGCGCCGACGCCGACGTACGAATACGATCCGCGCGTGTACGGATCCGATGCCCAGCGCGTAATGAGATAGCCGGTTGGATCGGTCGCCGCCGCGCCGTAAATCTGCCGCAAAACTCCGAGCGCGCGCGCCACGATTTCGGCATCCGCCAGTTTTTCGATTTCACGTCCATACGTCCCCGCGTTGAACGCGAGCAGAATTGGCGCGCGCGTGTATTTGTAAAGATTCAGCCATTCCGCCCATTCGCCTTTGTTCTCGCCAATATATCCCAAGAGTTCCGGTTCTTTCGCCCAGAATGGAAAAGGGAAACGCAAATACACTTTATTCAGCAACCCCATTCCCAACTTTTTGATCGCCGCAATTTTGTTATCGGGCAACGCGGGCGTGAATTTGACGGCGTCGCTTTTCAAAACACCGAGCGGAAGGGTGACGATCACGCGTGCGCCGTCAAACTTTCCGCGATCCGTCGTCACGGTCACGCCGCGAACGTCATAATCTATTTTCTGAACAATTTGCTCCAAGCGCACATCCAATCCGTCCGCCAGCCGCGTCATCATTTCCCCGTAACCGTTCGGAAAAAGCGCGTCGCCGCCGCCAAATTCCTCGCCTTGATCATAATTGAAAAAGGAAAGCTGATTTACGTCTGCCGCGTATTCATGTTCGATCGCGCCGTTGACCATATAGTTGAGGTGCCGCCGTTCGGTCGCGGAAGGATTCTGCCGCGCGACGATTGCATCAAACGCGGCGCCGAGCGAAAGATCCGGCTCGCTACGATTTTCGCGTTGCAAACGCAATTGGTCTGCATCTTTCACCAATCGTTCAAAGCGCGCCTCCATCGCCCGCTCGGCAGAGGCGCTCAACTCTTTACCATCCGCTTCGTAACGCCAGATGTTATCGTAATTCGTTGGTTGGGTTTGCATGTTAAATTCGCGCGCGAGATGGGCGATTGGATTATTCTGGATGCCGTGAATCCACGATGCGCCCAAATCGAGCGACGCGCCAAGCGAACGATCGGTCCAAACGCGCCCGCCGATGCGGTTGCGCGCTTCGAGAACGATGACGGCATAGCCGCGTTTTTTTATTTCGCGCGCGGCGGCAATGCCGGCGATTCCCGCGCCGACAACGAGAATCGTGTCGTTTGATTTGACTGGGCTTGCCCCCAGCGCGGTAGTTGGAATCAAGTTCGGTGGTACCGGCGGCGACGAATTGCTTGCGCACGCATTCAACATCATTCCGCCGGTTGCGATTAAACTCGCGCGCAGAAATTCGCGACGGTTCATTTTCTCCTCCTGAAAAGAGATTGTGATTGTATCAAACATATTTTGAACAACAAAAAAGAGCCGCCGGGAGGCAGCTCTTTTTATTTTTTCTTGAGCTGTATGCTGTTCAAGGGAATGCGTGAAACATGAGATGCCCGTGCGCGAAGGACTCGAAACCAACAACGCCCAACGTGACGATCGAAGTGGCGAGCACCACCAGTGTGCGCGGGGTCAGCATCGCGCGCAGACGATGAAGCGGCTGTTTGGTGGCACCCGTCTGAAGACGCAATGCGCGCCAGATCGTGTACAGATTTGCGAGCGCGGCGAGCGTTGCGAGCAGGAGAATCGGAATGCGGATCGGCGTTTCGTCCAGAAACCAGATCGCGCTCGACGCGCCAAAGATCGCGCCAAATCCGAGCACGCTGGCGATGGGCGCAACTGCAACTGCCGCCGCGCACGGCGCGCCGAGAATCGCGAAGATGAGCGATCCCAACGTGATTGTATTGGCGCGATTTTGTTCCCCAGCGAGAATGATTGTCTTTATACGCGTATTCGGCGCAACTCGATATGCTTGAACCGTAGATGGGAAACCTTTGAGGGTCAATCCTTCAGGACGAGTGCGCGGCAAAACATCTGCAATGGTCGCGAACACGCCGTCATCGAGCAGAATCTCTCCGGCGCGCGCTTGCGCTTCGAGACGCGCGGACAGATTCACGACATTTCCGATCGCGGTGAATGCGCGCGCATCATCCGACGCAAGACGCCCCACCCAAGCAGAGCCCGTCGCAATTCCAATACTCGCGTACAAATCCAATCCAAACTGTTCGCGCAACTCGACCATTCGTGATTGCATCTCTGCCGCCGCGGCGACCGCGCGGCGCGCATGATCGCTCCGGCGGATCGGCACATTGAAAATAGCCATCACTCCATCTCCAAGAAATTTGTCGAGGTAGGCGTCATATTGGGTCAAGACTTGCGCGGTCATTCGAAGGAATGCATCTACAACTTGATGTGTCCGGCGCGCGCCAAGTTGATGCGCCAATTCGGTGAATGAACAAAGATCGGCAAAGAGTACCGTGATCTGTGCCGATTGTTCTTTCGCGTGAGTGCTACAGCGACTGCACACATTCGGATTGCGCGGACTGCGGCGGATTCCGCACAAGCGGAACACGACGCTCGGCAATCCGCCCAGCGGAGTTCCGCAGACCATACATTGAACAGCAAATTTATTCTGATCAATCCGTGTGATTAACGACATCGCCCACCTTTCGTTAGGTTTGCCGAGCCGCTCATTCGACAATCACTCTGCCAAACATATTCGCCGGCACATGCGCGGAGCAGTGATATGCCCATTCGCCCGGCTGATCGAATGTGAAACTGTACGCCGCGTCTTTTGCCAAGTCAAGCGTGTTGAGCGCACGAAACGCGTTGTGGCTCGGGTGCGGATCCGAATTGACAAAGTGCGGAATCGGATCGTCGTTGATCCACGTTACTTTGGTTTTCGGACTGACGCGGATGAGCGCGGGCGTGAATTTGATGTCTTTCATTTTGATTGTTACATCGGACTTGCCGGTGAAATCCAAATACGCACTTGCCGATTTTGAATCCACCGTAAAAGTAAATTCGCCTGCCGTCACAGTTTGATCCGACTTGACGCCGCTAAAGCGGACGAGAAATTTTCCATCGCCCGCATCGCTTGGCAAAGCAACCGCAATTGAAATTTTGTTTTGACCAAACGTGAGCGCGCCGGTTTGGACTGGTTTTCCGTCGCGCGTGACTGTAATACTCGATTGCGGCTGGAGCGCAATGTTGAAATTGACAAGCGCCTTGTCCGGCACGCGCGCGAATTGATCGCCTTGCTTGGGATACGCGTCAACGAAATGCGTCGCCGGCGGTTCGGTCGGCTTGACGATCGTGTCCGGGGTCGGCGCCGTTTGCGCGCACGCGGCGAGCAAAAGCCCTGCGGCAAGCAACAAGATAATTTTCATCGCATCACTTTGCCATTTTGGAATCTACCTTGAAGGCAAAGAGACCTTCATGGCAAGATTTGTCGGGCCAGCATGCTTTGTACTTGACCACATACACTCCATCGCCTGAAGACGCCGGCAAATTGGCGGACATCGAAAGTTTGTTGGATGTGAAAACCGGTTTGCCCGCTTCAATCGGCTTGTCGTCTTTGAGCAGGATGATCGTGGAGATTTCGTTGAGCGTGAAATCGAAATTAATGACGATCTTGTCCGGCGATTTGTTCACCGCTTCGCCATGCTTGGGCGTCGAATTCGTAAAGTGCGCCGCAAAAATTTGCTCGGGGAATTTCATCATCGCGGCATCCGGCGTTTCTTTCTTCATCGCGTCAGCCGCCGTCGCGGTTTCCTTTTTCATCATCGCGGCGTCCGGTGTCGCGGCGGCACACGCGGCGAGCGCGAGCGCGAGACCGGCGAGAACAAGAATTCGGTAGTGCACTGAAAGCGCTTTCAACATTGCATCCTCCTTCAAGGATAATATTTGATCGGATTAGTTTTCTTTCAACAACTGGACAATCATTCGCTCCGATTCGGCGTACGCGCCCTCGCCGACATGCTGAAAGCGAATATGCCCTTGCTTGTCGAGAATGAACATCGAGGGCCAGGCAAAGACGCGAAACGCGTTCCAGATTTTGAAATCGTTATCGAGAGTGACGACGTACGGAATGTTCAGTTCTTTGATCGCGCGCTGGATGCCTTCGACCTCCTTTTCGTACGAAAATTCCGGCGAGTGCACGCCGATCACCACCAGCCCTTGCTCGTTGTACTTGCGATGCCAATCCCTCAACGAGGGAATTTTGTTGCGGCAGTTGATTCAGCCGTATGTCCAGAACTCAACGACGACAACTTTGCCGCGCAAATCTTTTGCCGCGAGCGCCGGCGAATTGAACCACGTATTGCTTACGATCTCCGGCGCGAGCGGTCCCTTCGGCTTTATATTTTCGATTACTTGTTTCGCGATGGAGACCGGATCCTCACTGGAATTCGCCGTCGCCGGATTATTCGGGCTGGCGCTATTCAGCGCGTTCAGTGAAACCCATACACTCAGCCCGCCGACGACGAGCAGAAAAATCAACGCGAACGCGAGGACGCTTTTCATCGCTACTCCCTGTTCACCGTAGAAACGCAAGACCCGGAGAATTTTCAACCGGTTTTTCTCTGCGTTCTCTGTGTCTCCCCTGAAGGGGACTTGCAGTCTGCGGTTAAGAGTTATTTTGGACTGACGCCATAAATCAGCGTCTGGGGATAAAACGAAAACCAGCCGAACCAATATGCCAAATGCCCGCCGAGCCGCGAAAATTTTTCGTTCGCGGGACTCGTCAGCGCGTCTTCCGTCACGCGCCACGCCTGCCCGTTTTCATCGAGCAGAATTTCCGGCGCGGCACCCGGTCGAAAAGTTCGGTTGCCGCGTTCGTACGCGCGCACTTCGCCGCCGGCATCATACTCTACCGGTCCGATCCGCCGGCTGTCACCCTTGATCCGAATAGATCCGCGCGACGCGATGACGACGACGGATTGAGCCCCCAGCGTGTCATTGACGACGCGCTCGCGATTCAAAACTTCCAACGGATACGCTTTAGGAATGCCGCCAATTTGCAAAGCAAAGACCCGCGTCTTTGTATCCAGGACGCTGCTCCGCCGCCAGACCGGAAACATCGTCTCGCGTGACGAATAGTAATCGCCATACGCCGCGCCCGGAAGATAAGGACGCTGAAAACCGGTCTGCAGATCCAAGACACGCGTTTCCGGATGCTGAACCAGCCACTCGCTCCACGTCGTCACGACGACCGGCAACACTTTCAGCCGAATATTTTTCGCGGCAAGCTCGCCGAGCACGGGCTCGCCGGTCAAATGATTCCACAACGTCCGCGTTTCGCGATCGTACATTAATTTGTTGCTTCGCATCAAAAAGCCGGACGAACCGAAGGTGTACGGCGTTCCCTCAACCGTGCTGGCATACACGATGCCAGAGCCGCAGAGCGTTCAGTACGCGAGCGTGATCGGCACACCGCCGACGACATCGTTTGCCATTTCATGCCAATCGAGAATGCGTTGCGGATACGCGCGCGCGTCGCCGTTGATGAAAACGCCAAAGACCGGCTCGTCGGGTCGCAAGTACGCGGCTTCTTTGGCGAAAATGAATTTTGGATTATCGAGCGCGGGAATGCCATCCACGCGCACGCCACCCCAAATAATTTCCTCAACGCGCGTACGATTCGGCGCGTCGTCGCGCAGAAAATCGGCGAAACGCGGATCAATCCGGGAAAACAATTTGCCTTTCCAGCCGGTAAAGCCGGGCGGCGGCGACAAGTCGGTGCGCCCGTACCAATCAATCCACTGCGCCCAGTCCGGTCCGAACGATTGTCCGCTCAGCGCGTGGAGCGTCTCGTGCAAATCCAGCTCGCTAATATTTTGCACCAAGCCGACGAGGTCTACAAATAATAATTCGATTAACGGCGCGATCAACCGCCGGTCTTTTGATGCGCGGATCTGCGCGAGGGCTTGCGCGGTTTCCGTGCTATCGCCTTGCAGTAACGCGTACATTATTTCTGTCGCTGGATCGGAAGTCGCCGTGGATTCGCGCGGCGAGAGCGGAGGCGGGGAGGCTCGCGGCAAGAGCAACCACGCCGCGCTCACCATCGCGCCGGCGACAACAAGCCCGATGCCGAATCTAATTTGTTTGGACACTGAAAGTCCTTTTAGCATTACCGGGCAAGCATAGCCCGGCGTCCTTACTCGCGGCTTACTCAATTCTTAAAAGATTCTTAAGCGAAACGCCAGTTGCGGGAAATAAATCCGCGCATATACTAACCCGGATGTCAATCCCAAAACGAGTGCTCGTGGTAGACGACGAACCGCAAGTGCGCGAAGTGCTCACGATGTATTTACAACGCGACGGCTTTCGCGTCAGCGTGGCGGCAGACGGCGAAGCCGCGCTCGCCGCGTCTGAATCGTCGCCGCCCGATCTCGTCGTGCTGGATTTGATGCTGCCGAAAATTGAAGGGCTGGAAGTTTTTCGGCGGCTCCGCGCGAAAAACGCGACGCCGATCATTATGCTCACGGCAAAAGGCGAAGAATTGGATCGCGTGCTCGGTTTGGAACTCGGCGCGGATGATTATATCGTCAAGCCCTTTAGCCCGCGCGAAGTGGTCGCGCGCGTCAAAAACGTTTTGCGCCGCGCCACCGCGGCGGCATCGCCGGATGCTTCCGCGCGCGCGCTTGAAATCGGCGACGTGCGCGTTGATCCGCGCACGCGCGAGGTGATCGCGCGCGGCAACAAAATCGAATTGACCGGCAAAGAATTCGATTTGCTCTATTTTCTCGCGCAACATCCCAGCCAAGTCTTTACGCGCGCGCAACTGTTGGATCAAGTGTGGGGCTATGAATTTTACGGCGATGCCAGCACCGTTACCGTACATGTGCGCCGCCTGCGCGAAAAAATCGAAGCCGACCCGGCGCACCCGCGTTATATTGCGACGGTGTGGGGCGTGGGCTATAAATTCGATGCGTGACGCGGGCGCGTTACTCGAATCCATAACGCGCCAACATCGCGCGCCCTGCCGCGCTCGTGATATAATCGGCGAAGGCGCGCGCGGCTTTTTCCTGCCGCGAATTTTTTACGACGCCGAGCGCCTGATCGAGCGGGCGATACAATTCTTGTGGAATCGCGACGCTGCGCCCCGCGTTGCCGGCAATAGACCGCGCGATGATCGCCGCGTCCACGCTTTTCGTTTCGGCGTATTGCTTCGTTTGCGAAACGTTTTCCGCAAAGACGAGTTTCGGTTGCACCGCGTTCCACACGCCGGCATTTTGCAATGCTTCGCGCGCGGCGATGCCGTACGGCGCGTGCTCCGGATTCGCGATGGCGACGCGCTGAATTTCGGGTCGCGTGAGATCGGCAAGCGCTTGAATCTGCAACGCATCGTCACGCGTCCAGATGACGATGTAGCCGCGCCCATAGACGCGCACCGTGTCGGAAAAAATAAATCCGCGCGCGGCGAGATCATCCACGTACGCGCGATTCGCCGCGGCGAAGAGATCCACCGGCGCGCCCTGCGCGATCTGTTGCGCGAGCAAGCCGCTCGAGCCGAAATTGAACGCGACGCGCGCGCCGGTTTCTTTTTCGTACTGCGCGCCAATTTCGGTGAACGCGCCTTGCAAATCCGATGCGGCGGAGACGACGAGCGCGGAGGGCGCCGGCGCGCAGGCAACCAGCAATAAAAATACGGCAAGAGCAAACCAACCCCAGATCACGTCATTGCGAGGAGGCGATCCTGAGCGAGCGGAGCGAGTCGAAGGATGCCGACAAAGCAATCCCCAAGACACTCGTTGCATTGTTCTTGGAATTTGGCGATTGCTTCGCAAAGTGCGCTCGCAATGACACGGGCAAGACGGGGATTGCTTCGCAAGAACTGCTCGCAATGACGTTGGGAAACTAATTTTGGACACGCGTATCCTCTTTCGTCTCGAAAATATCCGCAAAACTTTGGGCGCGCGCGAAATTCTCTCGCTCGATTCGCTAACGATCGCGCGCGGCGAAATTTTCGCGCTCGTCGGTCCGAGCGGCGCGGGCAAAAGCACTTTGCTTCGCCTGCTCGCGCTCTTGGAAACACCGACTGCCGGCGCGATTGAATTTGAAAATTATCGCGTCAACGGAAATGCCGCACCGCTCGCTCTGCGCCGCCGCGTCGCGATGGTTTTTCAGCGTCCGCTTCTCTTGAACGCAAGCGTGCGCGAGAACGTCGCGTACGGTTTGCAGTTGCGCGGCGAGGCGGATGCCGCGCGCGTCGAGCGCGCGCTCGAGCAATTGGGCTTGCGCGATTTTGCGCGCGTGAACGCGCGGACACTGTCCGGCGGCGAAGTCCAACGCGTCGCGCTCGCGCGCGCGCTCGTGCTCGAGCCGGACGTTTTGTTGCTCGACGAACCGACCGCCAATCTCGACCCGTACAATGTTAGTCTGATTGAACGAATCGTGCAAGACCAGCACGCGGCGCGCGGCGCGACGATTGTGCTTGTCACGCACAATGTCTTTCAAGCGCGCCGGCTCGCCACGCGCGTCGGCTTGTTGTTGGAGGGACGCCTGATCGAGGTCGCGGAGACGGACGCGTTTTTCCATTCGCCGCGCGATGCGCGCACGCGCGCGTTCGTGAACGGCGAAATGATTTATTGATTCGCAATTCGCACGGGCGCCCCGGTGTAGTCGCCCAATGTTTTCCATTCGTTTTGTTTTGATGTATAATCCGCTTGCGGTTTTTTTAGGAGACACTAATGTCGGCAAGACCCATTCGCGTTTTGATCGCCAAGCCCGGCCTCGACGGGCATGATCGCGGGGCAAAGGTCGTCGCGCGCGCGCTGCGCGATGCCGGGATGGAAGTGATTTACACCGGCATTCGCCAAACGCCGGAGATGATCGTGGACGCCGCGTTGCAGGAAGACGTGGACGTGATCGGGCTTTCGATTTTATCCGGCGCGCATATGGATTTGTTTCCGCGCATCGTGGAGTTGGCAAAGCAAAAAGGAATGGACGACGTGCTGTTCGTTTGCGGCGGAATTATTCCGGACGAAGATATTCCGACGCTCAAGCAAATGGGATTTACCGGCGCATTCGGTCCGGGCGCGTCCACGCAAGAACTGGCGAAATTTATTCAAGCGCAGATCGCGCAGAAACGCGCACGAGTTCAGGCATAATGCTCGACTCGATCGAACGCGTGCGCGCCGGCGAGCCGCGCGCGGTGGCGCGGGCGATCAGCGCGGTCGAACGCGGCGGCGCGGACGCGCGCGCGACGATTGGCGCGCTGTATCGGTTCACCGGCAAAGCATTTATTATCGGCGTGACCGGCGCGCCGGGCGCCGGCAAAAGCACGCTCGTCAACGCGCTTGCGAAATTTTTCCGGCGGCGTGGCGCGCGCGTCGGCATTCTCACGGTGGATCCGACCAGCCCGTTCACTGGCGGCGCGTTGCTCGGCGATCGCTTTCGCATGCAGGATTTATCCGGCGATGCCGGCGTTTTCATTCGCAGTATGGCGACGCGCGGCGCGCTCGGCGGACTTGCGTCCGCGACGTTCGAAGCGATTCACGTGCTCGATGCGGCAGGATTTGAAATCGTGATGATCGAGACCGTCGGCGCGGGGCAAAGTGAAGTGGACATCGCGAAACACGCGCACACAACGATTGTCGTGGAAGCGCCGGGCATGGGCGATGATATTCAAGCGAACAAAGCCGGCATTCTCGAAATCGCGGACGTGCTCGTCGTGAATAAAGCGGATCGCGAGGAAGCGAACGCGACCGCGGCGGTCTTGGAAATGAATTTGAATTTGAAACCGCGCATCGAAAACGAATGGCGCGCGCCGGTGCTGAAAGCGATCGCGCTGAAAGAGCAGGGCATCGCGGAAATCGTGGCGGCGGCGGAACAGCATCGCGAATATTTGCGCGCGCATAATTTGCTGCCGGCGCGTGAGCGCGCGCGTTGGCGCGCCGAGTTGGAAAATATTTTGCAAAAGCAATTGCTCGCGCGCGCGTTGAACGGCAAGCCGCTGGACGCGTGGGTGGAAAAAATCGCGGCGCGCGAAATGGATGTGTATCAGGCGGCGGACGCGGTGATGGAGGAATAAAAATGGATTGGCGCCAATATATTCATTCCGACCCAGAAATCTTGGTTGGAAAACCGGTCGTGCGCGGGACGCGGCTTGCAGTTGATTTTATTCTGCGGCTATTCGCGTCTGGTTGGACCGAGAAGCAAGTTTTGGAAAATTATCCTGGACTCACTTCCGAAGCATTGCACGCGGTCTTTGCTTTTGCGGCAGAGTGTATGGGTGAGCAGTCTCTGTTTACTGTTCCCGTCAAGGCGTGACAATGAAATTCCTTGCCGATGAGGATTTTCCTTTGGCAAGTGCGTATCGTTCAGATGAAATATTTTTCTTTTCAGCATTTCAGAATATTGCCGGCGTTGCTCTTGGTGTCTCTCGCCAGCGCAAGCTGCAATTCGCCAACGCCAACTCCGCCTCCGCCGGTTACGATCATCGTGCCCCCGGCGCAAGCGACCGCGTTGCTATTGCCGACCGCCACGCGCGCATTGCCAACGATCGCGCCGACACTCGCGCCCGCCGCGACGCGCCCCGCCCCGACATTAGAGCCGACGGTTGCCGGACCGACAACGCGCGTAAAAATTTTTCTGATCGCGCTCGACGACAACGGCAAGTCCGGCAAAAAGATCGGCTGCGACGACAGCGTCATCGGCGTTGAGCGCGTGATTGCCGCGACGACTGCGCCCTTGCGCGCCGCGTTGGATGAATTGCTGACGTTGCGCGATCGAAATTATGGGCAATCCGGTTTGATTAATGTGCTTTATCAATCGCGCTTGCAAGTGGAAAGCGTTTCAATTGCGAGTGCGAAAGCGACGATTCATTTGAGCGGCACGCTGCGTTTGAGCGGCGTGTGCGATAATCCGCGCGTCGAGGCGCAGATCGAAGAGACGGCGTTGCAATTTTCAACCGTAAGAGATGTACAAGTGTTTTTGAATAATGTTGCGCTAGATAAAGCGTTGTCGCAGAAATAGTCGGCTAGTTCGATAGTCAAATGGTCGCATAGTCGCTTGCCTTGCCGTTGCGGGATTTGACTATTCGACTATTCGACTACCAGACTATCCGACCATCTGGCTAACAGACCCATGCACTTGTACCTCATCCGGCACGGCGAAACGGATTGGAACGTCGAACAGCGCATTCAAGGGCACACGGATACGCCGCTGAACGCGCGCGGCATCGCGCAAGCCGAAAAACTTGCCGCGCGGCTCGCGGCGGAAGAAAAAATGGACGCGCTGTACGCCAGCCCGCAACGCCGCGCGCGCGTAACGGCTGAAACGATTGCACGCGCCGCCGGCATCGCGCCGGTCTTTGATGATCGGCTCAAGGAAAAATACTTGGGCGAGCTAGAGGGGATGGCGATCCGCGAAGTCGAGCAAAAATTTCCGGAATTTTTTCGCGGCTGGCGCGAGAGCGCGACGCACGTCGCGTTGCCCGGTGAAGAGCACCCGCGCGATTTGCAAACGCGGCTGAACTCTTTTCTGGACGATCTGCGCGCGCGGCACGCGCCCGACGCGCGCATCGCGGTCGTTTCGCACGGCGGAACGATTGGGATGTTTATCGCGACCCTGATGGAGTGGGATATCAACAAGCGTTTGCCATTTTGGTTCGACAACGCGTCGGTGAGTTGGGTAGATTTATCGCGCGCGCGCCCGCGCATCCGGCTCTTGAATGATACGTGCCACTTGCGAAATGGGAATCACAATCACGACTAGCGACTAACAACTAACATGTGAGGAAAGATGTCTGAACCGAAAATCCCGTTGACGCCGGAAGAAATCGAAGCGCTGACGCAAGAGGCGGATGCCGCGAGTAAAGCGGAGGACTGGGAGCGCGCCATCGCGCTCTTCCGCAAATTGCAGGACGCCGATCGAATCATTCACGGCAGTGAAGCGAAATTGCAATGGGCGTTGCGAATGCGCGACATTGAAAAATTGTACCAGCAAGGCAAAACGCATCTCGCCGCCGCGCATTACGAACAAGCCGTCGCCGCGTTACGCAAAGCGCGCGTGATGTATGCGAGTCATTACAAAGACGTGGACGCGTTGATCGTGCAAGCGCAAACCGCGTTGCAAAAAGAAAAATGGGACACGCGTCCCGCCAGCGCCAAAAAGAAAGGATGTTTTCTGATGAACGGAGCATTGGTCATTATTTTGTTTTTCGCAAGTTTGATCGCTTGCAATCCCACCGCGAGCGCGCCGGCGAGCGCGCCGGCGACTGCGCCTGCCGCCAACGCGGCAAAAATTCAACCGCCCCAAAGGAGTCAAATGTACAAGTCCGCGCCGGCGATGACGATTGATCCGAACAAAACGTACAGCGCCACAATCAAGACTGCAAAGGGCGACATCGTTGTCGAACTGTATCCAAAAGACGCGCCGCAACACGTGAACAATTTTGTTTTTCTCGCGCGCGAAGGTTTCTATAACAACCTTACATTTCATCGCGTCGAGCCCGGTTTTGTGATTCAAGGCGGCGATCCGTTGGGGAGCGGGAGTGGCGGACCCGGCTATACGGTGCCGGCGGAAATCAAAGGCAAGCATACCAAAGGCGCGCTCGCGATGGCGCGCTTGGGCGATCAAGCAAATCCCAAACGCGATTCGAGTGGCAGTCAGTTTTATATTACATTGGAAGCGACACCGTTTCTGGATGGGCAGTACACCGCCTTCGGTCAAGTGACGAAAGGTTTTGAGGTCGCGGAAAAGATCGCGCGCGGCGATGTGATTCAAAGCGTGACGATTGAAGAGAAATGACACGGTTTTTGTGTCATGCGGAGCACGTTCGCTTCGCTCCGTGTAAACTCCGCGAAGCATCTTGTTTCTCATTGGAGCAACAAGACACTTCGATGCGCTCAGGGTGACAAACGCAATTAAATTTCTTGGAGATTTTATGTCCAAAGTGTTCGGCGAGTTGGAAATTTTCAGCGGACGCAGTAATCGTCCGCTCGCGGAAGCGATTTGTCAGCGGCTAGAACTTCCGCTGAGCGAAGCCGAGGTCGTAGATTTTCCAAATGAAAATATTTTCATCCAACTCAAGCGGAGTGTGCGCGGGCAGGACGTATTTCTGATTCAAAGTTTATGCTCGCCGGTGAATCGCAACGCGATGGAAATGTTTATCTTTCTCGACGCGCTCAAGCGCGCGTCGGCGGGGCGCATCACCGTCGTCATTCCGTTTTACGCGTACGGGCGGAGCGACAAAAAAGATCATCCGCGCGTGCCGATCACCGCGCGCCTGCTCGCGGATTTAGTCGTGACCGCCGGCGCGGATCGTTATATGACGATTGATCTGCATGCGGGACAGATTCAAGGATTCTTTAGCATTCCCGGCGACGAGTTTTCCGCGTTCCCGGTGCTCGCCGAATATCTGCTCGCGAAAAATATTCCGGACGCCGTCGTCGTCTCCGCCGATCTCGGCTTTGCGAAAAAGGCGCGCAATTTCGCGCAACGACTCGATGCGCCGCTGGCGTTCGTCGAAAAACGGCGCGTCGGCAACGATCCCACCGCGCAAGCGCTCACCATCATCGGCGATGTGCAAGACAAGAACGTGATCATCGTGGACGACGAAGTGGACACCGCCGGCACGCTGACCGAAGCGGTGCATCTGCTGAAAAAAAACGGCGCACACGACGTGTACACGATGTGCACGCACGCGACGCTGTCGCCGCCGGCGGTCGAGCGATTGCGCGCCGCGCCGATTGCCGAATTTATTTGCACGGATACCGTGCCGATTCCGCCGGAAAAACACCTGCCGAATTTTCAAGTGCTCTCGGTTGCGTCTTTGCTCGCCGAAACGATTGGACGGACGCACGAAGGGCGGAGCATCGGCGATTTTTTGAAAGACGCGTAAAGGGATTAAGATTTAGGATTTTCGATTAGACCGACTCGTCGTCGAGAGAAATTGAAAAACGGCGATTGAAATCAACAATTA
>Ga0247727_10011046_pt1 | contig 15855 bp, 12 predicted proteins | sample WisWelCaveWW1625_FD_202498 | JGI IMG/M metagenome (GOLD analysis project Ga0247727, IMG submission 202498) | Biofilm microbial communities from Wishing Well Cave, Virginia, United States - WW16-25 | ecosystem: Environmental > Aquatic > Deep subsurface > Groundwater > Cave microbial mat | place...
GTGGACACCCTCACGGGCACCCTCGTGGACACCTGCGCACGGCTCGGGGCCGATGCGGTTCGCTACACCTTCATCGTGGCGGACTTTCACCGCTTACTCCTTGCCGGTTTCACCGGCGCACGTGAACTTCGGCTTGAAGTCCGTGAACACGCCGAGCAGGTCGTGGCAGAGCAGGATCTGCCCATCGGTACCGACGCCGGCGCCGATGCCTATGGTGGGGATGGTGAGCTGCTCGGAGATCAGCTTGGCGATCCTGGCCGGCACCGCCTCGAACTCCAGCATGAAGCAGCCGGCGTCCTCGATGGCGAGCGCGTCCTCCAGGATCTTCATGGCGGCATCCGCCGTGCGGCCCTGGATCTTGAAGCCGCCGAACATGGCGATGGTGTGCGGCGTCAAGCCGATATGCGAGGCGGTCGGGATGCCGGCATCGACCAGAGCCTTCAAGATGTGGGCTTGCGATTTCCCGCCCTGCGGCTTGACCGCGTCGCTGCCCGCCTCCTGCATGAAGCGCGTGGCATTGGTCAGCGCGCGGTCGAGGGTGTTGTAGCTCTGGTAGGGCATGCAACCCAGAACGAAGGTGCTGGGCGCGCCGCGCCGGATGGCCTGGGCGTGCAGCACCATCATGTCCATGGTGGCGGGGATGGTGGAGGGGTGGCCGTGCGCGATCATGGCCAGGCTGTCGCCCACCACCGCCACGTCGACGCCCGCCATCTCGGCCCACTTGGCGCTCGTGTAGTCGGGCACCGACATGTAGACCATCTTCTCGCCGGAGGTCTTGCTGTCGCGGATCTCGGTGATGCTGCGCTTCTCGCGCTTCTTCTCGCCCGCGCCGGTACCCTGTGCCATTGCCTTGCTTCCTCGCCGAGGACGGGGCGCTCTCTGATATGTTTTGCGCATGCTAGAGAGCGCGCGCCGCGGCGGTCAAGCGCGGGTGAGGTTGGACGCATGGTGCATCCGCACTGGACCTGGTTCGGCTACTTCTTGGCGGGCGTTCTCGCGATTGCCCTCTACGGGCTGGCGGTGAGCGGCCATTTTCCCGCCGAGGGTCGCAGCGACCGGATGCGGGGAACGGACGGTGCCGCCGTGTTGTGGGGAACGATTGCCGCCACCGCCTTCGCAGCTGCGGCCATGCTGGTGAAGTCCTGGTGGGTAGTCCCCTGGTATGTCGCCGTGATCGGCGGCGGAGCGATGCTGCTGTTCGCCCCGCTCCTGCTGCAGCGCTTCCCGGACAGCTTCGTCGACGGCCGCACCGGGCTGATCGCCTTCAGCGCGGCCACGGTGACCCTCGCCGGGCTGATGTGGCTCAGCGCGTAGGTTGGGTTAGCGCGGCCATCACGGTTGTGGCTTCGCGCCACGTTCGGCCGCGCGTAACCCAACATTCACTCGCGACCCGCCCATTCTGGAAGCGGGGGTAATTCATCGCTACCCCACCAGGCCTCGTAGACGCCTCGCTCGACCCAGGCCTGAAATGACGAGTGGGGCCAATGGCCGGGTCTTGCGACGAGACCATGCTTCACCGGATTGAAGTGGATGTAATCGAGATGCACCTGGAAATCGCGCTCGTCGCGAATCTGGTGTTCCCAATAGCGGCGCTGCCAGACGTCGCGCTCACTTTTCCGCAACCGACTTTTGCTCATCGGCGCCGCCGTCTCACCCGGTCCGAGAGCCTTCGTGAACGCAGTCTTTATGAGTCGGATGCGGGTGGCGTAGTTGCCGTCGTCTGTCGGCAAGGCCCAGAGCATGTGGAGGTGGTCTGGCAGGATCACCTCGGCCTCCACGACGAAGGGTCGCGCTCGCTGGACCTTCGCGACAGCCCGGTGCCAAAGGTCTACGTGGGCCGGCTCCGCGAACAGGCGCTGGCGTCGATGCGTGACGAGCGTGAAGAAATACGAGGCACCGGCCTCGACGACGCGGCGGTAGCGCATGATTGCCCGAATGTTGGGTTACGCGCGGAAGCAATGTCGCCACCATACCTCTCGACCTGTGGCCGCGCTAACCCAACCTACGCGTGGCTGCGGCCGTCGTGCTTGGCGAGCCGGCGCCGGACGCATTGAGCGAGGCCCGTAGCCCGTAGGTTGGGTTAGCGCGGCCATCACGGTTGCGACTTCGCGCCACGTTTAATCCGCGCGTAACCCAACATTCGCTCGCTCGTGAGCTTTGGCCGGGCTCCCGTAAATCCGATTGATCTTCGCGGGCGCATCGCCACAAATGGCAGAGGGTAGACGCGATAGGGGCCGAGATAGGGGCAAGGCATGGACCTCCAGCTGGCAGGCAAGACGGCGCTGGTGACGGGCGCCAGCATGGGTATCGGCCGCGGCATCGCCCTGGCGCTGGCCAAGGAAGGGGCGCGCATCGCCATCGTCGCCCGGCGCGGCACCCTGCTCGAGGAGATCGCCGCCGAGATCGGGGCCGCCGGCGGCGCCAAGCCGGTCCTCGTCGTCGAGGACCTGCTGGCCGACGGTGCACCGGCCCGCATCGCCCAGCAAGCCGTCGACGGGCTCGGCTCGGTCGCCATCCTCGTCAACAACGCGGGCGGCAGCCGTCCCTTCAAGATCGACGCGACGGACGCGCAGTGGCAGGAGGCCCTGACCCTCAATTTCACGCGCCAGCGCCAGCTCACGCACGCCCTCCTCGAGCAGATGATGGCGAAGAAGTGGGGCCGCATCCTCAACATCACCGGCAAGTCGGAGCCCGACGGCATCAACGGCGCCTTCTGCGCCAAGGCCGCCATCCATGCCTGGGCCAAAGGCCTGTCGCGCGAGGTGGGCAAGCAGGGCATCACCGTCAACAGCCTGGCGCCGGGGCGCATCATGTCGGAGCAGATCCAGCGCAACTACACGCCCGAGTACCGGCAGTGGCAGGCCGACAACGAGATCCCGGTCGGGCGCTACGGCGAGCCCGAGGACATGGCCAACCTGGTGTGCTTCCTCGCCTCGCCGCTGGCGGGCTACATCACCGGCACCGTCATTCCCGTCGACGGCGGCCTGCGGCGCTACCAGTACTGAGCTGGCGATGGGCGCGGGCTCCCAGCATCGCGCCGGGCCGACATTCATAACGCTTCCCTATGCCCTGGAGCGGGCGCCGCCTGCCTTCGAGGGCAACGACATCAAGTACCCCTAAGCGCTCGTGCGCCACTTCCTGAGAGCCTTCACGCGGCCGGGCGACCGCATCCTCGATCCCTTCGCCGGCTTGGGCACGACCCTGTTCGTGGCGGAGGAGATGCGCCGGGTTCCCTTCGGCGTCGAGCATGACGCGCGCCGGCACCAATGGGTGGCGGGCCAGCTCAGGCATTGGCCGAATCTGGTCCATGGCGACAGCGGCGGGCTGTCCTCGCTGGGATTTCCGCGCATAGATTTCGCGATCACCTCGCCGCCGTTCATGCCGCGGCATCACAAGTGGAACCCGTTGTGCGCCGGCAATCCGGCCGAGGCGGGCTACAGCAGCTACCTCGACAAGATGCAGCGCATCTTCCGGCAGCTCGCCGGCCTGATGCAGCGCAACGGCCGGGTCGTCGTGCAGGCCGACAACCTGCCGGGCCGGATCTATACGCCGCTGGTGCGCGACCTGAGCACCGCCATCTCAGCCGTCCTGCGTCTCGAGGCGGAGGTCATCGTCGCCTGGGAGGGCGGCAGGAAGGACTACCGGCACACGCACTGCCTCGTCTTCAGGGCAAGCTGACAGGTGTGCGTTTCCCGGGCGGGTTGGCTATGGTGCGCTCCGGCTGAGTAGGGCCTTAGCCAGCGTGAAGCATACGGGGGTGTCTGGGATGCAAGAGGAGCTGCAGTACGCCGTCCTGCACGAGTTCTACGAGCCGGCGCGGCGCAACGTGGCGCGCGGGACCTGGGACTACCTGATGGGCGGCGCGGAGACGGAGACGACCTACATCCGCAACCGGATTGCGATCGACTCCCTTGCGTTTCGTCCGCGCGTGCTGCGCAACGTCGAGAAGGTCGACGCCAGCGCCAAGCTGTTCGGCCGCGCGTTTCGCCTGCCGATCGTGCTGGCGCCCATCGGCTCGCTGCAGGACATGGTGGCGAGCGGCGGCGCGGCGCCGACGCGGGCGGCGGCGCAGTTCGGCGCCGTGCACATGCTGAGCTCGCAATGCGCGCCGGGTCTGGAGGCGGTGGCGGCCTGCAACGATCACCCCAAGATCTTCCAGCTCTACGTGCGCGGCGACATGGGGTGGGTGGAGAGCTACATCGAGCGGGCGATCGCCAACCGCTTCATCGCGCTCTGCCTGACCGTCGATCTCGACTACTATGGCCGGCGCGAGCGCGATCTTGCCAAGCGCTATGTCACGACCGCGCGCCGGGCCCCCCAGACCGATAATTTCCAGGCCCGCTTCTCCCCGACGTCGCGCGATTGCAGAGGAAGTTCAAGATCCCCTTCATCCTCAAGGGCATCGCCACGGCCGAGGACACCAAGATCGCCGTCGAGCACGGCATCGAGGGCATCTATGTGTCCAACCACGGCGGCCGCCAGCTCGACCACGGCAAGGGGGCGCTGGCGGTGCTGCCGGAGGTGGTGGAGGCGGCGGCGGGGCGCGCCCAGATCATGGTCGACGGCGGCTTCCTGCGCGGCGCCGACATCGTCAAGGCGATGGCGCTGGGGGCGCATGCGGTCGGCATCGGGCGGCTGCAGGGGCTGGAGCTGGCGGCCGGCGGCGAGGCCGGCATGGTGCGGGCCCTCGAGCTGCTCGAAGACGAGATCAAGCGCTGCCTGGGGCTGCTCGGCGTCACTTCCTACGCCGAGCTCGACAAGAGCTTCCTCGCACCCGTGGCGCCGCTGCCGCGACTGGGCTGGGACAGCGCCTTCCCGCTACTGAAGGAAGGCTACTAGGCCGCCAGCCTCAGGCGGCGAGGCGCACCGCCTCCGGCACCGACGCGAGCAGCTGGCCGACATAGCCGAGCGGCTTTGGCGGGCTCAGATAGTAGCCCTGCACCTCGGTGCAGCCGTAGGCGCGCAGGTAGTCGAGCTGATCGCGTGTCTCGACCCCCTCCGCCACGGTGACGACATCGAGGCTGGCGCCGAGGCCCAGGATCGCCTGGATGATGGCGTGCGAGCGCGGCTCCTTGTCGATGTTTTGAATGAACGACTGGTCGATCTTGACCTTGTCGAAGGCAAAGCGGCGCAGGTAGCTGAGGCTCGAATAGCCCGTGCCGAAGTCGTCGAGGGAGACGCGCACGCCGAACTGGCGCAGCCGCTGCAAGGTGGCGAAGGCGGCCTCGGTGTTCTCGAGCAGCACGCTTTCGGTGATCTCCACCTCCAGGCGCCGCGGGTCGAGCCCGCCGGCGGCCAGCGCGCTGAACAGCAGCTCGACCAGGTTGTTGTCCTTGAACTGCAGGGCCGACAAGTTGACGGCCACCGACACGTTCGGCGGCCAGCTCGACGCGTCGGCACAGGCCCGCCGCAGCACCCACTCGCCGATCGACGAGATCAGCCCGGTCTCCTCGGCGAGGGGGATGAATTCCGACGGCGGCACGCTGCCGCGCTCCGGGTGGTTCCAGCGCAGCAGCGCCTCGAAGGTGGTCACCTCGTTGCGATCGAGATCGAGGATCGGCTGGTAGTGCAGCTCGAAGGCGTTGTCGACCAGCGCCTTGCGCAGATCGAGCTCGAGCTTGCGGCGCGCATGCATGCGCGCGTCCATGCCGGGCTCGAAGAAGCGATAGGTGCCGCGGCCATCGTTCTTGGCGCGATAGAGGGCGAGATCAGCCTTGGTCAGGAGCTCCTCGGGGGCCGTCGCATCGATGGGGCAGACCGAGATGCCGATGCTGGTGCCGATCACGATCTGATGGTCATTGATCTGATAGGGAGCGCTGATCGCCTCGATCAGGCGCAGCGCCAGGGCGGTGGCGCCGACCGGCTGCTCGGCGCCGGTTTGCACGATGGCGAACTCGTCACCTCCCAGCCGCGCGACGGTGTCCCTCTCGCGCACGCAGCCGCGCAAGCGGTCCCCGACCGCGTTGAGCAGCGAGTCGCCGACGGAGTGGCCGAGCGTGTCGTTGACCTCCTTGAAACGGTCGAGATCGAGCCAGAGCACGGCCAGGGAGGCGCACCCATCCGCCGCTCTGAGCGCGGTGTCGAGCCGCTCGAGCAGCAGCACGCGGTTGGGCAGGTCGGTCAGCGCATCGTGGTGCGCCATATGCTGGATGCGCGCCTCGATGCGCTGCTGCTCGGTCACGTCCTCGTGCGTGGCCACCCAGCCGCCGCCCGGCATCGGCTGGTGCTTGATGACGACGGAGCGGCCGTCCCGCAGCTCTATGACCTTGGAGAGGGGAGCATTCTTGCCGACGATAGCCATCAGATCGCGGGCGGGGAGGGCCTGGTCCTCGCCGGCATAGACCCGGTTGCTGATGCGATGGGAGAGGATGTCGCAAAACGGTGTGCCGGGCTGCCTCAGCTCGGGAGGCAGCCCGTAGATCTGCGCATAGCGCTCGTTGCACACCACGAGGCGGTGCTCCGCATCGAACATGCACAGGCCATGCGACATGTTGTTGAGGGCGGCATCGAGCTGCAGGTTCTGCGTCTTGAGCTGCTGCTCGTGCTCCTTGAGCAGCTCGTTCTGGCGCTCGAGCCGCGCACTGAGCGCTTGGCGCTCGCTCACGTCCTCGTGCGTGGCGACCCAGCCGCCATCGGGCATCGGCTCGTGGTGGATGGCGAAGGTGCGGCCATCCTGCAGCCTGACCGTCGTGTCGGAGGGCCGGTTGGAGACTGCGACCGCGTCGCGCCAGCGGAGATACTCCTCCAGCGTCATGTCCGGGCAGCTGCCCGCCTTGAAGCGCTGCTCGACGATCTCGGCCAGCGCCGTGCCGGGCCGGGTGCAGCTGGCGGGGAGGCGGTACATCTCGGCATAGCGCTCGTTGCAGATGACCAGTTTCTGGTCGCCGCTGAAGAAGCAGAGCCCCTGCGAAATGCGGTTCATGGCGGTATCGAACCGCGTGTTCTGCACCTCGAGCTCGTCCTCGCGCTGGCGCAGCAGCGCGTTCTGCTGCTCGAGCTCGCGATTTGAGCGAGCCAGGGCCGCTTCCATGTGCCGCTGCTCGGTGATGTCCTCGTGGGTTGCGATCCAGCCGCCGCCCGGGATCGGATGGTGTCCGATATTGACGATCCGCCCGTCGGCGAAGGTATGCGTGTTGCGTGTGGGCTTCTGGTCCGCAACCACATCGAGCCGCTCGCGGATGAAGTCTTCAGGCGACGCGCCCGAATAGAGCCCCCTGACAATGCGCTGCTGGAGGATCTCGCCCAGGCTCGTGCCGGGCTTCACCTCGTCGGCGGAGAGCTGGTACATGCGCAGATAGGGCTCGTTGCAGACCACGAGGCGCCTCTCGGCATCGAACACGCACAGGCCGGTCGAGAGGCTCGTGAGCGCCATCTCGAACCGCAGGTTCTGCGCCTCGAGCTCCTCATCCCGCCGCAGCGACCGCTCGTGCTCTTTGGCAGCCTCGTGGCGCTGCCTGAGGTCGCGGATGGCGAAGACCTCGATGTCGGCATGGGAAATATCGAGGACCTCGCGCGTGACCTCGACGGGGATCGCCTCGCCCGAGGGCACTCTGAGCGCGGTCTCCCAGCGCTGCCTGGGCGCGCCGATGTGCCCGTTGGGCTGGTGCGCGAGAAGCTCACCCAGGATGTCACATCCAACCAGGCCGTCGAGCGGGCGGCCAAACAGCTGGCAGGCGAGGCCATTGGCGTTGATGACAACGCCAGCGCGAGCCATGACGACAGCTTTGCTTTCCCTGGCGACCGTGAGGGCCTGCCAGACCGCGCCCAGCAGCTCGCGAGCGCGGCCGGAGACGATGCGCCCGGTCTGCGGGCGGGCCGTGCGGTGCGGGCGTGCGTAAGCAAGTGGCTTTCGGCCGTTGGGCATGCGGCGATCTCGGCTATTCAATAATAGAGCCTAGCCTGCCGCGCCTAATCGCTCCCTGCTGAAGGGGCAGTGGCCGATGAAAAAGTCAGTGCTCGTGGCTAACAAAGTGTGAAGCGCTGGACAATTGCGACAAAACCCCGGGTACTAGCCGGCCACTGCCACGTCGACGGCAACCGACATCTTCTGCCCGGAGCCGCCCAGCAGCACGCCGCTGATCGGGCTCACGTCGTCGTAGTCGCGACCGTAGGCAACGGTCACATGCTCCCCGGACGGCATCACCCCGTTGGTGGGGTCGAAGTCGATCCAGCCGGCCTCGGGCGCCCACACCGATATCCAGGCATGCGATGCGTCCGCGCCCTGCAGCTTCTCCATGCCGGGTGGCGGGTAGGTCAGAAGATAGCCGCTCACGTAGCGCGCCGGCAGCCCGAGGCCCCTGAGGCAGGTGATGGCGAGGTGAGCGAAGTCCTGGCACACGCCGCGCCGTTCCTGCAGGACGTGGGCCACAGGCGTGGAGATGTCGGTGGCGCTGTTGTCGAACTTGAAATCCGCATAGATGCGCTGCGTCAGGTCGAGCGCCGCGTCGATGATCGGGCGGTTGGGCGAAAAGGAGGGACGCGCGTAGGCAATAGCCTCGCCCACCAGCCGCGTGTGCCGGGAGGCGCTGACGAACTGCAGCACGCCGATGTCGAGCCCTGCGTCCTGCCCCCGCGCCTGTTTGGCGACCCGCTCCCAGGGCACCGACGGCGCGGGCAGCGGGAGCTGGGGTTCGCTGATCTCGACCCTGCTGCGGGCATGGATGACGAGCTCGGAATGCTCGTCCTCGATCGTCAGGATAGCAGTGCCGTTGCCGAAATAGTCCTCGAAAGCGAGCCGCCGGGAGGGGGCCGGCTCGATCAGCAGGCTGTGGCGGAGCACCTTCTGCCGCGGCCCCTGGCGCGGCGCCAGGTAGACGTGATGCTGGGATTGCAGCACCGGCTTGCGGTAGACGTAGGTGGTGCGATGGCTCACGTCGAGGATCATGGCTCGCTCCGCGAGCGCGCCCGCACCCACTTGGCGCCCTTCTCCAGCAGATTGAAGTAGCGCCGCCCGATCACGTCGGAGAGATGCGGCAGGGTGGCGATCTGCTGCCTGAGCAGGACCTGCAGGGCGTGGCGCGTGCCGTCCGCCTCGCGCCGGTCCAGCGAGGCGACGTCGGCCAGCCGCACCTGTGTCAGCAGCGACAGAGCCAGACGCTGCTCCTCGATGCGGCCGCGTCCCTTGCCGGACTGGGGCAGCGTGTCGATGTGGCGCGACAGTGCGGCAAGCTGGAAGGCGATGCTGCGCGGATTGCTCTCGTCGATCAGCAGCAGGTCGAGCACCAGCGGCAGCATCGGCTCCAGCCGATAGCGCGAGCGGTAGGTGATGAAGCTGTCGGCGACCTCGAGCACGAACAGCAGGCTGCCGGTCTCGTCCTCGCTGTCGCGGGCTTGGCCGAATATGCGCGACAGCAGCTCGGCGAGGTTGAAGGCGCGCGACAGGCGCCGGCCTCCATCGAGAAAGGTCCAGCCGAAGTTGCGCGTCATGTTCTCGTGCGTGAGGCCGTGGAAGGCCGACAGCACGCGCAGGCCGTCGTCGAGCAGGCGCAGCGAGTCGGCCCGCGAGGTGGGCATGGCGTCCGCGCGCCAGCGCCGGCTGGCGTAGAAGGCGTTGAGCGTGCGCCAAGCCTCGAGCGAGAGGCGGTCGCGCGTCAGGCCGGCCACGCGGTGCAGATTGTCGAGGGTGCGGGGCAGCCCATAGTACCATTCCGAGGACGTCAGCAGGTTGTGGCTGAGCGCTTCGATCAGGGCGGCGTCCGTCGCCTCCCATTCGCCCGGCACCTTGCCGTCGTCCTTGGAGAGCAGGAGTGCGAGCGCGGCACGGCAGGCGCGCAGGTCCTGGCGGGGGGCGCTGTCCTCCTGCAGGCGGGAGAGGCAGATGCGCAGGACGCGCATGGTCCAGTCGGCGCGCTCCGTGTAGCGGCCGAGCCAGTAGAGGTTGTCGGCGGCGCGGCTCGGCAGGTCGTGGGCGGCGGTGCGTTGGATCTGTGCCGCCTCGATGGCGGGGCGCCACAGGCTCGTGAACGGCGCCGGCGTGGCGTCGCTGACGATCCAGACGTCGCGCGCTTCCCCGTCGGGTGCGCTCAGCGCCACGGTCATGTCGGGGTCGACCGTCATGGCAAGGCCGCCCGGCAGGACGGCAAAGCCGTTGGCGGTGGCGGTGACGAACATGCGCACGGCATAGGGCTTGGCCACCAGCCCCGACGGTGTCAGCGACGGCGTGGTGCCGAAGCCGATCTTGGCCTCGGCGACGAGGCCCGCGCCGCCGATCTCGATCTCCTGCACCAGCGCGGCGCGCTCGACCGGTCCGAGGCGGCCGGGATCGATGCCGGGGATGGCGCGGCCGGGCCGGGCGGTGCCCTCGTGCGCCGGACGGATGACCATGTGATCGAGATGGGCCAACGCATGGCGGCGGCTGGCCGGATCGCCCAGCCACCAGCGCTGCCCGTCGGGGACGGCGAGGTCCTCGCCGAGGAGGCTCTTGGCGAGAGCGGGCAGGTAGGCGCTCAGGCCGCGGTTCTCGGCGAGCGCCGAGCCCAGCGCATTGACGACGATGTCGGGCTTCTTGCGGATCGCCTGCAGCAGGCCGACGGGGCCGGCGAAGCCAGACGAGTCGAGCTCCAGCGGATCGGCCAGCGCTCCAGCGATGCAGCGCACGATCAGGTCGACCGGCATCAGCCCGTGCAGCGTCTTGAGGGAGACGCGGTCACCGGCAACGCGCAGGTCGCCGCCCTCGACCAGCAGCAGTCCCAGGTAGCGGGCGAGGTAGGCATGGCTGAAGAAGTCGCTGTGGCGCGGCCCCGGGCTGAGGAGGGCAACGGTGGGGTCGGCCCGGTCGGCGCGACGTGCCAGCGCCGCCTGCAACTGGTGGAAGAACGGCGCCAGCCGCAAGGCGTTGCAGGCCCCGAAGATGTCGCCCGCAACGTTGGTGTGCACCATGCGGTTGGCGAGCGCGTAGCCGATGCCGGCGGGCGTCTCGGTGTGCGTGTCGATCACGCGCCAGCGCCCGTCGGGGCCGCGCGCCAGATCGGTGGCGAAGAACTGGATGAAGCCACCGCCCGGCCGCAGGTGCTGACAGGGGCGCAGGTAGGATGGATCGCTGAAGACGAGCTGGTGGGGGATGGTGCCCGATGCCAGCAGGCGCTGCGGGCCGTAGAGATCGGCGAGCACGGCCTCGAACAGCCGGGCGCGCTGCACCAGCGCGCGCTCCAGCGCATGCCATTCGTCGGGGGCGATGATGAGCGGGACCAGGTCGACCCGCCAGGGCTGCGCCGTGCTTGCCGGATCGGCGAACAGATCATGCGCGATGCCGGTCTCACGCACCCGGGCGTTGAGCTGCTCCATCCGCAGCAGGCGGGTGGCGGGGTTGAGCGCGCCCAGTGCCTGCAGGAGCGGCTCCCAATGGGAGTTGATCGCGCCCGAGCGCGCCATCAACTCGTCGAACCCCCGCACGGAAGCCGTGTACCCCCGCGTCAGGTCGCCATTGCCAAATTCCGCTGCTCGAGCGCTCCCGACCATGGTGAGCTATGCAACTCCCTCGCGCCCGCTGCCCTACCGGCCGGTATCCTGCCCGATGATCGTGACACGGCGGACACGCCAACGCACGCCCTAACCGCGGCTTGACTAATCCGCCACGCCGCCAACGTACGGGCCTCAGGCACGCGTGGGCAGCCGCCGCAGATCCAGGGTCAGGGGGAAGTCTGGATGCACGCCGCCGGCCTTCATGCCGGTGTTGCCCGCTGAATGGCCTATGCTCTCGAAACGGGCACGCCGACGGCTCTCTGCCTCCAGCGCGTTCACCGGCAGGGCATGGAAGTTGCGGCCGCCTGGATGGCTGGCGTGATAGCGGCAGCCGCCGAGCGAGCGGCCGGCCCACAAATCGATCACGTCGAAGGTCAGCGGCACGTGCGGCGGGATGGTCGGGTGGAAGCCCTCCGTCGCCGGCCAGGCGCGAAAACGCACGCCCGCCGCCGTCTCGCCTACCGTGCCGGTCGGCGCCAGCGGCAGGGCATAGCCGTTGCAGGCGACGGCAAAGCGCTCCGGGCTGCCGCCGCCGACCAGCACCTGCAGGCGTGCCAGGGAGGAATCGACGGTCCTGGTGGTACCACCGGCGCCGCTGGTCTCGCCCAGCACCAGCCAGGGCTCCAGGGCCTGGCGCAGCTCGAGCGTCACGCCCGCGTGCTCGACGGCGCCCAGACTGGGAAAGCGAAACTCGAAGTGGGGCAGGAACCAGTCGGCATCGAGCACGATCCCAGCCTGCCCGAGGTCGGCGATGACGCCTTGGAAGTCGGCCCAGAGGAAGCGGGGCAGCATGAGGCGGTCGTGCAGGCTCGTGCCCCAGCGCACCAGCGGCCGGCGATAGGGGGCCTGCCAGAACCAGGTCGCCAGCGCGCGGATGAGGAGCTGCTGGGCCAGGCTCATGCGGGCGTGCGGTGGCATCTCGAAAGCGCGGAATTCAACGAGCCCGAGACGGCCCATGGGGCCAACCGGCGAATACAGCTTGTCGATGCAGATCTCGGCCCGGTGGGTGTTGCCGGTCGCATCGACAAGGAGGTTGCGGAAGAGACGATCAACGAGCCAGGGCGGCAGCGACGCGCCGGGCTCGGGGACCTGGAGAATCGCGAGCTCGAGCTCGTAGAGGGCCTCGTGGCGGGCCTCGTCGACCCGCGGCGCCTGGCTGGTCGGGCCGACGAACAGGCCCGCGAACAGATACGATAGCGAGGGATGGTTCTGCCAGTAGCCGACGATGCTGGCGAGCAGGTCGGGGCGGCGCAGCACCGGGCTGTCGGCAGGTGCGAGGCCGCCCAGCACGATGTGGTTGCCGCCGCCGGTGCCGACATGGCGCCCGTCGAGCATGAACCTCTCGGCGCCGAGCCCGATCGCGTGCGCCTCTTGATAGACCGTGGTGGTGATCTCGACCGCCTGCCGCCAGGAGGCGGCTGGGTGCACGTTGACCTCGATGACGCCGGGATCGGGCGTGACCTTGATGACGCTGATGCGCGGATCGAACGGCGGCGCGTAGCCTTCGAGCCGCACCGGCAGGCCGGTTGTCTCGGCGGCGGCCTCGACGGCGGCGAGAAGGGTGGCGTAGTCCTCCCCGTTGGCCAAGGGCGGTAGAAAGACGCACAGGTGTCCCTCGCGCGGCTCGACGGCGAGGGCCGTGCGCACGGGGCCCGCCTCTACGGCGGTTGCCGGCGGCGGCGGCCCGCCACAGGGCCCGCTGGCATCGAGGCTGGATGCAAGCTCGTGCCGCTCGGCGAAGGGATCGGCCGGCAGCACGTCGGGGTAGTCCACGAAGGTGATCTCGCGCAGGCTGGCGAGCGGTAAGCGCAGCCCGATCGGCGAGTCGCCCGGCGTCAGGAAGAGGTGGCCACGGCGAAAATCCCAGCGCTCCGTGACGAAGCGGCGCGGCCCACCCGGCGCCGCGATGGCGAGCAGCGGCAGGACATAGCCCGCCGGCTGGTCCAGGCCCCGCTCGAAGGCCCGCACCAGGCGCCGGCGCTCCGCGGGCCCGTCGAGCGCGCCGGACTCGAGCGCGATCCCGAGCGGCAGCTTCTGCTCGACCAGGAGAAGGTGCGCCACATCCTCGTAGGCCGGAACGGCGCTGTCGGCGCCGATGCCGAGGCGCCGGCACAACTCGGCGGCGAAGCGGGCCGCATCGGCGATGCCGGCCGCACGCGCCGGCTTCTCCTCGGCGATCAGGTCGGGGCGGCGCCACAGTGGCTTGCCGTCGCTGCGCCAGTAGATGGCGTAGGCCCAGCGCGCCGTCGTCTCGTCGGGATACCACTTGCCCTGGCCGTAGTGCAGCAAGCCGCCAGGCGCGAGCCGCTCGCGCAGGCGCCGCGCCAGTCTGTCGGCATAGTCGCGCTTGGTGGGGCCGAGCGCGGCGATGGTCCACTCGGCCGCTAGGCCGTCGTCGCGCGCAACGAAGGTCGGCTCGCCGCCCATGCTGAGGCGCACGTCGCCGGCTGCGAGCTTGGCGTCGACGGCGTCCCCGGCGGCAAGGATCGCCTGCCACTGCGCCTCGCTGTAGGGCTTGGCGACGCGCGGCGTCTCGCGCATGCGCACGATGCTCATAGCGACCGCGAAGTCGACCTTGGCTTCGCCGTGCGTGCCGGTAAAGGGGGCGGCGCTGATGGGCGATGGCGTCGCCGCCAGCGGGATGTGGCCCTCGCCGGCCAGCAGGCCCGAGGTCGGGTCGAGGCCGATCCAGCCGGCGCCGGGGATGTAGACCTCGGCCCAGGCGTGCAGGTCGGTGAAATCCTCCCCCGCGCCCGCGGGGCCATCGGCGGGACGCTCGTCCGGGCGCAGTTGGATCAGGTAGCCCGACACGAAACGGGCGGCGAGGCCGAGGCGGCGCAGCATTTGCACGAGCAGCCAGCCGCTGTCGCGACAGGAGCCCGAGCGCGTCTCCAGCGTCTGCCGCGGCGTCTGCACGCCGGGCTCCATGCGGATGCGGTAGGCGATGTCGGCGCTGAGCTTGCGGTTGATGCCGGTGACGAGATCGAGGGTGCCGCGCGCTGTCGCATCGATGGTTGCGAGATAGCTGTCGGCGGCGGGGTCGGGCAGCGCCTCGAGATAGGGCTGCAGCTCCTTGGCGAGCAGCGCCTCGTAGGCGAACGGCCAGTTGGCGGCGCCGTCCTCGATGAAGAAGTCGAAGGGATTGATGGTCCCCATGTCGGCGAGGAGATCGACGGTGGCGGTGAACTCGAGCGCGGGATCGGGCACCACCACGCGGGCCAGGAAGTTGCCGAAGGGGTCCTGCTGCCAGTTGATGAAGTGGGGCGCCGGCGTGACGTTGAGCGAATAGGCCAGGATCGGCGTGCGGCAGTGCGGGGCTGGGCGCAGGCGCACGACATGCGGCCCAAGCGCGACGCGCCGGTCGAAGCGGTAGGCCGTGCGGTGCGTGAGCGCGACGTGGAGGGCCATGGCCCAGTAAAGCAGAACCCCCGGCCCGCAGAAGCCTATAGTTTAGGCAGCGGCTGCGGCTGGGGTTGTAGCAATTGGCGGCCGATGGAGGGTTGGCGGATGGTAGAGCGCTGGCGGATGGGGAGGGCGTCACAGATATCTTCGAATCAAATAGTTACCGCGTTCGAGTGATTTTCCCCCACAACCTTCCCACATCGGAAGCTGGATCTGTCGAGGTGCGTCGTGCTGTGACGAACTATGGCGCGCTATGGCCCGCCAGTGCGAGCTTTGGCCGGAGATAGATTAATAGCGACGAAGGAACAGAGTGCGAGGGTAGAATTCTAGGTACTCCTCCTCGTTGAACCACGCGCACTTGATGTCGAACAGCTTGAGGCCCGGCACAAGGCGCGTCAGCGCGAGCGCATAGATGGCGAGCTGCGCGATCGGCTTGTTGGTGCGCGCGTCCGGTTTGTAGTCGAGTATGTGCACGGCACCGTTCCGGACTTGCAGGAAATCGATGTGCCCGGTGATCGAACGCTCGGCCGCACCCACCCGCGGCACGAGCTCAATCCCATATCGCGCCTCCAACGCTGCGATGTCGCTCTCCGCCAGCCAGATCGGGATCTCGATCGCAACGGTCACGCTGTCGTTGGTCAGCATGAACCGCTGCAGCGTCTCATGCCGCAATTTGTTGTTGCCAACCGCAGGAATGATAAGGTCCGCAATGCGCGTTGCGATGTTCTCCTTGCGGTTGACGATGATGCGGCCGACATCAGCAAATTCCGGATGCGCTTGCGATGCGCGGCCGCGGTCGTCAGCGCGGAAAAGATCATGCGGACAAATCAACGGCACCGCTTCCAAGAAATTGGCGAGCGGCGCGAAGCGCATGCCTGTCCCCTTAGTTACGGCGCAATCGCCAGCTACATGAGCGCCAACAAGGAGTTGGGCCATGACGCAAACGATACCGGACGATCTGTGGCGTGACTTTCCCAAGACCGCGCCGGAGTT
>Ga0247727_10011047_pt1 | contig 15854 bp, 7 predicted proteins | sample WisWelCaveWW1625_FD_202498 | JGI IMG/M metagenome (GOLD analysis project Ga0247727, IMG submission 202498) | Biofilm microbial communities from Wishing Well Cave, Virginia, United States - WW16-25 | ecosystem: Environmental > Aquatic > Deep subsurface > Groundwater > Cave microbial mat | place...
GCCGACATCATCAAGCAGAAGCTGCCCGAGAACAACGGCGGCTACGACGCGATCAGCTCGAAGGAGAACCCGTACGGGAAGATCGACAAGCGCGTCTACACGGAGCTCACCAGCGACCACCCGATCGACCTGTGCCGCTACCAGGTGGCCAACTGCTACATGGGCCGCGCCGGCCTGATCAACAGCGGCGGTGCCTCGGGCGAGAACGACTTTGCAGAGGCCGTGAAGACGGCCGTGATCAACAAGCGCGCTGCGGGCATGGGCCTCATCTCCGGGCGCAAGGCGTTCCAGCGGCCGATGGCCGAGGGCGTGAAGCTGCTGAACACGATCCAGGACGTCTATCTCTGCAAGGACGTCACCATTGCGTAACCCCCCGAGCGACGATCCCAAAGCCGCAGGGGGGCGGGATGATGCCCCGGGGGGCTAGGGGGGGCGGGATGCCCCCCCTCTAGCCTAGCTCCGTCCAGGCCGTCTCCCTGTCCGTTTCCGTTGTCCGCTGCCGTTGTCCGTTTCCGTTGTCCTTCTGTCCGCTGTTATCTGCGGCGCAGCTCGAACGTCGCCACGACGTTGTTGCCGGCGGCGTCGGTCGAGACGTTTCCGGTCAGGGACTCGCCGTCCCAGCGGCCCGCGTAGTGGCGCACGCCGCCGCGGATCTGGACGCTGAAGCGGACCTGGTCCCGGCGCGGCTTCTCGAGGCTGAGCATGGGGACGGTGAAGGTGATGCCGCCCTCGTACGCGACGTTGCCGCCGCTGCCACGGAAGCCGACCGTCAGGTACTGACGCTGCCCCTGCTCGAGCTGACTGCCGCCCCAGTTGCCGTCGAGCTGCAGCGGGGGCGGCGTGGGCGTCGCGGCGGCCGCCGGCAACGCTACGGCCGCGGCCGTGGTCGGAGCCGTCACCGAGGCCGGGACACGCAGGCCGAGCAGTCGCAAGCCGTCGCGCAGCGGCGGACGCGCCTCGTCGACGACTCGGCGCGGCACGCCTGTGGCTCCGCCGCGCTGGGCGATCTCGAATAGCTGGCCGAGGACCCGGCCCTCGGGCGCGAGCGCCGCCGCATGGCGCGGGGCCTGGCCACGGATCGTCAGCAGCACCAGGTCGCGGCCGAGGGCCTCCCACCAGCGCGCGAGGCGCGCCCGTGTCACGGGCCCGCCACGGCCGCGCAGCCCGGTCCAGTCCTCGTTGTAGGCCGCGGCGTCCTCCTCGGTCACTTCGAGCAGCACGTCGGAGCGGCCGGCGAGCCCGATCACGGGGCTCGATTCGAGGCCGCGCGCCTCGAGGTCGAGGCCCAGCGTGGTGCGCAGCGGCTGCGCGGCGGCGTTCAGGCGATCGGCCGCGACCGCGGCGCGCTCCGCGGCCGTCCTTCCGCCCGAGGCAGCCAGGACGAAAGCGGGGCCGAGGCCGGTCGCGAGCAGCGCGTGCGCACGCCCCGAGGCCGGGGCGAAGGGCTCGGCCACGAAGCGGAAATCGAGCGGGTCCGCGGACGCCTTGAGCTGCAGCAGCGCCTGGCCTACGTTCGTCGTTCCGGGCACGCGCACCTCGACCGGCCGTGCGGCGTCGCCCGGCCCCAGCCGCGGTACGATCATCTGGATCGACTCGCTGCTGGCGGCAATCACGAGTGCTTGAGCGCTGCCCACCCGGACGTCGTTGCGCGCCGGATCGGACTCGAAGCCACGGCCGGTGACGCTCACGATGTCACCGGGAGCTGCGCTCGCCGGGTTGAAGCCCGACAGCACGGGCAGGTGTCCCAGAATGAAGGGCGCGGGGTTCGAGGAGACGCCGCCGACGCTCACGACCACCGGCGCTTCGGTCCCGGGCCCACTGCCCAGGTCGGGCACGAGCGCGCGGATCTGCGTCGCCTGGACCTCGAGAACCTGGGCGGGCACAGTTCCGAACTGCACGGTTGCGCCGATGCCCCATCCTGCTCCCGCGAGCATCACCTCTTCGCCGGGCATCGCCGCCCCGGGCGAGATCCCGTGCAGGCGCGGTCCCTGGAAGACGGTCACCTCGACCACCGCCGAGCTGCGTCCCTTCGCGCGGACGACCACGGCGACACGCCCTTCGGCGCCCGCGGCGACGACCGCCTCGGGAACTTCCACCTCGAGCCGCTGCGGCGAGGCCTGCAGCACGCGCGCCCCGCGATCGCCGAAGACCACGGTCTGCGCGCCCGGCGCGGAGCCGAAACCCGAGCCCACGAGCGTCGCGCGCTGGCCGACGCGCACACGGGTCGGCTCGACGGAATCGAGGCGCACCGAGCCGCCCAGGAGCTTCATGGCGCCGAAGCCGAGGGCGGCTACGAGCAGCAGGCTGGCGGCGCCGAGGCCGACGGCGCGGACCCAGGCCGCACCACCGCTCGCGGCTTTCGCCGCCGGGCGCGTGCCGGTCGCACGCCGAGCGGGCGCGGCTTTGGACGGCGCCGCGGCCGTGGCAGTGCGCCGAGCCGGGGCCGGCTGGGCCCGCGGCGCCGCAGGGGCTTTTGCGTCGGCCGCCTCGGCGGGACGCGGTGCCGGCCGGGGCGCGCGTGCCGCCGCTGGCGCGACGGGCTCGGTGGGTTCCGGCTCCGCTTCGGCCGGTGCGGGCGGCGCAGGGGCCTTAGGCTTGGCCGCGGAGGGCGGCGGCGCCGCGCGTGGAGCCGGAGGGGGCGGAGGTGGCGGTGGCGGGGGGGGGGGCGGTGGTGCGGCCGGCTCGAGCGGCGGCAGGTCCAGGAACGGGGCGGCCGCTGCCGGAGCGAGCGCTTCCAGGACCGGATCCGCTTCGACGAACGTGGGCTCGAGCATCGGCGGTGCCTCGGGCTCACCCGCGACGAAGAAGTCGTCACCGGCGGGAGCCACGTCAGGTTCGGGCTCGGTCGCCGGTGTGTCGGTGATCGCCCAATCGTCCGGCGCGGCCACGGAAATGTGCGCGGTCGGCTGCTCGCCTAGCGAAGCCTCCTCCCCGGCGGCGGCCGCTTCGGGAGGCGTGGCGGGGGACGCGAGCGCGCCCGACTTACCCTCGCCGACGAAGAACGGATCGTCGTCGCCGGTCGCGGTCGGGGCCTCGGGACCTCCCAGAGCCTGCTGAACCGCGGCTACCGCCGCGGGGGGGTGCGCGGGTGCCGCAGCCTCAGCCGCCGCCTGTTCGACCGGAGCTGGCTCGGGTGCGGAGAGCTCGGCCTCGATCGTCTCGAGCTCCTCGGCCGCGACACTGGGCTCCGCATCGCCCACCCCAGGGGTCAAGGCGGCGACCTCCTCTTCGAAGACCTCGGCCTCCTCCTCGGTCGTCGGCGCCTCGGAGGGGATCATGTCGGGAGTGACTGCGAGCGTCGTCGCCGGGTCGGCTTCGACCACCACGGCGTCGTCCGAGTCGACGCTCTCGACGGGCAGCGCCGGCAGCACCTCGACCCAGGGCTCGAAGTGACACTGGATGCAGACGCTGTCGGGCTGCTGCGGCGGACCGAGCCAAAGCACGTCCCCTTCACCGATGCGGGCCTTCTGCTCGACGCGCTCGGTGTTGACGTAGACGCCGCGGGGAGCGCTCGTGTCGTGGACGGTCGATTCGTCGAGGTCGGCCCACACCTTCGCGTGAATAGGACTGATCGTGGGCAGGTCGACGACCAGGTGGCATCCGGGGTCGGAGCCGATCAGGATCTCGGTCACGACCTCTTCGGGGTCGTGACGGCGCCCGTGAAGAGGACCGCCGAGCACGGAGAGCGAAACCAGGCGAAGGCGGTCCTCAGACATTGGTGGATTCTAGGAACCCGGGTCCGGGGGGTCAAGGTATACTCGCAGACGACCGCCGGGGCGCGACCCGCGCCGACCGAAAGGCAACATGCTGATCCGGGTCCTGATCGCCGCTCTCGTGCTGGTGGGCTTGGCTGCGCTCGTGGCCGTCGCGTCCGTTCTGCGCGACCCGCGCGCGGCGCGGCGGCGCATTGAAGGCCTCTTCACGCGGCCCGCGAAACCTCCAAGACCGCTCGAAGCCGACCACTACTACCGCCCGTACTGGTCCTGAGCCCGATCGAGCGCGCGTTCGCCACGCCCCACGGGCCGTGGCGTGCTCGTCGGCCGCGGCCACGGCGGAGTCAGGGCGCCTTGGCGTCCTTGCTCTCGGACTTGCGCGTTGAGCTTGCGGGCAGTGAGCGGCCTCCTGCTCGTCCTCCGGGAACCCACTCGTTCGACTGGTGTCCAAACCTGTAGGACCGGAATAGCGCGAAGGGCGCGCGTGTAGAGATGAGCAGGGCGAGGCCGGCCGTTGGCCCACGGAGGATAGCCATGAAAACCCGTGCGTTGCGTTCGCTTCTGGTCGTGTCGCTGCTTGCCGTTGCGGTAGTGTCGGTCTGGCGAGCGGTCCTGCGGCCGAGGCCGCTGGGCCGCGAGGCGTCTCAGGTCACCGCCCCTCCACCGAATCCTCCGCCGCCGGTGCTGGCCGGCACACCCGCGCCGACGATCGAGCCCCCCGGGGACCTGCGAGGCCCCGCGCCGCGACCGGCTCCTCGGGTTCTGGCCGATCAGGAGCAGGACCCCGGCCGTGCGGCCGCGAACGCGCCCCGGCAGGAGGCCGCGACACGCGTTGCGGGTGAAATGACGATCGGCCACGACGTCGGTCTCGTGCGTGGCGTGGCCGGTGGCGTGACCGGTGGCGTGACCGGTGGCGTGACCGGTGGCGTCCCCGGCGACGTTGTGGGTGTAGTCGTGGGCGCGGTGCCAAGTATGCCCGGGCGTGCCCATGTCGAGCTCGAGGCGAAGAGCCGCTCACGCGGCGACTTCCACACCGAGGCCTACGACCGCATCCAGGACAACCCGTTCCTGGCCGCGGCGCAGAACCCGCTCTCGACCTTCGCGGTCGACGTGGACACGGCCTCGTACGCGAACGTAAGGCGCTTCCTGGTCCAGGGTCAGGTCCCCCCGAAGGATGCCGTGCGGATCGAGGAGCTCGTCAACTACTTCCGCTACGACTATCCCGAGCCGCGCGGCGAGGCGCCCTTCTCGGTCACGACCGAAGTCGCGGCGTGTCCCTGGCGGCCGGAGCACAAGCTCGTGCTCGTTGGCCTGCGCGGGCGCTCATTCGAGGAGAAGGCCCTGCCCCCGCGCCGGCTGACGTTCCTGCTCGACGTTTCCGGATCGATGGAGTCTCCCGACAAGCTGCCGTTGCTCAAGCAGGCGATGGGCTTGCTGGTCGAGGGCCTGCGCGAGCAGGACAAGGTCGCGATCGTGGTCTACGCGGGGCGCTCGGGCCTCATGCTGCCGCCGACGTCGGGCGATCGCCAGGCCGAGATCCGCGCGGCGCTCGCCGCGCTCGAGGCGGGCGGGTCGACGGCGGGCGGCGCGGGCATCGAGCTCGCGTACCGCGTCGCGGCCGAGATGCACGAGCCCGGCGGCATCAACCGCGTGCTGCTCGCGACCGACGGCGACTTCAACGTCGGTGTCACCAGCATCGGGGAGCTGTCGCGCCTGATCGAGGAGAAGCGCAAGAGCGGCGTCTTCCTCTCGGTGCTGGGCTTCGGACAGGGCAACCTGAAGGACGCGACGATGGAGATGCTCGCCGACCGCGGCAACGGCAACTACTCGTACATCGACTCCGAGGCCGAGGCCCGGAAGGTGCTGGTGAGCGAGGCCGGCGCCACGCTCGTCACGATCGCCAAGGACGTCAAGATCCAGGTCGAGTGGAACCCGCGGCGCGTGGCCGGCTACCGCCTGGTCGGCTACGAGAACCGCCTGCTGCGCGCCGAAGGCTTCGCCGACGACCGCAAGGACGCGGGCGAGATCGGGGCGGGGCACACGGTGACCGCGCTTTACGAGGTGGTCCCCGCAGGGCTGCCGCTCGATCAGCCCGGTATCGGTCCGCTCAAGTACCAGCAGCCGCCGGTCCTCTCCCCCGCCTCCACCAGCGGTGAGCTCATGACCCTCAAGCTCCGCTACAAGCAGCCCGAGGGCGACACGAGCCGTCTTATCGCGACGACCGTCGGCCCCGCGAACGAGACCGGGGGTCGCGGCTCCGCGCGCCTGCGCTTCGCCGCTGCCGTGGCCGCGTTCGGGCTGCTGCTGCGCGAGTCCGAGCACCGCGGCCAGGCCAGCTGGCCGATGGTGCTCGATCTCGCCCAGGAAGCCAGGGGGAACGATCCGGAGGGTTACCGCGCGGAGTTCCTGGAGCTCGCGAAGCGCGCCGCCGAGCTTGCCGGCCCGCGCCAGGCCCAGGTCACGCTCAAGGGTCAGGTCACGCCCAGGGGTCAGGTCACGCGGTGACGTCTGCGTCGCGGGACCTGACCCCTTTCTGCCGTTTCTCCAGCCCGGCCGTTCACCTCCGGCTTTCCGGCAATCATCCTGGCCCACCCCTCCGGCTCTGCAGCCCGTCCAGAGCGTCTCGTCCGCCGTGATCAGCCCAGCACTCCCAGCGACTTCCCCACCTTCGTGAATGCAAGGACCGCGCGGTCGATGTGGTCGGGCCGGTGCGCGGCGGAGAGCTGAACGCGAATGCGCGAGAGGCCTTTCGCCACGACCGGATAGAAGAAGCCCTTGACGTAGATGCCCTCGTCGAGGAGCGCGCGTGCGAAACGTTGGGCCAGCGGCGCGTCGTCCGGGGCGAAACGCGAGAACATGATCGGCACGATCGGGTGGACGCCCGGCTGGATCTCGAACCCGGCCGCGGTCATGCGCTCGCGGAAGGCTCTGGTGTTGGCCTCGAGCCGGTCGCGGAGCTCCGTGCTCGACGTCAGCAGCTCGAGGGCCCGCAGCGTGGCCCCGACCACCGCGGGCGCAAGCGAGTTCGAGAACAGGTAAGGCCGGCTGCGCTGGCGCAGCATGCCGATCACTTCCGACGAACCCGCCGTGCAACCGCCGAGCGCGCCGCCCAGCGCCTTGCCGAACGTGGTCGTGATGATGTCGACGCGGCCGCCGACGCCGTGGTGCTCCCAGGTGCCGCGCCCGGTCTTCCCCATGAACCCCGTGGCGTGGCTGTCGTCCACCAGCAGCGTGGCGCGGAAGCGTTCGGCGAGGTCGCAGGTCTCGCGCAGCGGCGCGAGCGTGCCGTCCATCGAGAAGACGCCGTCGGTCACGATCAGGCGGAAACGGCAGGACTGGGCGTCCTTCAGCTTCGCCTCGAGGTCGGCCATGTCGGTATTGGCGTAGACGAAACGCTTGGCCTTGCAGAGCCGTACCCCGTCGATGATCGAGGCGTGGTTGAGCTGGTCGGTCACGATCGCGTCGTCGGCCCCGAGCAGGGGCTCGAAGACTCCGCCGTTGGCGTCGAAGCAGGCGGCGTAGAGGATCGCGTCCTGCATGCCGAGAAAATCGGCGATCCGCTTCTCGAGCTCGACGTGGAGCGCCTGGGTTCCGCAGATGAAGCGCACGCTCGACATCCCGTAGCCCCACTCGTCGAGCGAGCGGTGCGCCGCCTTCAGCAGCTCGGGGTGGCTCGAGAGGCCGAGGTAGTTGTTGGCGCAGAAGTTCAGCACGGGATCCAGCCGCCCCTCGACGCGGATCTCGGGACCTTGTTGGCCCGCGATCGGCCACTCCTCCTTGAACAGCCCCTGGTCCCGGATCGACGTCAGCTCTTTTTGCAGGAACTCGCGAAAGCTCGGGTCCATGTGTCCTTCCCTGCCCTACGCGGGGCGGCCGCCGCGGAATCTAGCACGGGCCGCTCGGGCTGCGGACCGTCCGATCAGGCCCGCGCCCCGGACCGGGCATGTTAGGCTAGCCGCCGATGTTCGACGTGATCGAGGGCCCGCCGCGGACGCACGCCTGATGGGCGCGACCGCCTTCGACTCCTTCTACCTGCGCGACCGCTACGGATCGCCGGCGATGCGCGCCATTTGGAATGATCGAGCGACGATCCAGCGCTGGCTGGACGTCGAGGCCGCGCTCGCGCTGACCGAGGCCGAGCTGGGCCTGGTGCCGCGTCGGGCTGCACGTGCGATCGCGCGGGCCGCGCGCGTCGAGCGGCTCGACCTGCGGGCGATGCGGCGGGAGTTCGACCGCACCTGGAACCCGGTGATGCCGCTCGTGAACGCGCTGCGCGCCCGGCTGCCCGCGCAAGCGGCCGGCTTCGTGCACTGGGGGGCCACCAGCAAGAACATCATCGACACGGCCACGGCGCTGCAGATCAAGGCCAGCTACGACGTGGTGCTGCGCGATCTCGACGGCATCGAGGCGGCGCTCGTGCAGCTCTCGAAACGGCACCGCGACACCGTGATGGCCGGGCGCACGCACGGGCAGCACGCGCTTCCGGTGACCTTCGGCTGGAAGTGCGCTGTCTGGCTCGACGAGCTGATGCGCCAGCGCGAGCGCCTCGTCGCGAGCCAGCCGCGCGTGCTGGTGGGCGAGTTCGGCGGAGCCGTGGGCACGCTCGCGGCGCTCGGCAGGAACGGCCTGCGCGTGCAGCGCCGGCTCCTGGAGCGGCTCGGCCTCGGCGTTCCGCGCATCCCGGTAAAGACGTCGGGCGACCGCTTCGCCGAGTTTTTCCTGCTGCTCGCGATGCTCTCGGCGACGCTCGGCAAGATCGCCCAGAACATCTACAACCTGCAGGTCACCGACGTCGACGAGGTAACCGAGTTCGTCGAGGGCAAGCTGGGCAGCTCCGCGATGCCGCACAAGCTCAACCCGGTCGCGTCCGGCTCGGTGGTTTTGCTCGGCCGGCTGCTGCGGGCGCGCGCCTCTCTGATGCTCGACTACGTCCACGCCGAGTGGGAGGACGACCACCGCCAGGGCGAGACCTCGTGGGCCTTCCCGCAGGAGGTTTGTCTGCTGATCGGAGCGCAGCTCGCGATCAGCCAGCGCCTGCTGGAGAGCCTGGTGGTGAAGCCGCAGAACATGCTCCGCAACCTCGAGCGGGCCGGGGGCGTCGTGCTCTCCGAAGCGGTCATGATGGCGCTGGCGCCGAAGCTAGGACGCGACCGGGCTCACGAGCTGGTGCTGCGGCTGCACCGCGAAAGCCTGAAGAGCGGCGTGCCGTTCCGCGAGGCCGTGCGCCGCCACGCGGAGGTGCGCGCACGGCTCGAGCCGCGGCAGCTCGACGCCGCCCTCGACTACCGCGGGTCGCTCGGCCTCGCCGGCCCTTTCGTCGACCGCGTGCTCGCCGACTGGCGCCGGGAGCGGGCCGCCCGTACCCGCCGCCGCGCGTCTCGCGCCTAGAACTGCACCTTCACGCCGAGCTGGAACTGGCGCGGCTCGTGGGTGGTCGTGATCGGGAACTCGCCGGGGATCGCCGCCGTCGGGTTGCCCAGCGCGTCCGTCGCCACGAGCGAGTTGACCGCGCGGATGTTCTTCCGGTTGAGGAGGTTCTTGGCCTCGACGAACAGCTCGGCCTTGATCCGCGCGCCGATCGGGATGGAGCGCGAGTAGCGGCCGTCCACCTGGAAGTAGCTGCCCAGCTCACCGCTCTGGCGCTCGATTCCGTTCGGCCGATCGGCCGAGATGCCGTCGGCGTTCAGGTCCGTGGCCGCGCGGATGTTGTACGGCAGGCCGCTGTTCGCCTGGACGATGAAGGCCAGCAGGTTGTCGTTGGCGAGAATGGCCCAGAGCCCGTCGCCTGAAACCTCGGGTTGCAGCACGCCGCTCACGACGAACGTGTGCTTGACGTTCCAGGACGTGTAGCTGTAGTCGCGCCCCTGGTCCGAGGGATCCGAGATCGCCTCGGCGTCGCTCGAGCCGATCACGTAGTCGCGGATGACGCCGTCGTCCTTCGCGTCGGCCCAGGTGTAGAACGCCGAGAGCTGCCAGCCGTGGCTCAACCGCTTGCTGAGCGAGACCGTGAGGGCGTTGTACTGCGACTCGCCGGAGGACGTGATCTCGCGCGCGGTGTCGAAGTTGGGGTCGACGCGGGTGGCCGCGCTGACGGTGCGGGAATAGATCGGCCGACCGTCGGGCAGCGTCGGTCCGATCGGTATGACGTTGGTGTTGAGGAGTGTGGGCAGGCTGCGCCCCGTGGAGTTGACGTAACCGACACCGACCGCGAGGTCGCGCGTGAGCGCGCGGTCGAGCTGCACGTTGCTGAGCCAGGCCAACTGCGTGTCGAAGTCCGCCGCCACGGCCCGGATCGAGCGCGACGGCACCACTCCCGGCGGCAGGCTGCTGAGCGTCCCGGGGAACACGGGCGCCCCCGCCGAGGTGGGTGCGACGCTTGCGGTCAGCAGGCGCGGCGCGCCCCCTTGCAGGAGCGCATCCTGGTAGGTCTGGCCGAGCGGCGACTCGAACATGAGGCCGGTCGAGGCGCGCAGCACCGTGCGCGACTCGGAGTCGAGCGACCACGAGAAGCCGAAGCGGGGTCCGAAGTTGTTGCCGTCGACGCGGAACTCGCGGTTCGCCGCGTAGGGCGCGTTCGGATCGGCGTCGGGGACCTTGAACCGGTCGTAGCGGACGCCGTAGATCAGTTTCAGGCGCGGCGTGACGCGGAACTCGTCCTGCACGAAGGCGCTGAAGTAGGTCTGCGAGTAGGCGACGGTCGGGTCCCCGATCGCCTGCGAGAAGTTGGTGTAGGTCCTCGGGTTGGCGCCGCTCTTCGCCGCGAGATATGCCGCCGTGCTCGGGAACAGGTACGCGGGACGGATGTTGACCTGCCGCTCGTCGTCGATGAGCTGCACGTCGAACCCGGCCTTGAAGCTGTGACGCCCGCGTAGCAGCGAGAAGTTGTCCACGACCTGCCAGTACTTCTCGATGAACTCGACGGGCGTGGGCGCGCCGCCGAAAATGGCGACACCCGTCACCTCGATGCGGGGTCCGCTGCCGGCGACCGCGCTCGGCTGGAGCGGGTTGTCGCGCTTGCCGTAGGCGATCCGCAGCTCGTTCAGCTTGTCGTTTCCGAAGGTCGAGACCGCCTGGAAGCCGAAGCTGTCCATGCGGTCCTGGAAGTCCGTCCCGATCTCGCGCGTGTTGAGCCCGCCGGCGATGTTCTCGGGGGTGGTGTTCTTGAACAGCGAGTAGCGCGCCGACAGGCGGTGGGCGGGGTTCACCTGGTAGTCGAGCTTGGCGATCAACATGTCGACGCTCTGGACGGCCGGAATCACCCCGTCGCCGAGCGCCTCGGGCGAGAGGCCCAGGACCCTCGCCGTCTCCGGAGACACCGTGATCACGCGGGAGCCCGAGAGGTCGTTCTTCAGGTACTCGTAGCCGAGGTAGAAAAAGAGCGTGTCCTTGCGGATCGGGCCGCCCAGCGTGGCGGTGAAGTTGTCGACGTTGCCCTGCGGGCTCGGGCTCGAGGGGGCGAGCAGGAAGGGCCGTTCAGCCGTCCAGTCGCGGCGGAAACGGTAGCTGGCCGAGCCCTGCAGCGCGTTGGCGCCGGACGGCGTCACCACGTTGTAGACCATGCCGGTGGTCTGGCCGAACTCGGGCGCGAAGCCGCTCGAGACGACCTGGACCTCTTTGATCATGGTCTCGGAGGGCTGGAACATGCGCAGCCCGGCGCGGTCCTTCTGCGTGGCGCTCGAGCCGTCGATCTGGTAGTTAGTGCGCATCTGCGAGCCGTTCGCGTTCATGCGCGTGGCGCCGAACTCCTCGTTCTCGTAGCCCGTCACGTTCGGCTGCAGCAGGCCGAAGTTGTAGGGGTTGCGCGCCACGTTCGGCAGGTTCTTGACCTCGGTCTCGCTGATGGTGCGACCGAGGTCGATCCGGCCCGGCTGCGTCACCGGCGACTCGGCCGTCACCTGGATCACTTCCTGGACACCGCCGATCTCGAGCGTGACGTCCGCCGAGAGGGTCTGGCCGGCGGACAGGCTGATACCGGTCTGCTCGACGACCTTGAAACCCGTGAGCTCGGCGCGCACTCGATAGCCGCCGAGCGGCAGCAGCAGCGCGCGATAGACGCCGTCCCTGCCCGTGGTCGTCACGCGTGACGCGCCCGTCGCCAGCTGCGTGACCGTCACGGTCACGCCCGGCAGGGTCGCTCCAGTGGTGTCGCGCACGACGCCCTCGATCGTGCCGTTGATCGCCTGCGACTGGGCGAGTGCGTCAGGCGCAATGGCGATGAACGCCAGCAGGAACAGAGCCAAGAGTCGACGCATGAGCGATTCCTCCCTGTGCACGACAAGAGCTTCAGGCCGCGAGCGGCCACGACGCGCTGATGAAGAGCCTCAGACGGTTCTATCCACTGGTCGCGGGGGTGTCAAGCCACGAGCTCGTAACGCCCGTAAAGAGCCCGTCCAAGACGCTGGAGACACCACAGCCGTCCAGGCGGCGAGGGCGGAGCTCCGCGCGGCCGCCTCAACGCAGCGCTTCACCGCAGACTGCGTCGGCCGCACACCCCCACGGCCGCGTCGTGCAGGTGCGGCCCGCCCCGGTAACCGGCGGCGTGGATTCAACGAACCGAACGATTCAACCGGTTGGACGTGGCGCGTCGGTCGGCTGCGGCTAACTCGTTGAATCTGCGGACCGCAGTTGACTCTGAACCTTCGGCACGTGCCTTGCGGCACCGGACGGCAGCTCACCTGTCTGTCGGGTCGGGCTCCGGGCGAAGGCCAGGGGCCGATTCCCAGACGTTCCCGAAGGTCGGTAACTTCCCAAAGGAGGATGCTACATGCGCCAACGTTTCGCAGCGGCGTTGCTGGCCACCGTCTTCTCGACGTGGCCCGCCGCCGCTCAAGAGCAGCGCGGATCCATCGAGGGGATCATCACGGACCCGTCGGGCGCGGCTGTGCCAGGCGCCGTTGTCGAGGCCCGGAGCCCTTCGCTGATCGGCATCTCCACGTCCGTCGCCGACAGCTCGGGGCTGTACCGCTTCCCGGCCCTGCCCCCCGGCTACTACCACCTGCGAGCCACGCTGAGTGGCTTCGCGCCGTCCGAGACGGGTGGGATCGCCGTGACGCTGGGCAAGAACCTCAAGATCGACATGACTATGAAGGTCGGAGCCCAGACCGAGGAGGTCACGGTTGTCGGCGAGTCGCCCGTGATCGACATCAAGTCGAGCGCCTCCGCCAAGAGCCTCACGCGCGAGTTCTTCGAGGTGATCCCGAAGGGGCGCGACTTTCTCAGCATCGTCAATCTCGCGCCCGGCGCGAACATGGAAGAGAAGGCCGGCGGGATCACGATCGACGGCGCCTCCGGCGCCGAGAACAACTACATCCTCGACGGGATCGACACCACCAACCTCCAGACCGGCGTCCGGGCCAAGCCGGTGGTGTTCGACGTAATCGAGGAGGTGCAGGTCAAGTCCTCGGGCTACAACGCCGAGTACGGCGGCGCGATCGGGGGCGTGATCAACGTGATCACCCGCAGCGGCGCCAACAAATTCTTCGGGGAGGTAGGCACCTACTACCTCAACAGCGACCTCAACGGGACGCCAAGGGACTTCCTCCGGCTCGGGCTGCAGGACAGCACCAAGGCCGAGTACGTCCCGACCCAGAATGACTGCAAGGATGCCCCCGGCAGCCCGTGCTTCTTCAAGGACGCGGTCAGCCGCTTCGAGCCCGGCTTCGTGCTCGGCGGCCCGCTCCAGAAGGACAAGTACTGGTTCCTCGTGAGCTACATCCCCGAGTTCCGGAACGCCGACCGCACCGTGACCTTCCAGTCGACCCGGGAGGTCAAGACCTTCCGTGAGAAGTACACGGCCCACAACCTCACGGCCAAGCTCAGCGCGCAATTCTCGAACTCGCTGCGCGGCAACGTCGTCGCCAACGTGCGGCCGGACAAGTTCGAGGGTCGGCTGCCCTCGCTCGCGGGCACCGACAGCCCGACCTTCCCCTTCGAGACGCTGGGGCGCGAGCGCCCGAACGCCTCGTACTCGATGAACCTGGACTGGGTGGCGAGCAACAAGCTGTACTTCAACCTCCGCGGCGGCTACTTCTCCTACGACCTCCGGGACACCGGCATCCCCGACCAGGTGCAGCACATCTTCTCCGAGTCCAACCAGGTCCCTAGCGCCAACGGCATCCTGACGGCCGCCGAGGTCGCCAGCATCCCCGCAAACCTCCGTTTCGCGCGCGGCTACGCCGACGTCTTCACCAACTCCGCGTTCGTGAAGGACAACCAGAACCGGCTGGGTGCGAACTTGGACGGAACGTACTACGCCCAGGCCGGCGGTCGACATACCTTCAAGGCCGGGATCCAGCTCAACCGGATCGGGAACAACGTGGACCAGGGCGAGCAGAAGGACCGGGTGACGCTCGGATGGGCCACCTTCTGGACGGGGCTGACCGGCGCCAGCGCGGGGAAGGACTTCGCCGGAACCTACGGCTACTATAGTTTCCGCCAGTTCAAGCGCCTCGGCGACATCCACGCCAACCTGATCGCGGTCTTCCTCCAGGATTCCTGGGAAATCAAGAACAGGCTGACGCTGAACCTGGGGATCCGCGCCGAGAGGGAGGACGTGCCCTCCTTCAACGAGACCGGCGTGCCGATCCAATGGGGCTTCGGCGACAAGCTCGCCCCGCGCGCCGGCTTCGCCTATGACGTCAAGGGCGACGGCAGGACCAAGCTCTACGGCAGCTACGGGATCTTCTACGACAATATGAAGCTGGAGATGCCGCGCGGCTCGTTCGGCGGCGAGCGCTGGATCGAGCGCTACTACACCCTGGACACCCCGAACTGGACGGGCATCGGCGACGGCAACTACCCCGGCACCTTCATCGAGGAAGTCAACTGGCGGAACACGGCGATCGAGCTGGGCCTGCTGGATCCCAAGATCGAGCCGATGCAGAACCACGAGTTCACGCTGGGTCTCGAGCGCCAGCTCGGCGCCAAGACCTCAGTCGGGGTCCGCTATGTCCGCAAGCGGCTCGACCGCACCATCGAGGACGTGGGCGTGCTGGGCCCCTCGGGGGAGGAGTACTTCATCGCCAACCCCGGCTACCGCGTGGCCAGCTTCACGCTGGGGGCGGTCTGCCCGAGCTGCCCGCCGGTGCCGCCGGCGCGGCGCGATTTCGACTCGGTCGAGCTGCGCTTCACGCGCCGCTTCGCCGACCGCTGGTCGCTCGACGCGGCGTACCTCTGGAGCCGCCTCTACGGCAACTACAACGGCCTCGCCAACTCCGACGAGCTGCGCACGGCCGCCGGCAACGACATCGCGGGCGCCGGTAACGATCCCCGCACGCTCGGTGGCGGCCGCACCAGCCCGAACGTGAACCGCGCCTTCGACCTGATCTACGACAGCTTCACGGAGACCGGGGCGCTCAACTATGGCAATCTGCCCGTGGACCGTCCACACCAGGTCAAGATCTCGGCGAGCTACAGCTTCCCGTTCAACCTGAACGCCGGGGTCTTCTTCTACGGCTCGAGCGGAACGCCGAACACGACGCAGACCACGATCATCGGCGGCGTGCCGGTGTTCTACCAGGGCCGCAACGACCTGGGCCGCAGCCCGTTCACGACGCAGACGGACCTCTACCTCGCTTACGACATCAAGCTCGGCGGCAGCAAGAAGGTCCAGCTCAGCATGAACGTCTTCAACCTGCTCGACCAGAACACCGAGACGCGCCTGTGGCCTAACCGGTACCGCGACCGGATCGTGCTGACCAATGAGCAGTTCTTCGCGGGGTTCGACGCGGACGCCCGGGCGGCGGCGACCGCGCGACGTCCGGACGCGCAGTACGGCCTCCCGCATCTGTACCAACCGCCGCGCGAGGTCCGGCTGGGCCTGAGGTTCGCGTTCTAGCGACTACTGCACATCCGTGCCAGGGGCGGGCGGCCGCGAAGGTCGCCCGCCCTTTTTGTCGCAGCAACCCCGGGTGGCCCGCCGCTCGGGGCCTCGATCCCGACTTTTTCCGCCGTTCAATGCGCTGGAGCCTCGCGACGAGGCCCGCGAGCCTCTGGTTCAGCCGCTCCGGGCGGCCTCCAGGCAGCGCCTGACGCTCAGGCCAGGCTCCGCCTCGGCGGGCATCGCGCGCAGCGTGCTGCCCGAGCGTGCGATCAGCGACTGCGTGTCGGGAGAGGCGCCGGCGAGCCAGAAGTTGCCGCCCG
>Ga0247727_10011048_pt1 | contig 15853 bp, 17 predicted proteins | sample WisWelCaveWW1625_FD_202498 | JGI IMG/M metagenome (GOLD analysis project Ga0247727, IMG submission 202498) | Biofilm microbial communities from Wishing Well Cave, Virginia, United States - WW16-25 | ecosystem: Environmental > Aquatic > Deep subsurface > Groundwater > Cave microbial mat | place...
CGACATGAAACTTGAATTCAAATGGAATTCTGGGAGAAACGCCAGTTAATTAGGGCTGGCTGTTGCCTTTTTCCAGCAATTCCACATCCAATCCCAACCCTTGCAGCTCGCGAATCAACACATTGAATGATTCGGGCAAACCGGGTTCAGGTAGGTTATCCCCCTTTACAATAGCTTCATAAACTTTGGAGCGACCGCGCACGTCGTCAGATTTCACGGTGAGAATCTCCTGCAGGGTATGCGCAGCACCGTAAGCTTCCAACGCCCAGACTTCCATTTCACCGAAGCGCTGCCCGCCAAACTGCGCCTTACCACCCAATGGCTGCTGGGTAATTAACGAGTACGGTCCGATGGAACGGGCGTGCAGCTTATCCTCAACCAGATGCGACAACTTCATGATGTAGGTGTAGCCCACGGTCACTGGATTATCGAATATTTCGCCGGTCCGTCCATCATGCAGAACGCTCTTGCCGCTGCCGGGCAAGTCGGCATTTTTCATCTCTTCGAGAATTTCTTTGTGAGTGGCGCCATCAAACACCGGTGAGGCATATTTCACCTTCATTTTTTTGGCGGCCCACCCCAAGTTGGCCTCGAAGATCTGGCCGAGGTTCATGCGCGACGGCACACCCAAGGGGTTGAGAACGACGTCAACCGGCGTGCCATCGGGCATGCGCGGCATATCTTCGACCGGAACGATCCGCGCCACTACGCCCTTGTTGCCATGCCGTCCGGCCATTTTGTCGCCAACCATCAGCTTGCGTTTCTTTGCGACATAAACTTTGGCAAGCTGTACAATGCCCGGCGGCAACTCATCACCCACCAAAATTTTGAATTTGTGATTCTCCAGATCCTCTGCCAATTCCGCGAGCTTGGTTTCATAGGCAAGAAGAACCGAGGCCACAGTGGTGTTGGCTTTCTTATCGGAAGAAATAGGTTCGCTATAATCGAGGCTGTCGAAATCTATCTCTCTCAGCCGCTCCTCGCTCAAAGTGGTATTGGTGCGAACGAGCACTTTGCCGCTGTTTTTATCGCGAATCGACCCCGAGGCTTTATCCAATAGAACACGGGTGAGAATTTCGTCGCGCAGCTTCTTGACGCGCACCAACTCCGAACTATACCAGGCTTCGACTTCATCGAGCCGTTTTTTATCCTGACGTTTGGTTTTCGGATCTTTTTTCTTGCGGGTGAAAAGCTTAGTGTCGATGACCACACCCTTCATGCCCGGGGGCGCCTTCAAAGATGCATCCTTGACATCACCGGCCTTTTCACCGAAGATCGCCTTCAAGAGTTTTTCTTCGGGCGTGGGATCGGTTTCACCCTTGGGTGTGACTTTCCCAACCAAAATGTCCCCAGCGTTGACCTCTGCGCCCACGCGAATGATGCCATTCTCATCCAAATCTTTGGTGGTTTCTTCGCTCACGTTGGGAATTTCGCGGGTCAGCTCTTCTTCGCCGCGCTTGGTGTCGCGCACCTGCAACTCAAACTCTTCAATGTGGATAGAGGTGAAGACATCATCCTGCACGATCTTTTCAGAAATCACAATTGCATCTTCGAAATTGTAGCCGCGCCAGGGCATGTACGCCACCAGCACATTACGGCCCAACGCCAACTCTCCGCCCTCGGTGCCGCAACCATCAGCCAGTACATCGCCTTTTTTAACCGCCTGCCCAACGTGAACGATTGGCCGCTGATTGATACAGGTATCCTGATTGGTACGCGCAAATTTCGTCAGGCGATAGGTCACGCGATCGCTTTCATCAAAATTAAGCAGCGTCTCCAAATCCAGCCGCGAACTTTGCTTCTGTTCTTTGCGGACAACGATTTGAGAAGAGGTAACGGTTTCGACGATCCCGTCAATATCCGAGACCACCATGGCGCGAGAATCGCGGGCGACCTTTTCTTCCATGCCTGTGCCCACAAAGGGCGCTTCGGTGCGCAACAATGGCACCGCTTGGCGCTGCATGTTCGAGCCCATCAATGCGCGGTTGGCATCATCGTGCTCGAGAAAAGGAATCAACGCTGCCGCCGCCGAAACGATTTGGCTGGGCGATACATCCATGAAATGAACTTCGGTGGGCGTCGCCAGTGGAAAATCGCCGCGGAAACGCGACTTCACACGCTCACCTACAAATTTAGAGCGGTTATCGAGCGGCGAATTGGCCTGCGCGATAACGTATTGATCCTCATCATCCGCCGAGAGGAATTCGATTTTATCATCCACTTTGCCGTTGTTCACTTTGCGGTATGGGGATTCGATGAAGCCGAATTCATTGATGCGCGCAAAGGTCGTGAGCGATGAGATTAATCCGATGTTAGGGCCTTCGGGAGTTTCGATTGGGCAGAGACGCCCATAATGAGTATAATGTACGTCGCGCACTTCGAAACCGGCCCGCTCGCGCGTCAAACCGCCGGGACCCAACGCCGACAGACGCCGTTTGTGAGTCAACTCGGCCAGTGGATTGGTTTGATCCATGAACTGTGAGAGTTGACTGGTCCCGAAAAAGGTGTTGATGACAGAAAAAATCGTGCGCGCATTGACCAGATCCTGCGGGGTCAAATTCTCGTTATCGCGCAGATTCATTCGTTCCTTGATGGTGCGTGCCATGCGCGAAAGCCCGAGGGTCATTTGCGCCGACAACTGCTCACCCACGGTGCGAATACGGCGGTTGCCGAGATGGTCGATATCATCCGTGCTGCGCTTTCCGGCTCTCAGTTCCAACAAGTATTTGATGATCGCGACGATATCTTCCTTGGTCAAGACGGTCGTTTGAATGGGAATATCCAGACCGAGCTTCTTATTGACACGGTAACGGCCAACGTCGCCGAGATCGTAGCGCTTGGGATTGAAGAACATGCGATCGAGCAAGCCGCGCGCCGTCTCAATATCGGGAGCGTCGCCGGAACGCAGGTAGCGATAGATGGCTTCCAATGCGTCCTCTTCAGATTTGGCGGCGTCCTTACGCAAAGTGTTGCTAATCACTTCGGGCCCCACGATGCCATCCGGCCTGAGCAGTTTTAGAGATTTGATGTCCGCCTTCTTCATTAGTTGTAAAGCTTCTTCGGTAACCTCGGCGTCCTTTTCCAAAAGCAACTCACCGGTTTCTTTGTTGATGACATCAGTAATGGAAATGCGCCCCACTGTCTTTTTGATGTTAGCATCGGACAACTTAATCTCTTCAACCAAATCAAAAAGATCCAACAATTCTTTGTCACTGGAATAACCCAGTGCGCGCAGCAGCGTGGTGACGGGAAATTTCTTGCGGCGATCGATATAGACGTACATCACGTCATTGATATCGGTGGTGAATTCCACCCACGATCCGCGCAAGGGAATGATGCGCGCGGAGTAAATTTTCGTGCCGTTGGGATGAACCAGATCGTCAAAGAAAACGCCCGGAGATCGATGCAGCTGGCTGACCACGATTCGCTCGGCGCCATTAATAATGAACGTACCGCGATTGGTCATGTATGGAATGTTTCCCAGGTAGACCACCTGCTCAATGGTTTCGCCGAACTCTTTCTTTTCGTCGGTGTCTTCCTTTACTGATAATTTCAGCTTAGCTTTCAGTGGAACGGAATAGGTGACCCCACGCTCCTGGCATTCGATTACATCATACTTGGGTTTTTCGATGTAGTACTCCACAAACTCCAAACAGAAATTCTCCCGGCTATCAACGATAGGGAAAATTGTGGCGAACACCGAGTGCAGACCTTGATTTAATCGTTTCTCTGGCCTGATATCGTCTTGAAGAAAGTCTCTGAACGACTTAAGTTGAATATCAAGCAGATCGGGCAGTTCAATGACCTGGGTTAATCTTGAAAAAGACACTCTGCCATTCGAGTTGTTTTGCATAAATTATAACACCTCAAAGCTTGAAGTAAAAGAGCAGTTCTACTTGAGCTCGACCGTAGCCCCAGCTTCTTCCAACTGTTTTTTGATGCTTTCGGCCTCTTCTTTCGAGACACCCTCTTTAACCGGCTTGGGAGCAGAGTCCACCAAATCCTTGGCTTCCTTCAGCCCCAAACTCGTCACCGACCGAACAACTTTGATGACTTGAATTTTCTGAGCGCCGGCCGCAGCCAGAACGACGTTAAACTCGGTCTTTTCTTCCGCCGCAGGAGCGCCTGGAGCCGCGGCCGCACCACCGCCGGCCGGCATAGCTGCAACCATTGGGGCCTGGGCCGTTATGCCAAAGCGCTCTTCAATGGCTTTCACTAGATCGACGAGTTCGAGGACCGTCATGCTTTCAATTATTTCCATAACGGAATCAACATGGCCATTGCCAGCTTTGGCGACCTTTTTCTTTGGCTTTTCTTCTGCGACAGCCGTTTCTTTGGTTTCAGACATTATGAACCTCCCTTAAAAATAGAGATTGTTTGTAAGGTTATTTTCTATTGTGATTGAGTTGATTCTTTTTGATTTCGGACGGCGTCAACTGCCAATGCCAACTTGGTTAAGACAGCGTTTAATGTGACCGCCAACTTGGAAATCGGCGCGTTTAATCCTCCCAAAACCTGCGCCAGCAAAACGGGGCGAGAAGGAAGATTCGCAATCTCTTCAATTCGCTCCGGGCCGATCAAAACGCCTTCGAAAATGCAGGCCTTGATCCGGAATTTTTCAGAACTTTTTTTGAAGTCTTTGATTACTTTTGCCGGCGCCGACGGATCGGAAATTCCGAAAGCCAAAGCGGTCGGGCCTTCGAGAAAATCAACGATAGCATCGCAATTGGCAGACTGCGCTGAACGACGAGCCAGGGTGTTTTTTACCACTTCGTAATGGACGGATGCGCGCTTAAACGCTCGCCGCAATTCCGTTATTTGTGCAACATTTAGTCCCGTAAAATCGGTTAAGAAAACGCTCTTGGATTCCTTGAACCGCTTTGTTATTTCATCAACAACGGTAACTTTTTCTGCTGTTGGCATGAAGTCTCTCTTTCCTCTAAATAATGCAGTGTCCTAAAATTCTTAACGGACTTCGCTTAAAGTCCCGCGATCCACTCGAATTCCCGGTCCCATGGTGTTTGACAAGGTTACCCGCTTGATGTATTGTCCTTTGGAGGAGGCCGGTTTCAGCCGCACTACTGTATCCATGAAAGCCAACACGTTTTCACGAATTTTCTGTGCATCAAACGAGGCCTTACCAACCGCCACATGAATAATGCCGCTTTTATCGACTCTGAATTCTATTTTACCGGCTTTAACCTCCTTAACAGCCTTGCCCACTTCAGCGGTGACGGTTCCGCTTTTCGGGTTAGGCATCAAACCGCGAGGCCCCAAAATTTTACCAAGTTTTCCCACCTCGCCCATGACATCAGGAGTTGCAACAATGACATCAAAATCGAGCCAGCCTCCCTGTATCTTTTTAATGTACTCGTCGAACCCAGAGTAATCGGCTCCACTTTCTTTTGCCTCTTTTTCTTTCTCGTCTTTAGCCAACACTAGAACACGCACAGCTTTGCCAATCCCATGTGGCAGTGAGACCGTTCCCCGCACTACTTGATCTGCTTGGCGCGGGTCGACCCCCAAATTCACGGCGATTTCTACCGACTCATCAAACTTGGCGGTAGCAGTTTTCTTAATCAGGTTGACCGCCTCTTCAAGAGAATAATCTTTGCCAGCTTCAACCAGCGAAATTATCTGATTCAATCGTTTACTTTTGTTCATATAATTTCCCTCTATTCCACAATCACGCCCATGCTGCGCGCCGTTCCTTCTACCATTAGCATCGCCGCCTCAATATCCGTTGCATTCAGATCTGGCAACTTTGTTTGAGCGATTTCGCGAATTTGCTCCTTTGTGATTTTGCCAACTTTATTGCGGTTGGGCTCACCGGAACCCTTCTCCAGACCGATAGCCTTCTTAATTAAGACCGAAGCCGGCGGCGTTTTCGTGATAAACGTAAACGACCGATCGGCATAGACAGTTATAACAACCGGAATTATCAGCCCTTGTTTATCCTGAGTTCGGGCATTAAACGTCTTACAAAACTCCATAATATTTACACCCGCCTGACCAAGTGCCGGACCAACCGGCGGCGACGGGTTAGCTTGTCCCGCCGGAATCTGCAATTTAATGGTGGTTAATACTTTCTTTGCCATAAAACCTCTTCTGCCTTCTCGTTATTTTTCTAATTCAACCTGCAAGAAGTCCAACTCAACCGGTGTGGACCGACCGAAAATACTTACCATGACTTTGACTTTCTTCTTCTCTTTATTGATATCTTCTACAAAACCGGTGAAGTCAGTAAAAGGGCCGTCGGTAACTTTAATGGGATCACCGAGACGGAACGGAACATCTAAGACTTCGCGAGTGGCGCCTTCCTCAACTCGACCCAGAATACGATCGATCTCCTCCTTACGAAGCGCCTGAGGTTTATTCTTGGGACCGACAAAATTAGTGACTCCAGGCGTATTCAAAATAACATGCTGGGTGTCCTTGTCCAGAACAATCTCGACTAGCATGTAACCAGGAAAGAAAACTTTATTCTTCACACGCCGCTTTCCATCGCGCATTTCTGTAACTTCCTCTGCGGGAATCAATATCTGCGAAATTCTATCATTCAGCCCAAGACGCGCAATCTCACTCTCTAAATAAGCCTTGACTTTCTTTTCATGCCCGGAAAGAACGTGTATGGCGTACCAATTTTTTTCAAACTCGGACACAACAGCCCCTAAAAAATTATTTTGAGTAACTTACTTAAAACGGTATCCGACGAGAAAATGAAAATAGCCAATATCAGAGAAAGAACAATAACAACGAGGGTAGATTCTTTCAGTTCTTCATAAGTCGGCCAACTGACTTTTGCCATTTCTTGACTAACTTCAGAAACGAATTTTGCTGGTTTTTCAAATAATTTCATAAGCCTATACTGAATTAAAGTTAGTGCAGGTGAGACAGGACTCGAACCTGCAACCGCTGGTTTTGGAGACCAGAGCTCTACCAATTGAGCTACTCACCTACAATGAACTTACTTTGTCTCTTTATGAGATGTATGCTTATTACAAAACGGGCAATACTTCTTGAACTCAACTCTTCCAGAATGCTTAGTTTTGTTCTTGGTTGTGCTGTAATTACGGTTTTTACAATCGCCACATTCTAAAATAACCAACTGTCTCATTCTCATTCACCCCGATTAATATGTTCGAACTGAGAGCCCACGACCGGGATTGAACCGGTGACCTCATCCTTACCAAGGATGTGCTCTACCAACTGAGCTACGTGGGCATGAATATAAACGCACAGCTTTGAGCGGGAGACGGGACTCGAACCCGCGACCAACAGCTTGGAAGGCTGTGACTCTGCCAACTGAGTTACTCCCGCAATCACTTGATCTCATTATTTGACACCTTGAGACTGAGTGGAGAGGGGAGGATTCGAACCTCCGAAGGCTGAGCCGTCAGATTTACAGTCTGATCCCTTTGTCCACTCGGGTACCTCTCCATAAAAACAGAAAGAGCCACCAGCAGGAATCGAACCCGCGACATCCTCATTACAAGTGAGGTGCTCTACCAACTGAGCTATGGTGGCATTAGATTTTAAAATTCAAGAAGTTATCCTACGGCCAACCGTCATTTTTTTCACGAAATACAGCCTTATAATATATAAATTTAGAAGCAATTGTCAAGAAGTTTTTTTATGGGCAACTAAATTCATTCAAAACGCCAAACGGTTTGACCACTTTTGTCCTCTAGGACAACCCCTATAGCTTGCAAATCCATTCTGATCTTGTCTGCCAAAGCCCACTCCTTCTTCGCACGGAGATCGCTTCTAACATTAATTAAAATCTGAATAATTTCGTTCATCAATAAGGGAGCGTTATGCTCTTTTAGGTTTAACAAACCAAGAAACGTATTGAATTCAACAAGAGTTTTTTTAGCAAATAATAGAATTTTTTCTTCACTTTGCGTTATTCGCTCTTTGTTTAACAGCTTATTAGATTCACGAACAAAATCAAATAAATGGGCGAGCGCTACTGGGCTATTGAGATCATCGTGCATAGCTGCAATCAATTCAGTGCGGTAGTGGGCAAGAGTTCGATACAAGTCACTCTCACTCTCCTCAATTACCGAATTTGCATCTAATATATTCTCGAGTCTGCTTGAAAGATTTTGAAAGAAGATTTTCAATCTGTTCGAGGCACTCTCCGCCGCTTGCATTCCTTCAACTGTGAAATCGATGGGACTGCGATAATGTTTCTGCAAAAAAAACATCCGAATCACAGCGCCGGGATAGTCTTTTAAAACCTGCCTAACTGTTCGATAGTTGCCCAAAGATTTGGCCATTTTGGCGCCTTCGATTTCCAAAAATCCATTATGCAACCAATACTTCACGAACTTTTTTTGTGTTATTCCTTCACTTTGCGCGATTTCATTCTCATGGTGGGGAAAAATCAAATCAATGCCACCAGCGTGAATATCGAAGCTTTCTCCAAGATACTTCATCGACATTGCTGAACACTCAATATGCCAGCCTGGGCGCCCCGGTCCCCATGGACTGTCCCAAGCCGGCTCACCCGGTTTCTGACCTTTCCACAACGCAAAGTCTAATGGGTTGTGTTTCTTATCATCAACTTTGACCCGAGCGCCGGAGAGCAAATCTTCGATTTTCTTTCCCGAAAGCCCTCCATAATCCTTGAATTTGGCAACGTCATAAAACACATCGCCTTCTACTTGATAAGCCATTCTCTTTTCGAGCAATTTTTGAATCTGGGAGATTATTTCTCCAACGTGTTCTGTAGCCTTTGGATGGAAATCGGCACGCTCAATCCCCAATGCATCAATATCCTCCATGAAAGCCTCGGTATATTTTGCGGTTACTTCCCTTGTATCAACTCCTTCTTTTAAGGCACGCTCGATGATTCGATCATCAATATCGGTAATGTTTTGCACATAGGTCACCTTGTATCCAAGGTATCGTAAAAATCGCCTTAGCACATCGAATACGATGAATGCTCGTGCGTTACCCAGATGGATAAAATCGTAGACCGTTGGGCCGCACATGTAGAACTTAACCTTCCCATCCTCGAACGGTATGAATTCTTCCTTTCTATTGGTGTAGGTATTGTAAAGAACCATATAGCACTTCCGAATTAGTTAACTAAGGAACGAACAAATTTTTCACATTTTTCTTTGCCCAGAATCTCAACAATTCCAGCAAGATCTGGACCGTGAATCTTCCCCGTCAACGCCACGCGGATGGGTACCCACAAATCCTTGCCTATGATCCCCGCCTCCTTTTGAACTTGCTTCATGATTGTTCGAAAAGTGCCGCCATCTAAGCTGTCAAAATTCTGCAGCGATCGCAAAAAAGCCCAGTAAACTTTCTGGGAAGATTTTCTGGAGATAATTTCAATTGCTTCATCGTCGTTGAGTTTTACCTCTTCGCGATAGAGGATATCTAGCGCATCAGAAAATTGGTTTAATGTCTCAACGCTCTCTCGCAACAATTCGATAGCTTTTCTCAATTTCGATTCGTCTCTGAGGTCAATCAAAGGGTTTTTAAGAAAAGGCTGGACGGTTTGAACTAACAGGGCTAAATCCATTTCTCGAATATACACCCCGTTCATCCAATTCAATTTAACGATGTCAAATACCGCAGGAGACTTCGACATCCGATTGATTGCGAACTCACCGATAATACGCTCTACCGGTAGCACCTCATCACCGCTTTCGGAAGCCCAACTTAGCAAGCTCAAAAAATTTACCAGAGTTTGCGGCAGATATCCTTTCGCTCGCAGTTCATCCACCGACGTTGCACCGTGACGCTTGGACAGACGAGTCCGATCCGGTCCGAGGATCATCGGGATGTGGCAGAATTTCGGCAGCGGCCAGCCAAATGCCTCTTGCATTAAAATCTGTTTGGGAGTATTAGAAACGTGGTCATCGCCGCGAATCACGTGAGTGATTTTCATCAGTCCATCGTCTACGACGGCCGCAAAGTTGTAAACTGGCATGCCATCCGAGCGCACAATCACAAAATCGCCGAAGTACTCACTATCAAAAGATATCTCGCCTTTGAGCAAGTCATCCCATTTAACTTCGCCTTTGCGAACCCGAAATCGCCACGCCGGTTTTCGGCCTTCAGCTTCGAGTGATTTTATCTCGGATTTGGATAGAGACAAACACTTTTGATTATACCGTGGATTCTCGCCGCGCTGCAAGGCCGCTTGTCGTTTAGTCTCGAGTTCTTCTTCGCTGCAATAACAAGGATAGACATGCCCCTTTTCTTTCAGAAGATTTAAATGTGAGTCGTATAATTGCAGCCGCTGCGATTGACGATACGGGCCGAAGTCTCCGCCAACTTCCGGTCCCTCATCCCAATTTAAACCAAGCCATTTTAAGTCATCCAAAATGGTTTCTTCCGACGCCACAGTCGAACGTTCGATGTCGGTGTCTTCGATTCGTAAAATAAACCTGCCGCCGTACTTTCGCGCAAAAATCCAATTCAAAATGGCGGTGCGCGCGTTGCCAATGTGCAGATGCCCCGTTGGACTCGGTGCAAATCGAACTCGAATTTGATTCATCGTGACTGTTCCGGTTGTTGTACCAGTGCGCACGCGTGAGCCACAATCCCTTCGCCGCGGCCGACGAATCCCATTGTCTCCGCGGTAGTCGCCTTTATCGAAACCTGCGATTCCAGTATGTCCAACGCATTGGCGATATTTCTTCGCATTTGCTGAATATGTGGAAGCAGCTTGGGTTTTTCAAGTACCACCGTCGAATCGATGTTATTAATTACAATTTTTTTTTCGCGAAGCATTCGCGCAATCTCTTTCAATAAAAATAAGCTGGAAATGCCAGCGAATTTGGGATCGGAGTTTGGAAAATGGTATCCCAGATCGCCAAGTGCAGAGCTGCCCAATAGCGCATCGCCGATAGCATGACACAGCACATCGGCATCGGAGTGGCCCAATAACCCTTTCTCGAATGGAATGCGAACCCCGCCCAAAATCAGCGCCCGGCCCTCGACCAATTCGTGGGCATCGTAACCGAAACCGATTCTTATCATTCCTCTCTCTCAGACAAAATACTCTCCGCAATTTTCAAATCAAACGGGACCGTAATTTTGATATTCTCCTGCTCCCCTTCGACGATCTTAACCTGCCATCCCAATCGTTCAACCAGGGCGGAGTCGTCTGTGTGATAAATCCCGTGTTCAAAAGCTTTGACATAGGCATTGTAGATTAGATCAAACTTGAAAACCTGCGGAGTCTGAACACACCAGAGCTTGTCGCGCGATGGAGTCTTTTCGACGAAGCCGGACTTCTCTATTTTGATGGTATCTCTTGGCGGAACTGCGAGTATCGCTGCGCCAAATTTCAAAGCGGCATCGATCACTTCCTTCAATTTATCATCAGTGATAAATGGGCGAACCCCATCGTGCACGGCAACAATCTCTGCTTCTCCCTTCAAGGCTTGCAAACCAGCGAACACCGAATCCTGCCGCTGCTTACCACCTGTGACTACTTTTTTTATTTTCGAGATGGCGAACCGATCCACCATCTGCTGCGAGACGTAACCTAACCATTCCTCCGAGGCGACTACGACGATATTTTCGATGAGGTCGCAGTGCTCGAAAACTTGCAGTGTGTGGCACAGGATCGGTTTGCCACGAAGCAGCTGGAATTGTTTAGGTACCTCGCCGCCTAAGCGGTTACCGGAACCAGCAGCAACTATAATCGCAGAGACTTGCAAAAGCGTGCGGCGAAGTTTATTCAATTAACATTGCATCGCCATAACTATAAAAGCGATACTTATCCCGAACGGCTTTCCGATAAGCTTTAAAAGTAAAATCCCGGCCTGCAAACGCGCTTACCAGCATCAGCAAAGTCGAACACGGCAAATGGAAGTTGGTAATCAACCCGCCGACGATTTTGAACTCATACGGCGGGAAGATAAACTTATCGGTCCAACCTTTCGATGGCTTGGCCCACCCTTCCGAGGTGATGCTGGTTTCCAGTGCGCGGGTGGTGCTGGTACCGACAGCAATAACCCGGCCGCCGCGTTTGACGGTGTCGTTGACGATGTTAGAGGTTTGTTCCGGCACTTCATAGTACTCTGAATCCATCTTGTGCCGGCTCAAATCTTCTACAACCACGGGACGAAAACTTCCTAACCCCAGGTGCAAAACCACGGGTGTGATTTTTACTCCACGATTTTCAATCTTCTTCAACAGCTCTTTGGTGAAATGCAGACCGGCAGTAGGCGCAGCCACAGCGCCGCGAACCCGCGCAAAAACGGTTTGATAACGGTCTTTATCCAACGGTTCCGGATCGCGCTCTATATAAGGCGGCAGCGGCGATTGCCCAATTTTATCGACGATGTCAAAAAAATTGCCGATGTAATTGAAGCGAACGACGCGCCCGCCAGATACGGTGTTGTCAATCACGTCGCAGTACAATTTGCTGTTCACCGACAGCCGGTTGCCGACTCTTACTTTGCGCGCCGGGCGCACCAACACTTCCCATAAACTGTTTTCGAGCTCGCGCAGTAGAAAAATTTCCACCTCGGCGTCGGTCTTGTCTTTGGTGCCCATCAGCCGGGCTGGAAACACTTTAGTCTCATTAATTACCAAACAATCACCCTCTTTGAGGTAGTTGACTACTTCAGAAAATACGCGATCTTCAATTTCCTGGTTTTCACGATTCAAAACCATGAGTTTCGATTTATCCCGTTGCGGTGCGGGATATTTTGCTATCAACTTGTCCGGTAATTTGTACTTGAAATCAGAAAGTTTCATTTACGCGCTCCCTAAAATGCACTTGTTCAAAAATACGTCGCCACTTAAAATAACTTTTCCTGATAAACATTCTTTTTTGTAAAACCAAAATGGCGATACGTCAACTCCGTAGCCACCCGTCCTCTGGGAGTTCGCTTGATGAGTCCTTCCTGGATTAGGTACGGTTCATAAATTTCTTCTATGGTTTCTCCCTGTTCACCGACGGCCACCGCCAAAGTATTGATGCCGACTGGGCCGCCGCCGAATTTTTCCACCATTACTTTCAGAATACGCTTGTCCATTTCATCAAGGCCTTTTTCATCGACGTCGAGCCGAGTCAACGAGCCTTGAGCAATCTCAAAAGTGATCGTCCCCTCACCTTCAATTTGTGCGAAGTCCCGAATCCGCCGCAGCAGCCTGTTGGCGATTCGTGGGGTGCCGCGAGACCGACTGGCAATCTCCATTCCGGCATTCTCGTCAACAGTGATATTTAAAATTGTCGAAGAGCGCATAATGATTTTGTACAACTGCTCCGGATTATAAAAATCCAAGCGATTCACCACGCCGAAACGTGAACGCAGTGGCGACGTCAACAGTCCGGCTCTGGTAGTCGCGCCAATCAAAGTAAAATTTGGCAATTTGATTTGAATGGAGCGCGCGTTGACGCCGCGGTCAATGATGATGTCCAATTTATAATCTTCCATCGCCGGGTAGAGATATTCTTCCACCACGCGATTGAGCCGATGAATCTCATCGATGAACAAAACATCGTGTTCGCTGAGATTGGTGAGCAGCCCGGCAAGATCTCCCGGCTTTTCCAACGCCGGCCCGGATGTCGTTTTGATACCCACCCCCATCTCATTGGCGATGATATTCGCCAGCGTGGTTTTGCCCAAGCCTGGCGGCCCGTAAAACAAAACGTGATCGAGCGCCTCGCTGCGATCTCTTGCCGCTTGAATGAACACCGCCAAATTCTCTTTGATCTTATCCTGCCCGACGAAATCCCCGAACTGCAACGGTCGCAGCGTTTTGTCGAGTTCGCTCTCGCCTTCTAATCGTTCCGGGGTCGTGGCTTTTTTTTCGTCGAGCATCTTTATCAACCGGCTTTTAACACTCTTTTTATCAACTCGTCCAATGCCAGCGATGGCTCATTCTTGAGAATCGGATAAATCGACTTCTGCGCCTGATTCTTGTTGTAACCCAGCGACACCAGCGCCATCACCGCCTCTTCGAATTTCGCTTCCTGCTCTTTGATCGGAAAGGCCGGTGGTGTTTCCGGTTGCATGCCGGGTAGCGTTAATTTTTCTTTCAATTCGGTGATCAAACGTTGCGCTGTCTTCCGACCCACGCCGGGAAGCCGGGTGAGCGACTCGGCGTCGCTGTTTACAATCAAACGCGTGAGTTCATCCACCGGGCTGCCGGACAAAATTCCAAGCGCCAGTTTCGGCCCGATGCCGGATACGGAGATCAAATTCAAGAACATCGATTTTTCTTTGAATGATGAAAAGCCAAACAACTGCAGCGCGTCTTCGCGGACATTGAGATATGTTTGCAATTTAATGCGGGCACCCACTTCGGCCAATTTCTCGTAGGTCGTCACCGGAATCTGCACGTCGTAGCCTACGCCGTTGACATCCAATAAAATACGTGTCGGCGTTTTTTCGGCGAGTGTTCCTGTCAACTGGGCGATCATACTTTCACTTTCATGCGATGAAAATGGCACAGCGCGACCGCCAGCGCATCTGACGCATCTAACGGTTGTGGCATCTCCGGCAATTTTAAGATCTGCTGCACCATTTTTTGAACCTGCTGCTTGGACGCGGCGCCGTTGCCAACAATCGAGAGCTTGATTTCTCTTGGGGAATATTCCGCGGTAGGGATTTGGTGGTTGACCGCTGCGAGAATTGCAACTCCTCGGGCATGGCCTGATTTCAAAGCGGTTTTGACATTCTCCGCGTAAAAAATATCTTCGATGGCAAACTGGTTCGGCTGATATTGCAGAATAATTCTACAAACCTCGTCGTAAATTTTTTTGAGTCGTGTTGGAAATGATTCGTGAGACGAGAGTTTTAAACAACCATAGTCGACTGCCTGACATCCGCTGCTGTTTTTTTCTAACACTCCATACCCTAATACCACCGTACCTGGATCCACCCCAAGGATACGCATTACCTCCATTAGGTCTTAACCTACCTGCTCCATCACCGAGACGTCGATATCGAAATTTGAATAGATATTTTGGATGTCTTCATACTCCTCGAGCAGATCCATCAGCTTCAGAAGCTGCTCTGCTTCCTTGCCCTCTACTTTGATGGTGTTTTTGGGAAGCATAGTGACATGCGCGGAGTCGTATTTAATTTTGGCTGCATCCAAAGCATGTTTTACTTTCTCCAGGTTTTCAATGGAGGTGGTGATTTCGAAGGCATCCGCTTCGGTCCTGAGATCCTCGGCGCCGGCTTCGGTGACAACCATGAAGAGATCGTCTTCGGTGCTGGCGCCTTTTGGTACGACAATCAAACCTTTTTTTTCGAATGTCCAGGCGACCGCGCCGTTTTCCGCCAGGTTACCGCCATATTTAGTAATGATGTGACGAACATCCGCCACGGTGCGCTTACGATTGTCGGTGAGCACTTCGATGTAAATGGCCACACCGCCCGGGCCGTATCCTTCCAACACACCTTCCTCATAAACAACGCCCGGCAATTCGCCGGTACCTTTTTTGATGGCGCGGTCGATGTTGGCGGCTGGCATGTTGGCTGCCTTCGCTGCGAGCACCGCTGATCGCAAACGCGGGTTGGCGGTTTCGTCGCCGCCGCCTTCACGCGCTGCAATGGTAATATCCTTGATCAATCGGGTGAATAACTTGCCACGCTCAGCATCGATTTTAGCTTTTTTGCGCTTGATCGTCGCCCACTTCGAATGGCCTGACATACGCTCCTCCAAAAAACTGAGCTAATTTAATAAATTTTTAGTGATTTTCCAAACAAAAAAACGGCACCGTAAATTGGTTGTAATACCACAATAGAAATGTCATGTTTAGTGCTCGATAAGAATGTCAGGTTTCTGTTCTTTGGAAATCCATCATTAACGGAGGGATTTCCTGACTATGACAGGAGCACTGACCATGAGTTCAAAA
>Ga0247727_10011049_pt1 | contig 15852 bp, 17 predicted proteins | sample WisWelCaveWW1625_FD_202498 | JGI IMG/M metagenome (GOLD analysis project Ga0247727, IMG submission 202498) | Biofilm microbial communities from Wishing Well Cave, Virginia, United States - WW16-25 | ecosystem: Environmental > Aquatic > Deep subsurface > Groundwater > Cave microbial mat | place...
CCGGCATGTGAAGCCCGGCATGTGAAGCCCGGCATGTGAAGCCCGGCATGTGAAGAACGTGTCGGGGCGCAAGAGCGATGTTCTGGATTGCCAGTGGATCCGCGAGTTGATGAGCTGCGGGGTGCCTTCCGTCCGTCGCAGGAGGTGTGTGCGCTGCGCGCGGTGATGCGTCAGCGCGACATGCTGCTGGCGGGCCAGGCGCGGCATGTGCAGCACATGCACAAGGCGCTGGCAGAAGGCGCTGGCGCAGATGAACATCCAGCTCGCCAACGTCATCTCGGACGTGGTGGGAGAGACGGGCCAGCGCATCGTGCGCGCGATCGTGGCCGGCGAGCGTCAGGCGAGCCGCCTGGCGGCTCTGCGCGGGTCGCGCATCCATGCGAGCGAGCAGGAGGTCTGGCGAGGCTCGTCTATGCAGCCCTGACCAAGGGCATGGTGTATGTGGACCGCGGCATGGCGGCCGAGGAGGAGCGCTACCGCGTGCGCGCCCTCAAGCATCTTGCCAAACGCGCCGCAGCCCTCGGCTACACCCTCTCGCCGATACTCCAAGAGGCAAAATAAAATGCTGCAAGATCAACGCTTGGCCGTTGTGTTTCTTGAGAGGCGCCAGCCCGTATTGCGCCGATTGCACGGGTGAAGCGGTGCAATGCGCTTCGCTATTGCACCCTACGACTCCCGCACCTGATGCACCTCGATGACATTGCCCTCGGGATCGTGGAAGAAGATCTGCTCCCAGCCCTTCATGGCCCAGGCGCCGTAGTCGCAGAACGCAACACCCTTCTCCCGCAAGCGCTGCTTGAACGCCTCGATGTCGTCGGTGCGGAAGGCGATGTGACCGCGCTCGACGGGGTTGATCGCCTGCCCGGTGCGGAAACAGACGCCGAGGTCCTTCTCGGCCAGGTGCAGCTGGGTGGTGCCGTCGGTCATGAAGGCGACGTTGCCGGGATAGCCGTCCTTCTCGACAATGCGGCCCGCCGCCAGGGACGGCTCGGGCTCGAGATCGAGCACGCTGCGATAGAACTCCTCCAGCGCCGGCACGTTGGTGGAGCAGAAGTTCACATGATGCAGCTTGATCTTCATCGGCCTAACCTCGTGAACAGGTGCCAAGCGGGTGCCAGTTTTCCGTTTTCAGGCGCGTGCCGATTTGCTAAGTGCCTGATCGTTCCAGACGGAGACGTGGCCGAGAGGCTGAAGGCGGCGGTTTGCTAAACCGTTATACGCTGTCAAGGCGTATCGAGGGTTCGAATCCCTCCGTCTCCGCCAACATATTGTAATGACGCGTCTTTTTCCGCCTAGTGGTGCTGCGTGGCTCTGCCGGCAGGTGTTGGGCCGTTATTCGGGGCTCTCATTGGGCTCACCGGTCACTATGTGGATTGAAGTGCCGAAGTGTGCATGAAGTCACTCTGACCTCTTTGCGCCGTTGCGCTGGTGGGCGCAGGCTACGGAGGTTCAGCCGTCGATGGCGGTTGCAGGTTAGGGCGCTTCTCCAAGCTGGGCCTTCGTAGCGGTCACGACGGCGGGGAGATGGCGGTGGGTTGGGGCACGTCGCAAAGGTAATCTTGTGCGACGCATACGGAATGGCTCTGTTGAGCCGTTCCCTGCTGATGGTACTTGGCGCCGATGGTTATTGGTTGTGATGTCACTGACATGCCTCTCCCCTTAGTTCCGGCTCAATCGTAAGTTACATGAGCACCAACAAGGAGTTGGGCCATGACGCAAGCGATGCCGGAGGATCTGTGGCGTGATTTTCCCAAGACGGCAACCGAGTTCGAGGCGCGGTTCGCGACCGAGGGGGACTGCCGCGGCTACTGGATCGAGGCGCGCTGGGGCGGCACGCCGTCGTGCGCACGCTGCGCCTCGACGCGCGTGTGGACGATCCGCGAGGGCACCACGTTCGAGTGCGCGGACTGCGGCCATCAGACGAGCCTGACGTCGGGCACGCTGCTGGAGAAAACGCACAAGCCGCTCAAGATGTGGTTCCGCGCGATCTTCGAGATATCGACGCGCCGCACCGGCATCTCGGCCAAGGACCTGCAGCGGATCATGGGGTTCGGCTCCTACAAGACGGCGTGGAGCTGGCTGCACAAGCTGCGCGCGGCGATGGTGCGCTCAGACAGCGAGCCGCTCGGCCCTTTCGTCCAGATCGACGAGGCGCTCGTCGGCGGAAAGGGCGGCCCGCACAAGGAGCTGGTTCTGGTGGCCGCCGAGGCGGGCGCAAGAGTGCGGCTCGCCCACGTCGAGAACAATGACAAGGAGACCTTGAAGCGTTTCGCCGACGGACAGATCGCGGCCGACGCGCACGTCGTCACGGACGGGCACGCCGGCTACGACGCCAAGAGCCTCGGCCAGCGGCACCACGAGGCGGCTGTTCAGACCAAGGCCGAGCGGCGCGAGAAGGATGCCGTACAGAGCTGCCACTGGACGATCTCGCTGCTGAAGCGCTGGCTCATCGGCACGCACGCTGGCGCGGTGCGCGACAAGCACCTGCAGGCCTACCTCGACGAGTTCGCCTTCCGCCACAACCGCCGCAAGACCAACGGCGTGGGCCGCATCGCCGCCCGCGTCATCGAGAGCCTCGTTGCCAGACCGCCGATGACGATGCGCCAGATCATCGACGACACGCGGCGCTGCCGCTGGTACGGGTCACGTCAGATGGCGGCGGCCTGAGCTAAAGGTATAGGCACGTGTCACTGACGTACGCGCGCGACGCTGGCTCGCCATCCTTCGCACGGCGTTCATTCTGGCACAAGCATCGGGCGAAGAAGCGCGGCGAGCAGCAAGATCGGATCCGACCTGTGGTCTCGGCGGCTGTCACGGGCACTACGACTATCGCGGGTTAGTGTAATCTTTTTTACGACACACATTTTCTATTAGGTCAAGGGTCGGTTCCCCTCTTCTTTTTTCAAAGTGCATTTGTATCTAGCTGAGTATTTTTTATTTGTATATTGTTAATACTGTATATTCTTCTATTGAGTGACCGGCAAAATTTGCCGTTCAGAGCGGCAACGGCTGCCGGTCTGGACCGGCAAAATTTGCCGGTCAGGGGCGGCAAGGGAGAAGTTACCCCCTCACTCTCCCCTTTCTTTGCACGGTCAAATCGAGCTTGTAGAGGCTGGTTTTCCCTAGCCCACGCTGTGTTACTTCGAGGAAACCCGCGTCTTCGAGCTCCTTCTGATAGGTGCGAACGCTGCGCTCGGCCGATCCCATGTCGTTAGCGAGCGTCTGCTGACCGGGAAAGCAGTAGTCCTTTTCGCGAGCGTACTTGAGGAGCATTGCATAGTAGAGCTTGGCTCCGACGCTCAGGTCCTTGTTGGTGAGGATGAAGTTCGGTACCTGCGTGAATCCGTGCAGGCTTACAAGGTCGGCACCGACGATCTCGATGTTGCGCTTGGTGTTTTCGAGATGGCCAGCGATGTGGTCCATCGCTTCAGTATACGCCTGCGCAGCTTGTCAACCGTAGCTTATCAACATTTCAGCCGGATCAGAGTGCCGGCTTCCCTTCTTCACCCGATGGGCTGACGTTCTCTGCTTCGGCGCCCACGATCCAGTTTTTCGCTTGCAGCATGAATTCGGCAAGCGTCTTGCTCTGGCCGATCGTTGTCATCCGCTGGAGTTCGACGAGGCGCTCCTGCGCCTCGAGTTGGATTTCTTCCGTGCGTCGCACTTGCGCTTCGTACTTGGTTTCGAGTTTTTCGACCTGGTTTTCGAGGCGCTTGACGTAAGGATGGTCGTAGATGTCGAGGTCAGTCGCGACAGAGCGCGACACGTCGGTCTGTGTCGTCCCCTTTCTTTCTTGATTTCCAGGCGCGGACTCGTCGCGCTGTGTCGCGACCGGTCGCGCTGTGTCGCTGTCACTTGGTGGCTTCGTTGCTTCGACGACAGAGTGCGTCATGTCGCGACCAGTCGCGGTCCGTCGGTCTGCATAAATGAGCTTCAGCTCGCCGATGGCGCGTTGGACTGATTGTGGATCGACGACGTATGCGTCGCCGGTCGGAGTTTCGGTCTTGAGGCATTCGAGGCGGCCGTTCGCGCAGTAGCGTTGGAGGGTACGCATGGTTCGCGGCATCTGCGCTTCGTCAAATGTTTTCATCACCTGGTCGAGCGACAAGGTGTAGTGGTGTCGCGCTTGGTCGCGCTCCGTCGCGGCTAGCCGCGACAGATCGCGGCTTGTCGGGGTGTCCATATCGCAAGGATAGCAGGCGACTGCGTCGCGACGGGGAGTTATCCCCATAGGTTTGTCGATTTGTAATCCCGGCGGGGGAATGGCCAACTCGGAGTCAGTGACCGCGTTCTCGGTACGAGTTATCTGGCAGTCGTTATGTTGCGGTGATGCAGTCCTTAGTTACGTATGAGTCGCGCTGGTTGATGAATTCTGGTAGCCCCGGCGCCTGGATTGCTTGTCCGTCCGCTTCCTTGTCGGCAACCTCTTGGTTCAGCGCGAGGAGGAACGCAAGCGGATCGGCCGCCCCGGTCATCCGGTAAGCAGCCCTGACGGCGTCATCTAAACTCGCGTGAGCGTCCTTGAGCGGATGGCTGCCGGGCAATTCCAGTGTTCTGTAAAGCTCGCGAAAAGACATATCGTGCTTTGCGCGGAGCGCATTGCGCAGCTTACGCAATGCAATCGCCGTATCCGCGACTTTCCGTATGCTTTTGACGCTCGGGCTCTGCGGCCACACGAACGAGTCGAACACGGTATTAGAGGTGTAGCGGAAGCGCTCGGTCAGGGTTGAGCAGCGGTTGGTAAACCACAGCCAGTGTATCGTCGATTGCAGGACACCGAATGAATAGTCATCAGGATACGGAAATACCTGCACAACATCGTTGGGACGGATACGCGCGCTCACGAACTCGAAGATCGGGCGCTTTGTAATCCGGGCGCATGCGATGTATCTGGGTATGTTGCCCAATGCCGCGACCATGTCCTCCCGAGGATAGGATAGCAACCACCACTTCTTGAGGAAGTTGGCGTGGTGCTTGTTCGTCCTGGCGTTCGGATTCGCGGCCAGCGCCGCGTCATTGCGTTGCTTTTCCCGGGCTGCTGCCTTCTGACGGGTAGGAAGGAGGCCCTGCTGCAATCGTGAGAAGAGTTCACTAAACCTTTGTGCTTCAAGCAGATCCATTCCCTGGAAGTCGATGACGTAGCGCGTCGGTTGCGCCGTCTTCTCTCCCACTAGGTCCTCCCCGATCAGGTAGGGGAAAAGCACCTTCGCATTCTTCGGATTTGCGGCGATCAGCGCCATGACTTCCTTCGGGCTCACGAGAAAAGACCGATGCCCGTGCGTCTGCCCCTGAAAGCAGCCGCCCCTCGCTGCATTGGCGGCGATTGCTTTGGCCTTCGTCACATCAATCTCGAACGACAGCGAGGGCCCGATGATGTCGAAGTCTTCGTGGCGCCAGCCGACAGCGGGGTCGTTGCCTTCCTGAATGAACAGCCGCTTGGGCCCTGCGCTCGATCCCTTGGTCCAGTTCACGATGGAGACATGGACGTTGGCTTCGCCCGACCATGCCATGCTGGAAACGGCTTCTGCTATCGTGCCGCCTTTCCCGGTGATGTAGTCAAGGCTGGCTTCGCGGCTGTAGTTCTGGCGGATCGTGTTCGTGCCGACGAGCCCGGCGCGTTGGCCGGGTTTGAGGTGGTCATGGGTGCGGCGGAACCAGTAGGCGCAATAGTCGGCGCGGCCATCGACATCCGGGAAGGCTTCGCGGACACGGTTGAGGTAAGCGCGGTCCATCTCGCCCTGGGCCTTGTTCTTGCTCTGGTATGGAGGATTGCCGACGATGGCGTCGACCTCCGGCCATGCGGTGAACAAGGCATCCTTGCACTGGACGAATCCATCGAGATTATCGAGCGGCAGCGCGTCCGAGCCTCCGAGCGCCATCTCGGCCTGCGTCAGGCCGAGCGTCGTCATGGCCTCGTCGATTGCAAGCTTCTTCGCGATCATTAGCGTGACCTTGGCAAGCTCAACGCCGAACGGATCAATGTCGATGCCGTAAAACTGTTTCGGGCTGATGATGCTGAAGGGCCGGGCACGGTCGGCGAACTCCTTCGGCATGTTCTCCTTGAGATGAGTCAGGATGCGAAGGTCAAGGCGGGCCATCTCGCGGAACGACACATAAAGGAAGTTGCCGCTGCCGCAGGCAGGGTCCAGCACCCGGAATCTCATCAACTCGCGACGCAGTGCAAACAGTTTCTCCGTTGATTCCCGCTCCGCTCTCGCTGCGGCCTCGACGCGCTCGCGCCACGGCCGTACGATCGTGGGTTCGACGATGCGCTGAATATCAGCCTCGGAGGTGAAGTGTGCGCCTAGGGCGTGGCGCTCCTTCTCATCCATGCTGTGCTGGAAGAGCGTGCCGAAGATCGCTGGGTTTACCTTGGACCAGTCGCGCGTGGCCGCGCCATCTTCGCCGCCGATTAGCAGGAGGTCGGGCCGTTTAAGGTCCAGCGGTTCGATGGTGCTGAATAGGCCTCCGTTGAAATATCTGACACCCTTGAAGCGGCCTCTCTTGGCCGGCCCCTCGGTGTTCATTTGACGGAAGAGAGCCTCGAAGAGATCATAGGCGCTCTGGCCTCGCTCGAGGCAGTCGTCGGCGAGACTCTTGACGGTTCCAGCTGGAAGAAGATCGATGTCCTCGCCGAACATCGCAACAACTGTCTGGAGCACAAACCGCTGTGCCGACGAACGCCCAACTGCACCCTTGGGGCGGCGGGTGAGCGTGCGGAACAGTCCCGCCATCTGATCGGCCGCCGTGCGCGAGACGGCTTCGCGGTCGTTGCCGAACTGCGGTTCCCGCTCGTCCGGGAAGAGGAAGTTAAGCGCCGTGTACCGACGCGGCAGCTCTTCAAGGGCGAGCGTGTCGACAGGTGTGTCGAGCTGACGGTCGAAGTCGTAAACCCAGAAGTCGTCGAAGTTGCAAAGGACCACATAACGCGGGCGGTTCGGGACCGCGTTGATCCAATAGTCCAGCGCCTGATCGTAGTGAAGGTGGAGTTGTGTACCGCCTTTCTTCATCTCAAGTAGAAGACGCGGCTTCCACACTAGATCGGCAAACTGCGGGGAGCGGCTAAAACGCCGCCGGATAGAGTATTCCAGCGTGGCGCCCGCTTCCTTGTATCCGTCGTGACCGAAACCCTGGAACAGTCGATCGCAGAAGACCTGTGCTTCGGACCGCTCCTTGCCTTCGAGCGTTTTGGCGTAGGCGACAAAGCGCTTTAGATTCTCGACTGTCGCTGACACTGTTCCCCCAGAAAAGCTCGACCGCGCAACCGCGCAGATCCATTCGACAGTGCCAAGTTATGATGATTGGATCAACTACTTCAGAGTGCCTGTCGCGGCTCATCGTGGCCAGTCGCGCTGTGTCGTGCTTAGTCGCGACAAGTCGCGGTAGGCCGTGCCTCGCAGTTCGCACTGGCTTGCCGAACGCTTAATGCGCGGTACGCTATTGATCAGACGACGAGCGGTCGTCGCCAAGCCGGGAGTGCCGAGGCGCTCCCGACCGGAGCTCGTCGGCCTCCCGACACGTGGAGGTTTACATGATGACGAACGAAACCAGTCGCACGGTGCGCTGGCTGGTAATCACCACGCTCACCGCGGCAACCGCGGGCATGATTGGGGTGTCGCTGCGAGCGAACTATCTTTTCGGATACGGCTTCGGCGAAACGGCTGAACGAGCGCAAGTCTTCGGCTGGGCAAACGTCGGGGCCGATCTGTGGAAGGTAACAGGACTGATTGTGGTTGGCGCGCTGTGGCGAGCACGACGACGGCTACTAGCTGTGGGGCTTACACCTATCTGGCTTTGCTGCCTGCTGTGGGGCCTGGTCGGTGCGGTCGGCATTTACGCGCAAGATCGCACAGCACTCATCGGTGGGCGTGAAGCGAAGGCAGCAACCTACAAAGATCGCGAGCGGGAACTCGAAGAGGTCGAGATCAAGTTGCGTACGATTGGTCCGCAGCGGACCGTTGCGCAAGTCGATGCGGCAATTGAGGCAATCTTCGCTCGACCTGTCTTGTCCAAGGAGCGTGTGCGCGGCACGGTGGGGAAGCTCTCGGCGAATTGCACGAAGAGTGAAAGGATAACGGCGGAGGCGTGCGCCGAAATTGCGGAGGTCCGCGAAGAGCGGGCGGCGGCCGCGGAAGCAGCTGCGCTTGAAAGCCGCAGGAGCACACTGCGCGCGCGAATCGCGAAGTTGCGTGAAGGTGGTGGTTCCCTCGCAGCAGATCCCGTTGGCGAATTGTTCGCGTGGCTCTCACGGGGCCAGCTGAGCGTCCGAGATATCGCGTTTGGTTTCCCGCTCGCTTTTGCGTTTTTGATCGAATTGGTATCAGCCTTCGGGCCAGTGGGAATTGTTGCGTATGCTGAAGCGACGCGAAGAGAAAAGGGCGTCGAAGTCGTGCAGGTGGTTGCGATGTCCGAACCGCTACAAGCGACATTGGGTGAGACGCGGAGAGACGTGATCGAAGACGCGACCGGACGCGTGGTGGAATGGATCGCCGACCGGTGTAGGCCGACGAGTGATCCGACTGGCGTCGAGGTTGAAGCGCTGCATGACGACTATGATGCATGGTGCGTCGGAAAAGGATTGCGCGCGCTGTCACGAGAAGCGTTCATGCGCGAACTCGATGTCGCGCGTGAGATGCCGCAGCTTGCCGGCGAGACCAGGAAAGTGGGGAGCCGATACTACGGCATCGAACTCGCCTATACGAAAATAAGAAAGTTGGTGTCGCGACGGCCGCGGCCGTAGTTGTTGAGGACGATGCGAAATGCGTCGTCCTCTTTTTCTGTCAGGTGGGAGGCGTCATGGCGTACCTAGCGCACACACCGCGCAATTTTCGAGAGTTGGTGCTCGCAGATCAGTTGCGGGCGCAGAAATGGAAACGGCCTCGGCGGTGCGGGCGACCGAGGCCGGCAGTAGTGTGCGATTGTTCTTCCCCAACAGGTTTCCCCGTCGCCGTGTCAGTCTCGCGGGTGCGTGCCTGCTCCCGCAGCGCCTGCAGGAGGGAGAGCGCAGCGTTCGGCGAGAGGTTGGCGAGTTCGTCCTCGCTGAGGTGATTGACGATCGCAGCGAGCTTGTTGCGCTTCTGCATGTGGTCGCTGAAGCGCCTGGCGATGCACCTCTTGCGCGAAAGTCCCGCCGACCTTGACGACTGCCCTCCCAGCGTCCGCCTCCTGCACTGAAATCACGGGCCACCGCGAACAGTTCGTGGCCGCGTTGCTCGCCATCGTGAACGCGCTGGAGGTCATGGCTCCGCAGGGCAACCAGCGAGCGGCGTGACCGCCGCAGTCTGTGTGCGCTCTTCGCTAGTTGCTCGGGGGGAGGTAGAGGCAGATGAGTTTCCCTTGATAGATGCATGCGTGCATCCTGCCGTCCTTGCTCTCTCTGATCTTGGTCTCCGGGGTTACGGCCTTCGTGCCAAAGCTCGTTGTGACAACCATTACCGGCACTGACTTCGGGTCGCTTGCTACGAATGTGATAGCGCCAACGGGCTCACAATCGCGATCCGAGCAGCAATCTCCGTCGTACCATGAGTGCGACCTCGCTGGTCTTGTTACGCAAAAAACGATCAGCAATGACAAGGCGACGATGACGCACCAGCCGAGTGGGTCTTTCCGTATTTGAGAGGGGACTCGCATGAGGGGCCTCGTAAGAAAGAGCTTCTCCGTCGCGACATTGCGAGGAGGGCGCCGCACCGAGGGCTTCCCTAGACATCCGTTAGGCTATGTGATTCGGTCGGCGATCCAGCGCTGGAAGGTGTGGATCGACGAGCGCGAAGGCTTGGTGTGCTCTGCGAGCATCTCTCCAAACGCAACGCGCTGCCGGCAATCGCCCACGGATTTTGGAGGGAGAGGTCGCGGATTTTGGGTGCGGTGTGGGAGTGCAGGGACCAAGCAAGCATCCGTAAGATGAACAGGATCGTGGAGAGTTGCCCGAACTGCGGTGAGGCGGTGGACTGCGGAATGAGGAACGGCGACGAGAGTTGTTGGTGCTTTGAATTGCCTCACGTAGCGCCAATGCCCGCGAAAGGAAGCGGCGCGAGGTGCTACTGCAGTGCATGTCTGAAGCGATGGGTCGATGAGCGAAGGGGTCTTGATCAGGGTGAGAAGGCCATCAGTTGTAGAAATCTGGACTTGACCTGACAGACAATCGTTAATCGGGGGTGGGCTGTCCGATTGAACGAAGCTGTCGGCGTCACGCAGCCTGCATCAATTTCTCCTTCGCAACCGGCAGCGTGTCAATGAAGGTCTGCATCGGCGTCTTGCCGTAGCACCACCGCCCCTGATGCGGGCGTTCCTCGTTGTACTCGACGAGCCAGGCGTCGAGATCGGCCTGCAGCTCGGCGATCGTGCGATAGAGCTTCTTGCGGAACGCCACGCGGTAGAACTCGTCGAGCAGGGTCTTGTGGAAGCGTTCGCAGATGCCGTTGGTCTGCGGGCTCCGCGCCTTCGTGCGCGTGTGGTCGATGTTCTCGATGGCGAGGTAGAGCTCGTACTCGTGGCTCTCTGGTTTGCCGCAGTACTCGGTACCGCGATCGGTGAGCACGCGGCTGACCACGATCTCATGCTCGTCGAAGAACGGCACCACGCGATCGTTCATCAGGTCGGCCGCCGTCAGCGGCGTCTTCCTGTCGTAGAGCTTGGCGAACGCCACCTTGGCGTAGGTGTCGATCGCGGTCTGCTGGTAGACGCGCCCCACGCCCTTGAGCGTGCCGACGTAGAAGGTGTCCTGTGCCACGCAATAGCCGGGGCATTCGCTCTCGAACTCGCCGTGCGCCTCCTTGTCGAGCTTGGCCTTCTCCAGCGCCGCGACCTGCGCCTCGGTGAGCACCAGGCCCTCCTGCGCGCTCTTGGCCTCGAGCGCCTTCAGGCGCTTCTTCATGGTCTCCGGGTCATGGCGCAGCCACACGCTGCGCACCCCGAACGGCGAGATGGTATGGCCCTGCTTCTTCAGCTCGTTGGCGACCCGCACCTGGCCGAACGCCGGCTTCTCGATGGCCATCTCCACCACGGCCTTCTCGATCGCCGGGTCGACGCGGTTCTTCTCGATCGGCTTCCTGCGCGTCATCTCCGCGAGCGCCAGATCGCCGCCCTTCTCGTACAGCTCCTTAAAGCGATAGAAACTATCGCGGCTGTATCCCATGATCTTGCAGGCTTGGCTCACACTGCCGAGCTGCTTGGCCAGTTCCAACAGGCGACCTTGGCTTTGATGACCTTCTGTTCCGTCGTCATTTTGTGGGCTCTCGATTTTTGTGCCGCCGATTATGAGGCTCGCTCGCCCTCGGGCTCGCTCTCCTCACAATCGGCGAAAAGACCCACCACTTCGTTAATGCGTGTCCGATCAAATCCAAACTTCTTCACATCAGTTCGCCTTGCGAATCCAACTAGAAATGCATACGTAACTCTTGCGCGTCATGCGGGGCGCTGGCCCCGCTCTCCTAAGGGGCTGGCGCCTATTTAACCATCCCATCTTGCAACGGCAGAGCTAGCTAGCTTCTTCGCAGGCGCGCAAGCGGCGCATGCGCCGACTACGGGAGATTGAGTACATGAATGAGATTCGCAATGGAAATCGAAGGCCGCCTCGAAGGCGGCCGCCGGACAATGGTCAGAATGCAGGCGCCCGGCAGCGTCAGAACGGCTCGGCCGGGAACACGCATCGGAACTATGAGCGCTACCTCGCGCTTGCGCGTGACGCGACGTTGAACGGTGACATTATTGAGGCCGAGAACTTCTACCAGCACGCCGAGCATTATTTTCGAGTGACGAGAGAGCGAACGAATTGACGTGTGCAATCTGTATTCCTTGACGCCGAAGCGCGACGGCGTTGCCCGCTTCTTCCGCGTGTCCCACAACCGGAGTGTCGCGTTCGAGCCGGTGAACGCAATCTTTCCCCGCCATATCGCACCTGTAGTTCGACACTGCGCCGATGGCGAGCGCGAGATCGTTTTGATGAGTTGGGGCTTCCTCCGGCTTGAGAAGGGAAGTGCGCCGAAGCCCGTGACCAATGTCCGCGACGACCAAATTCAGACGAACCCGTTCTGGCGTGACTCCTTCAGGGAGCGGCGCTGTGTCGTGCCTGCCGGAGCATTCTGCGAGCCGAACGGCGACGTGAAGCCGGCGACGTGGCACTGGTTCGCAATCAAGGGAAATGATGAGCGGCCGTTGTTCGCGTTCCCAGGCATTTGGCGGCGATACAGGGGGCCGGTAAGAAAGGACGGGCCCAACGTGGACATCGAGACCTACGCGTTTCTGACGACCACGCCGAACAAGCTGGTCTCGACCATCAATCACGAACGCATGCCGGTCTTGCTCACTCGCGAAGAAGAGCTCGAAACATGGCTTCGCGGGTCGCCCGGTGAAGCGCTCGCACTCGCGCGCGAGTATCCAGCCGAAGAAATGCGCATCGTGCAGGAAGGATTGGACAAAGAGGATTTGTTGAAGGCCGCTTAGCGCGAAGACTCGTGGAGGTTCGCCATGCGTCCGCGGCAGCCGCTGCATCGCAAACGCTCTCGCAATTCGATCGCCGGAAAGTTTTCGCCGTAACGGCCGGTGAGGTTGGCGGGAAAAATCACTCGCCGGTGTTTGCACCGACGGCAGACCGCGACCAGTGCCATCTTCGCGCTCACCAGCTGTCCAAGCGTGCGACCCACGCCGGGTTCACGGGCATAGCGGTTGCCCGGACGCATCTCATGAGGCGGCTTCATCTGATCCAAGTCGAGTGGTCGCCGCCCGCAAACACCGGGACCTGAAGCGGGGTACAAGGCATCCGCAGATGCTCGCAGGCGGCGTGAACCGGGTGTAGCAGACGGAGAACAAAAAGGGAACATTCTTTTGGAGGTGGCTGTGGAAGCCCGAGCCCGCTTGTCCGACACGATCGAGATATTGTGGGGTCTGATCAGGTGAGTTCTGAAGGAGTGGCTGTGATGGCAGACACAATCCTAGATGGCAGCGGGGAACAGATACCCGGGCGCCGGCCTCTCGACGGGACCGACTTGGAAATCGCCTACAACCTGTTGGGCGATGATCTGGTGCTGCGCGTCAACAAGGCCGGTGTTCAGGTATTCGGGGTGGTGCTTGAGAACGCTGGCAAAGCGATGACTACGCAGCAACTCCTAGAATTGAAAACCGAAAGCGCGGATCTTGTAGTCGCGATTGGGCCTCGCGGCGACGCGCTTGCCAATGTGGCCTATCGGCTCGGACGTGTAGCTGGCAAGCTGATCAAGGCGACGCGTGAGAAAATGAGCAAGACCTAAGACCTATGGTCTCACACCCGCTCAGGGTCGCGTTGGTTTGGTGGCGGCGCTTTGCGGACGATAACGGTGCTCTGGGATCGTCCGCATTGGCTCTCTTCAGTTCACGAGTTGCGAACCTACACGCTTTACGTCGGCAAGATGGCCGAAGGGACCAAGCTCTATCAGGAGTTCGGCTTCCCGGCGCTCAAGAAGGGTGGTCACGACAGCAAGCTGGTGGGGTATTTCCAGGCCGACACTGACGACGCCGACCGTCGAAAGCACTGGGCGGGGGTCTACGCCAACAAGGACTTTGTGGAAGGGTTCGCGTCCAAGATGCGGCCGCTCGTCATGTCGCAGGAGGTGAAACTACTGACTGCCGCGCCCTGGGGTCCGCATCCCTGATGTGTCGGTGCCGCGCTCGCGAGCGGCGCGGACAAGCACGACCGGCTGACCTTCGTTGATATGGCATCGAATTTCCAGAGATGGACGAGCTGGTTGATCATGCCGCTCATTCGCAAGGCGGGCACGGTGCAGGAGTATCGCCGCATCTGGCAGCCGATCGGCAAAGGCGGCGCGGACGGGATGCGCCAAGCGAAAGAGGTCGAGTACTGGGGATTGGTCGCCATCATCGGCCCGCGACCGGACAAGATCCGCGTGATCTTGCGGCGCGTCGGGAACGGGCACATAACGTTCTGGAGCGTCATGCGCGGCTCGAAGGTTCTGTCAGATGGCAGTCAGCGGCTCGCGCCCGACAATCTCGAAGCGGACTGAACACACACGAAAAAGCCGCCTGCGGCGGCGCTTTCGTGTGCTTGCTTTTCAGCTTACCTATCGGTGTTAGCTGAACAGGGCTTGCGCCCACAAGCACACCGCCATTCTAACATGGATGCGTGGAGTTCGCATGTAGGGGGTGGTGGGGAGCCGTGGCTCTCGCTGTGGTCTTGTACCTTTCATGAGTGTGCTCTTCAGTGGGAGGAGGCGAATGATGCGAGCCGGATGGATAAGCGGGGTGATGGTTTTCGGCGCCGCACTAATGTGCGCGGTCAATGCGGACGCGCAGACGCAGACACGGGTCACAATCGTCGCGCTCGGTGCCAGCAACACGGAGGGCTGGGGCGTTTTCGCGTCGGAGGCCTATCCGGCGAAGTTGCAGGCCCTGCTGAATGCACGAGGCATTGACGCCACGGTCATCAACGCCGGCATTGCCGGCGACACGACGGGCGGGATGCTGGCGCGGCTCGAACGCGCTGTGCCAGCGGGTACGCACATCGTCATCCTGCAGCCCGGCACCAACGACGAACGGATGGGGCTCGGTGCCGAACGCGCTGGCAACATCGAGAAAATGCGCAGCTGGCTTAGCTCTCGCAATACGAAGCTGATCATCATCGAGAACGAAATGCTGAATGCGCTGCCGCGCAAGGAGCTGCGCGAAGACGGCCTGCATTTCACACCCGCGGGCTACGCCATCCTCGCGGAGCGCATCTTGCCCCCAGTGCTTGCCGCGCTAGGGAAGTAAGGTGCTGCAGGGGGCCTCGCGGATTTTGGACATCCGGCTCACGCATTTTGCATCGTGAGCGCATCACGGATTTTGGATGGGAGAGGCGCGCGGAGCGCGCGGTTGGGCGACCTATGAGGCGCTCGTTACTGGGTGCCGGTCACCGCTTGATGATGCCGGCGGGGCTACTCCTTCAAGAGTCCTACGGACCGCAAAGTGGCCGCGATGATCCGGCGGGGATCAAGTGGACTGCTGTTAGCGGGATGCCCAGACGGTTCATTCAACAAGCCCGCGCCTTTCAAGGCTGCCGTAATGATCACCCTGGGATCATGGACGCCTGCGCGCGGGTGACCCTCCTCATCCTTCCCGGTTGGACCACCACGAGAGCTGAATAGCTTGTTGGTGGTCGCGCTTTGTCGTGCCGCCAGCAATGAGGGATCATAGGCCTGCGCCACAACTGGGACGAGATCTGCCGGCGGGCAGCTTTCGCGGCACATACGTGAGCATGCGGAAGTTGCCAGGATTGCTGCCGAAGCCCACAACCTCGCGAAGGTGTGCAGTTCCGAGCGGCGACGCGGCTCCGCCGCGCTTGGCAGCTGACGAGAGGAGCCGTTCAAAGCGCTCTCGAAGCCTGGAAAGGTTGGCGAGAGTGTCCTTCAAGCCCTTCATGACGCGAACCTTTTTGAGGCACGTCACGAGATGATTCCCATGGCCTCCCCGCAGCTCCATGCATATAATAGTGCAACGCAGCATTCACAAGGTTGCGCTGCACAAACTATCTTGCTGGGCTCGTTGTATCCACGGATATTGGATGAAGAGACGCGCGCGGAGCGTGCGGGTGGGCGACGTACGGTGCTTGTGTCACTCGGTGCCGCTTACCACTTGATGCCGATCCCGCCACACCTTTGACACCGAACGACCTTGTCCCCCTTTTTGAAAGTGCCTTTTCCTTCGCAGCTTTTGCACTTCTGTTTCTTTTGGCCGGTTTTCTTCTGCATGTTGTCGTCCTATGCGAGCGGACTTCTAGCGTAACAGGGTAGGGATATCCGACGCGAAGGTCACGGAGGGGCACCTCACGAATTCTGGAAGCGGAGCGCACGGATTTTGGACGGGACGAAGCTATGCTTCGCGTAG
>Ga0247727_10011050_pt1 | contig 15851 bp, 13 predicted proteins | sample WisWelCaveWW1625_FD_202498 | JGI IMG/M metagenome (GOLD analysis project Ga0247727, IMG submission 202498) | Biofilm microbial communities from Wishing Well Cave, Virginia, United States - WW16-25 | ecosystem: Environmental > Aquatic > Deep subsurface > Groundwater > Cave microbial mat | place...
CAATTTTGCTTAACGATGTCTCGGAGGTATCTTTAAACTCCAAACTTATTTTGGGAGCCGCTCCGCTCACTACTTTCTCTGCGTTTTCCGTCCACAGGGTGAAATTCACGGCTAAGCTCTCGGCATCCGCCGGCAGGAGTGAAGGAGTCGATACCAAAAAGTCAAACGCGTTTGCAGGAACGAAATCAGAAACAGTATCCAATGAAACCGGTTGCAGTGCCAGATGATACCATTCTCCTTTGCTGGTTTTGATGCTGATGTCTTTCACCCGCACAGTGATATGAGAACCGGAGCTATCAAGCCAGGAAATGGCGCGCTCGTAATAGGGCTCGCCACTTTCGCCTTCTTTGCTCAGCGTCCCGGAGCTAAGGTTGATGGTGTATGGGGCAGTGCCGGAACTATTCCAAATATATTTTGCTTGAGCGTTCCCGGTTGAGACCGATGGATATTGACCGGCTCCGACAGAGATTGGCCCGCCCCAATAAGATCCATCAAAGTGTTGTCTGTAAATCTGGTTATAGTTTTTCTGCTGGTAAACGATATCCACCTTGTTGGAAGCTAAAGCAGTGATAGTGGGCCGTTGTTGCTCTTGATAGTAGATGCGGGTGTAATCGTTGGGAGTTGTTGACCAGTTGTTGTAAGCCATCGATTTGCGATAGATAATGGTATTTTGAGTAGGGCCGCTACCTGAAGTCTCATGCCAAGCCACGTGCACAACTGTATAACCGGAGCCTTCAGGTGAAAGCGAGGGTGTCTGATGGGTCTGCGTGGCGCCTGGCACAACCCCGGAAATTTTCGTTTGACCTGCCCAACTGGAGGTTGCGGAGTCAAAATACCGATAATACATATGCTTATTGCTGCTACCATAGACAATGGCCGGAGTGTCCGCACCACCATAGGGTAGTTTGGCGACTAAGGAGATACTGGGGGAGGATAACGTCGTGGTGTTCACTCTCATCGTATCTGAGGTCGCCCAACTCGATCCATTATTTGAGCTATGTTTGGATTCAAGGTAATTGCTCTTACGATAGGCTACAACAACATTGTTGGTTGACGGGCTGGCTATGACCGGTAGTGGGTCGGAAGAACCTACCCCAGTAATGATTGTGGAGCGATTACCTGCAGGCCAAGTGGCCCCACCATCATCACTGCGATGGAACCAGATGTCTCTGTTACTACCATTTTGCCGCTGCCAGGTGACATAGACCTTGCTGTCGCGCGCGGTAATGGAAGGATATTTGTTGTAGCCGTTGCCGCTGCTGAGTTGATTGGCGGACTGCCATGTGGTTCCGCCAATAATCTTGCGATAGAAGATCTCACCGCTGGAATGGAAGACCAGATGATAATCGCCGGAGCTATCGCGCACCAGCCGCCGACCACTGTTATGACCGGTGGCATCGGCATCAAGGGATTTTTTTGCAGCTTCTAAAACCGCAGCGTAGGCGTTAATGCGACCGTAGCCAAAATAATCATTCCGGCCGTTACTATAAGAATACTGCCCCACTTTATCTGCTGTACTTTCCAGGAGTGTCTTTGTCTGACTCGGAGTAAGAGAAGTGTTTAGAGATTTTATCAGAGCAGCCAAAGCGGCAACTTGCGGTGTTGAAAATGAGGTACCGCTTAGTCTTACCAACGTCATTTGTATAGCTGTTATTTAGATCTGTTGACCACAAGCCTGTACTTGCGTCTGTTTTTCCTGGGGCGTTTACATCTACAAACGAACCGTAATTCCATCCGTCAACAAAGTTGTTATTCTGCTGGGAACCGCTTACGGCAATGACATTGGAATATTGCGCCGGGTAGCATGGATACGGCACGCCTTCACAAGGCTGAGGTCCAAGAGGACCCAATTGCCCGTTTGTGTTTCCAGCAGCAGCGACAACAACCGCGTTTTTTCCAACAGCATAGGTAATTGCGTCTCTAACTAAACCATAATCCCAGTTATAATAATAATTGAGTTCAAGTGCGGAATTGATATTACCGTTGCTTTTGGAAAGCTCCAAACAGCTTGTAAATCCCTCTTTGATAGTCTTGAAGCTTAAGTTTATGACATGAGCTCCCGCGTCTGCCGCGTCTTTTATTTTTTGGGCCGTGATTTCATAATTAGGCTCGGAACCGTTGGGCTGATAAGTTAGAAGTTTTATGTCCCACCCCAATGAGGCAACTCCAATGGTATTGTTTGTAACGGCCCCGGCAAATCCGGCTACCCAAGTACCATGAGGACCAATAACACCGGCAGGATTGTTATCGCCTCCGGCTATTTTTGATTGCAGGTCATCATGTGTCAGTTCTGCACCTGAAGCTTCAATTAAAGCTATCTTTATGGAAGAGTTTCCTTTGGTTATTGCCCATGCATTCGGGGCACTTATTGTATTTAAGTACCACTGCCCGCCGTTAAAATAATACTGGTCATTGGGATATTCCGCACAATTGACCACTTGAACAGGCCCGTGCGCATACTCTACTTCTGTAAATCCGCTTAACGCAGAGATAATTGTTTCTATGCTAACTTGTTTGGGAAATTTTATGATAAATACCTTTGCCAGATTTGGCAGTGTTCTTATTTCGCCGGTTGTAACGTCGGTAAATAAAGTATCTTCATCCCCTGCATTCTGTATGGCTTTACTGATTCTTAAGTCACTCAAATCTAATTGCCAGTTTTTACAGAAATCCGTAATCGCTCTGCGAATATCGGGAAATTCGTTCGATATCGAATTTCCATCAACATCTTTTCTGTCGTTTGGGATTTCAATTAAATCATCGGGCTTGAATTTGACATAAATCATGTCCGATAGTCTTTCGCCGTTTTCAGATATTGTCATCGGCGCTTCGGAGTAAACCTGAGCTTTCAAAGGCAGATTAGACTGCAATACAAATGTTACGAGAAGCAGAACTTGAAACAGATTCTTTTTCATTTTCGTTGCTCCTCAAATTAAAGTCCAAATAAAACTGAACAGAACTATTCAATTATTCTCACGAGGGGGAAACGGAATTTATTTGGAATCAGATCCAGTTTTGGCGAGGTACCACGATGAATTTTGTACCATTCTTCTGCTACATATCTATTGAATTTACTCTGAAACGGAGTCAATAAACGACCTTCTACAAAAAAACCACCAGCGACGACGAAATACTCGTCCGGTACTAAAGGCTTACACTCGATGATCTCATATCGAATTGTCCCTTCGTAATATTCATTAGGAGATAAGTATATATCGCATTCCAAGGTTAAAACGGGTGGATTGCATCCTAACGGGAAAGATTGATATTTATCATTGTACAAATAAACAAAGTTGCTAAGTATTCCATTGCAACTGGTAATATATATATGAATGATTCTGTCGGACAAATTAGTCACACGGGCAGTAGAAGTTACTTTATCTCCAACTCTGTATTCAGGTTTATCTGTCCAGCCTTCCATAAGTACAATCTGTTTCATCTCCTTGGTTTGTATCTTCCCTTCGCTGTCCACATCTAGTGTATCCAGTCTCACCCTTCCTTTGTCTAAGACGATTTTGGCCGAATCCATATCGTAATCATACAGAAAATACAAAACCTTAAATACTCCGCTGTAAATAGAATCTCCTTCGTTGAATATCAACGTGTAATTACCGCTTGAATCGGTGCTGACACCTCTGTTGAGACTATCAATGTAAACCAGAGTATTGCTATACTCAGTCTGGTTTTCGAGTACTACCTTCCCTGTGAGAGTAGTCGAGAATAATGGCTCTTCCAGCGGGTTGGTTAGATTGTGATTACAGCTTAATGCAATTAGTGCTGTAATGATCATGACAAAAAAAACCGGCGCCTCCGACAAAGTTAGTTTAGTTTTTGCTGACATGGCACGTCCTCCATTTTATTACTGCTTTTTATCTGCATAAATAATGCCTCTTGTTTCAAACAACCTCCTTTCTGATTTTCATTTCAACTATTGCGCGTCTCCAATGTGGTACTCTCCCGCCGGAACTCCTCGGCGTATGCATTGAACGAGCGTAGCGCCCGCAGCATGTCCACGTCCTTCACACCCAATTCCGTCCACCATGCCATCAGGGCGCGGGTGTTGGGACTCTCCATCGGGCCGAAGCAGCCGTAGCAGCCGCGGCTGTACGATGGGCACAGGACGCCGCAGCCAGTCTGGGTTATTGGCCCGAGGCACGGCGTCCCGCCTGTCTGCCCGGGCAGGCGCGACACCATAACACATGGTAAGCCGAGTCGTTTACAATCTTCACAGAGACTGTGCGTGGGCACAATCGGCTTACGTCCATTGAGCAGCGCGCTGATCACTTCGAGAAGCTGGTGCTTGTTGATGGGGCAGCCGCGCAGCTCAAAATCCACAAACACATGGTCGTCGATTGGAGTAGATTTTTTGAGCGTCGAAATGTATTTCGGCGAGGCATAGACAATCGAGATGAAGGCGTTGACATCTTTGAAATTGCGCAGCGCCTGAATGCCGCCGGCGGTGGCGCACGCGCCAATGGTGATGATATACTTCGACGCCCGCCGCACCTGATGGATGCGCTCGGCGTCGTGGGGCGTGGTGATGGAACCTTCGACGAGCGAAATGTCGTAAGGGCCTTTCACCACTGCGCGCGAGGCTTCCGGAAAGTTGGCAATTTCCACTGCCTCGGCAACGGCCAACAACTCGTCTTCGCAATCGAGGAGGCTGAGCTGGCAGCCGTCGCACGAGGCGAATTTCCACACGGCTAATTTCGGTTTGGGGTTGTTCATAGTAAGTCTCTCTGATTTTGTTGGACCGTCAAAGTCATTTCGACCCAACTTGTCGGGGGAGAAATCTGACGGAGAATAGATTCTGCGAATGAGCTCTCGACTGATTTAATTCAAGTGATCTGTGCTCCGTCAGATTTCTCACCGACTTCGCCGGTTCGGAATGACATTTATAATGCCTCTGCGTTTAAGTTCAAGATCGTGGTTGCACGCTGCCAACACCCGTAACCGTTGAGTGCACCACTGGTGGATTGCCGGCATAGATAATCGAGCCGGTGCCACTGATGACGGCGTCCAATTGCTGGGTCACATTCACTTTGATGCTGCCCACGCCAGCCACCGTCGCCAAGCAAATGGAGCTGACGAGATCGAAATTGTGGATGCTGCCAGCGCCGGTTATCACAATTGTTTGCTCTGTTGCAGCGCCCGAAAGTGTGATGTTGCCGGCGCCCGTAATCCGGCAATCGATCTCGTCCGTTTGTATCGGCGCCGTCACCCGGAAATCTCCTGCGCCAATTATTTCAAGCCGCGTGATGGTTGCCATCGAGGCATAAACGTTGATCGTGATATTGTTGTAGGAGCCTTGTTCGAGGCCAACCAACAGCACCCCGTTATCAACCGAGGTGGTCACGCGATCGATGATGTTGTCATCCGCCTCTATCCGCAGATCCTCTTCCGTATCCTGAGTGATGATGACGCTGCCGATGCCGGTCACTCGAATGCCGGTGAAAGTTCCGACGCTGCGCTGCTCGGACACCAGCCTGCCGGACCCGATGATTTGATCGGGGCCAGTGGGATTGTCTGAGCAGCCGCTGAAGATTACCCAAACCATCAGCGAGGTTAAAAACATCCGTAATGTGACAATTAACTTTTTCATATACATTCCTTTCAATTATGGTTTGATGCAAGAAACATCCGTCGCATTACCCAAAATATGCGCGCCGGTGATAAAAGTCGAAATCGTAGACACGGCCATGATAGCTTGCGGTGAAGTATTTGCGCTGACTTCAGTCATCTCAAATCTCTCTGATTTCAATCCAGTCTTTCACGCGATCGTAACGAAACACCGGGCCGTCTTTACAAATAAACGTGGGGCCGTACTGGCAGTGGCCGCAGAAGCCGCAGCCGCATTTCATGTTTCTTTCCATCGATACATAAATTCGGTCGAGCGGCACGCCCTGTTTTTGCAGCGCCATCACCGCGAACCGCATCATCACCTCCGGGCCGCAGATCAGCGCTACGGAGTTGTGGGGATCAAAGGGCGCTTTCGGCACCAGACTGGTGACAACCCCCACGTTGCCCAGCCAGTCGCCGGTGGCGCGGTCCACGGTGACGTGTACGTCGAGGTCGAATTGTGAGCGCCACTTTCTCAAATCCTTTTGAAAGAGGATATCGTCCGGCGTGCGCGCGCCATACAGCAGCACCACGTTTTCAAATTTCTCCCGCTGCACCAATAGCTCGCACATAGCCGGACGCAGCGGCGCCAGTCCGATGCCGCCAGCGATGATCACCACGTCTTTGCCATAGGCCTCGGAAATTGGCCAACTGCTGCCGTACGGCCCGCGCACGCCGAGCACATCGCCTTCTTTCAACTTACCCATGGCTTTGGACACGGTGCCGACGATACGCGTGGTGTGCTGCAGCGTCGCCGCGCGGTTGGGATCGCCGCTGATTGAAATGGGAATTTCGCCCACGCCAAAAACATAGAGCATGTTGAACTGTCCCGGCAAATAGGCGATGGGAGAGGCGCCGTACTGCGGACGCAATTCCACGGTGAAGGTGTCGTACGATTCTTTGCGCACTTTTTCTATGATAAACGTGCCGGGGGTCATCGGATCTGTCATATTCATCTGCCTATTTATCGTGATATAAATCCAAAAGCTGCAAACGCGTTGCTTGTAAACGCTGCTCCATGATATTAGCAAATCGTTTCAGCAGCTCAAAACCGAGGTGGTGATCATGTTCGCATTTCTGTCGCATGCACTTGCCGTCGAGTGCGATGGCGCGGGTGAAGGTGAGCGCGCGGGCGTCGAAGCGCCAGTGGTGGGGCGGGATTAGCCATGACCAACCCAACACCTCGCCGTCATCGATGGTGTCGATCCTAATCGCGCCTTGATTGGGGGAGTAAATTTCCAGCGCCACCTTGCCTTGTCTGATGATGTAAAATTCGTTGGCCTCTACGCCCTCACGCAGGATGAACTCTCCCGCATCGAAGGTGACATTTTTGGCGCAGCTGGTCAGTAATTTGAGATGAGCCGGAACGAGATCTTTAAGAAACGGGTGTTCTTTCAAAATAGGCTCTAAAGTTTCCATGCGGTCCTCCAACTCATAAGGTCTTAAATTCATATCACCCCAAAACATTGATTTTTTATCTTCACTTTTTCTTGCTCTCACCGCGAATGACCTCCACCTCCTGTGTGAGATCGATGCCCACCGGGCACCACGTGATGCAGCGGCCGCAGCCAACGCAGCCGCTCGTTCCGAATTGATCTTGCCAGGTGGCGAGCTTGTGCACCAGCCACTGGCGGTAACGCGCCGCGCCGGTGGTGCGCACGCTGCCGCCGTGAATGTACGAGAAATCCATCGTGTAGCAGGAGTCCCATTTGCGCCAGCGTTCGGCCACGTCGCCGCTCAGATCGGTGACGTCTTCCACCGTGCTGCAGAAGCAGGTGGGACAAACCATCGTGCAGTTGGTGCACGTCAAACAGCGCGCCGCCACCTTTTCCCAGTGGGGGTGTTCGTAATTTTTATAGAGCAGTTCTTTGACGCCGCGAGTGTTGAGTTTTCGTCCCATGGTCCTGGCAGCTTTGGCTAATTTGCGTTCGGCTACCGCCGACTCTTCAGCAGCGGCCCGTGAATGGGGGACGGCGTCGAGTATCTCCGCTCCAGCCGGGGTGCCTACTTCCACCAAAAAATAGTGGCGGTCTTTTTCTAAAATTTCGGTCATCGCCAGATCGTAGTTGGCGGTGGCCTTAGGGCCGGTGTTCATCGATGTGCAGAAGCAGGTTCCGCCCGGCCGCGTGCAATTGACTGCCAGCAGGAAGATTTTTTTACGCCGCTCGCGATAGGAGGCGTCCACGAATGAGCCATTCAGAAAAATTTTATCCTGAATCGTGATGGCGTGGAGCTCGCAAGGGCGCACGCCGATGCACGCTAATTTGGTGGACGAGTGTTCTTCTTTTTCGATCAGGAAGCCGGAGTTTTTGCGGCGGGCGCGCCACAACAACAGTTTTGATGGGTGTAGAAATTTCTTCCAGGAATGCGGGCCGACGACATAGCCAAACAGAGTCGGCTCTTTGGTTTTTTTGAGGCGATAGCTGCCGCCGTTTTGTTCGTCCTTTATGCCGATGGGCAGGTTGTCAACTGAGGACAATTGTTCATAGACAACGGCGCCGGCGCGCACAGTAGGTCCGATGAGTTGGTAACCTTTTTGAACCAACGCCGCCAGCAAGTCCGGAAAATGCTTTCGTTCTAAAATGGACGGTTGTTGTTTTTTGGATGATGGCTTTTTCATAAGTTTCTCGGCTAACGTGAATGTTCGTGTCTTTAATGAACAGGACTTGTCATCTGGAGTTGTCAAAAACGATGCCAATCTTGAACTGCCTTCGTGAGGGGTTAAATCTATAAAAATCAGGATTAGATCCCGGGATGAAGCCAGTGTTATTCTCACTTTTGATAAAAGTGGCTACCGCTGTTCTTGGTTGTGAGAATGAAGGAGGGAGGCGGGCTTAGAATTGAGGTTCCCCCTCCTTTTTCCTAAGGAGGGGGTCAGGGGGTGGTTAGACTCTTGACTCGATCAAACAAAAATACGCTTACTTCGCGCGAAGGGCTGGGATTTCAGACCACCCTAAAATCCCCTCCTTAAAACAAGGAGGGGATTTAATTTTCAAAAGTAGACATTGGCAATGACCGACGTGCTGGTGTTGAAGGTATACGGACCACTGTCCGGGATGAAAAGATCGCCATGGGCTTCCAGGCCAATGCTGAATCTTTGGTGCAGGAAAAACTCGCCGCCGAAGAAAACCCCGATCGACAGATCTGTGGTGTTGCCGCCACCGCCGCTGGGAATGCCAATCGCTGCAAAGCCTTGTCCGCCAAAGTAAGGCGCAACGCGTTCCATGTAGAGATAAAAACGCGCAGCCGCGCCTAATCCCAGATTGGTGCCAGTGTTTTCAATATGTTGCAGCGATACCGTCGGCGCCAAAACGAAGCGGTCGCCCAACCAGATGGGCACGAGAATTTGCGCCTGTCCGCCCTGCAGAGACGCCGCCAGTCCCACCGTCCTTTTGACGGGCTGCTGTTGTGCGTTTGAATTTCCTATGCCGAGGACCAAAATAACCGCGATTAAAACGACGCCACAAACCCACACATTACTGCGACGCATGGCCACCTCCAAGAAGTTAGTTTGATAATGGGCGGGTTCAGCGGGGGAGAACAGGGATTCTGCGCCAAACCAAACCCGTTGCAATTTGATGGGCTATTTTAACAACCGCCGCGGTCAAATGCAATGGGAAATTGCATCAAAGAGAGTGCTGCGTAAATATCTACTTTGGAATCCCGTAACGGCGATTCATGATCGCCCCACAATTTCCAAAAAGATGCAAAGATAACTTACACCTGTTCCAGCGCGTCCCGCAAATCCTCGATGATATCCTGCCAGTCCTCCAAACCAATGGAGAGCCGGATGCCGCCCGGTTCCATGCCCATGCGGCGCTTTTCCTCCTCCGGCAAAGCGGCATGGGTCATGGAGTAGGCGTTTTCTACCAATGTTTTCACGTAGCCGAGGCTAACCGCCAGGGTGATGCAGTAGGCGTGGTCGGCGAGATAGTCGATGAACTTTTCCACCTTCGGACTTTGTTTGCCATCGACTTCAGCGTCTTTGAGCAGAAAGTAAATCATGCTGCCGGGCGCAAACTTGCCTTCGGAGGTGGTCATTTGACGTTTGGCCAGATCGTATTGCGGGTAGTCTTCCAACCCGGGGTACACCACTTTGGCAACTTTGGGATGCTCGCGCAAAAACTTCGCCACCTTGTTGGCGGTTTTGATCTGATTAGAAAAGCGCGTGGCCAAAGAAGGGAGGCCATACACCAAAAATGTCCACGCGCTCTTCGGATTCAATACCCCGCCAAAATCTTTGCGGTACATCAGCAGGCGTCCGTGATATTTCATGGGGCCAACGACCGATCCGCCCATGTCGGTGCCAAACCCGCTGATGCCCTTGGTGAGGCTCTGCACGGAAAAATCTGCGCCGAACTCAATGGGGCGCTGACAATAGGCGGAAGCAAAGGTATTGTCCACTACGATTTTGATGTGGCGCTCCGGCGGCCGGTCGGAGTTGATTTCATCCACGAGTCGTCGCACTGCGGCAATGTCGATGAGCGTCAGTGTGGGATTGATGGGCGTTTCGAAATAGACGACGCGGGTTTTGTGGGTGATGGCGCGGCGCACTTTTTTTTCATCGTTCATGTCCGTCCACACCGTGTTGATGCCGAAACGCGGCAGCCAGTTGGTGAACAAGCTGTAGGTGCAGCCGTAGGTGACTTCGTGAGCGACTATCTCGTGTCCCTGCTCACACAACATCCCGACGGCCGCGCTGATGGCCGCCATGCCGGTGGCGAAAGTCACGCACATTTCCCCGCCCTCAGCGTATGCGAGGTTTTCTTCCAACATGCCGCGGCTGGGTTCGTCGAGGCGATCGTAAATGTAAATGGGAATGTGTTTGGTCTCGTCGATATTCTCGCTGGCAAATTCGAAAAAGCCCTGCGCGCCGCGCTGCGCCGAAGTCAGGCGGTACATCGCCGAGGCGGACATGGGCGGATTGATGTGGTGATCGTAGTCCCACTTCTTGCTTTCAAAATTGCCGTGAATGAGGTGGGTGCGCATGCGATACTGCTCTTTGGTTTTCTTGCGATTGCATTTGGAATTCATCATCTGACTCCTTTTAGAATTTAAAAATCCGAAACCGCAAAGGCGCTAAGACGCAATGAAATCCACATCAATTTAATAAAATCTTAGCGTCTCTGCGTTTTTGCGGTTATTGTTGCTTTTCTGATTACGCCGGCCCGCCGTACTCCCGGTAATACGTCCGTTGCAGCAGGTTATGCTCCTCGTTTTCGTGCTCGCGCAAGATGTGAATCAGCTCGTTGACGCTCACGCGAATCTTTTCCAGCCGGGCGGGATCTCTGGTCTGCAGATCTTTAAAGCTGTTGAGAACCGCATCGAGCAGGATGATCATCTTTGCGTGTTCGCTTTTCAGCGTGCTGATTTTGTGTTCCTCGTGGGCGGCTACGCGCAGCACGTCCACCATGAAGCCACCCTCTTCTTCGAGATCGAAATGTTTGAGCAGGCAGTTTCGGAAATCCCGCAACTGCCACAGGCAATCCAGCCGCCAGTCGGAAAAATCACTGTCCGAGATTTCCTGCCAGATGATAATCTTCAGCTTGCCCATCTCCTGATTGAGAATTTCATGGTCGCGTCGTGTCTGTTCCAAAATCGATAAGTTAGTCATGAGGTGTCACCCTCCGATCAAATTGTTCGCTCGACCTTTGGTATTCCCAAATGTCGAGTGTTAATGACAGTGTTGTTTACACGATCAGGCATAGCGCAGAGCGCATGGCGCATAGCGTCATCTGCTCTTTCGCTCTATGATCTGTTCTATGCGCTTTGCTCTCTGCGCTCCGCGCGTGACGAAAGCATGCGCATCGCCACGTCGCAGGTGAACCAGAGATTGGCGAATTCCGGATCGTCTTCGTCGGAGTTCATGGCGCGTCTGCAGAACAGTGCGGTGTCGTCGCCGTTCGGGCACTCCCGTTCCATAAATGGGCACAGCAGGTTGGGCAGAGGCTTCTGGTCACTTTTGGTTTCCATCGTAAAACTCCTTCATGCCATGGGCTAGTTCTTTCAGCCGCAAGTCCACCAAGAAATTGACGGTGTCTTCTGGGTAAGCGCTGTCATCGCGTTTTTTTCCGGCTTTCACTCCGGTGAGAATTTCGATGCCCTCGTCGACCGCTTTGACCGGGTAAATGTGAAATTTGCCGGCGGCCACCGCTTCAACCACTTCCGGTTTCAGCATCAGATCGTCCACGTTTTGATGCGGGATGATCACGCCCTGCTCACCGGTCAGTCCCTTCGCTTTGCAGACTTCGAAGAAGCCCTCGATTTTTTGGTTGACGCCGCCGATCGGTTGAATTTCCCCTTTCTGGTTCACCGAGCCGGTGACGGCGATGTCCTGACGAAGGGGCAACCCGGAAAGCTCGGAGAGGATCGCGTAAATTTCCGTGGACGATGCGCTGTCGCCATCGACGCCGGAATACGACTGCTCAAAAGCAAGGCTGGCGCTCATGGTGAGCGGCTTGTCCTGCGCGTATTTGCCGCGGAAGTAGCCGCCGATTATCAGCACGCCTTTATTGTGAGTCTTGCCGCTCAGTTCGGCTTCGCGCTCGACGTTGATGATGCCAGCGCGGCCCATGCTCACCTCGGCGGTGATTTTGGTGGGACAACCGAAGCTGTATTCACCCATATCATAAACCGACAGGCCATTCACCTGTCCGACTTTGTTGCCCACGATGTCGATCATCAGCACGCCGGCTTCGATCATCTCCTGAATTTTTTCTTCGTACATTTGCGAGCGGTAAATTTTTTCGTCGATGGCTTTTTTGATGTGCTTGCCGTCGATGGTTTTGCTGCCGTCTTCCGTTGCCCAGTATTGAGTTTCCCGCAGCAAATCCGCGATGTCACTGAAACGGGTGGAAATTTTGTTCTGCCGTCCGGCGAGCCGCACACCGTATTCGATGATCTCCGCCACGCCAGCGCTGGTGACCGGCAGCAGCTTTTCGTCATCAGAAATTTTTTTCACAAACGCGGCGTAGTCGTGGATCGCCTCGGCGTCTTTAGTCATCACCGTGTCGAAGTCCGCTTTCACTTTGAAAATCTTTTTGAAGTCTTCATCATACAAATAGAGAAGTTGGTAAACGTAAGCATCGCCGATCATCACCACCTTTACTTCCACTTCGACGGCTTCGGGCTTCAGCGCGAAAGTGGAGTAGAAATTAAAGGGGTCGTAGGCCTGAATATCGAGCTTGCGATTTTTGAGAGTGCGTTTCAGCGCCGTCCACACGCCGGGCTCGGTGAGCGTGTCCACGAGATTGAGCACGAGGTAGCCGCCGTTGGCTTGCAGCAGCGAGCCGGCTTTGATCTTGCGGAAATCGGTGTGCCACACGCCGCTGCGGTCCACCATCCGCTCGATGGTGCCGAACAGGTTTTTGTAATTGGGCGCGGTTTCAATGATCACTGGCGCGCGCTGAAGGTTTGAGTTGTCCACCACCACGTTCACCTGAAATTCGATCAGCTCGTCCTTTTGCGGCGGCGCGTTTTCCATTAACATTGACTGGGTTTTGGTTTCCTCACCGTCGCGAAACCGTTCGATATTCTCCAACACTGCGGTCTCGACTTCTTTGAAATATTCCTGTGCATCCGGCGCCGAGTATTTTTCTTTCAGCTCCGAAATCAGGCCGCTAATCACCGGCCTGCAGATTTGATGCTTGAGATCGTCCACCGCATCCTGCACAGTCTTTTCGATTTTGCGGCTTTCGCTGATAGCGCTGTCTAACGCTTCAGTGAGCTTCTCATGCTTGTCTTTGAGCTTCTCGAATTCTGTTGCGCTGAACTCGCCCTGCTTGACCAAGCGCTCCAATTGATCCCACGGCATCACCTTCTCTTTGACCAGCGGAAAAATCTCCGGTCGCGTGATGGGGCCGAGCTGCACCTGCACCACGGCAAAACCCTCGCTGGCGATCAGTTCTTCCAGGTTTTTCAAAATGGCTTTCGAACGATTCTCCAGGTTTATCAAAATTTCTTTGCGGCGTTTTTTGAATTCCTCGCTTTCCAAAATTTGCGGGATGTTTTTGCGCAGATAGTCCACGAAGTCATCCATATCCGCGGCCAGCGCGCGGCCTTTGCCGGCCGGCAGGCGTAAGACTTTCGGCGCGTCCGGCTGATCGAAATTATAGACATAGCAAATATCGTCGGGAATGTTGCCTGCCTGCGCAGGCAGGCCTTTGGTGTCGATGCGTTCGAGCAGGTGTTTGATGGTGGTGCTTTTGCCGGTGCCGGTGAGTCCCGCCACGAAAATGTTGTAGCCCGGACTTTTGACTTCCAGCCCGAGTTTGATCGCCCGCAGCGCGCGCTCCTGTCCGATGATGTCGTCACAGCCGGTGAGATCATCGGTAGTTTTGAAGCCCAGCGCGTTCGGGTCGCAGCGCCAGCGCAATTTTTCGATGGGGACTTCAGGATAGGGTGGGCGGGCCATTGGGTTCTCCGGTTAAGTCTAATTCCTGAACCAAAGGCCAAAAACCATGCCATCAAAATCTACGAAAGAAGCTTGAACGGACCTTATTTTAGGGCAATGAAAATAAAAGAATTAGACTGTGGTGAATGTTCGGCGGATTTTTTAGTGGCGAAGGTTATTCTTAGATGTGGTAAAAGGGTGGGGAGAAATTCTTAATTTTAGAAATAGCTAAATGTTTACTAACCTCAGAGGTTTAGTAAACTTGGCTGCACTTCCAAGATTCACTCGGTCCGGAACTGCCACAGCTTTCCTTCAATCACGCCGTCGTCCGTGACTTCATTCACGCGCCAGTAATAGTCGGCGTTGGATTGCAGCTTTCCCGGACGATACCAGCGTTCGGTCACCTCAGCGGCAAATTCGGGATGATTGCTGACTCCAAAATAGATTTTGTGGGACACAGCATTTCTGCCGGGAACCCAGGTGAGCTCCGGCTCCAACTTGACGCGGATTTGGTGGTTGTCCGGCTTCGGCAAAAATGCCATTGGCAGAACCGAAGGCAGGGTCGCTTCTGGATCCCACGCGCCAGCGAATGTCCACGCCGGTGTAATGTCCTCGGGTTTTGGCGAACCCGGGGCGGCGCTCAGATTGTCTTTGTGCCAATTATAATTTCCCGCCGGACGAACGCAGTTGAAAAAATAATCGCGGCGGCCCCAGTTGTAGGGAGCGGGACTGCTCTTCGGGCGATAGAAAGGTGTATCAATCATCGCCTCGGAAAAAACGCAATTGAGAAGATAGAAAGCGCCATCGAGGTGATTGCGCGCCAAGCGGAATTCCGTCGCACCATCGAAGGCGGCATTCTTCACCACCAATTTCTGATTTTGATTTTTGGAACCGTCGTGCCCGAGGGGCGTGGTTTTGCGCGTACAATAGAAATCGATGTTCTCGGCGTAACACCAGCCGCGGGGACACAGAAAATCCACCGCGCCTTTGAGGAAGAGGGTGTTGTGATAGTACATGCCGGACTCGCCGTTCCACAGCGCCAGGGTGTCGCCGCCGTTGCTGAGAATGTTGCAATTGATGATAACAATGCGGGAGCAGGTTTCTTCGTACACCGTGAACGCATGAATGTTGACCTCCGGCTGAGTGTTTTCAGCGGTGAGATTGGCGAGGGTAATATCGTTGGCTTCGATATTGATGACCGCGCGACCATCGGCGTAAGTGGAATCGAAATGGTAGGGCTGATAAAACTCAATGCGGGTTCGGTCGCGGTCCTCGCCAACCAACGCGATGAAGTTGGTTTTGATGGTGAGCTTCTCAACATACACGCCGTTTTTGATGAGAATTATTTTGAGAGAATTATTGTCTGTCTGGATGGAATCAATGGCTTGTTGAATCGTGGTGAAATCGCCGCTGCCATCCTGCGCGACGATAAGGTGGGCACGTTCTCCCGCCATCACCGAGACGGAGATGCTTAACGAAAATAACAGAAATAAAATTAGGTTGGATTTTTGCATGTGATAATATAACGTGGGGCTGTCCAAAAAGGTACCTGTCATTGCGAGCGAAGCGAAGCAATCTCGCGATTTTGTGCTCAAATCATGGGATTGCTTCGTCGCTATCGCTCCTCGCAAAGACAATTTCCTCCCTTTTTGGACAGCCTCACGTACATTAAGTCACTTGAGCAGCAACATCTTTTTCACTTGTGTGAAATCACCTGACTGTATTTTGTAGAAATAAATTCCGGACGGACGATTGCTGGCCTCAAACGTGAGGCGATGGTTTCCAATTTCTAGATTGCCATCCACCAGCGTCGTCACCAATTGGCCGCGAGTGTTGTAAA
>Ga0247727_10011051_pt1 | contig 15850 bp, 17 predicted proteins | sample WisWelCaveWW1625_FD_202498 | JGI IMG/M metagenome (GOLD analysis project Ga0247727, IMG submission 202498) | Biofilm microbial communities from Wishing Well Cave, Virginia, United States - WW16-25 | ecosystem: Environmental > Aquatic > Deep subsurface > Groundwater > Cave microbial mat | place...
CATCCGTCACCGCCCTCGGCGCGCCGCAGGGCGCTCCACAGGCTTCCTAAGAAGAACAGGAAGATGAGGTAACCGAGGGTGTGTAGGATAGGGATAACCGCATCCGTGGGCTGAGCAGCGGTGGTGATCGCACACGAATGCGCAATTGCCTCCGCCGCCGTCATCGTGGGTTCCTCGCTCGGGCCGCCTTGGATGAGGTCCGCGCCCAGAAGCACTGCAACATACACGATTCCGCTGGCGGCGCCCAGCCGCTGCCATAGAATGTTAGACATATAAGCCTCCTTTGGCTACTAGTTGACGAGACACTCGGTTCTCGTCTTCAGTGAATGTCCACAGCATAGCACGCGCGCTGTTCCCGTGTCATGAGTTCCCTGTCCCGGCTGGTCGGGAAGTTTCACAGGTCGGTTCATCGCGGGTGAATAGCATAACAGCGCAACGGAGCATGTCGGGTTCACGCCGGTATCAAGCCGCTTTCTGACTGCCCCAAGTGGCTTTCGGAATGTAGCGGGGAACACGGCGGCAATACGCCTCGTAGTCACGCCCGAACCTCTCCGTCAACTCCTTCTCCTCAAGCAGGACAATGAGATGTATCACCGGCAGCGTGAGCAAGAAGACCAAGTACAGGGCAAGGTAATTGGTGAAGAGGGCATAGCCCAGAATCCAAAGAACGGACTCGACATATCTGGGATGACGCATCCGAGCATAGATGCCCTCGGTGAGGAGAACCCCCTTCTGACCGCCGGTGAGTTCGGGAACGCCAACCACTATAGGCAACGTGAGGTACTTCCGGTGGCTGAGATAGATTGTTACAGCCAGGGCGAAGGGAGCGGCCGACAGCGCCATCAAGAGATAGTTCGTTCCATAGTCGGTTGCGAGTATCGCGTCTCTAAACCAGAGAATCGTTCCAGCCAGGAGGCTGAGTGGAACTGCAACGATAAGGTATGCCCACTTGAGGCTGAGGTGTCGCAACAGTTTGTGAAAGGGATGGATCACCAGCCACATCAGGATGCCAGTGGGCACACCGAAAAGGATTAGGATCGCCAGATAGTAACGAATAACTTGGAGCCACATGTTTTGCTTCTCATCAGCGTTGTGACAATGATGCCGCGGGCTAACGGATTTGCGCTGCACCCGTCCTTCGGCGGGTGCGGCCGCTAGTTATGCAGCACTCGATACTGCCGGACATCTCCCACCCTAACTGTGTCCATGGATTTGAGCACCTTACGCATGAGTGGTCGCACAGTGTTGATATGGAGCAGATGACGTCTGTCCCTCCTATGGGTTCTCATGGCCATCATGTGATGGTGCCTTCTGCGCTCGGCGCAGTGCCAGCCCTGCAAGGATCACGACGCTAGCCGTGAGGAGCACGTAGGGCGCGAGCCTCCAGAAAGCTAGGGGGTCATCGCTGTTCGGATAGTAGATAAAGATTATCGCCGCCAGTTCGAACGCGGCCAATATCAACAGAATAATGATCGGAGCGCGGCCACCTCGACTTCGCAGCCACCAGGCGCAAGCCGCCACCATGATCGCATAGACGATGCCCGGTGCTGGTACTTCTCTGAAGAAGGCATCGATGAACTCGCTGACTGCAAGCGCGATCGCAGCCCAGACGAGCCACTTGACCCAATTCGCGCTTGTGCCCTTGCCAAGGGCTTTGCTTTGTGTTGACATCAGGTATTTCTCCTTTCTCAAGATAAGTCGTCACAATGGTGATAAGGGACATAACAATTGGTGAGGTCTTTGTACTGATGGATGCACCTCCTTTTGCTACAAGTGACGAGGTGTAGCGCCTTTGTCTTCAGTTGATGCCTACAGCCTATCATGCAAAGGTTTCCCGCGTCATGAGTGCCGTGTCCCGACTGGTCAGGAAATTCTATTGTCGGTATCTTTCGCTAGATCGTGGGGCGTGTACGAGGCGGGTTGTCCAGGGGCTCTCGATCAGGCGGCTAGAAACCCGCAGGCGCACGGTCAAACCACGGCTGCGCGCGCTCGAGTTGACCCGCGAGGCGGAATAGGGTGGCCTCGTCGCCAAAGCGGCCGACGAATTGCATGCCAATCGGCAGGCCGACGTCGTTCCAATGCAACGGCACAGACATCGCTGGCTGGCCGGTCACGTTGAACAGCGGCGTGTACGGGATAAAGTCGAAAGTCTTTGCCGCCAACGGCTTGATCACCCCCAGCGCACTCAACAGCCAGCCAGCGTTTAGCCGCCCAATCAATTTGATCAATGCCTGTTCGCTGCCTGACGGCTGCAGCGCGCCAATCGGCGCTGGCGGCTGCGACAGGGTCGGCGTGAGCAGAACATCGTGCTGTTCAAAGAAGCGGCCGACTTGACGCGCAGTCGTTTGCAGAAAGCGGGCCGCGCTGGCGTATTCAGATGCGCTCATAGCTTTGCCCAGCAGACCCAGGCCATATGTGACGGCTTCAAAGTCTGCCAGGGACGGCTTGCGTTGCGCCAGCCGCGCTGCCCATTCGATGTCGGCGCGTATCTCACCCGCGAGAATCGTCACGAAGGCGATGGCGCACGCCTCGCCGTCAATCTGAGGCGCTGCTTCAATCACCTCATGCCCCAGCTCCTGCAGCAGGCGTACCGCCGCCTCTAACCCTTTCTCGCAATCTTGATGCACGGTGCCGCCGAAAAATGGTTGTGCGGTGAAGGCGACGCGCAGTGGGCCCGGCTCGGTTGTCACTTCCTGAATGAACGGACGGGCTGGCGTCGGCGCGACATAGGGCGCGCCGACGTCCGGGCCAGCGGTCGCATCGAGCATCGCCGCGCTGTCACGCACCGAGCGTGTAATCACATGCTCAAAGCCAAAGCCGCGCCACACTTCGCCCAAATCGGGCCCGGTGGGAGTGCGGCCGCGCGTGACCTTCAGTCCGAATAATCCGCAGCACGAGGCGGGCATGCGAATCGAACCGCCGCCATCACTGCCGCTGGCCATCGGCACGATGTGTGCAGCCACCGCCGCTGCCGAACCACCACTCGATCCGCCCGGCGTACGATTCAAGTCCCACGGGTTGCGTGTTGCGCCCAACGCTTCCGGCTCAGTATAGGGGAGCAGACCGAATTCAGGCGTATTCGTCTTGCCCAGAATGATCACACCCGCCGTTTTGAATCGCCGCACCATTTCGCTGTCGCGCGGCATCGGTAGATGCTGCAATAAGCGGTTGCCGCCGCTGGTCGGCACGCCCGCGCACGTTGCCAGGAGGTCCTTTAACAAGAAGGGTACGCCCTTGAACGGCCCGTCTGGCAGGTCGCCCTTCGCAGCGGTCCGCGCCTGATCGTACATTTTGTAGACCACCGCGTTGAGTCTCGGGTTGTGCGCTTCAATGCGGTTGATCGCTTCTTCAACCAGTTCGATTGGCGTGACCTGCTTGGCGCGCACCAGTTCGGCAAGACCCAAACCATCGTATGTGTGGAATTCAGGAAAGGCGGTCATCGGTAAGTGATTCTCAGCTCGCGGGAGTAACGCTCACCTCGGACGCTATCATTGGCTCTCGCCGCCAGAACATGCCGACCACGGCGAAGAAGGCGACGATCGGCCGCAACTCCTGTTCAAGGATGATGTCAGGAGTTTCCCTGGAAGGGTGAACCAGAGTGGTAAGAACTATAAGGAAGCCTGCCAGGATGCAGGCGATCCCACTCCAACGAGACAGATCTTTGGTAGACATAGCAGATACTCCTTTCGTACTGTTCCGAGATTTTTAAAGTCATTCTTGTTCTCGCTTCATTGAAGGCCATTCCAATTTCATCACCAATTCTCTCAATGGCCGTGTGGCCGCTCACAATGTAGAATATTGCACCTATCGCTTATCGTATCCTGACTAGGGCAATACCACTGAGTCCACCACCCGCAGAATATCATACGAGGCTTTCCCGTGTCATGAGGGCGGTATCCCGACTGGTCAGGAGATTTCACGGGTTGGTTCGTTGCGGGTGAATGGCATAACAGCAGGAGGGGTTGCCCTTTCTACTGACTGGTTGTGCGCCTGATGACAGAGCTAACCTGTGAGGGGTAGCGGAACGCGTCGGGTCCATGCCGGTGTTAGGCCGCTTTCTGAGCGCCCCAAGTGATTTTCGGAATGTATCGGGGAACACGGCGGCAATACTCCTCGTAATCATGCCCGAACCTCTCCTTCAGCTCCTTCTCCTCAAGCAGGACAATGAGATTTATCACCGGCAGCGTGAGCAAGAAGACCAGATACAGGGCGAGGTAATTGGTGAACAGGGCATAGCCCAGAATCCAAACAACGGACTCGACGTAGCGAGGATGACGAATACGGCTATAGATGCCCTCCGTGAGGAGAACCCCCTTCTGGCCACCGGCGAGTTCGGGAATGCCAACCACTATAGGCAACGTGAGGTACTTCCGATGGCTGAGATAGATTGCCACAGCCAGGGCGAAGGGAGCGGCCGACAGCGCCATCAGGAGATAGTTCGTTCCATAGTCGGTCGCGAGTATCGCGTCTCTAAACCGCAGAATCGTTCCAGCCAGGAGGCTGAGTGGAACTGCAACGATAAGGTACGCCCACTTGAGGCTGAGGTGTCGCAACAGTTTGTGAAAGGGATGGATCACCAGCCACATCAAGATGCCAGTAGGCACACCGAAAAGGATTAGGATTGCCATGTAGTAACGAACAACTTGGAGCCACATGTTACTCGTCGATGGATATTCCCAGGATGGTCTCGGTTTCCAGGTAACGCCCCCAATCCATCTTCCGGAGGTTCTCACCATCCATGAGGGCGGCATCTAAATCGGGGTACGCGTTGACACCCCAGGCCAGACACGCTTCATTGGCCCAATAAGATGTGCAACGGATGGTCAATTTTCCGCCCACGCTTTCCAGGCTTTTCACCACCTGATCGAAAATTTTGTCCTGTTCTTCTTTCGGCAGCTGCAGCCAGGGTTCGGTCCAGCGTTTGATTCGCCAGAGTTTGTAGATCTTTTGGGACATATGAATCTCCTTTTGGTGGATTGCATCAGATTTTTCGCTGATCGTAGTCAATGGTTACTTCACCCCTTCAATAAATACGGCATTCAATTTTGCGGCTCCTGCGCGCAATGCCCGGAGTTCTTTGTAGTCTTCAGATTCATACCATTGATAAGCCTGCTCCAGGCTGGGAAATTCTATTATCACAGGAAGCACAGGACGCCAGTCACCTTCCACGACATTGAAGCGTCCGCCCCTGACCAAGTAACGACCTCCATACTGTTCTACGGTCGGCCCAATCTGGCGTCCGTACTCTTCCATTTTCTGTTGGTCTATTATCTCCAAAATATCAAAAAAGACGTAAGCAGGCATCTTGACGCTCCTCGCTTCAATATTGGCGAATAGGTATTCCGGGATGCTTTATAAGGCCGCCCAATCTATTAATTAGGCGGCGCTGGATCTGCCGAACGACAAACCAAATGACCGTTCCACATCGGCGATGAGCAGTAACACCAGAGCCAGCATGAGCTTGGCCAGTGCTGAGTAACCCCATGCTACCTGGAAGTCAATCGGCGTGTCGGTCTAGAGTGAGTTGTCGGTCAGGCGACCAGCTCAGGGCGATTGGAGCCAGTCGCCCCAAGCTGTCTTCGTCCGTTAATTGATGGCTGGATTGTTATCGTCGGTGCCCGGCGGCATCGAGTCCACCTGATAACATCCATCCGCCTTGCCGGGAGTGCCCGAGTCGGGACCGTGATGTGCCGACTCAAGGCCGTAGGCGGCCGGATCGCCACCGCAGGTGACCCCGCTGGTGTTGAACGGGCCATGGAGTTGCCCGTTAGCCAGCACCTGGCCGACCCCGTCGCCGTCAGGATCGACTATGTGGGCATGCGCCAGGGCCGGCACAGCCAGTGCCAGCGCTACCGCCACAGCCAGAAGTACAGCCAGATAGACTTTCAATTTAAGAACACGCATAGTGGTCATTGGAATACTCCTTTCAAGTATGGTCACAATTTATCACGCGAGGTATTCCCGTGTCATGAGAGCAATGTCCCGACCAGTCGGGAATTTTATGGGTCGGTACCTTCCTTAAGCAGATATCCTCTCCGGTTCGCGAGGCGACTGGCGCACGCGGGCTTCCACCTGGCTCTTAAAACGCCCAAGCGCGGCCTGGCGATCACGCTTAATGAGAGGACCACCCAGCCGACTCATCAGGTCGCCCAAAAGCCCCCAGGGCAGAAATACATGCCCGCGGAATTCCATCCGCGTTTTGCCTGGGCTTACCGACTTGAAATGCATCTCATAATGCCAGACTTTATAGTCGCCGCTGACCTGGTCCTTCATGGACAGACGGCAAGGCTCCAGGGCTGTGACTTGAGCGATGTTGCGAAACGTTACGCCGAGAGCGCGGTAGACCATGCGATAACGTGACCCCACGCGCTTGGGCGGCTGGGTCAGCGGAGTGAATTCCAACATCCCACCGCCGCAGACCCAATCCTGTAAGTGGTCTTCTTCGAGGTAGTAGGCAAATACCTCTTCCACTGGAGCATCCACAGTGATTTCGAAATTAATATTCATGCCAGCCTCCTTTGCGTGGCGTACCCCTCCCAGGGGAGCAAAGCCGGAACACTGCTTTGGTAAGCCGCGTACTCGGGGTACCGAGAAAGAGACACGGCTTTTTTCCGCATTCGGTCAAGATTGTTGCTCAGCACGAACAACACGACCAACCACGACCACGCCGACCCCGACAGAAGGGCGAACGTGCTATAGCGCATCAGGTCGCCGAAGTAATTGATGTTGCGCGAGAGCGCCCAGAAACCATCCGTGATCAGTCCCGGGCGCAAGCGCAAGGCGGTAATCTTCTGGACATCGGCCCCGGAGTTAATCACGGAACCAAAGAAAAACAACGACACACTTGCGGCGAGTTCGAGAGCCGTGACCGGTGCCGGATTTCTGAAGGCCAGCCAGCCCGGGAGGGCATAACCCACGCCGACGACGGCCACGACCATGACGAACTCCCGGGCACTGTCGCGCTCGCGAAACACGGTCTCCCGCAGGATGGCCTGCTTCAGAAGATACCAGGCGCAGTAGCTCACGTGCATGGCCAGATACACGGCCTGGCGTGCATGGACTTCATAAAGAAAGGGAAGACTCAACAGGCAGAGGAGTGTGACGACCTTAGCCACGTTGACGGACACATTGCGGGTGGTGATCTTGTGCATCATATGACTGCCTCCTGCTTGAGCACATTGGATTGCTCATACTCAAGCCAAGTCTGTATCTCACGCATGCCTGCTTCAAAACTGATTTGTGGCTTCCAGCCCAACTCGCACTCCGCGCGAGATGTGTCGAAGCGTTGGTCACGACCCACTAGGTGCACAATAAAACTGCTGAGTGGGGGCTGGTCATCTGTATGATGGAGATGCCAGATGGTCTCCAACACCGTTCCTAGGGCGAGCGCTACACCGAAAGGTACGTGCCGAGGATGAGGCGCTCCGATCAAGTCGGCGAGGGCGTTCAGAAAGTCGGCTTGAGTCACGGTTGGCCGGTCGGCCACCCCTTCGATCACGTATGGGCGGCCAGCCGCTACATTGCCATTCCCCGCCAGCAGGAACGCCCGCGCCACATCGGTCACGTGGACCAGCCCCAGGCGGTTGCGCCCATCCCCCATGATCATCAACTGACCACGCCGCAGCATTTTCACCAGCACCGGAAGAGTCACCCGGTTGCGGGAGCCGTAGACCCACCCGATACGCAATGGCACAGTCTCCAGCAAACCCTCGTCATGGGCACGCAGCACCGCCTGCTCCACAGCGACCTTGGTCTGGGTGTAATAGTCCCACCGCCAAAACCTCGGGGCGACCTGCCTCTGCTCGGCGATGACGCCGCCTTTCCAGTAGTGGAAGGAACCTCCCAGAGACACCACGTAGGATGAGGCCAGCACCATTCGCCGCACACCCGCTGCGCCGGCCGCTTTGAGCAGGCTTTCGGTGGCCCAGACGTTTCCTCGGTAGAGCGCATCACGGGAATCGTAGATATTGACGTTGCCTACCGCGTTGTAAATGACCTCACAGCCTGCTACAGCGCGGGCGGCGACCTTGGGATCGGCCAGGTCTCCCACTACGAGTTCAACACCCCACTCGTGTAGCAGAGACGTGTCCTCGCCTGGCAGAACCACCCCGCGCACCGCGTGGCCAGCCGCGACGGCCAATTCGGCTATATGGCTGCCGATAAATCCACCCGCTCCTGTTACAAGTACGTGCATAGTGCCTCCGATTGTGAAGTGATAGGGTGATGAGTGATATTCTCATCTTCAATAGATACCCACACCTTATCACACGCGGTATTCCCGTGTCATGAGAGCAATGTCCCGACCAGTCGGGAATTATTCTGTTCCTTGTCTAATGGTATTGTGTGCGTGCGCCGGCTATGATGACCCCACAGAGTTGCAATGCGATCTCCATCCCTTATCTATTTTCCACTCCCTGTTCATAACGTTCTGTTGTACTGCCTCATTATCTCGCGCAACTTATCATGCGGCAACGCGATGGCTGAAAAACCGTTGTATCCCGTCATATTCTCCGCCGCGACCATCGAGTTGATGATGGCTTCCTCTGTCGCGAAGACCGACGCGGCGAACAGAGGGTTGAGGTTGTCGTTATCGAGCGCGCGCAATTCGGCGATTCCTTTTTCTCCGCCAATTGCCACATTGGGGTTGGCTGTGGAGAATGCAAGGAAAATATCGCCGGAGCCGTTGCCGCCCAATGAGCCGGTGCGTGCCATACCGAGCGAGGCACGACGGGCAATCCGTTTGAGTTGATGCGGCAGAAGCGGCGCGTCCGTCGCGAGCACGATGAGGAGCGAGCCGCTCTCTTCATACGGATTCTCACCGTCGGTCCACACGGGATGCTCTTTGATATGTTCCCCGACAGGCACGCCTGCAATCGTGAGTTGATAGCGCGCGCCGAAATTCGTTTGCGCGAACGCGCCGACGGTCCAGCCGCCGAATTTTTCAGGCAATTTGCGGGATGACGTTCCGCTCCCGCCTTTGAATTCGTAACACAACATGCCGGTGCCGCCGCCCACGTTTCCCTCCTCGATTGGACCTGATTCAGCGTTCTCCAGCGCCTCCATCACGTGAGCCGGCTTGACGAAGAATCCGTTCATGTCGTTGAGCCAGCCGTCGGCGGTCTCTGCCACGAGCGGAAGGGACCACTTCTGGAACAGAGCGTTGTTCTTTACCTGCCATTGGATGATCGTGTCGCGTACAATGCCGACGGAATGCGTGTTGGTGATCCCGATCGGACCCTCAAGAAAACCGCCCTCCTCCACCCACGCCGCACCGGTCATTTCACCGTTGCCGTTGAAAGGAAACCACGCGGCAAATACGGGATCGTGATTCTGCTTCCCGCGCGGATGGATGATCGTGACTCCCGTCCGCGCCGACTCGCCTTCGATGATCGTGGAATAACCGACGGTAACACTGTCCACATCTGTAATTGCATTATGTTTTCCGGGCATGCCTTCAAGAGAGATGCCGAGATCGCGTGCGCGTGGTTTGGTCATGTGGAGACTCCTTGAATTTTGAAAATTGATACATCCCGAAGGCTATAAGTTGAGCTTGTCGAAACAGATACGCGGTTATGCTCAAAGGCGGTCTATGACCGCCGTGTTTTGCTAGCCACTCCGCAGGGTCTCAGACCCTGCGGGAGCACAGATAAAGTGAGTTACTGATTCTCTTTTGCTATTGTCACCAGTTGATAGGCGATGTTTTGTATGATTTCATCAGGCGCGCCGTCCACGGCTTTGGATTGGACGCGGGTGTCTATACCGTCGTTGACATAATCCACGACGATGAATTCTTCCAGCGTGAGCGCAATTTCGGTGGTGAACCAATCGAGTTTGCAGATGGATGCGATGCGTTCGGTGACGTGGTGAAGCGGAGCGAGTCCATATCTAGATTCATCCTGCGGAGTTACAGTTGCGTACACATGTGTGAACGGATGCCACCAGCACGGATAGGTTTTGCCGACCGCGTAAAACGCGCGGAACCATGCGGGGCGTCCTTGAATGGTACGAGGCGTGATTGTGGCTTGAACCAGATATTTCTGCTGGGGGAATTCCATGCGGGCGCGCAGGATCTGGTCGAGGGAGGAGGCACCGAGGACCACTCCTTCACTGCCTCCGCCGCGCGAAGGCTTGATGACGAATTGATTCCCTAGCGGGGACAAGTCTGGATCCGGGATGGCGGGCTGTTCGAGAAACGGCGGCAGGATGATTGTGTATGGTGTATACAGGCCGGCACTGATCAGTTCGAGGTGCATGGTGGCTTTGTCTTCCGACCATGCAGAGAGTTCGGCAGGGTTGATCCGCTTTTTGTTGTTTTCCCTTGCCCAGTTATCGATGGGCAAGAATCGATCCTCGCCTTGTGAACGATCCAGAAGAGTATGGAAAGTCTTTTCGCCTTTGTACAACGCGGAGATCGACTCAAGTACATTGTCAGGAGTAATTTGCCAGAGGGTGAGACCTTCATCGGCGCAGGCTTGTTCTACAAAATGGACGAAGTCAACATCGTATTCCCAATACCAGGGCAGGCAAAGATCGAACTGCATGGGGCGAATTGTACAGGAGGAAAGATGAATTATGAAGGCTTGCACAGAGCATAGCCGAAGTGATGAAAGCAGCAACAAACGATATAGCATACCTGTAATCGATTTCAATGTAGGCGTGACTTCCCTTCCCTGATACAATGGGCGCATTAAATTATAGAAAAGGATAAACAATGAGTAAAGATTCGGTGCAGGATGGCGTGGTGGTTTCGATGGAGTATACACTCCATGTGGATGGTGAACAATTGGATACTTCTGAGGGACAGGGTCCGTTGCAGTTTTTAACTGGCTATGGCAATATCATTTCCGGTTTGGAGAGTGAGATGATGGGGATGAAGATCGGCGATAGCAAGGATGTAGTTGTCCAGCCTTCGGATGGCTACGGTGAATTCGATGAGGAAGCGTTCATGCAAGTTCCTGTCAGAGATTTTCCGAAGGATATGAAGCTGGAAGTGGGCGCGGAGTTAACCGTGCGCGACAATGAGGATCATGCGCGTTTTGCCCGCGTGGACAGCGTCGAAGGCGATGTGGTGACGCTGGATTTCAACCATCCGCTTGCGGGTGATGAGTTGCATTTCCATGTGAAGGTTGTCGCTTTGCGCGAGCCGACGGAAGAAGAGTTGGAGCATGGGCATGTGCATGAGGCGGGGCATCATCATTAAGACGGCAATCAGTGGGTGGTTGTCAGTAGACAGCCCGCGATGGCGGGAGGAAGTGGCTGTTCGGACGAGAACAAGTTCCGGCTGGGAATGCCAGCGTTGAGCTTGTCGAAACGAAGCGTGGTCAAATTAAAAAGATGGATGCAATGAGTCGCATCCATCTTTTTTGTTGTCGCCTGCGCTTCGTCTGCGGGACGGAAGAGCATCGTCCCTCCGCTCAGCGCGAGGTTATGGTTGATACGTGACGTTGACCGCGATATAGTCGAGGAAGAAGTCGCGCGAGGTGTTGCTCGCCACGTCAATCACGCGGACGCGGAAGTTCGTGTTGTTGTTGAGTTCGCTCAGAGTCCACGGGTGCCCCCAAGTATCCGCCGCGCCGCCGAGGATGTAGGTGTCTTCGGAGGTGCCGAGTGTTGGGGTCTGCTTGGCGGTCGTCCACGATGAGCCGCCGTTCCACGAAAGTTGCACACAAATCTTGGGCGCGCCGGTTATGCTGTCTGCGCGCGCATCGAGACGCACTTCAATGCCCAGCACTGTTCCCGATAGGCTGCTGAAGCCATAGTTGAAGAACAGATGTTTATCCTTTTTGTTGTTGGTGCAGGATGTGCTGGTGCCTGTGCCGCTGTTTGTGTCCACGGCGAATATGCTGTCGTTCGCAAATGCGTTGGTGGGGCTGGTCTGGTAGCCGTTGTTGTCGCCTGCGCTGGATGTCTGCGCCGCTTGACCGGTGGGAGCGAGATAACCCGTGCTGGCGGATGGAGGAGGCGTGTTGGTCGGTGTGGCGGTTGGTGGAGGTGTGGGCGTGGGACCCGTGCCGATTGTGCCGCCATCCACAACGAGTGCGAACTTCTGCGGACCGTTCGGGATGTTGAATGCGTTGATGGTCACAGTGTATGTGCCGGCAACCGGGGATTGGATGTAAACATTTTCCACGTTGTTGCGGCGATCTGCCGAACCGCCCGTCGCGCTCCAACCACCGGAGAAGACGTTGCCGCGGTAAGTTCCACTCAGACCGGAGACAGTGACATCGAGGTCATTGACGAGGTTGATGGTTGCGGTGTCGGTGGAGGGATAGTCTGACCAAACCACAGTCACTTTGAGCGGACCGCCGGTGGTGGTAACGTTGAATGCCTGCGAGCCGCCGGTGCTCAAGCCTGATGCGGCTTCTTCAACGAAGGCAATCGTCCCGTCTGTCGCGCCATCGAGGTTGACGCGCCCCCAGCCTTCATGGACGTTTGGGATGGGGAAGTCGTTGTCGTTGACGCCGTCGTTGTTTTCGTCCGCCAAATCAACAGCAGAGTTGATGACCGTGGCTTTTACCAGCGCGGCGGTCGCGTTGATGCTGTGCGCCTTGCTGTAATAATCCTTGATCACGGTCATGCCGCCCGCCGCAAGGGGGTTGGACATGGAAGTGCCGCCCATGTATTTGTAATCCACATTGTAGGGCATGCCCCAGCCGTCCCACTGGTGAATGCCGTTCTGCGGATTCACCGGGTCGCCGTAACCTTCCTGGTACAGGTTGGAGAAGGCGGAGAGAATCCACGTGCCAGGCGCGACCACGTCCGGTTTGATGCGTGTATCGTCCACGGGACCGCGGCTGGACCACGATGCCATCTGTCCGCTGTTGCCGGCAGTCACGTCGCTGAAGAGCGGTTCAGCTGGGAAACTGCTTCCGTAACGTGAACCCCACGTGCCGAGGAAGTTCAATTGATTCCCGCCCATGCTGGTGCACGTTTGCCCGGTCTGGTAGGCGTCGTGCGAAGTGTAGGTGAGGCTGGTATCGCAAGCCCAATTGTCGGCGCGCACGTTCTCGCTTGCGCCTACGGTGAGGACGTTCTTCGCCGTGGCGGGCGAACCAATTGAATCGTTATCCACTACGCCGTTGCTATTGGCGTCAATGCCGGAGTTGCCCGCCGAGAAGGTGATGACCATATCGCGGTTGTTCCACACGAACGTATCCGTGTTTGCGCTGTCCACTGTGTAATCGCCCGCAACAGACGAGCCCCACGAGTTGGAATGGATGCGCGCGCCGGCGTTATACGCCTGCTGGTACATCGTATTCAAATCGCTGGGGATGCCTGTGAGGAAGTAACCGTTGGCGGGATAACCGCCGAAGATTTGGCAGAACAATGTAGTGGTTGCCCAGTTTTCAGTGGATTGGAAGACCAGGCTTGCGGCTGGCGCAACGCCCTGACCAATGCCGCCCGCGCCGCCGTCGCTCAAGACGGAGCCAGACGTATGCGTGCCGTGACCCGAATCCACATCAATGGAGCCGTCATTCACCACCGTTTGGAAACATCCGCCTGCCGCGCCGGGCCAGTTATAAATGGCAACCACGCGGCTCGATGGAATATCGGTGTGCGCGGTGGCCGCCGTTCCGCCGCCAATGCCGGTGTCTGCAACAGCCGCGATTTGCGAAGAGCCGTTATAGCCGCGCGAATTGGCAACTCCCGCGCCGATGATGTCGCGCGCGTAATCGTTGCGCGCGGGACCGGTCGGTTGACTCACGAACGTCTGATTCAGCGCGTAGTTGCTGATGGAGGCGACATCGTCCACGGCGGCAATCGCATCCACGAATGAACCGTTCGCCGCGACGATCATTAGGTCGCCGTCAAAAGCAAGGATTTCCGCGCCCGTTTGTGCGACCAACGAGCGAACCGATCCGAAGTTGGACCCGCGCTCGATGCGGACGCGATAGACGTTCGTTTCGCCGTCACGCTTCAAATCGGACCCAAACTTGAACGCCGCCTGGAAGGGGATCACCGCGCTGACAAAATTCTTCTGTCCCACGCGGTTTGCAATCGAAGGATTCATCCGCACTTTGAACGCGAAGTCCGGGACATAGCCCAGCACTTCCGCGCCCTCCGCGGTCAACGCGTCCTTCCACGCCTGGTGGACGGGTCCTGTAAATTGCACGATGAAATACTTCTGACTGCCCTGCGCGGCGAAGTCGCTTTGCGAGGGAACAAAAACGCCGCCCTTCAGATGAATTGAAGCATCTGAACGCGCGGCGGGCGCCATCGCCATGGACCCAAGGATCAGGGTCAGGACAACAATGGCAGATAAAAGATACCGGACGGTCTTATTCATACACACTCTCCTCTTTGTGATGGATATTTTGAAAACGCTGATCTACGCAAATCAACGTTCAGGGACACGGCTGATATTGGTTTCGCTTTTGATTTATATAGAATGGACGAATTCTAACCCTGTTTGTTACGACATCCAAGAGGAGAAAGTTACAAAAAAGAACCCCCGCATCGTTTCGACTAAGCTCAACGCAAGCCTTCCCAGCCGGAGGCGGGTTCTGTTTCAATTACGGACTCGGCCACGGAACCTCGACCGGTCCTCCATAGCCGTGCTTTTCCTGAACGAAGACTCTTCCATGCGAAGGGACACTGCAACCGGCTTCGTCGTTTTCGACCGTGATAAACGGGAAGTTTGTCCCCAGCGTTTCGAAGATGATATTCCCTGCCTCGCACCGCCATACTTCGATGATGTATTGGTGCATGAACTCATCTTCGTATTTCCCCGGGCTGATGGGAACAGCCTCCCAGGTGATGACCACGCTGTTGCTGTTTTCCTTGCTGCGCTCCGCCTTTGCCCAACTCGGTCCCGGATAATAGGGCGACACTGGCAGTTTAAGTCCGGGGTACACAATTGGCAAAGTCTTTTGGTCGCCTTGTATCTCAAGAAACTTTGAATGAACCCAGCACCTACTCGTGCCATCCACCCAGACCCAGTTGTTCGCGTCGGTGCGCCCGATCAGTTTTATGTTTGCAGTCGCATTCAACGCGTAGAGATAGAGATATTCCGCGCCGGGACCGTAGCGGCAACTTAACTTGTCCGCGGTCACTGTTGCGTTCAGGCTTCCCACAGTGGGAATGGGGGTCAACGTTGCGGTTTCAGTTGGCGCGGGTGTGTCAGTTGGAAGAGGTGTGAACGTCAGTGTTGGAAGGGGAGGGGTGAATGTGCCGGTGAGAGGAATGCTTGTTGAGGAGTCAGCAGGCGCGGGGGAGGGAGAAGCGGGTTCTCCTCCATTGCTTAGACCGCATGACTGAGTCAATAGAATGAACAAGATGAGGAGATGAAGCTGTTTGTTTTTCATCTCCTCATTGTACTAAAAAATCAGGATGCGATTAAATTTCTCGAATCGCCGGCAAACCCAAGCAGGGACGTCATGCCTTGCACCATGAGACTTCCTCCATACACGACCATGTAGAATTCCATATCGCCGCTTATGATGGAGAGGTGGATGGTCCATACGATGGTCGCCGCGCCGAGGGCGACGAGGAATAAACTGCCCAGCGGCAGAACCCCCGCTGAGATGGATCGGATGCTCCCCAGAAACGTCAGCGCTCCGATAAGGATGACGAACAGCGCGGCGAAAACTTTGGTCAACAGCCACCACGTCGCGGCTTCGCGAAGTTCACTGCCGGTGAGGCTTGCGGCAAGCAACAGCCCTGCCAGCAGTGAGTTGACCAGCGCAAGAAATATGGAAATTGTTTTCATACAGCACCTCCGTGTGAGATTTGCCCCAAGCATACGCGGCGGAGACTCTCAGAGTCTATACAGAGGCTATCAATTCCTGCCGCGAATCATGTCATCCGTTTCGACAGGCTCAACGCACCGCCTTCGGGATTACCCTGCGTT
>Ga0247727_10011052_pt1 | contig 15849 bp, 14 predicted proteins | sample WisWelCaveWW1625_FD_202498 | JGI IMG/M metagenome (GOLD analysis project Ga0247727, IMG submission 202498) | Biofilm microbial communities from Wishing Well Cave, Virginia, United States - WW16-25 | ecosystem: Environmental > Aquatic > Deep subsurface > Groundwater > Cave microbial mat | place...
GCACCCTTCGACGTTCTTCGCTATGCGAAGCCTGCGGCTGGGGCATCCCTTCGGCAGGCTCAGGGCGCAGTCTGAGCGGGAGGCGACGATGTAGCGGCGACGTTTGCCGCCACCGTCGCACGTAGTCGAAGACTGCCCCGCCGCTCCGCTCAGGGTGCTGATACACCTATTCACGGAAACGCCAGCCGTTGAGGGCTGGCGCGTTGAGATGATGTCTCGGTGCGAAGAGCCGCCGATCAGAGTTGAACTGATAACCTAACGCTTACGAAGCGTTTGCTCTGCCGATTGAGCTACGGCGGCGACTGGGCGGGATTTTACCAGAGTCGAGGAGGGGCGTAAAGAGATTTGCTTTATGAAAACTCACGGCTATAATCATTATGACGCATCGGAGCAGGAGGAACCGTATGGAGCAATACCTTAACCGCTTTCTGGAGTCACTGGCCGCCGAGAAAGGCTACTCGGATAACACCATTGCCGCCTACTTAAACGACCTCAACCAGTTCGCCGACTTCCTCCGTCAACCCCGCTCTAGAGGGCCGGTGTCGGAGCCGGGTCAAATTACGACTGAAATGCTGAATGACTATCTGGGCGACATGCGCGGTCGGGGATATGCCTCGGCCACCCTGGCCCGCAAAGTGGCGGCCATCAAATCCTTCTTCCATTTTCTCAACGCCCAGGGTCTCATCCCTTCCAACCCTGCTGTGGGACTCGAGTCGCCCAAAATTGAAAAGCGACTGCCGCGCATCCTCACCCTCGAAGAAATTGAACGACTGTTAGCCGCGCCTTCGCAGGCCGTCGGCCCCAAAGCCCTGCGCGACCGCGCCCTGCTTGAACTGCTCTATGCCACTGGCATGCGCGTTACCGAAGTTGTCTCCCTCAAGTTGAGCGACCTCGACCTCGACAAAGGCACGATCACCTGTCGCGGCAAACACGACAAACAACGCCTCATTCCCTTCAGCGGCGAAACAGCGCTGGTGGCGGTTCGAGAATATCTTTTGCGCTCGCGTCCCGGTTTGATTAAAGAACCGGGTGAGGCCGCGCTTTTCCTCAACCATCGAGGCCAAAAGCTCACCCGGCAAGGGCTATGGTTGATCATCAAAGCCTATGCCGGGGCCGCTGGAATCTCGGCTGAAGTGACACCCCACACCCTGCGCCACTCGTTTGCCAAGCACACCCTCAACAAGGGCGAGGACATGAAGCGCCTGCAGGAACTGCTCGGCCATGCCAACCTCTCGACCACCCTCGTCTACACCCAAATGGAGACTCCCTCTCAATGACCGACATTTACACCCGCGCTCATTTCGAGCAGGCGGCGGACTTTATTCGGAGCCGGACTCGACAGACCCCCACCATCGGCCTCGTCCTCGGCTCTGGCCTCGGCGGGCTGGCCGACTCTATTGAAGCAGCCGACGTGATCCCCAGCGCCGACGTGCCGCACTGGCCCCATTCCACGGCGCCCGGCCATGCCGGCCGGCTCGTGATCGGGAAGCTCGAAGGCAAGACAGTGCTGGTTCAACAGGGGCGGGTACACCTGTATGAGGGTCATTCGGCAGCGACCATCACCTTTCCAGTGCGCGTCATGCGAGCGCTGGGCATTGAAACCCTGATCGTCACCAACGCGGCCGGCGGCATCAATTCCAAATTCAAAGCCGGCGACCTCATGCTCATCACCGATCACATCAACTTCACCGGCATGGCTGGCCTCAATCCGTTGCGCGGGCCGAATGACGACTCGCTCGGCCCGCGCTTCCCCGACATGAAGGATGCCTACGACCCCGGCCTGCGGGCGCTGGCCCTCAGCGCGGGTGAGGAGGCCGGCGTGAGTTTGCAACAAGGGGTGTACTTCAGCCTCGGCGGCCCCACCTTTGAGACCCCGGCGGAAGTGCGTTTCATTCAACTCACCGGCGCGGACGCAGTGGGCATGTCCACTGCGCCGGAAGTAACGGTGGCCCGGCACGGCGGCGTGAAGGTGCTGGGCATCTCCACCATCACCAACCTCGTCAACCTCACCGGCGACAAAGAGACTACGCACGAGGAAGTACTGGAGACCGGCCTGGCCGTTGCGCCCAAATTGATCGCCGTCTTGCGTGGCCTGCTCAGACGATTGAGTTAAACCGCAATTAAATCATCCACAGGTTTCGCAGATTTACACAGCGGTGTTTAAGAATCTGCGGCAATCTGGGTAATCTGTGGATCACCCAATGAATGGCAGACGCGATCCTGTGGATAGCTGGCAATGGTCAATGGCTGTACATCGCGTTGCTGCTGATCGCGGCCTGGCAGATATTTTTTTGGTGGCGGGCGCAACGCCGCCTGCGCTTCACCTACTTTCAAGTTGAACGCGAAACCTTAATCAACACCCGCAGTCGGGCGGTCACGGTCCTGTTTGTAGTGATCACCCTGATGGCGGCGATGCTGTTGAGCAACGCCTTCATCGCCCCCAACCTTACGGCTCTGCTTGGCGTGCCGCCCACCCCCACCGCCCTCCTGCCCACCGGCATCCCCTTGCCGACTTCCACGCCTGAACTGGTGCTCCCCGGCCTCGAAACCCCGACGCCGGAAGTGACTGGCACGCCGCCCCCGACACGCACGGCGGTTCCGGTGCAGGGGTCGCCGGGTTGCCTTAATCCGTCGGCCACCATCAACAGCCCCATCCCTGGCGCGATCCTGTCCGGCGAGATCGAAATTTTGGGCACAGCCAATATCGAAAACTTTGCTTTCTATAAAATCGAACTTTCGACTCTGGGCGACAACTGGCTCACCGTGATTACCAACGTTGTCCCGGTGCAGGGCGGATCGTTGGGCAAGTGGAACGCCGCCTCACAGCCTCCGGGCGACTACGCCCTGCGCCTGGTCGTCATCAACGCTTCCGGCGGCGGGCCTGAGCCTTGCGCCATTCCCATCACCATCGTCGAACCGCCGCCGCCCACGGCCACGCCATAGGGTATACTACTTGCCAATTACTATTTGCTGACTCACCTTACGCAAGCACCCTGAGCAGAGCGGCAGGGGCATTCTTCGACTACGTGCATCGCCGCGATGCCCTCCGCTCAGAATGCCCCTGCCGCGCAGTCGAAGGGGCGCTTCCGCGTAAGGTGAGTTACTGATTACGTGTTTGAGTGATTGGTAATTGGTAATTACCCATGTCCTCTTCCGAACGCCTCCCCATCATCGTCCGCCCGGCCACCCCGGATGATATTCAACGCCTCACCGCTTTCGACCACAGCTACAGCACCGATTATGTGTGGCAGATGGATCGCCGCGAGGAGGAGAATCAAATCAACGCCATCTTTCGGCAGGTGCGCCTGCCGCGTCCGGTGCGGGTAATGTATCCGCGCGAAGTCGAGGCGTTGACCGAAACCTGGGGAGGGCGGCGGTTGTTCATCGTCGCCGAGTCGCGGGGCGAAGTGCAGGGCTACCTCAGCGTGGCCGATGGCCTCAGCCCCAACACCGGCTGGATCGCCGAGTTCGCCATCGAGCGCCGCCTGCGTCGGCAGGGTATTGGCACGGTGCTAATTACATCCGCCGTCCACTGGGCGCGCAAAGCCAAATTCCAGCGCCTCATCGTCGAGACCCAATCTAAAAACTACCCCGCCATCTGTTTCTGCCAGAAACACGGTTTTACTTTTTGCGGCTATAGCGATCAGTACTTTGCCAATCAGGATATTGCTCTTTTCTTTGGCATGTTCCTCAAATAAATGTCGAACGACAAGCGGCAACCGTGCTTTCACGTTTGTCATCTGTTGCTTGACGGCGTGTGATGTCCCTCTCCGATCTCTTCGCTCTCTTTGCCAACCTGCTGGCCTCGCTCAACCAAATCCTCACCGCGGCCATTGTCATCACTGCCTTCTCGCTTCTGCTTTATAGCCTGACCTTCAATCTGTACGACCGCGTGGCCCGCACCTATAGTGCAATGCTGGTTGCGATCTCGGTAGTGTTTTTGGGTGACGTGGTCGCGTCACTCTACACCAATGCGGCGAGCGCGGACTTTTGGTTGCGCTTTCAGTGGATTGGCATCTCGATATTGCCCGCAACTTACTTTCACTTCTCCGACACGTTGCTGGCGACGACGGGCCTGCCCTCGCGCGGGCGGCGGCGGCTCGTCGTGCGCGCCGCCTACTTGGTGGCCGCCATCTGGTTTGGATTGGCGGCCTTCACCGATCTGCTGGTGCGAAACCCGGTGATTGAAGGCCGCGCCCAACAATTGCAACCCGGGCCGCTGTTTCCATTTTTCACCCTCTTGTTTGGGGCGGGCGCCGTCGCTTCGTGGAGCAACATCTATCGCGCCTATCGCCGTTGCCTCACCGGCACCACCCGCCGCCGCATGGGAGCATTATTAGGGTCTATTGCCTTGCCAGTGAGTGTGTTTCCTTATTTGCTGATCGTCGGCGGTTCAGCGGCCACACTACACCCCTTCATTTTTTGGTCCTTTTCGGTGCTAGGCAACCTCGCCGTCGGCGCAGTGCTGACCGTGGTGTCGTATATCGTCGCCCTGTTCGGCGCGGCCCAGTCGGATCGCGTGGTGCGAAGCCGCCTCTTCCAGTGGTTGTTGCGCGGACCGTTTGTGGCCTCGATGGTGCTGGCCGTCATCGTCTTGACCGCGCGCTCGGTGCGTTTGCTCGGACTCGAAAATTCACAATTGTTGCCGTTGGTGGTGGTGGGCACCCTGTTGTCCCTGCAATTGATCATCAACGTGGTCCGCCTCCCGCTTGAACGGCGATTGTTTTATGGCGGCGGCGCGGATCGGGCAGATGTTCAGCGCCTGCAAATGTTGGAGGAGAGGCTGTTCACCGCCGACGACGCTCGCCAGTTTTTGGAGTCGGTTGCCGGGGCCGCGTGCGATCTGTTGCGCGTATCCTCCGCCTTCATTGCCGCAGTGGAGGCGGGCCGGGCGCGAATCGAGGCCCGAGTCGGCCCCGACCGCCCCCCCGTGGATCGGGGAGATTTGACCCGCGTCATCAGCCAGAACGGCGCGGCGGGGACTCTGTTTGTCTGGGAGGGCTACTGGGTTCTGCCGCTTCATCCTCAAGGCAACGACAACGGCTCGGCTCTGCCGGACAAAATTTTAGGCCTGCTGGCCTTGCGCGCCCGCGCTCCGCAACCTGATCTGAACGAAGACGAAACTCAAACTCTGCAGACCCTGGCCGACCGCGCCGCTGCCGCGCTCGAAGACCGGCGGTTGCAGGAGCAGGTGTTTGCCGCGCTCGACACGCTCCTGCCGCAAGTGGACCGCCTGCAACGTTTGCGGGCCGCCGCGCGCTATTCGTCGAAGCAGATGCTTCAGGCTGAGCCGGGGAGCGATCCGAGTTTTGTGCAATACGTGCGCGAGGCGTTGACGCAATACTGGGGCGGGCCGAAGCTGACCAACAGTCCGCTGTTGCGACTCAGAGTGGTCGAGCGCGCCTTGAAAGAACACGATGGCCACGCCGTCAATGCCTTGCGCGCGGTTTTGTACGATGCCATCGAGCGGGTGAAACCCGAAGGCCAGCGCCGGTTCACTGGCGAATGGATTCTGTACAACATCCTTGAGTTGAAATTTTTGCAGGGCAGGCGGGTGCGCGAGATCGCCCTCAAATTGGCTGTGAGCGAAGCCGACCTGTATCGCAAACAACGTGTCGCCATCGAACAAGTAGCGCAGGCCATCGCCGAGATGGAACGTGAGACGGGGGAAGAGGACGCAGTGGATTATACGATTGCAGGATAGAACAGCGGATAGTATACTCCTCGCCGAGTCTGACTCATGGCAAAAAAGTCTTCGGCCAGAAATTACACAAAAGAAGAAACGCCCCCCGAGCAGTTGCCCCTGCCGCGCCTCCCGGAATGGCAGAAGTTTCTGCTGGTGCTATTACGCCTGTGGCTGGGCGTCGTCCGGCATGGCTCGGACATTGCCGCAGTCTGGCTATTAGCCTTTGCCGGCTGGGCGTTTCTCGGCCTCTTCAAACTGTCTGGAGGCTGGTTTGTGATCTGGCTGTCAGACCTGCTGGTGAGGTGGCTGGGGTGGGGGGCCGTCGTCGTCCCGCTCTCGGCCATCGGCATTGCCATTGCCCTATTGGCGAAAAACTTTGGCCGCCCGATCTACATCCGCTGGTGGCGCGTTATTGCCGGTGAGATTGCTTTTGCCAGTTGGCTGGGCATCGTCCAACTGCTCACCGACACGCCGCTGGCGCTGGCGGCGCTGGGGCAGGCCGGGGGTATTATGGGCTGGTCGCTGGGCTACCTCGTCTCCGAGTTTCTAAACGCCGCCGCCCTGCCCACGCTGTCCGTCATCTTTTTCATTGGATCGGTGCTTGCGGTTGGACTCACCCCGCGAGTCATCATCGGCTGGCTGGCCGACTTGCAGGATCGTTTGCAAGGGGAGGCCGCCCCTGTTGTGTCGGCGGCCCCTGCGCCCCGGCCCGAACCACTCGTCCTGCAACGTCAGCCGAAGCCAAAACTCAAATACGACAAGCGCTTCACCATTGAGCCGACGAAAGAACAAAAAGCCAGGCAGAAGAAGCGCGACGCCCGCCTGCCGGGACTCGAGTTGCTCGAAGAGGGCGGCGCCGGCAAAGTGTCGGAGTCGCACATCAATCAAAGCGCCCACATCATCGAAAAGACGCTGGCCGATTTTGGCCTTCCGGTAAAAGTCAGCGGCTTCAAAGTTGGCCCGGCGGTGACTCAGTTTCAAGTCGAGCCGGGCTATCACGAGCGCGGCGAAGAACGCAAGTACAAAGTGCGCGTAGCGCAAATTTCGTCGCTGGCCAATGATCTGGCCCTTGCACTCTCGGCCAACAGTATCCGCATCGAAGCGCCTGTGCCGGGCGAGTCGTATGTGGGTATTGAAGTGCCAAACCGCAAGACGACGAATGTCAGTCTGCGCGGGGTGATGGAGGCCGAAGCCTTCGCCAGGATTCGGTCGCCGCTGGCGGTGGGGCTGGGACGCGATGTGTCCGGGTCGGCGGTGGTGGCCGATCTGGCGAAGATGCCCCACCTCCTCATCGCCGGAACGACCGGCTCCGGCAAGTCGGTGTGCATCACCTCTCTCATCACCGGGCTGATTGTGAACAACACGCCGGAAGATTTGCGGATCGTCATGATCGATCCCAAGATGGTGGAACTGGTGCGGTTCAACGGCCTGCCGCATTTATATGGCCGCGTTGAAGTGGAACTCGACCGCATCGTGGGCACCTTGCGCTGGGCGACGCGGGAGATGGATCGCCGCTATAAATTGTTCGAGGCGGCGCAAGCCCGCGACATCAACAACTATAACCAGAAGTTGAAGGCCACCGGCGACCACCTGCCGCGCATCGTGATCTTCATTGACGAAATGGCCGACCTGATGATGCTGGCCCCCGACGAGACCGAAAAGATGCTGGTGCGCCTGGCACAGATGGCGCGGGCCACCGGCCTGCACCTCGTCGTCGCCACCCAGCGCCCCAGCACTGATATTGTCACCGGCCTGATCAAAGCCAACTTCCCGGCGCGCATTTCATTTGCGGTGGCTTCGGGCATGGACAGCCGGGTGATTTTAGACACGGTGGGGGCAGAGTCATTGCTGGGCAAGGGTGATATGTTGTACCTTTCACCGGAGGCCGGGACGCCGGTGCGGTTACAGGGGTGCTTTGTCAGCGATCGCGAAGTGGAGCGGGTGGTGACGTTTTGGAAGGATCAGGGCCTGGACGAAGAGGAAGTGGAAGAGGAGAAGACGCCAGCCCCGAGGAAGGCCGCCGCCCCGTGGGATGATATGTTGGCCCGCGAAGCCGCCGTCGAAGACAAAGACTCGCAGATCGAGCAGGCCATCGCCATCGTCAAGCAATACGGCACAGCTTCAGCCAGTTTACTCCAACGCAAGATGCGGATCGGTTATCCGCGCGCGGCGCGGCTGATGGATGAACTGAAAGAGATGGGCATTGTGGGTCGTGAGCAAACGGGCGGCAAGACGCGCGAGGTGCTGATCCACAAAGACGACGATCCCATTGGACGGCGGGCGAGAATTATCGGTGATGAGGACGACGAATGACGACCCCCCTTGCTCCATCTGTTGAATCTCCTTTGACAACTTCTGCCGTTGAACGCGCAATTGCATTCGGCATAGACATTACACTGTTGGTCGAGAATTTGCGGTTAACGCCGACGGAGCGGGTGAGGCGCGGTCAAGCTATGCTTGACTCTGTCATTGCCTTGCAAGCAGAAATCAAAGTGTGGCGTTTCCGGCAGGCACAATCAGCATGAGTGTGACGAATTTTCAACGTCTGCTTGCTCTCTTTGCTGAGTCTAACGCCGATTGCGTCATTATTGGCGGGCTGGCGGCAATGGTGCATGGCTCGGCTTACGTGACTTACGATGTGGACGTATGCTATAACCGCGCGCCCACAAACGTGGAAAAGATATGTCAGGCGCTGGCGACGGTTCATCCTAAGTTGCGTGGTGCGCCAGCGGACATTCCTTTCCGGCTCGATCCGCCGACTATGCTGGCCGGATTGAATTTCACGCTCGACACCGACATTGGCGCATTAGATCTGCTCGGCGAAGTCTCTCCCTTTGGGGAATTTTCGCAAGTAGTTCAGCACGCCGAAGAGGCGGAATTGTTTGGCTATCAAGTGCGTGTTTTGTCGCTCGAAGCGTTGATTGAGGCCAAGCGCGCAGCTGGGCGGCAGAAAGATTTGCTTGTCATTCCTGAACTTGAAGCCCTCCTTGAACTGAGAAAACACCCTCCTGAATAGTCAGTGGAAGTTGGGATTTTCGGTGTCCCTACTCCTTCTCCGTTTCCTCATCTACGGCTGTCTCGGCTGGTGCGGCGAGATCATTTTCACCGCCATCACCGACCGTCTCAGCGGGCAAGCCAAGAACTGGTTGCTCATGGGTGTGACCTCGCTGTGGTATTTCCCGATGTACGGGAGCATCGCCATTCTCTACGAGCCACTGCACGACCTTCTGCGCCCGCAGTTCTTTTTGATTCGGGCGGTTGCCTACCTGATCGGCTTTTGGGTTATCGAATATGTAGGCGGCTGGCTGATTTGGAAGATGGCCGGCCACAAACCCTGGGATTACACCCACTCACCCGGCGGCAGTCTGCACGGGCTGATCCGTTGGAACTTCATCTTCGTCTGGCCGCTGTATGGCCTGGCCCTCGAACCCGTCCACGATTTTCTGGTGAAAGTTACGCCGATGTTGTTACAGGCGATGGGAGGGTGAGACGTTGGCAACGGATGGGTAACGGATGTAGCGGATGAGGCTGACCGGCGAGCATCCGTTACATCCGTTACGATGTCCGTTGCCAATACCTTCACAGGACTTTTCTATGACCAGTGACGACATCCCCCACAAAGATATTACATATCGCATCATTGGCGCCGCAATGCGAGTGCATCGGCGGTTGCCACAAGGATTAATGGAGCGGCATTATCAGCAGGCGCTTACTGCTGAGATAATCAAGGATGGTTTGACGATAGTGGAGGAATACCATCTCGAAATCTATGACGGTGAAGTCTGGTTAGGGCGTTTGTATCTCGATCATTGGGTCAATGAGTGTGTGGTGGTAGAAGATAAAGCGGTCTCACATCAAATGGGCGATGATGAGATCGCACAGGTGATTGCTTATCTGGCGGCAACAGGGGCAAAAGTCGGATTGCTCTTGAATTTTGGCCGGTCGCGTTTGGAATACAACCGCATCTTACCGCCGAAGGCGCTTCAGGGCTGGCAGACTCACATTGCCAAATACTTGTGGCGGCCTAACCCGACAAAAGGTGAGAAGGACGAATGAGTTGGCAACGGATAGATAACAGATGTAACGGATATATTTCGCCCGCCTCATCCGTTACATCCGCTACAATATCCGTTGCCATATAGAGTCGCATCTCCTATCCTCGGACACATGAACTACGAATCTATTGGCCCTGTCACCCTCCCTAAAATCGGCCTTGGCACTTGGAAGATCGGCGGCGAGATGTCGTCCGATCGCGCTCAGGCTGCACCTTCGCTGGCCGCGTTGCGCTCCGCGCTTGAATTGGGCTATACCCACTTCGATACGGCTGAGATGTATGCGGGCGGCCACGCCGAGGAATTGCTGGGCCAGGCCGTGCGCGAGTCAGCGATTCCTCGCGAAGCCCTGTTTATCACTTCCAAAGTGATGCCCTCAAATTTACGGTATGACCGGGTCTGGCACTCATGCGAAGCCAGCCTGCGTCGCCTGGGGATGGAATATCTCGACCTGTATCTCATCCACTGGCCCAGCGCCGGGATGCGCCTTGACGACACCTTTCGGGCTTTGAATAAGTTGGTTCGGGACGGCAGAGTGCGCCACCTGGGCGTAAGCAACTTCGATCTGAAACTGTTGAAACAGGCTCAATCATTGTCGGAAACGCCGATCCTCACCAATCAAGTGCCATACAGTTTGTCGGATCGGTCATATGTGAAGAACGGCGTCCTCGCTTACTGCCAGCCAAACGATATCCTGCTTACGGCCTATTCGCCGGTGGAAGAGGGGAATTTGCGTGTCTCTGCCCGCCTGGAGGCCATTGCCAAAACACATCAGACCACACCGTATCAAATCGCCCTGGCGTGGGTGGTCGCCCAACCCCGCGTGATCACCATTCCCATGTCCGCCAACCCCAAGCATCAAGCCGAGAATCTGGCCGCCGCCGAGATCGTCCTCAGCCAGACAGAGATGGAACAACTCGATCAGTTGGGATGATTGTTTTATATGACTGATCTTCCTACCGGCACTGTCGCCTTCCTCTTCACCGACATCGAAGGCAGTACGCCGCTCTGGGAGCGCGAACCGGAGAAGATGCACCTCGCGCTCGAACGACACCATGCCATTCTACAGGTCGCCATTGAGTCGAGCGGCGGCCAGGTGTTCAAAATTATCGGCGACGCCTTTCAAGCCGCCTTTGCGGTTCCGGCCCGGGCTGTTGAGGCCGCCATTAGCGCTCAACGAAGCTTGGTTTTTGAAGTCTGGCCGACAGGCATTCCGATTCGCGTGCGAATGGGAGTTCACACAGGTCATGCTGAAGCGCGCGACGACGATTATACGGCGGCACACACCCTCAACCGCGTCGCTCGGATCATGTCTGCCGCACATGGGGGGCAGATCATCCTTTCCCAAGAAGTGTTGGACGAACTCGCCAACCGGATACCGGAAGAAATCACCCTGCGCGACATGGGCAAGCACCGGATGAAGGGGTTGACGCAACTGGAACATCTCTACCAGGTGATTGCCCCGGATTTGCCTGCTGAATTCCCCAGGTTGAGTACGCTGGACATTTCCCCGCCGAACAACCTTCCCTTGCAACTGACGAGCTTCATTGGGAGAGAGAAAGAATTGCGCGAAGTGATGGAACTCCTGTCCACCTGCCGCTTAGTGACGTTGACCGGGCCAGGGGGCTGCGGCAAAACTCGCTTATCTTTAGAAATCGCCGAGAGGGTGCAAGATACCCACCCGCACGGGGTCTGGCTGGTGGAACTGGCCTCATTGGCTGACCCCAGCCTGATCCCACAGACCCTGGCGGCGGTTTTAGGCCTGCGCGAAGAGGGCGGTGGGTACACCGGGGGCCGTCCCATCCTGACGGTGCTGACCGATTTTCTCCGCACGCGCACCTTGTTCCTGGTGCTGGACAACTGCGAGCACCTGATCGAAGCCTGCGCGCGGCTCGCAGATGGATTGTTGAGAGCCTGCCCGAAGATTCACATTCTCGCCAGCAGCCGGGAGACGTTAGGGATCAGTGGCGAGGCCACTTATCAGGTCCCGTCCCTTGGTGTTCCTGATCTTCATGAGCTGTTGTCAGTTGATCAGTTGCTTCAATATGCCTCGGTGAAATTATTCGTGGAACGGGCCGGAACGGTACTGCCCGGTTTTACAGTTACAGGTGACAACGCCCCTGCGGTGGTTCAGGTGTGCCATCGCCTAGATGGTATTCCTCTGGTGATTGAGTTGGCCGCCGCCTGGGTGAAGATGCTGACCGTCGAACAGATCGCCACCCGGTTGGATGACCGCTTCCGCCTTCTGACGGGGGGTAGCCGTACCGCCCTCCCGCGCCAGCAAACCCTCCGCGCGCTGATTGATTGGAGTTTCAGCCTGCTTTCTGAGCAAGAGTGTATTCTGTTCCGGCGGTTGTCGGTCTTTGCCGGTGGGTGGACATTGGACGCGGCCGAGGCTGTGTGTGCGGAAGGGTACTTCCGTGCGGGGGAAGGCATTGAGGCGTTCGAGGTGCTGGATTAGTCCCATGGATGCGGCGTCTCAATCAAGAGTTGGACAATCTGCGTGCGGCAATGGAATGGGCGCGAGAAGACGGAGAGGGCGCGGCGGTTGGGTACAACGCGGTTGGGTACAACGCGGTTGGGTACAACGCGGTTGGGTACAACCGGGTGGAATTGGGCCTGCGGCTGGCCTCGTCGTTGTGGTGGTTTGATTTTATTGGAAACATAGGGAATGAAGGAGCCGTTTGGATGAAGGAATTTCTGGATCGGTCACCAGAAAATAACCCGATACGGATATTGGCTTGGGCACGTTATCTGTTTATTTCTCATATTCGTGAAAATCAGGAGGAAGAACTTGCTCAAACGCTTCAACTTTTGCAAGCCGCCGAAAAACTCGGCGATCCTTCCCTGGAAGCATTTGTCAACTATATCGTCTACTGGGTACGGTCCAATCTGGAAGAACTATCGCTTAAAGCGCTTCAACGCGCGCAGGATTTATTCTCCCAATCCAATGACATTTGGTGGCTGGGACGTATTCTTATGCACCGTGGCCAGCTGGCAACACAAAGAAGCGGGAATATGGCGTTGGGTTTGACGTTTTATAAGCAGGCCCTCGAAGCCAACCGAAAATGTGGCGATGAGCGTGGAATTGCGCTCGGATTGAGTGAACTGGCAGAGTATCAAATTTATGCCGCCGAATTACAGGCCGCAGAACACCTTGCGCGGGAAAGTGTAGAGATTCATCTGCGCGTGGGTTCAACAGGGGTTAGTTATTGGGCTTATTTCATGTTATCGGACGCCTTGTTGTTACAGGGAAAATACAAACAGGCTTTGGACGTTTTATCGGAATCCCGTGATTTGGCTGATCGTATCGGAATTCTCCGTCCGGAGTGTTTATTGAGAATTGGAAATGTATTCCTCTGTCAGGGCGAATTCTCCAAAGGGTTGGAACATTTCGCTCAGATCACGCCAACTTCTCGCCCCAAACCTGAGTTGGACGATCTGGCATGGAAACATCTCTATCTTGCGGTGGCCTATACCCACCTGGGGCAGCTGGCTGAGGCAGAACAAGCGCTTGAGTCTGCTCGCTTGTATGGTGTGCAAGGGGGTTCCTTTTATTCGACAGTGAAACTTGCTGAAGCCGAAACGCTTTTTTATCTGGCTTCTGGAAATCTTCAAAACGCACAAAAGCCGGTGCAAGATTTAATCACCCTTTGTCAGCGCAATCAGAATTTCCCTGTTCTGACTATGGCCCTGGAATTCCAGGCGTGGGCGTTTTATCTGGCAGATCGGCCTGCTAAATCAGCGCGCCTTTTTGCAGCTACTTCAGCTTTTCGCGCGCAAAAGGCAATGCCGATGCTGGACAAGGACAAATTGCTTTACGAGCCCGTGATCGCATCTCTGCAATCCCAGCTTGGAGAAGAGGGGTACCATGCAGCCTGGGAAGAAGGCCACGCCATGAGCGTAGATCAAGCAATACAAACATCAGTGGAGGTAAATTATGGCTGAACTCCCCACTGGCACCGTCACCTTCCTCTTCACCGACATCCAGGGCAGTACCCCGCTTTGGGAGCGCGAGCCGGAGCAAATGCGCCTTGCCTTGGAACGGCATCACGCTATTTTGCAACAAGCTATTGAAGCGCACGGCGGGCATGTTTACAAAATCATCGGCGACGCCTTCCAGGCGGCCTTCGCGCTTCCGGCGAACGCGTTGGAAGCGGCGCTTGCGGCCCAACGAGCGTTAGCCGCTGAAACATGGTCAACAAGCCTCTCCATCCGGGTGCGGATGGGATTGCACATTGGCCCGGCAGAAGCGAAGGGGAATGATTACGCCACCACCCACACCCTCAACCGGGTGGCGCGCATCATGTCTGCCGGGCATGGCGGGCAGATTCTGATCTCGGTGGAAGTGACTGAGCTCATGCGCGGTTATTTGCCAGCCGGGGTGACTTTGCGCGATTTAGGCCAGCATCGCATGAAGGGGATGACTCAGCTGGAGCATCTCTTTCAAGTGGTCGTCCCCGATCTGCCGGCCAATTTTCCGCCGCTGGTCACGCCCGATAGTTCGCCCAACAACCTCCCGGTTCAACTCACCAGTTTCATTGGCCGCCAAAAGGAAATGGCTGAGATCAAAGGCTTGCTCAACGCGGCGCGGCTCGTCACCCTCACCGGCTCCGGCGGCTGCGGCAAAACGCGCCTCTCGCTTCAAGCCGCTGGCGAGGCTCTGACGAATTTTACACATGGTGTGTGGCTGGTGGAACTGGCGCCGCTGGCCGACCCCGGGCTGGTACCGCAAACCCTCATCGCCGTTCTCAACCTGCGTGAAGACAATCAGCGCGCCAGCCTGCAAGTGCTCGCCGATTATCTGCGCGCGAAAAATATATTGCTCGTCCTCGACAACTGCGAGCACGTCATCGAAGCCTGCGCGCAATTGAGCGAGGCGCTTTTGCAGGCCTGCCCCAAACTGAAAATCCTGGCCAGCAGCCGCGAAGCGTTGGGCATTGCGGGTGAAATGCCTTATCGCGTGCAGTCGCTGAAAACCCCCAACCCCGAGCAGTTACCCTCTTTGGAAGCATTAAGCGAGATGGCGGCCGTTCGACTCTTCCTCGAACGCGCCGCGATCGTCAAACCCGATTTCACTTTGACAAAAGACAACGCCGCCTTCGTCGCTCAAATCTGTTTTCGGCTCGACGGCATTCCGTTGGCGATTGAACTCGCCGCGGCGCGCGTCAAGGTATTATCTCCCGAACAAATTGCCGCGCGGCTCGACGATCGCTTCCGTTTGCTCACCGGCGGCAGCCGAACCGCCCTGCCCCGCCAACAAACTTTGCGCGCCATGATTGACTGGAGTTACAGCCTGCTCTCGGAGCCGGAAAAGACTCTCTTTCGCCGTCTGGCGGTCTTCGTTGGCGGCTGGACGCTGGAGGCGGCCGAGCAGGTTTGCGCAGGACAAAATGACATTTTGTCTCACGACATCCTCGACCTGCTGACGCGGCTGGTGGATAAATCGCTCGTCTTCAGCGAAGAATCCAGAGGCGAGATTCGATATCATCGTTTGGAGACCATCCGCCAATATGCGCGCGAGAAATTCTTTGAGACGGATGAAGCCGAAATCATTCGGAATCAACACCTTGCGTACTATGTGAAGTTTGCAGAAATCGCAGAGGGGCACATGCGAGGACGCGCGCGCGCGGCTTGGACACATCGCCTTGAAGCCGAACAGGATAACCTGCGGACTGCAATGGAATGGGGGCTTGCGAGGAATCCTGAAAGCGCCTTGAGAATTGCGGCAAGCCTGCCCGTCTTCTGGATGGCAGGCGGGTTTTCCGCCGAAGGCTTTCGCTGGATACAACAGTCAATGGTGGAATACATGGAGAAAATTGGCGAAGATGAACAACCATCGCTCCGGGCCAAGGGGTTAGGCGGACTTGCTTTTCTCTACATATCGCTGGGAGATAACACAAACGGAAAGCGCGTCGCTGAACAAAGTGTTGAATTATTTCGCCAGAGCCAGGATAAAAGCGGACTTGCTTATTCGCTGGTCAGCTTAGTACTACAACGAGACTTCGTATTACTACGAGACTTCACTTATTACTACGAGACTTTAAGGTTTACACTCATGGGCGAGCCATTCAGCTAAAAGGAGATCGCCATGAGCAAGAGAACCAAACA
>Ga0247727_10011053_pt1 | contig 15849 bp, 20 predicted proteins | sample WisWelCaveWW1625_FD_202498 | JGI IMG/M metagenome (GOLD analysis project Ga0247727, IMG submission 202498) | Biofilm microbial communities from Wishing Well Cave, Virginia, United States - WW16-25 | ecosystem: Environmental > Aquatic > Deep subsurface > Groundwater > Cave microbial mat | place...
CATAAAGCGCTCGAATTGTTCTTTCGTGAGCATGGCGCGCACTAATCCTTCCGCTATTTCCGGGGTGACCACCGTTTCTTTCTGCAAAGAGACCAGTACGCCGTCCACGCGCAAGGTGGGGCGCCGCCCCACGCCAATATGCAAATCAGACGCATTTTGCCTTGCGGTCGTGAGAAACAGTTCGTTCAGTTTTGCGCCGTATTCGTCCATATATTTATTATTTTATGAAGATGAGATGTTTTTGGCATTCATGATTCTCAAATCTTTATTCTTTCGGCCTACTGACTACTCCCTACTCGCTACTTACTATGTCTTATTATACCCTATGCATCATCGGTTTCCCGCATGACCTCCTCAATGGACACCACTCCTTCGAGAGCTTTCATGACTCCGTCCTGCCGCATGGTAGCCATGCCCTGCAGTTTTATTGCTACAGTTATCTTTTGCGCGTTTGGATTTTCTGTCAGCGCTGATTCGATCTCCGGAGTCATAGTAAATATCTCAAAAAGCGCGATGCGTCCCGTCGTACCCACGCCATGGCATGCCTCGCACCCCTTCGCATGATAGATCTGGTACGGTTCTTTGAATTTTGCCGTAGCATCTCCCGGAAGGGAGGTGAGCGCCTCGCGGATCGCAACCTGTAGCGCGGGCGAAGCAACTTCGGGTGCTTTGCAGTTTGCACAGAGTTGCGACACGAGCCGTTGGCCGATCACGATACTTAAGGTTGAGGGAATAAGAAATGGCTCCACGTCCATGTCGATGAGCCGCGGAATGGTGCCGGCGGCGTTATTCGTGTGGAGCGTGGAGAGCATCACGTGTCCCGTGAGCGCCGCATGCACCGCAAGCCCCGCGGTTTCTTTGTCGCGAATCTCTCCCACGAGAATGATGTCTGGGTCCTGCCGAAGGATTTGCCTGAGTCCCGAGGCAAAATCATATCCTATCTCAGGTTGCACCTGGGATTGATTCACGCCGGGCATAAAATATTCCACGGGGTCCTCCAAGCTCACGATATTCACTTCGGGACGATTTAGGATCTGGAGTATTGCGTAAAGCGTCGTAGTTTTGCCGGAGCCCGTAGGGCCAGTGATAAGGATCATACCGAACGGACGTTCAAGCCCTTTTTTTAAGACCGTATAATTTTTTTCAGAAAGTCCGAGTTGCTCGAGCGTTTTGAGGCCGGTTGTGGGATCTAACACCCGAATCGCGGCTTTTTCGCCCAAAGGCGTGGGAAACGTGGACACGCGAAAATCTATCTCGCGGTCAAAGATCTTGCTCCGAAACCGTCCATCTTGCGGAATGCGCGATTCATCTATTTTTAAATTGGACATAACTTTGACGCGCGAAACGACTGCCTGCGTAACTTCAAGCGGAAGCGAAGCGACTTCTTTGAGTTTTCCATCCACTCGGAAACGGACGCGCAGATAATCTTTTTCGGGTTCGATGTGAATGTCTGACGCCTGCGCCTCGACCGCTTCACGGAGCGTTTCGGCGACGATGCGGATCACGGGCGCGTCAACCGAACCTTCTCCTCCTTTTTCAAGTTCCACAACTCTTTTCGTCCCTGAGGTAGACGAAAGTCCAAGTCCACGCACCGCAGCTTCGAGTTCAGAGCGATAAGGCGAATATTTTCTCACGATGCCCTGCCAACCCGAAAATGAGATAAGGTATACGCCCAAATCCATGCCCAACCGACGTGCCACAAATTTGAGCGCCTCTTGCGCTTTGACGTCATCGGGATCCACCATGCCCACAATGATCGATCCTTCGCTCCGCGAGAGGGGCGCCACTTTATACATCTGCACCGTTTCCTGCGGCATGAGCGATTTTAATGACTCATCGAACCGGTCGAGTTCTACTTTCTGATACGGTACTCCCGTGAGCGCGCTTTTTACTTCCGCGACTTTCTCCGCATCGGCAAGGCGTCGTTCGTAGATCAATTCATCCACCGATTTACTCGAAATCAGCGCTTCTCGCGCAAGACGTTCCGTCACATTCGGCGCGAGTAGGCCGTTATCCTGAAGCGCGGTTAAAAATTTTTGTGCGTCCATAAGAGATAGTCATCGGAAAAAATAACTAAGGAAGAAAGGGATTTTGCCTTCCGGGAATCACGGGAATTGTGAGCGGCATTTCGGCGGTCCGCCCAGAAAAGAACGGATTCGCTTTTATCTTCTCGGGATTGATTCTAAGTTCAGAAATGCGTTTCACGATATCAAATTCGTCTTTATGTGTAGCAGGTACCTGGAACGAAATGAGTTCCGGTCTTTTAAAAAAAATGTAATACGCCGCAATGCCAAGAAGGGTAATCACGAACATCCATCCCAAAATGCCGGCAATATTCATGCGATTTCCTTGTTCCGATTCTACGACGATAGCCATGAAGGGATATTATTTATTTGTAGTTACTGATCCGACCTCTTGGTAATACGCAGTAACCGATACCGCAAAGCGATACAGATCCTGCTCCGGCTTTCCCGCAGGCACAATCACGATCTCTTTTGTTTCAAAAAGGCGCACATTTTGTTCGAGTCCGCTCAAAAATCGCTTGAAACCCGCATAGGTACCCGTCATTTTCATATCAAATGAGATCGCCTGGAGTGCGTATCCCACGCTCACCACTTTCCCCGTACGCCGCACGGGGGCGCTGCTTCCCGTTGTCGCCAAAAGAGATTCCACGGCAAGTCCGTTCTCTTCTGCAATGCCATACAATTGCGCTACCGCACTCGGCATTTCTTCGCTCAAGGGAAGCGCGCGATTCACGGCTTCCCGAAACGCGGCGCCTGATGCTCCGGTTGACACAGTTTTCAAGTTTTCGAGTTTTGCTTCGATATCTTTCTGTGTTTCTAAAAAATTTTGACCGCCGATCTGTTCTCCCCGCACACGCGCTACGTCGTCGTATGCACTACGCGTAAAAAGCGCATAAGTGAACACGGCACATATCAAAAACACAAGCGAGAGCACGAAACTTGCGAGTCGTTTGGTTTGCTGTTTCATTTCGGTTGTGCGGGCGCCTTGAGCGTGAGGATCGCGGTAAATTGCAATCCGCCGCGCGGTCCCGTGCTCGCACTTTTAAAAAGCACGCGCTCCACCATGGCGGTGTCCCTACGGAAAAGCTCGAGTTGCCGTGCCACGTCATCGTCATCGCGCGCCTGCGCCGTAAGTACAAGTTCGCGTTCTTTCACTTTGAATTCCATTTGGGAATAAGACACCGAGGGAAGCGTCGTACGTTCAAGCCACTCAAATACGCCGCGCGGAGACGCGTAAGATGCAAGCACTTTTTCTACATTCGCAAATTGCGATGCCACGCGCCGCATCGCTTCGCGCGAAGCGATCGGATATTTCTCAAGAAAGATTTGAATTTCTCCTTCAATGCTTTTTACTTCGGCATCAAGATATGGTTGATAGCCAAATTTTAATCCCGCAAATACACCAACGCTCAAAAGAAGAACGGTGAGCGAAAACATAAGCAATCGCCCCGACCATCCCGGCGTCCACGCCGGTTCTCGAGTCATTTGATCAATCGCATTGCGAGGAAAATCCATTGATTGTTAATGTAATTCTTGAAGTGCGAGCCCGAGCGCAACGCTGAACCGTGGATTCAATTCGCGTACCACGAGTTCGAGTTCCGGTTTGTAGGCATAGCGGGAAAAGGGAGCGGCAATCCCGACAGGGAGATCGAGTTCGCGCTTCACATACGATTCAAGCCCTTTCAAATTTGCGCCACCTCCCGTAAGAATCACCCGTTCAAGTTTTGACGAGAACGGAAACTGGCGCTCATATGCCCCGCGCGCCTTCTTGACTTCATTCATTATAACATCTAAAAATGGCATCATGAGTGTGGATAACTCGTAATCCGCGCCACTTCCTGCAATGCCTTTTTCGCATTTAAGTTCTTCGGCGCGCCGCGGATTGATGTTCAAGCTCGACGCGATCGCCTGGGTAAGGGATGCCCCCGCAAAATCGCTCTGCGCCGCAAAGGCGATCTTCCCTTTGCGCGCAAATGCGATCGCCGTAGAACGACTGCCAATGTCGACAATGAGCGCGGGGCTTGCATCGTTCCCGACCAAACTCCGCACCGTACTCATGGACTCCATTTCGAGCGAGCGTAAATCAAGCCCCAAGGCGTCGGCGATCGCACGATATTTTTGCACTTGTTCTTTAGGAATCGCCATGAAAAAGACGGGGGTGTGCATGACACCGCGCGCATCTTCGTACTCATCCATGCGGATCCATTCCACGAAAAGTTCGGCAGAAGGAAAAGGCACATATTGCCGCGCTTGATGCTCGATGTTCTTTCCGATCTCTGATTCGGTCATTTGGGGAAGATCGATCACGGTGTAGAAATACGAAAAAATGGGAATAGAAAAAACCGCCCGTGTCGCACGCGTGTTCATTTTTTTGAGCGTGAGTCGCAACAAGTCCACGGTCTCGCGTTCAAAAAGCTGGAGCGCGCTTGTTTGTAATGCGCTATTCGCACGACCCAAATAATCCCCTGCTTCAAGAAGTCCATAATTTACGACTTCAGGGCCTTTGGTGCCACGCCGCGCTTCGACAATCTTCACGGAAGTCGTACCTATATCGATACCCAATCTTTCTTGCGGTGTACCTCGCGTGAAACGCGAAAAAAATCCTGAAGCCATATCCTAATAGTATATCGCGCTTTTGTCCTCGCTCACAGAGAGGTATACTTTTGCGATATGGGAAGCGTGTTTGAAACGGTGCTTGATGCGATCTTTCCCTCCCGTTGTGCGGGATGTTTTTCGCTTCAAAAGAACGGGGAGATGCTCTGCGTGCCTTGTTTTAACAATGTGCCTCTGCATCAGACGTTGTACTGCGCTTCCTGCGATGCGCGCCTTCCCGACGGAAAAAACATATGCCACCCCACCATGCCCTATGTACTCGGCGCGGCAACTTCGTACCACCACGATGCCGTACGCACGTTGATCCATCAATTGAAATTCAAAGGCGCACAAAAAGCTGCGGTGCCGCTTGCGGAACTGTTGGTTCGCTTTATAGCGCAACTTGATCCGCGCCCCTCGTTCGATATGGTACTGCCCGTTCCTTTGGGTATACGGCGCGAACGCGTGCGGGGCTTTAACCAATCTATGCTTATCGCTTCACGCATGGCTTCTTCTCTCGCGCTTCCCTATGCCCCACACGCGCTAAAGCGCATACGCGAAACAACGCCGCAGAGCGAACAGGGCTCGCGCGCTGAACGCGAAACGAATGTGGCTGAGTGTTTTGTTGCAAATGCCGATGCTTATCTCGGCGGGAAAAAAATCCTCCTCATAGATGACGTTGCCACCTCCGGCGCCACGCTCTACGCCGCTGCTTCTGCGTTAAAGAAAGCGGGGGCGCGGCGGATAACTGCTTTGGTCGCTGCGCGCGCATGAATTAGATTTTAGCGATTAGGTTATAGGTGTTAGGGTTTTCATGAAAAAGCGGTACAATAAAAAATATCTACCACCTAAAACCTATCACCTTCTTTTATGAATGAAATCAAATGGGACGCGCCCGAATTCGTCTATCACGAAAAAAGCAAATTGTGGTTTACAGGAAGCATTGTGCTCGCGGCGCTTCTCATTGCCGCAGGCGCCTCACAACGCAACATCCTTTTTATTGCGTTCGTGGTGATCGCAGAAATTCTTGTGCTCTTCTGGGGCAACGAACCGCCCCGCACTGTGCGCTTTTTACTTTCGTCAAAAGAGCTTGCGATCGGCGAAGAAAAAACCTATGCGCTCTCTGATATTGCAGAATTTTCCGTGGATGCGCGAGAAGATGAGGCGCAGGTGCGCTGTTTCCTACGGCTCAAAAAAACTATCCGTCCGATGGTGGTGCTTCTTGTGCCCGCCGCAGAGATAGATAACGTACGCATCGTATTTTCCCACGCAGGTATTCACGAAAAAGAATGGGAACCCTCGCTTGCAGATTCATTCGAAAGTTTTATGCGGTTTTAGTACTTGCTTCGCGAAGAGACGCAGGCTTGAAAAAACCCTCTAACTCAGCGATAGTGTGTACACACGACGCCCTCGTCGTTCAACGGACAGGACACGAGATTGCGGATCTCGTAATAGAGGTTCGATTCCTCTCGAGGGCACCAAACAAAATTAGTCCACCCTTGTGGTGGTCTGATTTTGTTTTATACTTGAGGAATCGAACGGGAAAGGGGTCGGGAAAACGGAAGTTTTCCCGTGGAGGAAAATACTAAAAACCGAGAGGTTGTTAGAAAGCGAACGGAGTGAGCGTGTGAGATAGCGCAGCGTCCTCTCGAGGGCACACATGATCAAAAAAGTTTTCATCGTTCACGGTTGGGATGGTTATCCGGAAGAAGGATGGTTTCCGTGGTTGAAGCGCGAGCTCGAATCGCGCGGATTCGAAGTGTACGTACCACAACTCCCCGACCCTGGAACACCGAGAATTGAGAATTGGGTGCCCGCGCTTGCAAAGGAAGTAGGTACGCCAGATGCACAAACCTATTTCGTAGGCCATAGTATGGGATGCCAAACAATCGCACGCTACCTCGAAAAACTCCTTGAGGGCGTGCAAGTTGGTGGGGCAGTTTTCGTTGCCGGATTTTTTAAAAGACTTATTCTTGAAGATGATCCAGAAGTGCAAGCAATCGACCGCCACTGGCTTACAGCACCGATCAATTTAGAAAAAGTTCGCACGCATCTTCCGAAAAGTGTTGCTATTTTTTCGGATGACGATCCATTTGTACCTCTTGATAATCAAGATAACTTTCGTGATAGTCTTGATGCGGAAATCGTGGTTGAGCACGCCAAAAATCATTTCAGCGGTAGTAATGGGATCACCGAACTCCCCGCTGCACTTGAAGCAGTTTTGAGAATTGCGAAATAACAGTTGCTCAGCAAAATAGAATCTGATAGATTGTAGGGGCAAAAAGCGGGCGTAGTATAGTGGCAATACACCTCCTTGCCAAGGAGGAGCCGGCGGTCCGATTCCGCTCGCCCGCTCCAGTTTTGTAGAAAAAGACACAGAAGACCCCAGAGCGTGGGATGCGCTTCGCGCGTCCCACTGATTTCCCGCCCGCAGGAGAGGTCTGGAGAGAAATCCGCGCGTGATTTTGTATAAAAAAGACTGGGTTAGCCGAAAGTAAATGTAAACACTTTGAGTCCTGGCTTTTGGATTCGAAGTTCAAGTTTCTGAGTTTCTGACTTTCCGCTTTGAATGATTTTGTAAAGTCGTGCCTCCTTTATTTTTAGAATACTCTTTCCGTCAGGAGTTTTTATAATATCCGTTCCGGCCTCTGATCCAAGGGGCTTGTCGTCACGAAGAACTTCGACGACCGTTTCCGTATCCGACTCCGCAACAAAGAAAACATCTTTGGCGGTATATGTATAAACAATGCTGGCGTTTGCAGAATTATTTTGAGCAAATTCAGGCGTTATGTCCCAGCTGTCATTGGGGAAAAGGAGATTTTTTTGCTGGTTATTGCGTGCCGATCCGAAATACGTTTCAGGGCTTTTCGCTGCATTCTGGGCAGGAATCTCTTTTGTAAGCGGTTGGCTAATTGTTCCGCTTTCTCCCAAGATGACCATGCGCTCCGAGAGGGCTTCTTGGATTTTCTTCTCCGTTTCCTCATACGCCCCTTCGCCGATGTGATCATAGACGACATAGCCGTCAATATCGATAAGGTATTTCCGCGGCCAGAAGTTATTGTCATACGCTCGCCACGTCGCATAGTCGTTATCGAGCACTACGGGATACGCAATGCCGAACCGCCGCATCGCTTCGCGCACATTGTCGATATCCTTCTCAAATGCAAACTCCGGCGTGTGGATACCGACAATTTCCAGCCCCTCGTCTTTATATTTTTCATACCACGATACGAGGTACGGGAACGTCCGCTGGCAGTTGATGCAGCTGTAGGTCATAAAATCCACGAGAACCACCTTTTTGCCCACTAATTCGCCGATGGTAATGCCATCAACGTTCACAAAACCGGCAGGGTTCACGATTTCTACGAACGGCGTGCCGACCTCTTGCGCTCCACGCTCCATAGGCAACGCGGGAGAGAAAAAAAGAACCAACCCGCCGACGAAGAGCAGGGTGAGAATAATAAGCCCCGTGACATATTCCGCGCGCATGGTTACTCGGTGAACTGCAGCAGCCGCTGCTCGATCTTCGTGACGTCGAAGTAACCGCTGTCGAGTATCTTAGTTTCCAATTTCTTCTCATACCCTAAAGCGATCAGAAGGCCGAGCACCACGAAGAGCACCCCGATACTGCGTTTCAGGTACCCACGCGGGTCAGCAATGCCCGTGAGACGATCGGCAAAGCGCTGTCCTAAGAGCGCGATAAGGAGAAGCACCAGCGAGAGCCCGACTACATAGGAGATAATGTAGAGCGTGCCGAGCGCAAAACTTGCGGGCAACACCGAAGCGATGATCACAAAATAGGTGGGCGAACAGGTGGAGAAAACGGGACCCAATGCCGCTCCGATAAGTGCGTCTCCCAAAAAACTTTTTTTCTGATAGCCATCCCCGACAACCTTTTGGGAACTGCCCGCGAGCTTTGCAAGGCCCGGAAGTTTTTCCCACAGGGTCGGTAATACGAGCGTGAGCCCGAAAAAGAAAAGTATGCCGCCCGAAAGGTACGTCCACACTGCGGGCGGAACCATAATCAAAGCGGTGGAGGATTTAAGAAGATAAGTGAAAAGAATTATCGAGAGCGCCAAAGAACCCACCACGATGTACGGTGTCGCACGGCTCCTCCCCGAGGCGGAACTTCCTACCACGACGGGAAGGAGTGGCAAAATGCACGGCGCGAGCACCGTGAGCGCCCCCGCAATGAACGCAACAACTAAGAACGCCACGTTATTTTACGTTTGACACCAACGCCGCAAGCGTAGGGCTTCCCGTCCACTTGGCAATTTGTTTCCCTGAAGCGTCAACCTGCACCAACGTGTGCTGGTAGGTTACGCCATACTTTTGCTTAAGAGCGATTGAGGCATCGTAATACACATCAAGGATAGTAAGCCCCGCGGGGATGTTTTTAAGGTGCGCCTTAATATCCGCGTCCAATCCCCGGCAGGTGGGGCACCACGAAGCGCGGAAGAAGAGCACCACGTCGCCCTTGTTTGCCAGGGCAAGTTTCTCCAGTGCGTATGCTTCATACGAGCCCTTTTCCATCATCCCCTCGACTCCGCTCGGGACAGGCGCCCCTTCTTCTTTCTTCTCCATCGTCCCATCGGGTTTGACCATAGTACCGTCAACCTTAACGACAGTGCCGTCCGGCAATGTTTTTTCACCTGCTGGCGTTTGAGTATTAGCAGTTGGTGACGGTTTTGTGCGCGTAGCAAAATAACCAATCCCCCCGACCACTACGACGAGAGCAATTATTGCGATAATCATAGGTATCGCAAAACCTTTTTGTGAATTGTTATTGTTTGTCATATTTCTTATTGAATATTTAATTATTTCTAAATTGCAACTTTTATGTTCTTGACACCACGCTTGGCATTGCTCACTCGTTTCCTTGTCTCTATATCAAAGACCGCATTCTCCACACTGATACACTTTGGTTTTATTTTGCTCTCCGTCTTTTGTCATAGCTCGCAGAGGTTAATTTTTTCGACTCATTTCTTTAATGGTATACTCGCTAAAGAGCGATGTCAAGTATACTTTACATCGCCATTGTGGATAACTTTATCCTGCCAGCGCATTATCTAATCTCTGTTTATCAAATCCCAAAATAGAGATTTTTGAGCCGTCGTCTTTGGTAATTACGGTAAATGGAACGCCCATTTGTCCAGATTCCGCGATCATCTCCTGCACCGCCTTCGGGTCTTTATCAACATAAATCTCTTCAAACACTATTCCTTTTGACTGAAGATACTCTGCTTCCATTTTGCAATAAGGGCAGGTTGTTGTTTTGTATATTTTTATTGTCATAACCTATTTTAATTATTAACCCGACCATAGATAAGACCGATAACTTTTGCCACAATCATTCCCGCTAATGTGGAAACAAGCCACGGATCAAGCTCATGATTGAAACTCTGGACTATGATGCCCAGCGTAAGCAGGGCCGTGCCGGTAAGATATGCAATTCTGCCAGCCATCATTTTGTGAAGCCCTTCCCGTTCGTCTCTATGGTTTTCTCTCCAGACGAAACTCGCAAATAAAGCAAACATCACTACCAGCCCCAAGATCATCATCATGAGTAATGTGGGGGGCATCCAAAAGCCGAAGGGGTTAAGGAATAGGACAAGAAGAATAATCAGTATGCCGGAGATTGAAATTTCTTGTAGAAAGTTATTTTTCATATTTGATTTGGAAAATATCCTCAACCGATTTTCTAAAAAATTTAGCAATTTTCAAGGCTAAGATCACTGAAGGCGTATAATTGCCTTTCTCTATGGCAATAATGGTTTGGCGCGTTACTTCAAGCACTTCGGCCAACGCTTCTTGTGTCATATTGGACTTTGTCCGTAATTCGTAGACTTGATTCTTGATAGTTTCCTTCATAGTTCATATGTCTGATATATTTTAGTCTAGCGTTTAGAAACAGGGATGTCAAATTAACTTTACATAATCCAGTTTCTTTTGTTATGCAAAATGCGAAGCGAGAACCAGCTCCGCCGCCTGCTCGTTCAGAGCAGAACACCACAGAAAAGTTTTATTTGCTATTTCGGATTTGCGCGCGACCGATTTATTCTCTAAAAAGGAAAGGACTTTTTTCTTTGGGGTTGCCGAGCGAAGTTGTAAAAACACTTACTTATTTGCATTCTTTTCAATAAGGCATACGATAGGAATTAGCATCACGAAACCTGGGGAACGGAGGAAAGCTCATGTATGAATTCTTGCTCGAATGCGAGTGGCTCCTCATTCAAATCCGTTTCACATTAATCCTTTGCCTCCGTGCCGCGTGGCAGCCATGCCCTGTGCTTGGGCATCGCGTGCATGCATTTCGTTCCGGATGCGTGCGTTGCAAGGAGCGTTATACCGGGTACGCAGGATTTGCAGTCACGTTTCTCATCTGGACATGCTTCGAGACAGAAAAGACGATGAGAAGCATCCCAGGGCACGACCTTTTCCTGTTCGCGCTCCTTGTGTGGTTCGTATGCGCACTGCAAATAAGGGACCGCCGATCACCGCGCATATGCACGGCATACAAACAACACATCCGGCTACAAAAAACGGACGTAGCGATCGCGCGCATCTTATTCCTCATCGTCGCCACCGCGTTCATAGAGGACAAAAGAGTAATGGCCATTCTTGCGATGGGAATGTTCACGATCCACCAGCGTCCTCGCCACGGAATGGGGTCGCGGGCGAGAACCGGGCATTCCGTAACAGAAGCCCGTATCACTCCTCTACCCTGCCTGCATCATGAAAGGCAGGGTTTTTCTTTTTTTGACTATCACCACGAAAATATGTAGTATCTATGGGCGTCTTCGAGCGCCTAAATCCTGTAACCTATTACCTTTTCTATACGTTTCCTATGTTGGATGGCGAACATCTGATAATTCAAAGCGCCATTGGGGGTGAGTCCTCGGCGTTCGGTCTTCTTTATGACCACTACCAGCCTCAAATTTATAGGTTTGTAGCGATCAAAGTGGGCCGGCGTGAGGACGTCGAGGACCTCACTCATCAGGTATTTCTCTCGGCGTGGCAGAATATTAAAAGCTATACCCACCGCGGATTCCCCTTCTCGAGCTGGCTCTACCGCATTGCACGGAACCAGATCGCGGATTTCTATCGCGCCAGGCGCGAAACGTTCTCCTTTGAAGAAGTGGATGCGGAACTCTTCGCCCACGATCCGAAAATAGAGCTCGCCGCGGAACACCACGCAGTAACCGCGCGGGTCATGCAAGCCATTCGCTCGCTCCCCCCGGAACACCAAGATGTGCTCATTATGCGATTCGTGGAAGACCTCGCGGTACGCGACGTCGCGGAGGCACTTGGGAAAAGCGAGGGGGCAGTGAAAGTCATGCAACACCGAGCCGTTAAATCTCTTAAAGATATATTGACCAATGACCTTATTTGAAGAAATTAAAAAATTGCGCGCGATAGGCGCGAGTCGTGAATATACCGAAAAATCGCGGCGCCTTATTTTGTCGCACACACCGCACGCACATCCTGCACGCGCCGAAGCATTTGCATTCTTTGTGAGGGCCGTGCGCGCGGGTTCGACTGCCTTGGTAAGCGGCGCATTTATTATTTTACTCATTCTCGGTGGCGTGGCGGCAAGCCGTTTCTTTTCGCCCGTGGAATTCGGTGGACTTGAAAACGGAGCGATCAAAGCAGAGGCCGATCTTATCGATATTCAAATTCAACTCACCGAACTCGGCGAATATAAAGAAGAAGCACTCGTACACGCCGAAAGTACACTCCGCACGGAACCATTGCTTAAGCCAGCTCCTACGGTTACGGAACAAAAAAAATCAGAGAAGAAGCCAGTCACACTTGAAGCCGCGCTTGATATTCTTTCCGAATAACGCCCATTATATGAATAAAGCAACGCTTATTCTCATCGCAGTGCTTTTTGCATCCCTCGCGTTCCCCCTGCACTCATTTGCCGCAGAGATTCCTTCGTGTGATTTTCAGGAAGATGCAAAAACACTCTCTGCCATTGCGACATCACTGCAGAACGAGCAGGAAAAGATCCGCGCAGAGCTTGCTATCCGCAAGGCAATGCTTGCGCGCGTCGTGGTGTGCGCCCGTGGAGAAGTAAAAATAGTTTCAGACGACCTTCACGCACTCCGCGTTCAGAACGACGTGTCCTTTGAAACATTTCGCGCGCAACTACTCCGCAATCTCGAGCTCATTGATACGCAATACGCATCTTACGAAAGGAGGATAAAAGATCTCGGCATTTGGGGCAGCAAAGAAATGGCGCGCGCGATACGCGAAGATCGAGCCAAAAGCTTTGCGCGTGCAAAAGAAGCGGTCACCACATTCATCCTTTGGCATAACCAGCGTGATCTGATCGCGGCGGCAGATGCCCGCCTTGCTTACGTCACTGAAACGGTGCGGGCGTTTTCCATCGAAAACGAGGAAGCGGTGGTTGCACATTTTGAAATTATTTCTGCCACGCTTCTCCGCGCAAAGCAGGAGCATAGATTTCTCGAAAAGGCCTTTCGTGAACAGTATGCGCCAGAAGAAGGGCTTCTTAATGTGAAAATCGCGCTCGGCGCAATGGAAGAGGCATATCAGGAGTTTTCCGCATTGAGCGAAACCGTAAAAACACTTGTGCCCCGCTATTAGGCGGAGCACAAGTGTTTTTGGAATTCCGAAATGTACTTTATCCCGTTAGAGAATATGCTTCTGTTTGCTATCGGATTTTTATCCACTTGTCACAGACGCACAGGGAAAACGTCCACGCAAAATCTCTAATGGGACTTACTTTACTGCTTCTTTAAGCACCTTGCCTGCGCGAAACTTTGCTTTTGTTGCCGCCGCAATGTGAATCTTCTCTCCCGTCTTGGGATTCACGCCCATGCGCGCAGCCCGTTTTGCAACGCGGAACGTCCCGAATCCCGTGATCGCCACGTCCTCACCGCGCCCCATTGTTTTGACAATCGTGTCAAAAAGCGCTTCTACGATGCGCTTTGCCTGCGCCTTGCTCTCGATCTCTGCTTCTTTCATAACTGCATCGCACAATCCATCTTTAGTCATGTTTATAGTAGCTTTTAGCTTTGAGCTAATTTTGGCAAACTCCTAAAAGCAAAAAGCTATAACCTTGAACCTATGCCTTATACTCGACCTTTTGCACATGCAATAAGTATAGCAAAATCAAGCATTTTATGAAACCGATACAACGCGCGCGATCACGGCACAATGCCCAACGCGTCAAGGATGGGTTTCATCTCGCTGTACGCCGGACTTTTTACTACGTCTACCTTTTCAATAAGCTCAAAAAATATTTTTTTCGCTTCATCTCTTCTTTTGGCGAAATAATATGCCGCACCGAGCTGATACAAGGTCTCTGGATCGCCCGACTCGAGTTCAAGTGATTTTTCATACAAGAGGATCGCATCACTCAAATACCCACCGTTTGCAAACATATTTCCCACCACTCGTGCTTCGCTCCCGTTTTTCCAACGCCGGCCGAGTCGCAATGCCTCTTGCACTTCCTCGTATCCCCTTTTCCATTCTTCTTGGTCCAAAAGAATGACCCCTACATAAAAATGCGCATCGGGAACCTCCGGATTTAACGCCAATCCCTGCTCCACGAGTGCAAGTGCTTCGGCTTTCTTGCCTTGAATAAGTTTTGTTTTTGCGAGTGAGAAATACACTTGTTGGCGATTCGGAGAAAGTTCGAGTGCTTTTTTTGCTTCCGCTTCGGCTCGCTTCGGATATTCTTCGGGGCTCACCTCGGACGTTTGATTATAAAGGTCCACAAGCATGTAGTGCCCGTAGGCATCCACGGGGTGCTCGCGCGAAGCCTGTTCTGCTTTTTCTATTGCACGGCGCACCACCTCATCCGGCACGCACGGCGCGCCACTCGAAGTTTTGCAATCTTTGCCGTAGAAATACGCCTCCGCAGTTGCCGCCGCATAGTCGCGCGCAAAATTCCACCGCCACGGGCTCCATAGGGCGATAGCATATTCAAAATTTTTGGTCGCAGTCGCGTGTCGCTGGCGCACAAAATTCGTAAATCCGAAGAATTGATTTCGGGTCGCGAAAAGTGATTGCACATTCACGACATAGACAAGCGCAAGTCCCGCGCAAAGCGATATGCCGAACGCTACGAAGGGAACGGTGCGATGCAGCGGAGGATTGTGCTCTGTGCGTATTTTTTCATTCCACGTGTCAGACGCCACCCATCCTATAAAAAGAAAAAGCATGAGAAGCGGCCCCATGGTGTCGAATACAAATGCGCTTCGCACGAGATAGGCCGCAAACGCGCCTAAGACCATCGCGCGCCGCAATGCATCGCGATCACGGAACACGCGCCACGCGAATACGCCTATGAGAAAAAGAAATGCAAGAAAAAGCACCATCCCGCCCGTCACAAGATATTCAAGAAAAAGATTATGGGGTTTGTCGAACCGTGTTTCTTGATAGCTCAAACTCAAAAGCATCGGGTCGTATTTCGCATTGAATGGAATATTGAAATTTTCCCATCCCCAGCCTACGAACGGACGCTCTAAAAAACCTTCCCACGCAACTTTTCCCGCATGGAGCCGAGGGAAAAGCCCTTCGTCCTCAAGGGAAATATCGGCAAATCTCCGCAGACCGGGAATCGATCCCCACAGTACGTTTTTTCTGGTCATCCAGAACAGCCCCCCAAAGAGGAGAATCGCCGCCAGCGCGCCTGCATAAAATCTCCGCGAACGAAACAGCAAGGGAAAATGCGCAGGGGGGGTACACAACGCAAAAAGCGCCGTCACCACAAAAAGTCCTGCCGCGAGCCCTAAAATGTCTCCTCGGGTTTGCGTAAGGAAAAGTGCGGCGACTTGGATCACGAGTGCACTACCAAAAATCCATTTGTACCATGCAGGTCTTCGCTCATTCGACTCCCGACTGAGAAACAGATACGCGGTAAGAAAAATATTGAAAAGCAGATATCCCGCAAAGAACGTGGGGTTTCCGAATGTTGCTCCCGGGCGCTGGCCAATAGGTTCGTTCAAAAGAATATTGGGAATCTTAAGCTGAATGAACGCAATGATACTTATGACGACCGCCGTGCCGATAGAAGCGATCCAAATCTTTTTCCAATGCAATTCCCTTCCCATGGATGCCACAACAAGCGCAAGCGCACCAAAATGGAGAAACCCAAACACGCCTATCATCCGTTCCTGCGTGGACCAAAAACTACGCCAGAGGTCCTCGCCGGTAAAAGAGGTAAGTAAAAGTGCGCCAAGAAACACGAGAAGGGCTA
>Ga0247727_10011054_pt1 | contig 15848 bp, 12 predicted proteins | sample WisWelCaveWW1625_FD_202498 | JGI IMG/M metagenome (GOLD analysis project Ga0247727, IMG submission 202498) | Biofilm microbial communities from Wishing Well Cave, Virginia, United States - WW16-25 | ecosystem: Environmental > Aquatic > Deep subsurface > Groundwater > Cave microbial mat | place...
CCTTCGCCACCGTCGCCGCCCTATCCATCACCCCTCCCTGATGGATTCCAATCGGCGTGCCTTCCTTTGCGTAAGCCAAATCCACGAAGGCTTGACCTGTCAGGAAACGTTCTCCGTCAATCGCGCAGGAGGTGACGAAGCCAATGCGCTCGCCATTCGCGTTCACCACAGGGTCGCCGTTGTGCGCCATGCGGACGCGCTGGTCGTCGAAGCGGAAGCGAATCACCACGCCCTTGCGCTCTTTCTCTCTTGCAACATAAGCGTCCCGCCCGATGAACCACGGCTTGTATGCTTTGACATACGAACCGAAGCCGCCTTCGGCAACGCCCAAATCCCTCCCGTTAAAAAAGATGGTGGTCGAGTAGTCCCGCTGGTCTTCGCGGGACGTATCGAGACCACTCTTCCCTGAACCCAATCCCATCTCGTGACCATACAATGGGAGTCCCGCCTCTGTGCGTAATGAGTCGCGCGCGCCCAAACCGATCGGCTTGACTCCAAACGGCTCGCCCGCTTTCAAGACCGCGTTCCAAAAATCAACCGCCTGCTCAGGGTGGACGAACAATTCAAACGCCATCTTCTCGCCCGTGTAGCCCGTGCGCGAAACGATCAAATCGAAGCGTTCCCCTGAGCCTGTCGAATGGGCCCCAATCACTGCATCACATAACTCAGTCCTCTTCAACCTGTTTACCTGTATACGTGTTTCCGTGTCTACTCCTAAAGCCAACAACACATCCCGCGACTTCGGTCCCTGTAACGCGATATCAACGCGCATATCCGAACCAGACTTCGGGTCACGCAAATTGCGGATCTCGGCGTTATATCCAAACGTCCGCGCCCACGGTCGCGCGTTATCAATCCGCACCTTGCCATCGCGCACGCTCTCCAGCCATGTGCGGTCCTTGTCATCGTTCGACGCGTTCACGACGACGAGATAATCATTCCAGCCGCGCCGATAGACGAGCGTATCGTCAATCACATCCGCATCGGGCGTGAGAAAATGCGTGTACAGCGACTCGCCAGGGCTCAGCCCGCCGCAGTCATTACCGCAGACCGCATCGAGGAACGACGCCGCGTCCGCGCCGCGCACATCGTACACACCCATGTGCGAAACATCGAACAAGCCCGCCGCGTTGCGCGTCGCAAGATGTTCCTCAAAAATGGATGTGTACACCACAGGCATTTCCCAACCTGCAAACGGAACCATCCTGCCGCCGCTGGATTTATGGACATCATACAACGCCGTCCGCTTGAGAGGACTCTCCAACTCATTCCATACAAACGACGGCAACGCCTCTTTCTCGACGTTTGGACTGATTCCAACAAACCAAACCTTCTCCTCCCCTCGACCTTCTGCTGCCTTCTGCTTGTCCGCCTTCTGCTTTGTCTCTTTCACAACAAAAGGTCCTGGCATCCGCCTCGCGCTGAAATCCTTCGCGCCATCCAGATTGAACGACATATACCCATCCGACAAATCCCGCAGCCACGTCGCGACGACCCCCGCCTTTGCCGCAGGGACTTGCAATTGATACGTCATATCATCCACGTTGAACAACGCGCCTTTGACCGTTCCCTTTGGCGTCGCGATGGATGTGGCTTGCGATTGTCCCTTCTTCAACGCCGACAAATCACTCGACACCGCATAATCAAGCGCCTGCCTTACGCGTTGTCCGCTCAACTCAAACGCCGCGCTCGTTGTCCCTCTCCCATTGGGGGAGGCTAGGTGGGGGTTATCGTCAATATAATAAAAATGCGGATACCCGCTCTTCTTGTACTTGAAATCAATGCCGGCCTTCTCCGCCAGTTTTCTGACGCGCAGCCTGGCATCGTTCAATACAGAGAAATCTAATTTCGCTTTACGTTGTCTTCCTTTACGAACCGTATCCACGGAATGTGGCGCACATGCGAGGAGAACATCCGCCATGATGTCGGCGAGTTCGCGCGTGGTCTTCTCGTTGAAACCGCGCTGTGAAATCCATGGCGTGCCAAGTCGAATGCCGCTCGGGTCGAGCGAATTCTTATCGCCGGGAATCGTATTGCGATTGACGACGACTCCGACAATATCCAAAATGCGCGACGCTTGATCGCCGCTTAACTTCGTCCCATCCTCACCAACGATGCTCGTGCAATCCACATTGACCAAGTGCGTATCCGTGCCGCCAAAAGGAACACGCAACCCACGCAACACGAATTGATCCGCCATCGCGACCGCGTTCTTGATTGTCTGTTCTTGCAACTTCTTGAATTGTTTGGTCTGAGTCAGTTTGAATGTCAATGCCAATGCCGCAAACACATTGACGTGCGGTCCGCCCTGCTCGCCGGGGAATACGGCTTTATCAATCTTCTTTGCAATCGCCGCGTCGGTTGTCAGCAACACCGCGCCGCGCGGACCGTCAATGCTCTTGTGCGTCGTGGACATCACCACATGCGCGAGCCCAATCGGCGAAGGGACGATGCCCGCCGCGACCAATCCGCCGATGTGTGAAATGTCCGCCAGGAAATACGCGCCGACCTCATCGGCAATCTCCCTGAACTTTTTCCAGTCTGGCATCCATGAATAGGATGAATAACCCGCGATCATCAGTTTGGGTTTGTGTTCATTTGCCAATGCGCGGATGGCGTCATAATCCAACCGTTCATTTTCATCAATCGTGTAATGCACCGCCTTGAAAAATTTCCCTGAACGATTGACCGACGAACCATGCGAGAGATGTCCGCCATGAAGCAGATTCAATCCCATCACGGTATCGCCTAGATTGATCAGCGCGTGGTATACCGCGTTATTCGCTGGCGCGCCGGATAATGCTTGAACGTTTACATAAATTTGATTCGCTGAATATCCGTTCGCGGCGAAGGTCTGCGCGGCGCGGCGGCGGGCTAATGCCTCAACGATGTCCGCGTATTCGACGCCCTTGTAATAACGCGGGTCGCTGTTGCGGCGATACTCTGCCAGCCGCGCGGGATAATCGAGAATCTGCTCGTCGTCCATCCAGCGCGACTCCTCGTCGGGATAACCTTCCGCATAAATATTCTGGAATGCGGAGGATAACGCCTCGCGCACAGCCAGCGGCGCGGTGGATTCGCTGGCAATGAGGATCAACTTCCTCGCCTGCCTCTCAGCCTCCAGTTGAGTCAGATCGTAAACGTCCGGATCGAGATCGGCGAGCGAGCCGCGGAACAAATAGTCAGCCATGAAAATTCTCCTAGTATGGGATCAGGTTTGAGTGTAGAATGGATCGTGCTATCCCCAAAGGGGATGCTATCCGATTGTAGAACGGTCGGAGGCGAGGGTCAAGTGAGGAAAGTAACGCGTTCGATAGTCGGGTTTTGGCAGTCGGCATCTGGCAAAGTGTAATGAGAAAACCCACACACGGAGGCAACCATGTTTCACACACGCAACCTGACAATTTTTCTCATGCTTGCAGGCTTGCTCACAACGGCTTGCCAGGCGCAGGCGACTCCGCAAATTGGATTCGATCCGGCCGATCTAAAATTCTCCGGCGGGCGCGCCTTTGAGATCGAAACCGAGTTTGTGACTCGATTCCCGGACCGGCATAGCGGACAGGAGAATAACCGGCTCGCGGCGGAATGGCTTTTGGATCGCTTCACCGACTCGGGATGGGCTTGTTCGCTCGACGAGTGGGAGATCGTCAACTATAGCCGCCTCACCCCGCTGACGAATGTGGTCTGCCGACTCTCCGGCGAATCGGGGCGTGAAATTTTGATCGTCGCGCATCGGGATCAGTTTCCGCTCACGATTCAAGGCGCGGACGACGACGCCTCCGGGACATCAATTCTGGTCCACCTCGCGGAAATCTTCGGGGCGGAAGATGATCGTCCTTATACGCTGGTCATTGTCTCGACGGACGCCGAAGAGTACGGGATGATCGGCTCGAAGCGTTATATGGACGCTCATCCAAACACCGAAAACATCATCGCCGGAATTTCGCTGGATAGCGTCGGCATGGAATTCTTCGACGGGCTGGACATGGAACTGGTCGGGCAATATCGAAACTATACGCCGATCTGGCTGGCTTTGACGGCGCGCGAATCGGCTAAAGCGGCGGGCGTGGGATGGGATATATATTTGCGCGCGCCGTTCGATCAGATCACCGATCAAGCCGCGCCCGTGTCGTTTATGGATCAAGGTCCAATCGTCGCGGCGGGCGTCCCTGCAATCGGGTTTATCGGTCACGAACCGGTTGAGTACGCCGATCTATATTATCACCTCTGGCATGATCCCGACGACACGCTCGAATATCAATCCGCTGAGACGTTGGGCAAATCGGGCCTGACCGCCGAGGCGTTGATCCGCCAATTGATGAGCATGGAAAGTTTTCCGCAGGAGTCCGGGGAGTATATATATTTCGACGGCTCAGGTCGGACGGTACGCGGCGCGCCGTTGTGGATAGTCTTCATCGGCTTTGTCAGTCTGTTCTTCTTTGGAAGTCTGCGCGCGGGGAAACCCGATGGCTGGCGAAACGCGGCGCCTCATTTCCTGGGGCTTTGGCTCCCCCTGCTTGCCTCGATCCTGTTGTTGTATGGATTCGTAGAAGTGGGCTTGATGCACAAATATCACGCCTATCCCGCCACCACAAAAGACCCCGACCTGCTCAACCCGCGTTGGCTTACGATCATCCTGTTCCTGGTTGGATTGAGTCTCTTCCTGTATTTGGGTCGGCGCTTTGTTCGTCAGTATGCGGGCGCTGGGATACAACCGACTCATGCAGATATCAAGAGTCTCGCGCTGTTCATCATCGCGCTCGGCGGAGTGTATGTGATTGCGATCAACCCGTTCTCGCTTCTATTCTTTTTGCCTCTGTTATTCTGGTTCCTGATCAATGGCAGGCAGGGAAGCGCGCGAGGGTTGGATATACTATTCTTCGCGCTGGGTGGGCTGGTCGTCTACGCGTTGATTTATATCTTTGGTTTTACAGTCCTGCGCTATAACTTTGCCTTCCTGTGGTACATGATGTATATGTTCTCCACGCGGATGATCGGCTTTTACTCTGCCATTGTGATCACCGCCATTGTCGCCGCGGGTTTGACGATGATCGTGAATCCGCCGCGCAAGTAAGCGGCGCCGGGGACGGCGGTGTGAGCGTTTTCTTAATCCCCACATGCAAATTCGGCGTCCGTGTTCGCGGGCGAGGGCGTGGCATTGATGAAGAGGTTCGGGTCGGGCCAGGTTCCTTCCTGGAAGCGGTTGATGTAATCGCGTAACACATTGAAGTCGGCGTCCATGGTGGAGGTGGTCGCCTTTAATTGCGGGTCGTACGTCTTCGCGGCTTTGAACAGACTGATGGGGAAACTGGCGAAGACCACGTCTGTCCCGTCCATTTGATTGGCGAGGCAGGCGAGTTGGTTAATCTGCTCCGGGCTGAGATCGGTCTGGACGTAGCGCTGGAAACTTTTGATGAGTTCGGGGATGGCCGGCACGAGCGCGGGACTGAGCAATTTTTTACGGAGCGCGCACATAACAACGTTCTGGTTCTCGGCGCGGCTGAAGGTGTGATACTGGCGGATGCGCGCCACCCACAGCGCGGTCTCGCCGTCGAAGTGATGTTGTCCCTCCTTGACTTCAAAGCCTTTGGGGTTCGCGGGCGATCTCACGCTGACATCGTAGGGCAGGTACACGTCAATGCCGCCGACGGCATCCACGATGGAGGTGAAGGTCTGCATGTTGACCGCGAGGTAATGATCGGGTCGCGCGCCGAGGTTCAGGTTCAACGTGCGCGCCAGCAAGCCGGGTCCTTCGCCGGGACCGTCGTAATAGCCCATGCCTTTGTTGCCGTAGAGATAGGCTTGATTCAACTTCCCGTGCGTGATGCCGTAATGATCGGAGATTTCGGGAATCTCCACCCACAGATCGCGCGGGACTTCGAGGATGGTCACGCGCGCGTTGACGAAGTCCACGCGCACGAGGCGCATGATGTCCGCCAGCCCGTAGAGGTAATTGGCGGCGCGCGCGTCCGATCCGACGGCGAGGATGTTCATCACGGCGGGTCCGCCGCATACAGGTTGAGGCGCGGCTGTCGCGGTAGGCTGAATTGGAGTCGGCGTTCCGTCCGCAGTAATTGTTTCCAGGGGAAATGTCGTCAGCGTTGGGCTGGGTTGCGCGGCGGCCGGCAGTTCCAGCGCGGGACCGAGCGGCTGGCGATAGAAACGATATAACTGCGCGCCGCCGATCATAATTGCAAAAAGAAAAACTCCAAGCAAAGGTTTCTTTCTCGATGTCATGTTTCCTCTCCTTCCGTAATAAAGACGATGGATTGTACATTGAACGGATGAGAGGGCTTAATCGTTCCACTTGTTTTGTAAATGTACGCCCCAAAAATAACGCCGCCGGGGACGGCGGCGATAGCATGAAGGCGGCGACAATATGAAAAATAAACAGGCGAGACGTATGAGACGTCTCGCCTGCCCATTCAACGGCTCTCCTCGAACCGCCGCGTCCTATTTCAGGGTAAATCGGAACTCGATGGTTGACCCGTCGTTCAATGCGATGCGATAGACGTACGTGTTGCCTGCGTCCAGTTTCTTCGTATCCATGTTGAAGATCCATTGCCGATTGCCAAAGCGGAAATTGGCATGATGGTTGACTGAATCTACATCCATATCAACATCCGATACCGCGCCGTCGCTGTCAATGATCTGGATGAGTCTGAAACTCTGAACCAGACCCGAGGTCCCGATGGAAACGCCGTTCGCGCCGCAGACGCGGAACTTGGCTGGGACAACTCTTCCCTGCTTGAACACGCTGGAACCATCCTTGTTGATGGGTTGCAAGATCTGATGACCCGCAACGCCCTTGCACTTCTTGCCCTCGGCGGCATATTGCACGGTGATAGTGAAACTTCCGTTCGCAACGTTTCCACTGGAGTCTGTCGCAGAGCACTCGACGGTGGTCGTCCCAATCGGGAATGTCGAGCCGGAGACATGCGAGCAGGTCACGGGAACGGGACCGTCAACATCATCGTTTGCGGTAGCGGTGAATTCCACCGGCGCGCCTGATGCGTTCAACGCGGTAACGGTTATGTCGGAAGGCAGCGTCAATACTGGAGGCGTGGTGTCCAAGCCGGATGTGTAGCGTCCCGTCACTGTGGTTATGGAATTCGGATTCCCGGAAGTAACCTCATTGCCCGGAGGTCCAGGCAATAGATTGTAAGTGTTGCCGTCAGGACAGTTAACAATCAGATCATAAAGGAACGTAACCGGCGAGGACGGAGCGGTATCAAGCGTAAAGGGCGTCGGTCCACCGGGGATACTTCCTGGCTGATGAGTAATGGGGTCGATGTAGCTAATGAAAAACACATTAGCCTGATTCTGGCACGACGCGGGTAAGTCAGTTATGAATTTCACGTGCGCCGCGGCCTCATGTGCCGCCAATGCCAGCGAGGTGAGCGTCAGCGCCAAAACTGCCGCCAGCGATATTGCAATTGAGAATTTCCGTTTCATTTGGCAAACTCCTCCTTCAAAATATTGGAACTACGAACCGGGTAGAGCGAATGGCTGCGCGCCTCTCCAGTTGTGAAACTCATCTCCCTAATTAATAAAAGCGCTCCGACTGGAGCGAAAATATCGAAAACGAAAAAATGTCCGTTCAAGATCCGAAGGATCAGTCGGAGTATCCTTTCATGGCGCGCGACGAGGCGTGTATTTCGAAGGATGGGTTGCGCGAGATTTGACATAAAGATGACTCCGCCCTGCGTTTATGCAGGCGCGACTTCACGACGCCTTACAAATCTGATAGTTACAGTATTTTACCCTCAAATGGTTACAAAACGGAATGAGTAGGTTACAGTTTTTGTGGACTGCGCGAGATTTTCCCCTACCCGTATGAACGTCTATGGAAAGTAAACAAAACGGGCGCGACAGAGACTCCGCGCCCGTTTGTACTCATGTGGATAGGTTCAATTTTACGGAAATATAACAGTGATGGCATCCACATCAAGCCCGTCGCCGCTATCGGGCAGGGACCTGATGCGGATATAGGGATAAACGCCAGGAGGTATGGCAAGGGTAATGTTATCCAAGTCAATGCTGATTCCGGGATAGGGGCTAGATATATTTAGCAATGCCACGTCGATTGGACAATTATCTGGCTCGCCCGTGCAATCAGTTGAGTTCGGAGGAAAGCCCGGGATATCCGTGTTTCCGTCCCAAACAGGAGGATTACCCCAATAGAGGATGGTATACCAGTTTTTGCCATCGCCGATCTCAAGGATGACTAAGTCCATTTCGAGAACAGTAGGCGGTATAGGTAGGATGGGGGGGTATTCTGGATAATACACAAGGTCATAACCCGCATGACTTCCCACAACAAGCAATGGCGGCGCGCAAAAACGAAGCGTAAGAACTCCCGGTATAAGGTTTGATGAAAAAGTATCCGGGGACGTACCAATGTTTTCATACGGGGATGGGGGTGGGGGGGAGAAGCAAATGAATGAAACCAATTGATCCGTATCAGTTGCAGAGTTGTCGCTGGGATTCGGATCGGTAATGCCTGCAGGGACGTTCACTGTGGCCGTGTTGACCAAGTCTCCGCTCGGGGACGCGATAACCGTAGCATTCACTGTATACTGGACTGATCCGCCAACTGGAAGGTTGACTGTGTCGTTGATATTTCCAGAACCGTTGGCAGTACACGATGCGCCGCCAGAGGCTGTGCAAGTCCAGGTAATGCCGGTTAGGTTTGCAGAGAAGGTATCAGTCACGGTTGCGCCAGTGACAGCGCTCGGACCAGCCGGGTTTGAAGCCACGATGATGTATTGCACTGGAATATTGGCATCGTAGTTGCTGGCGTTGTCGGTCTTTGTGATTCCCAGGTCCGCGGACGCAGGGGTATCCGTATCTGTCGCCGAGTTGTTGCCCGGAACTGGATCCGTATATCCCGCCGGGATGTTGATATTCGCGGTATTGACAAGATTGCCGGTTGCGCCAGCGGATATATTTGCCGTTACGGTATAAACAATGCTCGCGCCGTTTGGCAGGTTCACTGTATCGCTAAAGTTGGCGCTACTGCCTGCGAGAGGATCGCAACCCGTCGCGCCGCCATTTTGCGAAGTGCACGCCCAGGTCCAGGATGCGATCTGCGCGGAAACGTTATCGGTAATGACCGCGCCTGTAACCGCGCTGGGACCGAGATTTCTAGCAGTGATCGTGTATGTTAATACGCCGCCCGGGTTGTAGGTCGTTACCCCGTCGTTTTTTCTTATCCGTAGGTTAGCCGCCGGGATTGGGGTATTGCTGGGAGTGAATGTGGGCTGGGGTTGGGGTATTGGAGTGAATGTACGCGTAGGAAAGGGAGGAGGCACATTCGTTCTTGAGGGTATCGTAACGGCGGTATTCGTCTGGATGGGAAGCGCGGTTGAAGTAGGGTTGGGCGTATTGGTATTCGATGGAACAATTACAGTGGATATGCCGGTTGGTTGGGATGTGGGCGTTTCAAATGACGCGCCCGGCGTCAGGAAGATGTTGATCCAGGCCGGGTTGGTGAGAATGGCTGGGTCAAGGGGTTCGATGAAATTGACGGGGCCTCCGGTACGGTAGCGATCATCGGGGTTGATGTTCGATCGCATGTTGGCCGGCAGTTTCCAGCTGGGCGCGAAGCGGACAGCCCATCCGCTGGCGAGGATGATACAGAAGAAGCCAAATAAAAGGATCAGCAATATGATCAGGATCGAATCGCGGTTTTCCTTTTCACGCTCACGCGTTTTCATGGAAACGTCCATTTACTGAAAGGCGCACATGGACTGTGGAGCCGGGATAGGTCTGTTCGTTGTGTCCCGCGCTTTCCAGCCAGATGCGCCCGCGATGCGCGTTGATAATACCGCGCGAAATGGCAAGTCCGAGCCCGGGTCCGCCGCCTTTGAATTTTGTCTTTCCTGAGGAATGCAGGAGCACTTCGCCGGTCTGGTAGAACTTTTCAAAAACGAGTTCCTGATATTGTGGATCAACGCCGATGCCCGTGTCCTTCACAGAGACTTCGATTTCAGGATCCCTGGCGTCTGCTTCGATCTTTCGTCCGCTGACAGTGATGGCTCCGCCATCGGGCGTGTATTTGATGGCGTTGCCGACGACGTGATAGAAAACCTTGTAGATCAGTTCCTTGTCGGCTTTAATCAAGGGCAGGTCCGACAACCCCTCGACTTTAAACTTGAGTTTGCGCTCCTCAAAGGCGAGGACGAATGCCTTGCGGACTTTTTCGATAACTTTTTCGATCTGCACTTCCGACGGCGTGATATCCAGCAGGTTGCTGTCTATGCGCGAGACATCGAGCATACTATCAATGATCTCGACCATGCGATTCGTGCCTTCGAGCAGCCCCCTGGTATAGCGTTCCAGATCGGCATTGCCGCCGGATTTGACCTGCGCCATTTGGGCGTAGCCCTGCACCAGGGTCATGGGCGTGCGGAGTTCATGCGCGGAGACCTGGATGAAACGCATTTTGGTGCGATCCATCTGTTCGAGAATGCGGTTGGCGTTCTCCAGTTCGATGGTGCGCTGTTGCAGGTTGTCCGTCATTTCGTCGAAGGTCTTTGCAAGCACGCCGATCTCGTCGCGGCTCTGGAGTTTGACGCGCTGGGTCAGGTCGCCGTCGGCGATGGCGCGCGAGGTGCGGACCAGCGAAGACAGCGGCACAATGATCAGCCGCGCGACGTAATATCCGATGATGATCACCGCGACCATCGCGATTGAATATAGAATCGCGTAAAGGGTGCGGTTGTTGGAATCGGTCTCGACGACGAAATCCAGCGGCAGGATGACCGCGAATACCGCCAGGCGATCCGACGAAATTTTTAGCGGCGCGCGCGCCACGCGATACCAGCGTCCATCCACAAACAGATTTTGACCTTCCACGTCGTTGTCCTGCTGAATGACGCTTTGATAGGTTTCCTGCGGAATGGAAATGGTTTGAAGGAACAGGGCGTCGGTTCCCTGCCCGCCCAGCGTTGTCGCAAACGCCTGCCCGCTTTCGTCGTAGAAAACCACGTCGGCAAGGGACGTGGTTTTCAGCAATGGCATGATGGTGTTGACCGATGTCCCCACTACCGCCGCGCCGACAACCTCCTCGCCCGAAACAATGGGAATGGTTGTGAAATAATAATAACGCTTATCGGCGGGGTCAATCGCCAGTTCGCGTTTGGGCAGGCTGTTTATGTCGTTCTCCGCCAGAAGGTCGTTCACGATGGATAAAGCAGCCTCGCGCCCATCTTGTGTGACGTTCAGGACGCTCCCATCCGGCTGTTTGACGATGTGGAAGCGCTCGCGCCCCTGCCGGTCAAAGACCGCCGCGCTCTCGACGTTCAAACCGCCCGCGGCCGGATTCGCCAGGGAGATCACGCGATCGGCATCCCCGGCCTTGAGCGCTTCGCCCAGCCCGCGCGTGTAGGCGATCAGGCGCGCCGCCTCCACGTGTTTGATCTCCTGCCGCGCCATTAAATCTGAAACCACCCGCCCGGATTCGAGCAGTTGGTTGGTCAGCCGTTCGCCCAGCGAACTGGAGACCAGGCGCGTGACCACATACGCCCCCGTCACAGCGACGATGAGCGTCAGGAGCAAATAAGGCAAAATGACTTTGAAGCGAATACTCACGAAAAACTCTTTTTACCCCGATACGCCGGGGTTATGGGTACATTATACAAAAGTATTGCGATTCCCACATTAAGCAAAACCATGTTAAAAGCATGAAAAAAGACGCTAGCGCACATTACTACCTAGACGGTTTCCAGAACAAAAAGTCTCACCTGCCGGCGAGACTTTTGTGGGCGCTAAGGGACTCGAACCCCTGACCTCTTCTGTGTAAAAGAAGCGCTCTAACCAACTGAGCTAAGCGCCCTCCGGGCATTTATCTGATACTGACCTTGACGCTGGAAGCGTCACACTCTAACCAACTGAGCTAAACGCCCTCCGGGCATTTATCTGATACTGACCTTGACGCTGAAGGTGTCACGCTCGAACCCACAGGGCGCTTCGCAGCCAACTGAGTTAAGCGCCCAACGCCCGTTATTATACATCATGTTACACTTGAGACCGGAGGAGACATGCGTATCGTGCGTTATATGACTCAAGACGGCAAAAAGCCAAAGTATGGATGGCTGTTGGACGACAAAGTCGGCGAGATCAGCGGGAACCTCTTCGGACGTTACCGCCGCAACGAAGCCCTCACGCCTCTCGCGGACGTGAAGTTGCTCCCACCCACCGAGCCGACCAAAATCGTGTGCGTGGGCCGCAACTACGTGGAGCACGCCAAAGAGTTGGGCAATGAAGTCCCCAAAGTCCCGCTTATCTTTATGAAGCCGCCGTCGTCAATCATCGCCAACGGGGAGACTATTCTCCTTCCGCCGCAGTCAGCCCAGGTGGAGCATGAAGCGGAGTTGGTCGTCGTGATCGGCAAGCGCGGGCGGCACATCAAGGCGGAGAACGCGAAGAAACACATCCTCGGCTATACCATCGGCAACGACGTGACGGCGCGCGACCTGCAAAAGTCGGACAATCAGTGGACGCGCGCCAAAGGCTTCGATTCCTTCTGCCCGTTCGGTCCGTGGATTGACACCGACTTCGATCCCGCCGACGCGGTGATCACCTGCCGCGTGAACGGTCAGATGCGGCAGATGGCGTCCACGCGCGATATGGTCTTCAACGTCGGCGTGTTGATCGCTTATATCTCCTCGGTGATGACCCTGGAGCCGGGCGATCTGATTTTCACCGGCACACCCTCCGGCGTGGGCGAGTTGAAGGATGGGGATGAGGTAACGGTCGAGATTGAGGGGCTGGGGCTGATCAAAAACAAAGTCAAGACAGAGAGCCGGTAAAAGAAAAGCAGGAATCCTATGCGTGTTTCAAAAAATTTTCGCAACGATCAGGCAATCATCCTGCGTTTTTTGGACGCGCTTGGCGGATGTTCGGCGATCCTTTCGAGCAGTAAACTTGCCCGCCCGGGGTTTTTCATCTTTGCGAATACCTTCATTCATGAGTATATAGAGGAGAGCTTTTTCAAAAAAGAGGAATTGCTGATCAAAGCGTTGGAAGATAACGGCTTTCCTGCCGACGACGGTCCCATCTTGATAATGCGGGCAGAGCAGGCAAAGAGTCGCGAATCCGCCGAGCACATGCGCAACGCCGCAAAAGGCTGGCAGGCCGGCGATGAAGAGGCGCGCGGGGAAGTGGGTTGGGCGGCAAGCGCATACACATCCACACTGCGCCAACACCTGGAGCGACTCAGCAATCGGATCTTTCCTTTGCTGGAGCAGAACATGACCCCTGAAGATGAGCATACGATCGCGGAAGGACTCAACGCCATCGCATTTAAAAATTCCGAGAAAGGCGACGCGGATAAATACGTCAAGTTAATCGAATCGCTGGAAGAGGAATTGAGCGACTGGAAGTAAAGAGCCGCCAAAGAACAAGAGCGGCGGCTCGCAATGACATCGAAAGAGAGGAAACCATGCAAGCCTACGAACTCGCTGATCTTATTTCCCAACGCGCGGACTCAAATAAACTGTACCTCGAATTTCTCAAAGTCCCCGACCTCAGCATGGGACTGTACGTCCTCCCCGCTGGCGGAGTGGACCCACAATCGCCGCACACGGAGGATGAAGTCTACTATGTGGTGAATGGACGGGCGCAGATCAAAGTCGCGGACGAGGACCGCGCAGTGCAGGCAGGTTCGATTGTGTATGTGGCGAAGAATGTGGAACATCGCTTCCATTCGATTGAGGAAGAGTTGACAGTGATCGTGTTCTTCGCGCCAGCGGAATATTCATTGAAGGGCAAAGTATGATGGGATTTTTGACAACTACGGACCACATAATCAACCCATCAGGAACTCGAGATCAGAAACCCGAGGATGGAGTAGTAAAAAAACATAACATTAGCAATTATTCCCAAGACGCCAAGTAAGATACTAACAATTACCAAACGATAATTTGCTTCCGTTCCCTGACTTTTCCTAGTTTGTATTATAGCTATGCTACCAGTAGTTAAACTAATTAATCCAAAAGACAGTCCGAAAATCAATGAAGGCAAAAATAACCCTACTATGATAGCGAAGAGGATCATCCCTGTTATTTCTTTGAAAAGGTCGCTGCCTAGAGCGCCAAGAATAGCGAGAAGGTAACCAAATATCAAGGTCAAATAAGGAGCTATTGCAATGATTCCAGAAACCAGACTTATCAACGTTGCTTTGTTTGTTTTGCGGATAAAAGCTTGAATTTGATTTTCCATAATTTATTCTCTCGTCTGGAACACAGGCTAAAACTCTTTCTAAATAAAAATCTCAAAGAAGTTTACTATTGGTTACGAAAAGGAATTTATGTTCAATCTCAAAACCACCCCCTTCCATGAACGGACGTCTGTGTTGTGCCAGCCGCAGAATTGGCGCAAGTGGGCGGGATATTTTGTCGTCGGGTCGTATGAACATGTGATTGACCGCGAGTATTGGGCGATCCGCAATTCGGCGGCGTTGATTGATGTGTCGCCTTTGATGAAGTACATCCTCACCGGCAAGGATGCCGCGCGCTTGCTGGACCGCGTCACCACGCGCAACATCATGAAGATGAGCGTGGGACAAGTCTATTACACGGGTTGGTGCGATGACGAAGGCAAATTGATTGACGATGGCACTGTCTCGCGGCTGGATGAAACCACCTTCCGCATGACTGCCGCGGAGCCGAACCTGCGCTGGCTATTAATGAACGCGGTGGGACTCGACGTGCAGATCGCCGAAGTCACTGACGGGGTGGCGGCGCTCAGTTTTCAAGGACCAAACACGAGGTCCGTGTTGAAGCGGGTTTGTGAGTCCGATGTGGAGGGGTTGAAATATTTCCGTCTGATGAAGAATAAACTGTGCGGAGTCGAAGTCACGATATCGCGCACGGGCTACACAGGCGACCTTGGCTACGAGATTTGGATGGATGCGCAGGACGCGATCAAAGTGTGGGATGGCTTGATGGAAGCAGGTCACGATTATGGCATCACGCCGGTTGGGATTCTGGCGATGGACATTGCGCGTGTGGAGGCGGGTCTGTTCATGCTCGAAGTGGATTACACGTCCACGACGCACGCGTGGATTGAACCGCAGAAGTCGTCGCCGTTTGAGTTGGGACTCGATTGGACGGTGGCGCTGGATAAGCCGGGATATTTTGTCGGTCGCCGCGCGTTGGAACGCGAGCAGCGCGATGGCTCGGCATGGAAGTTGATGGGACTTGAAATTGATTGGGTGGGTATGGAGAAGTTGTTTGCGGAGGTGGGTTTGCCGCCGCAAATCCCCGGGATGGCAGTGAGAACGAGTCTGCCTGTGATGGTTGGGAATGTGCAGGTAGGATACGCGTCTACGTCAACGTGGTCGCCGCTGTTGAAGAAGTACATCGCGCTCGCGCATTTGCAAAAACCATATTACGAAATCGGCACGGATGTGCGAATGGAAATCACAGTGGAGCATCACCGTCAACACGCGCCTGCGAAGGTGGTCAAGTTGCCGTTCTATGAGCCGGAGTGGAAGAAGAAATAAGGACGATGGACGATAGACCGCAGACCACGAGTGCATAACGACATTCATCGTCCACGGTCAATAGTCTATGATCGGAGAATTTGTATGACGCAAAATAATTACGACGCAATCATCATCGGCGGTGGGCACAACGGACTCGTTGCCGCCGCATATCTCGCGCGCGCGGGCAGGAAAGTTGTTGTGCTTGAGCGTAGGCATCTCGTCGGCGGAGCGACGATGACCGAGGAGATTTTCCCCGGCTTCAAGTTCACGGAGTTCTCGTATGTGGTCAGCCTGTTGCGACCTGAGATCATCCGCGATTTGAAACTGCCTCAGCACGGATTGAAAATCCTGCCGC